>ERZ860322.1307-NODE-1307-length-14676-cov-17.867314_pt1 | contig 14676 bp, 13 predicted proteins | sample MGYA00509979_ERZ860322 | MGnify/ENA primary metagenome ERZ860322 (study PRJEB30046, sample SAMN00715217) | human gut metagenome | study: EMG produced TPA metagenomics assembly of the A metagenome-wide association study of gut microbiota in type 2...
TGCGGTAGCCCTGACGGACCTCGCTGCGCTCGTAGCGCGCCGCCTGCGTCAGAGACTCTGCCTCCTTTTCCAGCAGCTCGTTTAGGGTTTCCTCCACGCTGCCGCGAACCAATTCCTTGATTTGGCCCTATTACAATAAATTTGGACAGGAAAGCCGGGCAGCCAGTCCGGCTTTCTTTTCATCTCTTGCCTAAGCTACAATAAGGGGAGCAACTGGTTGACGATTTGACCCTTGGGCTTAAAAGCCCGTAATCAAGACTGTCAGCCATCCCCTTATTGCAGCGTTCGATTTGAGCAGGTTGAGCCATAGAGTTCGTGTCACCCAATAGATTGAATCGGCAATGAGAAAAAGATGGATTCCGGTTGCAATTCACAGATGGGAGGAATGCAAATGAACTCTGTTGGCATCGACATTTCCAAAGGCAGAAGCACGGTTGCCGTCATGCGCCCCTTTGGAGAGGTCGTTATCTCACCCTTTGAAGTTCGTCACACCGACAGTGAACTGAGCGAACTGGCAAAGCAGCTCAAAAGCCTGAACGGTGAGACTCGCGTGGTCATGGAAGCCACAGGAAACTACCATGCGCCGGTGGCAAAGCTGCTTCACGACGCAGGACTATATGTTTCCGTCGTCAATGCAAAGCTGGTGCACGGCTACGGGAACAACGATTTGAGGCGGGTCAAGACAGACCGAAAGGATGCCGTAAAACTGGCAAACTACGGCCTTGACCGCTGGCTCACTTTGCCGAGATATGTTCCAGAGGAAGATACCCGGCTGTTGCTGAAGAACTGCTACCGCCAGTATCGGCAGTATTCCAAGGTGCAGACGGTTCTGAAGAACAATCTGATCTCGCTGCTGGATACGGTGTTTCCAAACGTCAACCGTCTGTTTTCAAGCCCGATCCGTGGGGATGGGAGTGAAAAGTGGGTGGATTTTGTGGCTGAATTCTGGCATTGCCGCTGCGTCAGCGAGAAATCCGAAAGAGCTTTCACAAGCAAATACCTGCGTTGGTGCAGGAAGCACGGCTACAACTTCAGTGAGGAAAAGGCTTGCGCGATTTACGCTGAGGCCAATGGACATGTCGGTGTCATGCCAAAGTCCGAAACAACAAAACTGCTCGTGGAGCAGGCCGTTGTACAGCTCAGGGCAACCTCTGCTGCCCTTACCGCTCTCAAACGCGAAGTGCTCACCTTAGCCGCACAACTGCCAGAATATCCTGCCGTCATGGGTATGTTTGGCGTAGGCCCGGCTCTGGGGCCGCAGCTCATAGCTGAAATCGGGGATGTGCGCCGTTTTTATTCCAAGAAAGCGCTCGTGGCCTATGCTGGGCTGGATGCTCCGCCAAATGATTCCGGTGATGTGACCGGCAGACACAAGAGCATGAGCAAAGTTGGCGCGTCGTCTCTGCGGCGAACGCTGTTCCTTGTCATGAGTGCCTATTTGCAGAACGCTCCTCTGGATGAGCCGGTCTACCAGTTCATGGACAAGAAACGCGCCGAGGGCAAGCCCTACCGCGTCTACATGATGGCTTCCGCCAACAAGTTTCTGCGGATCTACTACGCCACTGTAAAAGCCTATTTGAAGTCATTGGAACACACCGCCTGATCTTCGCCATAAAGCCATTGGCTGGCCGCCGTTTCATTTTGAGATGCAAAGCGGCTTGGTTCGGTGTGGCATTTTTCACTCACTTAAAACTATTGTTTTTTACTCTTGACAAAACTTAGCAGGTCTATTACACCCATTACGGTAGCGTCTAACAAACTTCCGTAGATGACAATGCACATTGATCTTCAGATTCACATTTCCCCAGAGGCAAGCACAGAACAAATTGATGCTATTTTTGCCAGCATGGCAAAACACCTATATAAGTAATGGAATCATTCTATACTTTGTTCGGTAGAGTTCACGAACTTAATGAAGAACTTAAAACACAGGTAGGCATTGAACACGCAGACATTTCCTCAAAGAGTACTGGGCTATCAGCGGATACATTCGATCTGTTAATTACGGATTCCGATTTGAAATCTAAAGCGAAAAAACTATTTCTAGACGGGCACCATGCCCATGCCGTGGAGGAAGCATATAAGTATTTGGATAACCTAGTGTTGCGACTATCAAAGCAGCAAAATATGACAGGGTCTTCTTTGATGAAAAAGGTATTTTCACAAAAGGATCCTGTGTTAAAGCTCAATGAAGGTATTTCTGCATCCGAACAAAACGAACAACTAGGATATATGGAGATTTTTTCCGGGGTTATGACTGGTATTAGAAATCCAAGAGCACATGATAGTGATTGGGAAGATACGGAAGATCGAGCGTTTCAGCTTTTAGTTTTGGCGAACCATTTAATCTGTAAAGTACGAAGTGCTACTCTAAAAAAGGAATAGTCACGCCATTTGAGCCTTCACATCATAAAAAGCGCCGTCTCGGAATCACTTCCAAGACGGCGCTTTTCTGTTGTGGATCAGAGCGAACATTTCACGGCGAAACCGCCGCTGAAGAAATAGGTGTTCGTCCAATACCTGTTTGGTGGACCTGAAGAGACTCGAACTCTCGACCTCTCGGATGCGAACCGAACGCTCTCCCAGCTGAGCTACAGGCCCGAATACGCTATTTAACAAAATTTTTGATACTTTACACGCTTTAACAAAGGAAGCGGCGAAGAATGCGATGAAACAAAACGGGAAATGTGGGGATGCGCTCAAAAAGGGCCCGCTTTAAGGACCGTTTGCTCTCCCAGCTGAGCTAATACCCCATATTCTATTCTGGTGGGCGGTCTGCCCTGAACAAATCTTATTATAGCATACGGATTTTCAAAATGCAATCCTTTTTTTCTGAAACGATGCGAGATTCGTTAAAAATAGCGCGCAGCGCAGAGCGCTCGGCAGATAGGCGAAACAGAGAATTGAACGGGACTCCGATGCCACGCAAAAGGTGAAAATGATATGTGGCGGCATGAATTTGCAGCGGCTGTACCAAATTTGGTACAGCTGCTGATTTTTTACTCTTCGCGTTGCTTTCTGCGCTTGCCATATAGCAGGCCGAGTGTCAGGCCGCCGCTGACGACCAGAAGTGCCAGCCAGAACGTCAGGGGAATCTCCTCGCCGGTCTTGGGGTGATCCGGATCCTTCGGCAGCTTCGTGATCACAGTATCCTCTAACGTGATCACCTCGGCTGCCGCGCCGTCGCGGAAATACTTCCCGCAGCCTGTGCAGTACCAGTATTCAATGTTGCCTGCGGCTTTCTGCGTGGCGGGTTTTGCCGCAACGTGTTTCAGCTCTGTGTGATTCTGGGGGTCAAGCTCGCCGTGTTCCATACCGCAGAGTTTGCAGACGGCCTTCGCAATACAGGTGGCTTTGCCGACGGTGTGCGCGCAGGCGCAACCACAGACGATGCAAACGCCGTCCTCCCAATGATGTGCGGCCTCGGCGACGGTGACCTTGCCGCAGCAGGTATATTTCTTCTCGTGGGTCGTTTCCGTGCGCGTCCACTGTGTCATGCCGCTGTGATTCTGCGGGTCAAGCGCGCCGTATTCCGCGCCGCAATGTTCGCAGATGGATTTTTTCGTACAGGTCGCTGCGCTGCCGCCGGAGCAGTTCTGCGTGTCGATATGGGAGGCGTCGAGCGCGCAGAAGCGGCTGTGTGTGCCGTTGCCGTTGGACGTCCATCCACCCCTCGGATGCTCGGCCAGCACGGTGATCTCGCCGCTGCTCCGGGAGAAGGCATAGCCGTCGGAGGTGATCGCGGAAACGCTGAGCGTGACGTGCCCTTCGGTGTCAAAGTTTGACCACTCCAGACGGGCGGTATAGCCGCCGTCGGGGTTCCGGGTGAGCTGACCGGCGAATTCGCCGCCGCACATTCCGGTGTCATAGCTCGCGTTTTCCAGCGTGCAGCCCGCGGGGAGGCAGAAGGTGAACACCAGATCGGTCTTGGGGCAGAGTTGCGCGGGAACGTTCAGGGTGATCTGCGGGATGTCCTGCTTCTGCGTTTCGTGGCCGCAGAAGCTGCATTTTTTCCAATATTTGCCGTCCGCCGCCTGCCACTCGTAGCTGTGCCCGGCATTTACCGTGACCTTGACGCTGTAGGTATTGCCCGCGGCGTCCGGACGGTGACGGTCTGCTCACCGCCGGCAGGCGAGAGCGTGTAGGCTCCGGCGGTGTCCGGGGTGAGGACGGCACCGTTTGCCGTGACGGTCTGCACACGGTCGTTATCCGAAAACGGTGAACTGCACCGTTTCGCAGTAGGTTTTGCCGTCTGCCAGACCGTGGATCACGGGAGGCGTGACGTCTTTCCACTGCGCCGTGAGGGTGATGGAGGTGATCGCGTCGTCCTTGGCCAGTGCGCCGTAGGTGCTCTGCGCGGTCACGGCGGTTTCGCCGCAGCGCCAGCCGGTGAACTCCCAGTCCTCGCGGGTGGGGGCGATGACGGCGGTCAGGACGGTGTCCGTCCAGCACAAACCGGTCTTGGGCTCCACCGGGGAGCCGCCGTTTGCATCAAAATTGACACGATAGCCGCCCTTGGCGGTCCAGACAGGGTAGAGCGTCAGCGGGGCGTTATTTTCATAGATGCTGTCGAGGGCATAGACCATTTCGCCGCCGTCCACGGCAGCCCAGCCGGACTGTACATAGCCGACGCGGGTGAAAAGTGCGCCGTGCAGCGTGAGGAGTGTGTTCTTTATTTTCAGGTCTGTGACCGGTTCGCCGGTGCCGTCCGCGCCCGGCAGATAGGTCACATCGTAGGTAACGGCGGCCAGCTCCAGCTGTTTTGCCGCATTGTGGCGCGGAATGTAGTCCTCCCGGTCGGAGGTGAAATATGCGGAGAAATCGCTGTCGTTCGCGCTGCCGAAGAAGACGGGAGCGTCCACGGCCGGAACTTTTTCGGTCATAACGCCGATCGCTGCGCCGTCCGTCATAGCGCCGACGGTCAGAGTCCGGCCGGAGGGCAGATACACGTTGTTTGCCTTGCCGGAAACGGTATTGCCCTGCACGACGGGCGCGCCGCTGAGGTTCAGCTTGCCATAGTTGCCGGAATTGATGTAGATGCCGCCGCCGTTGTCGCCGGCGGTGTTGTTCTCAATGACGCCTCCGGAGAGGTTGCAGACGGAACCCGTGCGGTAGATGTACACGCCGCCGCCGCTGCCGGTGGCCGTATTGCCGGAGATGGTGCCGCCGCTCATGGTCAGCACCGAGGGCTCGCGGTTCAGGTAGACCGCGCCGCCGTCCACGGAGGAGTTGTCGGAGATCGTGCCGCCGGAGAGATAGAAGGTGGAGTTTTTGCCGTACACGTGTACCGCGCCGCCCTCCTTGGCGGCCCTGTTGCCCGAGAGCTCGCCGCCGGTCATGGTGAGCGTCACACCCTCGTAGAGGTAGATGGCCCCGCCGTACTGGCTGGCGGTATTGCCGGTGATTTTTGCGCCGGAAATGGTGATGGTGCCGCCGGATATATTGATCACGCCGCCGTCGCAGCCGGTGGCGGTGTTGTTCCTGATCTCGCCGCCATACAGATACAGATAGTCGGTCTGCTGCTGAGAGATGCCGCCGCCGTTTTTGGCGGAGTTGCCGGCGATTGCGCCACCGTACATCCTGACGGTGCCGAAGCCCTCCCACGGGATGTTGATGCCGCCGCCGTTGCCGGAGGCTACGTTGCTTTTGATCTCACCGCCGTATAGGGTGATCGTGTTGTCGGCGCGGGCGGGGAGGGTCAAACGCCCACGCCGCCGCCGTTTTCGGCGGAGTTACCGCTGATCTCGCCGCCGTAGAGGTTGAGATTGCTGCAATCCAGCGACACACCGCCGCCCTGCTTCAACCCGGAGTTCCCGGTAAGCGCGCCGCCGTAGAGGTTGACATCCGCCGACTCGGCGAAAATGCTGCCGCCTTTGTCGCCGCCGGTGCGTCCGCCCAGCGTGCCGGAGCCGACGCAGTCGCTGATGTCCACCACCGGGAAGTCCGCGCCCTTCGTGCCGCGCAGGAAGCGTGCCTTCCTTTTCCTGAATCTTGATCTTAACGGCCGCAATGGTGTCCGTGGGTTCAACATTCAGGGTAATGTGGCGTCCCGTCAGGGCTTTGACAAAGATCTGCATCCCGCCCTCGGCAAAGGCCGTGGCCGGGATCAGGCACAGCAGCAGGCAGACGGTGAGCAGAATACTGACGTTTTTTTATTTCGGTTCCTCCTTGTCGGTCAGCGTGAATTCATACTTCATTTGCAGGGCAGTGAAGAGCCGCTGCATGACGGAGTCCGCGATCGTGCGGATGTCCAGTGCGGCGATGGTTTGCAGGATCTCGGAGATCTGCGCCTCCGGGACGTGATAGACGGTAAGGGTCATGCGAAGGAAGCATTCGATCTTCCGCTCCAGCGTGAAATACAGGTCGCAGGGGCGCTCCATATAGCCGCGCATGATGGCGGCCGTGCCGATGTCCATCTCGTAGAAATCGCTGGCGCTGCACTCCGGCAGGTAGGGGCCGAAGATGCGCTGCAATTCGGCGGTCGTTTTCTGACGGATGCGCTCTAAAATATCGGGCTGCGTGTAGACCTCTATGTAAATTTCCCGCAGATTCTCGTTCAGCTCCGTCAGCGCGAGCTGGATGGAGGTTTCCAGCGCGTATACCAGCGCCGGGCTCGCACCGCCGGCGGAGAGTTTCCCGGCGATGCCGAACTGCTGGCTGAACATGAAGTCTGTCAGCTCCATCAGCACGCCTGCCTTGGATTTGTAGAGATTGTAGAAGGTTCCGGCGCTGACGCCGGCTTCCTGTAAGATCTGCTTTGGCGGCGTTTTGCGGAAGCCCTGTACCCAGAACAGCCGCACGCAGGCCGAGAGAATCTTCTTGCGAGATTCTTCTTTTTCGTATCTGCTTCCCATGGCGGTTACCTCATTTGAAATCGGTATTAGAACTAATTCTAACATCGGTTCCGTCATAGCATAGGCAGAGGAAAAATGCAACCGAATTCCGCAGGGGCAAAAAAGGAACCCGCGCAGGACATCCGTCCTGCGCGGGAAATCGGATTCTCAGGAGGCCTGCTCGAACTGGCTGTTGTACAGCTCGGCATAGAAGCCGCCGCGCTGCATCAGCTCGTCGTGCGTGCCGCTTTCGATCACGTCGCCGTCGCGCATCACGAGGATGAGATCGGCATTTTTGATCGTCGAAAGGCGGTGCGCGATGACAAAGCTCGTGCGGCCCTTCGTCAGCTCGTCCATTGCGCGCTGGATCAGCAGTTCCGTGCGGGTGTCCACGGAGGAAGTCGCCTCGTCGAGGATCAGCATGGGTGCGTTCTGGAGCATGGCGCGGGCAATGGTCAGAAGCTGCTTCTGACCGGCGGAGATGCTCGTGCTCTCCGAGAGCACCGTGTCCAGACCGTTCGGAAGCGACCGGACGAACTTATCCAGCCCGCAGGCGCGGCAGACGCGCATGAGCTGCTCGTCCGTGATGCCCTGCATATTGTACACAAGATTTTCGCGCACGGTGCCTTCAAACAGCCACGTGTCCTGCAAAACCATGCCGAAGAGCTTGTGCACATCCTCGCGGCGCATATCGCAGATCGGCACGCCGTCGATGGAAATGCTGCCGCCGTTGAGCTCGAAGAAGCGCATCAGCAGATTGACCATCGTGGTCTTGCCGGCACCGGTCGGGCCGACGATGGCGACCTTCTGGCCTGGCTGCACCTCGGCGGAGAAATCCTTGATGATGATCTTGTCCGGCGTGTCCGGATAGCTGAAGCGGACGTGGTCGAAGCGGACGTGGCCACGCACAGTGGAAAGAGACTGCGTCTTTTCGCTCTCGTCGGGCAGTTCCTCGCTCTCTAAAAAGTCGAAGATGCGGTGCGCCGAGGCCGAAGCGGTCTGCAAATTGGTCATGCCCTGTGCGATCTGCGTCAGGGGAGAGGTGAACAGACGGACATAGAGAATGAAGGAAACGATCACGCCGAAGTCGATCGTGCCATTCATCGCGAGGATGGAGCCGAATACGCACACGGCGACATAGGCGATGTTGCCGACGATGTTCATCAGCGGCTGCATCATGCCGGAGAGAAACTGAGAACGCCAGTTGGCATCGTAGACGGCGGCGTTGAGCTTGTCAAAGTGCTCGTCCACCTTGCGCCCCGCGCGGCTGATGCGCACGACCTCGTGGCCGGAGTACATCTCCTCCACGTAGCCGTTCAGCTCGCCCAGACTCTTCTGGCGCGCGGCGAAGTATTTCTGCGAGCGCGACATGATGAGGACTGTCAGCACCAGACCGATGAGCGTCACGCCGAGCGAGATCAGCGCCAGCCGCCACTCGGTCACGAACATCATGATCAGGCAGCCGATAAACTGCGTCGCCGCACTGATGATGGTGGGAAGGCTGTTGGTCAGCCCCTGCTGGAGCGTGGATACGTCGTTGGTGATGCGGCTGAGGATGTCGCCCTGCGAGGTGGTGTTGAAGTATTTCTGCGGCACGCGGTTGATCTTTTCGGAGAGCTCTCCGCGCATCCGGTAGGATATCTTCAGCGTGACGACCGCCATGATATAGTGCTGCACAAAGCCGAACAGCGCGCTCAGACCGTAGATCACGGCGAGGAAGATGCCGAGCTTTGCAATGGCGGGCAGGTCGATACCGGTGAACAGTCCGTCGGACATGATCGTTGCGATGCGGCCGATCTTATCCGGGCCGATGATGGTCAGCACGGCGCTGGCCGCGGCGAGGATCAGCGCGACGAGAATGATGCCGAGCTGCGTGCGCAGGTAGCCTGCCAGCCGCGGCGCGGCGGAGCCGATGCTCCGTTTTTGTGTCTTTTTCACTGCTGTCCCTCCTTTAAGCAAGCTCCGATGCGCTGAGCTGCGACATGGCGATCTCGCGGTACACCTTGCAGCTCTGCATCAGGTCTTCATGCCGGCCGATGCCGGCGATCTCGCCGCGGTCGAGCACAATGATCTGATCCGCATGGCGGATGGTGCTGATGCGCTGGGCGACGATGATTTTGGTCGTATCATGAAGCTGTGCTGCCAGACCCTCGCGCAGCTTCGCGTCCGTGCGGTAGTCCAGCGCGGAGAAGGAGTCGTCGAAGACCAGAATCTCCGGCTTCCGCGCCAGCGCGCGGGCGATGGAAAGCCGCTGCTTCTGCCCGCCGGAAACGTTGCGGCCAAGCTGTGCAATGGCGTAGTCCGTGCCTTCGGGGAGCTTGTCGACGAACTCCTGCGCCTGCGAAAGCGCAATGGCGTCGTGCAGGTTCGCCTCGTCGTCCGGTGCGGCGCTCTCACCGAAGAAAACGTTGCCGCGGATGCTGCCGGCGAACAGCACGGCCTTCTGCGTGACATAGCCGAGCTTGTCGTAAAGCGCGTCGAAGGTGTATTCCTTCACATTCACGCCGTCGACCAGCACCTCGCCGCTCGTTGCGTCGTAAAACCGCGCGATCAGGCTGACCAGTGTGGTCTTGCCGCTGCCGGTCGCGCCGATGATGGCGAGCGTCTGCCCCTGCTCCACTTTGAAGCTGATGTTGCTCAGTTCGTCGTCGGAGGCGTGCGGATAGCGGAAGGAAACGTCCCGAAATTCCACCGTGCCGGTCTCCGTGCCTTGCGTGCGCGTACCCTCGCGGACGGCGGCGGTGCGGTCCAGCACCTCGTTGATACGCTCGGCCGATACCTGCGCCTGCGGCAGCAGCATATAGATCATGACCAGCATCATGAAGGACATCACGATATAGGTAGCGTAGGTACTGAATACCAGGACATTACTGAACATCGTCAGACGCGCGGCGGTGTCCGTCAGGGCAATGTTGTTGACCAGCGCCGCGCCCAGCCAGTAGATCACCAGCGCGAGGCCGTTCATGCCGAGCCCCAGAATGGGCTGCACCAGCGCGAAGAGCTTCTGATTTTTCATTTGCAGATTCATCATTTCTCTGCTCGGTACGTCGAACTTTTTATTCTGGAAGTCCTCGGCGTTGAAGGCGTGGACGACGTTGATGCCCGTCAGATTTTCCCGCGCGACGCGGTTGATCTTATCGGTCGCTTTCTGCACCAGACGGAAGCGGGGAATACAGGTGAACATGATCAGCAGCAGCGTCGTGCAGAGCACCACGACAAAGCCGGCCGTGACGGCCGAGAGCTCCCAGCTCTTGCCCAGAATTTTGATGACGGCCCAGACCGCCATGATCGGCGCCTTGATGAGCATTTGCAGACCCATGGCGATGATCATCTGGATCTGTGTGATGTCGTTGGTCGTTCTGGTGATCAGGCTCGGCACGGAGAAATCCTGCATTTCCTCGCTGCCGACGTCCATGACGTGGTGGAACAGCTTCTCCCGGACGGTGAAGCTGAAGCCGGAGGCCGTCTTTGCGGCGAGGAAGCCGCACACGACGGCGAGCGCGGCGCTCACGGCGGTGCAGCCCAGCATTTTCAGACCGACGCTCAGAATGTCCGACGTGCCGCCGGAGGTTTTGATCAGCGTGGTCAGCTCCGTCATGTAGTCCGGCAGACGCAGATCAAAATAGACCTGCACCACAACGAATACCAGACACAAAAGCGCCATCAGCGCTTCTCTGCGGCGCATGTTTTTCAAAAGTTTCAGCATAATTTCCTCCGATCTCAGATCCCGCACTTCTGGATCCGTTCAATGTTGCCGCCCAGCACGGCAAGCGTTCTGCGGAACGCTTCAATATCTTCTTCACTCAGTCCGGTGAGAATTTGCACGGCAAAGTCCCTTTGCAGCGCCCGGCCCTTTTCAATGATGGGCTGCGCGGCCTCCGTGCAGACGAGCTGCTGCTTCCGCCGGTCGCCGGGAACGGCCTGCCGCCGCAGCAGCCCTTCGTTTACCAGTCGGTCGATATGGACGGAAACGATCCCCGGCTTCAGCCCGCGGCACTGACAGAGATCCTTGGCCGTGCTGCTGTCCGGGTTGTTGGCAAAGAACATCAGAATGTCCACGACCATCGGCGGCATTCCCAGCTCCTTGCACAGCGGCTGGAGCACCGTCTGATAGGCCTCGATGAGTTTATTGGCGTTGCAGAACAGCTTCGACGCCGTGAAATTCCACTCCGGCATTGCAAACCTCCGATAATTAGAAAGTTTATTTTTAGAACATCTACAATTATATGAAATCGTGTGAACAGAACTGGGACATTTTATGAACAAATTGTGAATATTCGGACTGCGCTGTTTTGCAGGAAGCCTTGCAAAACAGAGGTGTGCGTGCTATAATTAACTTTCATGAAATTATGCCTGCATCTACGGCAGGCAAGGGCAGCAGGGTTTTCAAAATGCAGAAAAGAGACATGACGCAGGAGCTGGAAAGCGGAAAGATCCTTCCGCTGGTGTTTCGCCTTACCATACCGGCGGTGATCGCCCAGCTCATTACCTTCCTATATAATATTGTAGACAGAATGTATGTCGCCAAGATCGAAGGATCCGGCATGGACGCGCTGGCGGCGCTGGGCATCGTCCTGCCCATTACCCTGATCATTCAGGCTTTTGCCAATCTCGTCGGCCTCGGCGGTTCGCCGCGCGCCGGCATCAAGATGGGCGAGGGGAACCGCGCGGAGGCCAACCGCATCTTCAACACCTCGTTTTTGCTGCTGTTCTCGCTTGGAGTCGCGATCGGCACGCTGACCTTTTTCCTCGCGCGGCCCATCGTCGTGGCCTTCGGCTGTCCGCCGAGCGCGGTGGAATTCGCGGTTTCCTATCTGAAAATCTATGCCTGCGGCACGATCTTCGTCATGCTGGCGCAGGGCCTGAATCCCTTCATCCTGACGCAGGGCCATTCCTTCCTCGCCATGGGCTCCGTCCTGGTCGGCGCGGTCACGAATATTGCGCTCGATCCGATCTTTATTTTCACATTCGGCATGGGTGTGCAGGGCTCCAGCCTTGCGACGATCCTTTCCCAACTGGTTTCCTGCGTCTGCATTCTCTGCTTTTTCTTCTCCCGCAAGAGTCTGTTCCGCTTCCGTGTGCGGGAGATGCGTTTTTGCTTCGCGCGGGTCCGGAGCATTGTGTCCCTCGGCGTCACGCCCTTTGTCATGGTGCTGACCGAGTGCGCCATTCAGGTCGTGTTCAATATCAATCTCAACCGCGCCACGGGCGGCGACAAGGATTACACCGCTGCGCTCACGGTCATGCTCAGCGCATTGCAGCTGATCTCCCTGCCGCTCAACGGCCTTGGCAACGGGATGCAGCCCTTCGTCAGCTACAACTACGGCCGCGGCAGTGCCGACCGCCTGAAAAAGGGCATCCGCTACGTGACCGTGATCGCCTTCCTGTTTGCGGCGGCGGTCTGGTCGGTGTCACTTGCGGTGCCGCAGATCTACGCGCGCCTGTTCTCCGCCAGCGATTCGGTTACGGCGATCGTGAAGCAGTATACGCCGCTGTTTTTAATGGGCTCTATCATGTTTTTCGTGCAGATGACGCTGCAAAATATCAATGTCGCCCTGGGGCAGGGAACGGCGGCCCTCCTGCTTGCGGTGAACCGCAAGGTCGTCATCTTAATCCCGCTGTGCTTTGCGCTGACGCATTTTCTGGGCTTCAAGGGCGTGTACCTGTCCGAGGGCATTGCCGATCTCGTGGCGGGGATCATCACAAGCATCGTGATCTTCTCGCGCTTCCCGCGCATCTTCCGCGAGCGGGAGGAGCAGGTTAGGCGCGGAATGATCGGAAAATAGCAAAAAGGAAGCAGCCTTGCTGCTTCCTTTTTTGCATTTGACAACTGCGGGTAAATCCTGCTACAATTGCACTGAGAATCGTTGAATTCGGGAGGGAATCGTGTGGATTTATCGGAAATGCAGAACATTCTGCGGAAAATGGAGTTCGACCGTCCCATCCGGTCGGCGGTGCAGTTTTGCAGCGAAGAGGACGGCAGCCCGTATGACGTCTGGAAGATCGAAACGGATGCGGGCGCCGTTGTGCTGAAAAAGATCTCGCTGCAGGAGCGGGAGGTGTGGCAGACCTTCTTTCCGCACGGCGCGCCCGGCACGCCGAAGGTTTACGGGCTTGCCGCGCACGAAGGGCAGGATTATCTGCTGATGGAATTTTTTGCCGGAGAAACGCTGAGCCAAAGCAGCCGCAGCCACTGGCAGCGCGCGCTGGATGCGCTGATCGCCTTGCAGCGGGCCTTCTGGGAGAATACGGAGCAGGCCGGTGCGGGCTGGACATTTGAGAAGAAATTTGCCTCGGAGCAGCGCTGGCTTCCCTATATGGACGACCTCGTGGAGGTCTATCGCGCCTATCTGGCGGAGGCCGCGCGCGTGCCGCGGACGCTCTGCAACGATGATTTGCTGCCCTTCAACGTGCTGGTCAATGAGGAGCGGGCGGTGATCCTCGACTGGGAATACGGCGGGATTCTGCCCTATCCCTGCGCTCTTGCGCGCCTGCTTGCCTTCGGCGAGGAGGGGACGGACTTTTTCTTTCAGATGACGCGGGCGGACAGGGAATTCGCGCTCCGGTATTACTATGACCATCTGCTCCGGAAGAAAAATATCCCGTGGGAGGAATACCTGCGCACGATGAAGCTGTTTTTCCTGAAGGAGTACGCCGAATGGGTGTATCTTGCCAGAAAGGAAAAAGATCTGACCGGAGCAAATTACCGGAAGTACTATGAGAAGTGCAGAATTCTGGCGGGGGAGCTCAGCTTATCCACGCCTCGCGGATCGCAGTGATCCGCGCCGCGATCACGCTGATCACGAACGTGGCCGCCTGCGCCAGAGGTACGGCCAGCCACACGCTCACCAGCTTGAAAAAGGGCGGCAGCAGATAAATGATGGAAGCGATATAGCCGATGCAGCCGTACACTGCCACCGACTGCTCATTTCCGTAGAGCAGCAGAAAGCGGTTCATCAGCAGTATCGTGATCGCCGGGGAGAAGGTCAGCCCGAGGGGGAGAGGGCTACCCTCAAAACATTTTTCCAGAGTGCCCACAAGTCTTTCCGGCCCGGCAAGGAAAGACGGCATTTTTTCACCAGAAAGAACAGGATGGAAGCAACCAGCGGGCTGTTCTGTCCGTTGCTATTACTCAAATGATTCAGTTCATTCGACTGATCCATTATGTGGATTTTATAAATTGATTCTTCCGTATCTTGATGATACAGGACTTGCAAAAAAATATACAATATTTACGTTAATTAATCGACAATCAAATGGAGGTATTTTTTATGAACCAAAACAATGTATCTCTCGGAAGAGTCACACGGAAACGAATGCACGAATACTACAAAAATTTCGTGAGTGATCCAGATATATTTATGGACATGAGTAAATACTTTGAGTACCAGTATAGTCCTGAACGAATTGACAGATATTGGGAAACAAGAAAAAAACCCAAAGATAGAAAAGACTTTTTTGTTCTGCTAGAATCCGAAGTAATAGGTGAATTGGCTCTAAAGCATATTGATTTTGAAAAAAAAGAATGCGAGCTATCAATTCATCTGCAAAATGATTCTGTCAAGAATAAGGGATATGGGTCCGCAGCAGAACGACTTGCCTTAGCTTATGCGTTTGAGAATCTCGGAATGGAAAGTGTTCTCGCCGATTCAGTCCTTAAGAATACTCGAAGCCAACATGTTTTGGAGAAGGTTGGGTTTGTTCTGATTGGTGTCGATGATACCTTTAAGTATTACCGTTGCGACAAGAATGCTTTCAAAAAATGCAGATAAGGTACAATAAGTTGCACAAATTGAAAAGAGCAAAAAAGGAGACATAGCTTGCAGGCTCTGGTAGAATGAAG
>ERZ860322.1311-NODE-1311-length-14652-cov-5.572652_pt1 | contig 14652 bp, 11 predicted proteins | sample MGYA00509979_ERZ860322 | MGnify/ENA primary metagenome ERZ860322 (study PRJEB30046, sample SAMN00715217) | human gut metagenome | study: EMG produced TPA metagenomics assembly of the A metagenome-wide association study of gut microbiota in type 2...
GCTGGGTTCAGAACGTCGTGAGACAGTTCGGTCCCTATCTGTCGTGGGCGTAGGAAATTTGAAGGGAGTTGTCCCTAGTACGAGAGGACCAGGATGAACGCACCGCTGGTGCACCAGTTGGCTTGCCAAGGCCACAGCTGGGTAGCTACGTGCGGCCGGGATAAACGCTGAAAGCATCTAAGCGTGAAGCCCCCCCTGAGATGAGATTTCCCATTAGAAATAAGTAAGACCCCTTAGAGATGATGAGGTTGATAGGTCAGAGATGTAAGCACTGCGAGGTGTTGAGTTGACTGATACTAATAGGTCGAGGACTTAACCTTAAAAATAAAAGTAACAAGTATATCCAATTTTGAAAGAGAGTTTGGTGATTATTGCAAAGTGGACACACCTGTTCCCATGCCGAACACAGAAGTTAAGCACTTTTACGCCGACGATAGTCCGAAAAGGCAAAAATAGGTAGTTGCCAGCTCCTTTCTATATTCATTTAAATGCGCCTCTTTAGCTCAGTAGGTTAGAGCACATGACTGTTAATCATGGTGTCCGGGGTTCAAGTCCCTGAAGAGGCGCCATTTTTTAAGTCTTATAATGGTTCGTTGGAGAAGCGGCTTAACTCACATGCCTTTCACGCATGCATTCACGGGTTCGAATCCCGTACGAATCACCATATTGAAAGAATGACTTTGATACAATGCTATCAAGGTCTTTTTTTATGCTTTAGGGGATTTGAACTACGGTAAAACTAATGGTTTTATCTGGTTTGGGTCCCTTTTTTGTCGTTTTAAAGGCTATTTTTGAAGGAGATAAGGAAGAAATCAAGCGGATTATTAAAGAGCAATTACAGCTGAAATATCACGATTACACGATATAGCCACAATTACACGATTAGGGCTACATTTACACGATTACCTCAACGATTACACGATTAGCAAAAAACAACTAAATGAAATTGCTAATCTTGCAGCAGCGTTAGGTAGTGGTGTTGCTACTATCATATTCGGTCTTTATATATAGATTTAACATAAAGCGGAATTATCTATTTCATACTTTTTGCTTGCAATGACAACGTCTACGAGGTCACTGACTAAACTTTTCCTTATAACATTTTATAAAATATTTTCGCTCTAAGGGAACTCTTGGTAACTGACCTTGTAGACCTTGCATATTTCATAAAAATAATTGTAACAAGTGTAACACCATTTCCTATATACGTGTATGCAGGTGCATATTTATTTCTATCTATTCCAGTCAATTTGCCTATATAAGAAATTCACGTTACATTGTTACAACTTGTTACAGAACTGTTTGTTGCTTAAAAGAACTACAACTTATGACTACAACTACAACTTTTTCTATATAGAGCAAATTGGTGTAGATAGATACAAATAATACCCCATACGCAAATAGGTCATATGGGAAAAAGTTGTAGCAGTTGTAGTCTTGTAGTTTTATGAAAATTCTAAAAAATCTTTAAACATGAATGCGGTAATATCTATTTGAGATTATTGTAGTAAAAGGGATGAAAAATATAACAGAAAGTGTTATAATAAAAATATCTAATACAATTGGGAGGCTTAGTTCTTATGATAATAGATGATTATGCTTTCTTTATTAAAGAGTTGCGAAAGCGCATGCTTGTTTCTCAAGAGGAACTGGCAGAGGTTTTAGGGGTTTCTTTTGCTTCGGTAAATAGATGGGAAAACGGACTCCATGAACCAACAATCAAAGTGAAAAGAAAGCTCAGAGAGCTATTTGTTAAATACGAAATGATGGAGGAAAAGAAAAATGTCACAAATAATTAATGAAGATATTTTGTGGGATGCCGCAGAGAAACTTCGAGACAAATGCGATCCTGCGGATTATAAAAACGTTGTTTTAGGATTGGTTTTCTTGAAATACGTTAGCGATAAATATACAGCTAAATATAAGGATTTATCCAAAGTAGGGGATGGGAGAGAAGAAGATGAAGACTACTACATCTCTGACCATGTATTTATCGTTCCAAAAGACGCTTTGTGGGATAACGTTGCTTCTCATTCAAAGCAAGATGATTTAGGACAAATCATTGATAATGCATTCATTATTCTTGAAAGAAACAATAATCAATTAAAAGGCATTTTGCCTAAGACATATTCAAAAAGCGATCTAGATAAGACTGCATTAGGTGAATTAGTTGACTTCTTCACAAACAATTTAAACATGGAAGACGCTGACGGGGATTTCTTTGGGCAAGTATATGAATATTATGTTGGAGCATTCGCTAAATATATTCCTACTAAAGGTGGAGAATTCTTTACTCCTAAATCAGTTGTCGAATTGATGGTTGATATTCTCGAGCCTTACAAAGGAAGAGTTTATGACCCTTGCTGTGGTTCCGGCGGTATGTTCGTTCAATGTTCTAAGTTTGTTAAAGAGCATCAAGGTCTTGTAGATGATATTTCTATTTTTGGTCAAGAATCAAATCCAGGAACATGGAAGATGGCAAAGATGAATTTGGCTATTCGTGGTCTTGAAGGCAATCTTGGTGAAAGAAATGGTGATTCATTTACTGACGATCTACACAAGACATTAAGAGCAGATTTCATCATTGCAAATCCACCATACAACCTGAAGCAATATTGGAAGCCATCTCTTGAAGGTGACCCTAGATGGTTATTTGGTAAACCAGATGAAAAGAACGGAAACTATGCTTGGTTATCATTGATGTATGCAAAGTTGGCTCCAAGAGGTAAAGCCGCAATTCTTATGCCTAACGGATGTACTACAAGTAATACACAAGATGACTACAAGATTAGAAAAGCTATGATTGAATCCGGTAAGGTTGAAGCAATCTTAGCATTGCCTAATAAGTTATTCTCAAATGTATCTATCTCAGTTCAATGCTGGATATTAAATAAAGCAAAGACTAATACTGATATTTTATTTATTAACGCTGATGAAATGGGCACTCTTGTTTCTAGAAAGATTAGAGTATTAGAACAATCAGATATTGATAAAATCGTAAAAGCTTATCGTGACTTTAGAAGCGGTAATCTTGAAGATATACCTGGATTTTGTAAGGGAGCTTCTTTAGAGGAAATCAAGTCTAAAGATTATTCTTTAAACCCGGGAAGATACGTTGGTGCTGACGAATCAAATAAATTATCTCCTGAAGAGATTCAAGAGGAATTAAGAAAAACAGCATCAGAATTATTTGAATTAATGAAGGAGGGAAAGGAACTAGAAGATAAAGTTAAAGAAATTTTAGAAGAAGAAATGAGATAGTGTTAACTATGTGTTGTTGAATTTCACGTGAAGGAACATCTAAAACCCATTCTAGTAAAGCATCTTTATTGCCTCTAGGCATCTTAGTGCCTTTGCATGATGCAACATAATAATTGATAAAATAATCATTTGTTAGTGCGTAATATAAATATTTTGGCAACACTTTACCTTCATTAGCTCTCAAGATTATAACGTCATTGGAACAGCCGCCATCTCTATTTGAAAACCATATTTTTCTAAAGTAGGGCCTAATATTCGAGATCAATATATCGGAAATTCTAAAGCGTGAAACATTGCCGCTAGGAATTGACGACGCTTGAGTGATTCCATTAAAACTAGGAAGCATATTCTCGGTGCTAACATAGTCATTTGTTGAGAGCGATAAACTATTTATTTTTTCTGTAATAATTGTTGCAATTTCATTAATCTTCTTATCCATAAATACAATATGAACTATAAATTAAAAGAATTATCTTTCCACAACAAGGGATTTTATGGAATTGGAGCTTCTTCATGTGATTATAATGAAGAATATCCTCAATATTTGAGAATTACTGATATTGATGACTTTGGTTTTGCGCCAAGTACATTGCCAACATCAATAAACCCTAATGAATACCCTGATTGGAATAAATATATTTTAAAAGAGAACGATTTGCTTTTTGCTAGAACTGGCAATAGCACCGGAAGAAATTATTTATATAGACATAGCACAAAACCTACTGTGTTTGCTGGTTTTTTAATTAAGTTTTCCATTAATCCAGATTTAATATTGCCGAGATATGTCGGATATTATTGTCAAAGTGATCACTACTGGAATCAGATACGTTCATTATTTACCGGTAGCACAAGAGCAAATGTTAATGCCGAACAATATGGAGAACTACAAATTCATGTTCAGTCAAAAGTCATCCAACAACACATAGTTAACACTATAGGAAGTGTAGATGATTTAATCGAGAATTATCAGTCACAAATTCTATCCTTATTTAACTATGGGTTGTTACTGATAAATCAATTAAACGAAAGTAATGAACTAACTAATCTAAGCGCGATTGCTAAACTTGAAAAAGGAATTGAAGTTGGATCAAGCGTTTATCTTGACCATAAGACTGATGAATCCATCAAGTATATAAGAGTAGGTGATTTACTTTCGGAGGGAAGCACATACATCCCGCAAGATGAATCAAAAAATGAAGCACTTGAATATGATATATTAATTGCTTTTGATGGTGCTCCAGGAAGAAATGCTATCGGATTAAGTGGATCGTTTTCTTCGGGAATATATAAAATCGGTTGTGACAACAAGGACAAGGGCCTTGTGTATTTTGAATTAAATAGCAAAATCAATCAGAAAATCATATCTGATCACTCACAGGGCACAACTATATTACACGCTTCAAAAGCGATACCTCATCTTGTTTCGGTTTTAGTTGATAGTGAAGAACTGCTTAAGTTAAATTCAATTTTTTATAGGCTGGTGTATTTAAAGGCAGCGGTTAGGAAACTACGGAGCAATAAAGAGCTATTGCTGGATAAGTATTTTACCAATCAACAATAGAATCGACTATTTCCTGTTGCTCTTCACTGGTCTTTCTTAGGTATATTCTTGTAGTTTCGATTGATTCGTGACCCATCAAGTCTGCTAGTAAAGCTATATCCTTTCTTTTTTCTAAAAAGTTCTTAGCAAATCTATGTCTGAAGGAATGAGGATATATAACGTTTAGATTCATTTTATATTTTTCGCCAAGCGCTTTTAACTGATGCGCTATACCTCTAGTGGTTATTTGTTTACCATCTTTGTTTAGAAATAAGTATCCTTCACTTCTATTAACGGATGAGTAATATTCTATTGCCTTCGTTCTGAGTCTTTTTGGTATAAAGATTCGTCTTATTTTTCCTGACTTGGTGTATAAATCAATGTAGCCTCGAGAAAGATGCTCATATTTGAACTGAATTAGCTCCGATACTCTAGCTCCAGTTGCGCCAAGAAATCTAACTACGAAATACCATTCATAATTTTTATCCTTTAATAATTTATTCTTGAAGAAAGCATAATCAGCATCACTGATCACATTTTCAAGATATGTTTTTTGCTGAACCTTGATGTATTTAAGTTTCAGCTTTTCTTTTCCTATAAATTCAAGGTATTTGTTAATTCCCTGGATTCTTAGATTTACTGTTTTGCCTTTATATTTGTCAACCAATACCGCTTTAAAAGCAAGTAGGTTTTGTTTTGTGATCGCATCGAAGTCTTTGAAGTATTGTTCCACAGCAATTGAATACGATTCAATGGTGTTCTTTGATAGATTTTGATGCAACAAAAAAAGCTTAAATTCTTTCATTAAAAAAGTACCTCCATTCATAGAAGGTACCTCGTACTAAAAGTATTTCTTTAACAGCGCTTTTTTCACCAATTTTAATCTATCTATTTCTCGTCTCAATGATGATAATTGATATACTAAAGATGAATATTTTTCTTCATACGCTAATGCTTCGTTTTCATTTAAATAAGGAACTTGTATTTTAAGGAAGGTCTCATTGTTTACACCAGCCATAGTTGTACCAACAGAATTGAGATCTCTTTGTATCTTAAAATCATTCGATATTACAATTGAAGCTAAAAGCGACAAAGGAAGTCTACTAGATGCTTTTATACCAAGAAAGCCTGTCGATAACACATTGTATGACAATATATCCTTGTCTTTATCGGTGATTATTAATATTTTATTGGAATCCTTCATCTTAGCGAACCAAACGCTGTTTGCTATTGGTTGCATATTTGCTCTTGATGGACGCTTATTATATTCAATTAATTCGCTACTAGAGATATTGTTGATACCTTCTACACATGAAGTATCTAAATAGTTCTTAGTTTTGTCAAATTTATTGATTCCAGATTTTATGATTTCAGGAGCATATTCAGATATTGACCTCTTTTCTTCATAAAGTTGAAGCGACACTTCCAAAAACAAGCAAATATTATTTATCTGCACTTGCTTATTTTCAATTAAATCATCAACACTTCCTATAGTGTTAATTATTGGAAAAAGTAGATTTGAGAAAAAAATGAAATTTCATGTAACAGAATGTGTTATATTTTTGAGATTTTATAGAAAATATGATACAATATATCTATAAAAATAAGATTTTTTTGATATTTGAGTGAATGCTTAGATGGGGAGCGTGATACTGTGGTTTACGAATCAGTAGTGGAAGAGACAATCATCTCTTTGTTACAAGATAAAGGATACGAACTAATCGATGAAAATGATTACTGGATTCAAAATAGAAAATTAGACGAGTTCTTTAATAGAGATCTCTTTTTAGAGTGCTTAAAGCGTATAAATAAAACATCGGATGAGACTATTCTTAACGAAGCTATTAATATGCTGACTAGATTAGAAAATCCATCTTTATTTGAAAGAAACTTTTTATTCCATAAATATTTAATTGATGGAGTTACTGTTGAATCAAAAGACTATGAAGTAAATCCATTGGTTAGGTTTATTGATTTTGATAATCCACTAAACAACACTTTCCAAGTATCACACCAAGTAAAGTTTAATGAAGGTAGATCTAATAGAATTCCTGATGTAATTATATTTATCAATGGCCTTCCTTTAGTTATCATGGAGTTGAAGTCCTTTGATGAGTCTGCAACAGACGCTACTTTAGAACATGCTTACGCTCAATTAGGTTCAAATAGTGAACATGACGGTTATAGATATGACATTCCAACATTATTTAATTACAATGCTTTCTTGGTAATATCTGATGGTGTATCGACAAAGGTTGGCACATTAACTGCGAAAATTGATAGATATAATGAATGGAAGAGTGTATCTGGTGAAAAAGGATATGATGATTCTTGCGTAACAAAACTAAACATACTAATAGATGGTTTATTTGATAGATCAAGATTGATTGATGTATTGAGAAACAATCTATTCTTTATTCAAGACAAGAATGATAAGCCAGTTAAAATTATGGCTCAATACCACCAATATTTTGGAGTCAAGAAAGCTCTTGATTCCATAAACAAAACAGTTAAACCAGTAGGCTCTGGCAAGGCTGGTATTGTTTGGCATACTCAAGGTAGTGGTAAATCATTTTCTATGGTTATGCTTGCACATAGATTACTGCAAGAACAGTCTCTAAATGTTCCTACTATAGTTGTATTAACAGATAGAATTGATTTGGATGACCAATTATATAAGACATTCTTTAGTGCTCGTCATTATCTTAAGACTGAGGCTATGATTGCAACATCTAGAGAAGACTTGGTTAAAAAACTGGAAACTATCAAACAAGGTGGAATCATATTAACTACTGTAGGTAAGTTCGATAAAGAAAACCTTCCTAAGAACGAAAGAAACAATATCATCGTCATGACAGACGAAGCTCATAGAGGACATTATGGCATCTATGAGACAGTTCATTATGTCAAGGACGAAACGACAAATGAAATGGAAGCTGTTTTCAAATATGGCGTTGAAAAATACATTAGAGAGGCATTACCTAACGCAACATTTATCGGTTTCACAGGAACCCCAGTGTCAACTAAAGATAAACAAACAACAGACATTTTCGGCGACATCATCGACGTATATGATATGACTCAGTCTGTTATCGATGGTTCAACAGTTAAACTATATTATGAATCAAGGCTAGCTAAAGTGTGGACCAACGATGAAGTTTTAGATCAAATAGATGAATACTATGATGATTTGGAGACATCAGAAAGATCAGATAAAGATTCAATCGAACGCTCAAAGGCTGAGATGTCAAAGATTAAAGTTATCCTAGAAGATGACGACATGATTAGTTTATTTGCTAATGACATCCTTGCACATTATGACGAAAGAAAAGGATTCTTGAATGGGAAGGCTATGATTGTGTGCCAAACAAGAGCGGCTGCAGCTAAGTTATATAAAAAGATCATTGAATTAAGACCAGAATACGAAGAATCTACAATTTTGGTTGTTACCGAATCAAACAAGGATACCGAAGAGATGAGAAAACTCTTTGGTAATTCTGATTACAGAAAAGAACTGGGTGAAGAATTCAAGAAAGATACATCGAAATATAAGATTGCCATTGTCGTTGATATGTGGCTTACAGGATTTGATGTTCCTGATTTAGATGTAATGTACTTCATAAAGAGATTAAAATCATATAACCTGATGCAAGCTATCGCACGTGTTAATAGAGTGTATCCAGGCAAATGCTATGGTTTGATTGTTGACTACATAGGTTTAGGTAAGGCACTAGATAGTGCATTAACGGAATACACAGATAGAGATAGAGAAAACAACGTTCAAGATATTAAGCTTGAGATCTATTCATTATTAAAAGAAAAGCTAAGTGTATTAAATGAGTGGTTCTATAAAATAGAAAAAGCTAAATTCTATAGCTCTGATTCTTTAACTAGATTTACTGCCATCCAAGAAGGAGCGCAGTTTGTCCTTGAGGATAAAAAAAGAGAGGATTCATTCATCTTTGATTTATCGTTAGCTATTAAACAAGCCTTTGTTGTTTGCGGTGGTATTTGTACTAAAGAAGAAAAAGAAGATGTAATGTACTATTTAGCTATTAGAAGTTACATTTTGAAACTTAGAGCAAAGACTGGCCCTGTATCTACAAAGGAAATGAATGCCTATGTATCTGAATTACTAGCAGACGCAATTAAAGGCGATGAAGTAAAGGTCTTAACTAAAAAAGGTGACTCAGAAGAGAACGTCATCGATTTATTGAGCTTAGAAAAGATTGAGGAGTTGAGAAAGAAAAATCCTCCTCATGTATTTGTTGAGATTGTTAAAAAGTTATTAGAGAAAGCTATTGCTGAGAGTAGAAAGAACAACTATTTCAAATCTCAAGAATACAGTAAGAGACTTCGTAAGATTCTTGAAAAGTATAATGATAGAGATGCTACGTTTGCTCCTGAGTCTACGATTGTTGACTTAGTATCGTTTGCTAGTGAAATGGTTAGTGATGAAAAAGAAGCTAGCAAGCTTGGGATCTTCGGTAGAGAAAGAGCATTTTATGATGCTTTGATTAGAGATAAGTCTGCTCAAGAATTATTAAACGATGAAACATTGAAGCTTATTGCTAGAGAACTTAAAGAGGTTGTTGAAGAATACGCATCAACTGACTGGTCGAATAAGGAATCAACAAGAGCCAAGATGAGAACCAAAATCAAAGAATGCTTGAAGAAGTACAAATATCCACCAGAATATGCAAAAGCGGCAGTGGATGATGTAATTAAGCAAGCCGAATATATCATGAATGATAATAAATAGATGTGATGACGGTGGCATTAATGTTGCCGTTTTCGCTCAATTTTCAAGAGGATGCCTAATTATTTAGCACTCATGTTTATATGATGAGGCAAACCGATAAATATAATTAACAGCGAAGGGAGGGAGTGCGGACTATGTCAAATTTTATTTATAAATATTCATCTTTGGATAGCGCTATAAAAATAATAAAAACCAGTTCTGTCCTTTTAAATCCTCCTTCCAAATTCAACGATCCCTTCGATTCTATTTTGGAGATAGACGAGAAGGATAAAGAAAAATCTTTAAATCTTGTTATAAATTATTTCACATTTAAGATATTATGCGATTTTGTTGAAAACCCTGATTTAAAGTTAAATAAAGTAACGGATAGGATGTTGGTGAATACTGTCAAGGGAGAAGTATCTTTATACAGGAAACTAATCAAGAAGCAAAAGACGTATGATCATTTGCCATTCTTCGACACGATTGTTAAAAAGATCTCTTCTTTGAGTGAAGAGCTAGGCCTTGCAATCGAAAGTGCTAAGAAGAAATTCGAAGACGAAACTTTGCCAAAAATTACAGAATCTAGAGAAAAAGCCAGGATAACATGTTTCAGCAAAAGGAATGATTCCATACTCATGTGGTCGCATTATGCGAATTCGCATAGTGGCGTTTGTTTTGAATTCGAGGAAGATAGGTCATTCTTTAGAGATGTATCATATTCTGATGAAAGGCCTAAAATCGATTTATATAAAGCGATGTCAAGAATCCTGGGGTACGACTTTGCCAATGAGAAAATAACATATCAGGACAAGGTTCTGGTAGAAAGTGTATTAACGCCTTTTTTCGTAAAATCGAGAGAATGGTCTTACGAGGAAGAGGTTAGATGCCTTTTGTCGGATGAAGAATTGCATACAGAAGGTTTTGAATATAGGGATGGAAAAGAGTTCCTTAAAATGAGAATATCCAAGATTTACATAGGAACCAAGGCTTCTGGTGAAAAGCTGAATGAAATATTAAGGTTGGCTTCTCATCGAGATATTCCTGTAGTATTTATGAAAGAGTCAAAAGATAAATATGCAATTGTTCCTGATTATGACAGACGAGTTAACCCAATTGAACGATTTGAAAAGAAGTTTAATAGCCTGGAGTTGTTGGAAAACGAAATAAATGCATGCCTTGATGCAAAATGCTATGTTGCAGCAATGTCACTTGCGTTATCGGTTCCGTCATTGATAGGTAAGTTGTTTTATCCTGAACTAGTTGAAAAGGAAGCTTACATAAAATGGTATCAAGAAAATATAGGTCAATATGAGCACGACAGCGAGCAGTCAAAGGATAAAATGCCGTATCCAAGTGGTGATGTCTGTTACGCTTTAAAGGAAGCGATGCAGAATAAATGCGATACAAATATTGCAGGCAGTTATCAAGATTTTGACTTATCGGATTTTGCACTTAAGGTTGAGGACAAGAATTACTTTGATATGTATGGAGGGGAGTCATCTATTGGAAAGGAATTTGATGGCACCACATCTAGCAAACTAGAAATCAGCATTAGAGATTTTTGTTGGAAGATATGCAGGTTTATTGATATTTTTCTTAAAGAAAACAGTGGTAACAAATATAAGATACCGGATTTTTCAATTAGAAGATTTGATAAGCAAATAGATGAAATGAATGAAATATGTGCCATAAACGAAACCCTTCAAAGAAAAATTAGAAGTGGACATGGAAAATAAATATAGAATTATTGATTTTAATAAATGTGAAATCAAAAGGATGCGTGAGAGAGGATTGGGCGGAGTTAGATTACTAGTTAGAGAAACAAGTGGTGCAACTTACATCGTCAAGCCTGAATCGTTAACTCAAACTCTTAATGAGGTCATGGGCCAAATAATTCTGAATTCTATCGGTCTATGCTCTATTGATTATGCTTTTGTATTGATGGATGGCACATATTACGGAGCGCTAAAACATTTAGAAGGGCTGACTCGCATCGGCAGGAAGAACTACAAGACTCTATCAAAAGAGCAAAAAGTTGAATTCCTCAAGCACTTATTCCTGAACGCGTTCCTCGATAATGAGGACATCAACGGAGAAATATACCTAACCAAAGACGGGAAAGTGGTATCGCTTGACTATGGTGAAGCTGGCGTCAGGATTCCTTTATTCAACCTACATAAGAAAAACGATTTTGATAAAAGCATCATAATATCGGCATTCCACAAAAAATCGGAAATGTATGATTTTATGAGTTCTATCCGTGTCTATATCTCTGTTGTTAGCAAATTTTACATCGATGATTCTGTTAGTACTGAGGATATGAAACAAGTCATGGCGGATGTGATTGATGGATTCATAAAAGCCGATTATTCAGAATACGAGGATTTCCTGAAGGAATTGATGGCACTTCACAGCGAGCTTCACGCCTTCGTCTACCAGGAACACCTGAACGGGCTGATAGAGGCCGCCGAGGAATTGAAAGCTAACCTATATAAATTATTTGATGACATGCCTGCTTGAGAAAGTGGGCATTTTCTTTATGTTAAAATTATATTTTAAGGAGGTGGTCAAGATGTGAAAAAAATCAAGACGCATAACTAACAAAATCATATAGGAGGTGAAAGAACAGATGTTAGGATTGCAACAATTCAAGAAGCTCCAGGAATACAAGGAACTGGGGCTATCGAGGCTAAAGGTCTCAGAGAAGCTCAACCTATCCTATAAAACGGTATGCAACTGGTGGGACAGGGACGAGGAGTTCTTCGAGAGGTTCCAGAAGGAGCATGAGTTCGTGCTCGACAACTACAGGCAGTACATAATCGAGATACTGAAGATATGCCCTCAAATAAACAACACGGTATTGCTGAGGAGGGTCAAGGATGACTTCAGCGATTTCGATATACCAGCTGCCACGTTCTTCAGGTACGTCAAGAAGGTCAGGGAACAGACCGGCTTACTCAAACCAACGAGGAAATTCGCCGTTAGGGAGGTGACTGAGCCAGGATACGAAGGGCAGGTCGATTTCGGGCAGTACGTCATGAAGACGATGTACGGAAGGAACATAAGAATATATTTCTTCTCGATGGTGCTATCGTACAGCAGGATGAAGTTTGCCTATTTCTCGGCTGAGCCATTCGACGCGAAGAAGACCATAGAAGGGCACGTCTACGCTTTCAGGTACTTCGGAGGAAGGCCACAGATGATAGTCTACGACCAGTACAAGACGATGGTGGTATCCGAGAATCTCGGCGATGTCATCTTCGTCAGGGAATTTGAGGATTTCATAAGGGAGACAGGTTTCAGCATATACCTCTGCAGAGGATACGACCCATCGACCAAAGGGAAGGTCGAGAAGACCGTCGACTTCGTGAAGCACCAGTTCCTGGACGGAAGGATCTATTACGGCATCGACAGGCTCAACTGCGAGTTCATGGACTGGCTTGACAGGGAAGGCAACGGACTCATCAACGACATAACGAAGAAGGTGCCGAGGGACATGTTCAAGAAGGAATACCCCAAGCTTCTCAAATATTACGAGAAGAGGAACGACGAGTCGGTGGTGCATACCGTATACCATGACACGATCGAGTACAGGGAAAACCTATACAAGCTCCCATTGGGAAACATCAACGACGGGGACAGGATCAGAATTGAAAGATACGATGACCAATTGCTGTTCTACCATGCTACAACGAACGAACTAGTTTGCAAACATAAGCTGGTAAGTGGCAAAGGTAACATCGTGACGCTGCCAAAAGCTGAGAAGGAAGAGCTATCCATAGAGGAGCTGCTCCATAAGGACTTCGCTGAATATGACGATGCGATAAAGTTCCTCAAAAGGATGAGGGAGCAGAAGAGCAGATACGTCTACCCTCAGTGCAGGAAGCTCGAGAGAATGCGAAGGTACTACAAAGACAAGAAGATAGTGGAAGGCATGAGATACTGCCTAAGTGTGGACACGTGCACGGTGTTCGAGCTGAGCTCATGGCTAGTGATGGACATGGGCATAGAGATAGCGAAGCCCTACCTGAACCAGCATACGATCAGGCATTACAAGGACAGGGCTTCAGAGATAGAAAAGGAGTTGAAGGAAAATGGCAGAGGCTAAGGACATACAGCAGCTGGCTAAGGTGTTGAACCTACAGAATATCGCCAGTGGTGAAATTGATTTGAATGACGAGAAGCTTTCGAATAAGGATTATCTATATAGCATCCTTTTGCAGGAAGTGAACATAAGGAACGCCAACAAGGCTAAGGACCTTAAGAAGCAGGCAAAGCTTCCAGATAAGGCGTTCGACAAGACAAGAGTTACAGAGGGACTCAAATGGCAACTCGACAAGTTGAGCACATTCGATTTCTCAAAAGAAAGGCAAAACATATTCATAGTCGGGGACTGCTCAACCGGGAAGACATCGCTTGCATCGCTCATAGGAAACGAAGCCGTTGAGAAAGGCGCAAGGGTCATCTACATAAAGTTCGATGATCTCTTGATAGAGCAGAAGCTCAAGAAGAAGGCTTGGAACCACGTATTGAACGCCGACCTGATCATAGTGGACGACATGTTCTACATGACGCCTACACAAGAGGAGCTTGAGCAGGCCTACAGGATAATGATGTTCCTTCAGGAGACGAGAAGCTTAGTTCTTATAACTAACAGGGCACTGTCCTCTTGGAAGGAGATGAAGGTGGACTCGCATCTGGTCGAGACATTGCAGAAAAGGCTGATGCAGGGAGCACAATTGATATCGCTTGCCTAATCTGATGATACTAGATTCATCAGTTGGCTCAAAAAGCAACCGTCTGCCTTCTTGAACCAAGCGATGAGGCTAATATCCCGTTTGGACGAAGATTTTCCGCGAAACGAGTTGAAACAGATTATTCTCACCGAATTACCAATAAGTTAGCAATGGGTGAGAATAAAACCATATATGGGGGAGGGGGAGGTCAAATCTCTACACCTATTTGACCCCATACCGAGCCTGGGGTTTCGTGTGCATTTTTTTCATTTCAAACGGTAACTCCATAAGTGTTTTTTCAAATAATGTTGGTTTCGCATCAGGATGTATTAGTTTATTAGTGAACTCAACACCATTATCAGTTTGTACAC
>ERZ860322.1315-NODE-1315-length-14629-cov-2.971662_pt1 | contig 14629 bp, 11 predicted proteins | sample MGYA00509979_ERZ860322 | MGnify/ENA primary metagenome ERZ860322 (study PRJEB30046, sample SAMN00715217) | human gut metagenome | study: EMG produced TPA metagenomics assembly of the A metagenome-wide association study of gut microbiota in type 2...
CGCGGTTAACAGCCGACCAAAAAGCGGCAAACAACACCAGTCGCAGACTGCGATCGGTACTTTTTGCGGCCAAAAGTACATCACCTTCCGCGGGCAAAGACCGCGGTTATCCTTGTTCCGCCACAAGCGAGAATGCGGAGGTTGCGCCTCCTGCACGTTGCCACTGGCCGCGAACGACTCCGGCCCGATGCCGGAGCCGTCAAACGAAGTCCCGGCTAAAAGCGCGAGCGCCGGCGTAAGACGCCGGTTTTAAGAGGCGGCAGGAAGCTTCGTTCTGCTTCCGCTCCTGTTCTGCGCTCACACGCATAAAAACGGTGTTTTGCGTCGGCAGGACGCAGCTCCGTCCTGCGGAGGTCTGCTATTGCGCGTCGCTCCATAGCAAAGCCCTGCGCGCTGCCGCCCGCCCGAGAGGCGGGGTTCACCCGATTCGACCGCTTCGTTTCAGGTGATTTTTAATTTTGAATTTTTACTTATGTCTACTATACTGCCTCTTGCATACCTTCCTTCGGTGGAGTATTTCACGCACCTCCTGCGCGGCGGCTGCGTCGTGGACCTCGGCGAGCACTTCGTGAAGCGTTCCGAACGCAACCGTGCGCGGATACTGGCTTCGGACGGCGTGATGGAGCTGACCGTGCATGTCCGCAACGCCAACCGTCCCCGGCAGCCCGTGTGCGACGTGCGTCTCGACTATTCCAAACGCTGGCAGCACCAGCATTGGGGCGCGCTGGTGGCCTCCTACCGCTCGTCGCCCTATTTCGATTTCTACGCCGGGCGGTTCGAGCCTTTCTACCGCCGGGAGTGGGAGTTCCTCGCCGATTACAATCTGGGTCTGCTGGAGGTGTTGTGTTCGCTGGCCGGAGTGCCGATGCCCGAACTCTCCCGGACGTATGTCGAGGCGGTCCCCGGAGACCTCGACCTGCGCCCCAAACGCAAAGAAGGCCCGGCGCTGATCGCCGAGCCTTATTTCCAGGTCTTCTCCGAAAGGATGCCTTTCGTCCCTAATTTGTCGTTTGCGGACCTGCTGTTCGCCGAAGGACCTGCGTCCGTTTCGGTTTTAGGACGTTACCGACAAGGATAGTCACGCTGTCGCGCAGATCCCCCGCCGCCGCTTTCACCTCAATCATCCCGTGTATGGCCACCGAGTCGGACCGGTACTGGAAGGGGGCGTATTCGCTCATCGCCAGCGTGTCCCGGCCGACGCTGAGCGTCGGCGTCCCGGCCGACGAGTAGACGCGGAACGCCTGCTTCTCATAATCGCGCAGACGCCGCCGTTTGTCGACGATATGCAGCGTCGGCTCTGCGCCGTTCCACATCGCCTTGTACAGATAGTAGGCGTCCTTTTTCTCGCGGCGGTTGAGCGTCACGAGGCCTGCGCCGTTGATCCCGTAGGGACGGCGCGAGGAGCCGTAGTCGAACATGTTGTCGATCCACGCGCCCCAGAACAGCGAGTCGTTTTGCAGGTTTTTGGCATACTCCTCGTGGAAACGCGTCTGCTTCTCCTCGGGCATCCAGTTCGAACGAGGCTCGGACTGCGCCGTGTAGCTCTTGTGTCCGAGGAATCCGCTGCCGCCGTAGCAGACGCCCGAACGCAGGTGGGACCAGTTTTTTTGCAACTGGTCGCGCCATACGATCACGTCGTCGGTCGAGCCGCGCCGCCAGCCGACGTCCTGCTGCCAGACGATCAGGTCGGTGATGAAATTGATGTCGCCGTTCTGGTCGCTGCAAGCGACCGTCGGGCGCGAGGGGTCCATCGTGCGGGCCGTCTCGTTCAGCCGCCGGATGTAGGGCGTCACGTCGTCGCCGCGCATCCAGAGACGCGAGAAGATACCCCACATCACCACCGACGGGTGGTTGATGTTCTGGGCTACGATCTCCTGCAACTGGTCCAGTCCGTTCTGTTCGAAGGCGGGCGTGGCGAAATAGGAGACGTCGCCCAGAAACGATGAGCGGTGCAGCGGAGCGTCGATCCAGACGAGCATTCCCTGTTCGTCGCAACGGTCGTAGAGGTACTGCGCGTGCGGCATTACCGCCGAGCGCAGGGCGTTGGCTCCCATCGTGCGGATGATCCGCAGGTCGGCGTCGTAATCCTCCGGAGTCAGCGTGCCGCCCGAAAGGGCGTTGTCGTGGTAGAGCGTGACGCCGCGGACGGGGGTGCGTTCTCCGTTGATCGTCAGCCCTTCGGCCGTGCTGGCGCCGATCGAGCGGAAGCCCGTGCGGACGGCGACGCGGTCGGTGATGCTGTCCTCGCCGATGGAGGCCGTCACGGTGTAGAGCACCGGGTCGCGCAGGCTCCACAGCGTCGGATTGTCCACCGAGAAGGCCACGGAGACGGGTTTGCCGTCGAGGCGCGCCTTCTGGCGTTTCGAGAAGACCCGCTCTCCCCGCGGACTGGTGATGTCGACGTTCAGCGTGCAGCTGTTGTCGCCCTTCGAGGTGATGTGCACCTCGATCTCGCCCTCGATCTTTTCGGGACCGACCGTCTGCGGGTGTACGAGCACGCCGTCCGACCCGAGGTAGAGCGGCGAAATGGCCGTGCGCTCGGTGAGGATCAGTTCCGCCTCGCGGTAGATGCCGCCGTAGAGGTTCATGTCGGTCGAGGTGGGCAGCACGTCGTCGCGGCTGCTGTTGCTGACCACCACGAGCATCGAGTTGTCGCTTCCGAAACGGATTTTGTCGGTGATTTCGAACGTGAAGGCCGTGGCGCCGCCGCGGTGCGTGCCGACGTGATAGCCGTTGACGAAGAGGTCGGCGACCGACTGTACGCCGTAGAATTTCACGAAAAGGCGTTTCGAAGCCCATTCGACGGGGATATACATGCCGTTCTGGTAGCTGCCCGTGGTTTCGAGCCAGTAGCCCTGGGCCAGCGGATCGGTGTTCCAGCTGTGGGGCAGGGTTACGTGGCGGGCGTTGTCGGAGGTTTTCTCCGACTTGAAGAAAAAGCGCCACCCTTCGTTGATCGGGAAGACCTCGCGGGCGCTGGCCGTCATTGCGACGACGTTCAGCAGCAGGAGAATCGTTAGGTATCTTTTCATGGCAGAGCTGGTTAAATGCTGTATGATGCAAAGATAGTGCAAGCCGGGTGCAGAACCAAGCGTTGCTTGGGGTTTGCCGTGGCGCCGCCTATCCGTGCGGGGGTTTATCTTTGGCAAAGATAATACAAGCCGGGCTGAAAATCAAACTTATCTGTCTTTGCCGTTGCGCCGTTTGTGTTCCGAAGGGGAAATGCCCGCCGGGCGCAAAGCCGGAACGGGGTCCGGTTTTACGCCCGGCGGGCATCGGGGCGGCAGGTACGAAAAAATGGCGGACCGCGCCTCTTCGGTCCGCCAAAAAGCAGGGGATGGGTGTGAAACTTGTTAACTAAAAAACAACTCCTTGGGGGTCATCCCCTGCTAAGGATCGCTTTTGCGGAGCCGGCACAGCCGGTTGCCGTGCCGGACCGCGAAGCGTGTGAACTTTAGCGTTTGATGGTAATCGTCATCTCCTCGCCCGTGATCTCGCCGTACTGGTAGGTGAAGCTCGGCGTTACCTTGATGATGATGTCCTTCAGCAGCGTGGCGCTGTTGTTCTCGTAGGTCAGCGTATTGTCTGTGATTTTGATATATGCGGAAGCATCCTTGTCGCTGGCAGGGGTATCGGCATACTCGGCCGATTTCATCTTGAATACGATACCGGCGGTATTTTTCGCTGCTTCGGGTTTTGCCTGGAATACGTCGTAGGCCGTCTTGCCGTCGCCTACCGTAACGGCTTCCCAGGCCTTCGTGTCTTTGTTGTATTCGATCCACGACTTACCGTCGGCGTCGATCAACTGGAGGTTCTCGAACATATTGGCCGTAGTCGCCTCGTTGGTCTTGTAAGCGACCTCGATAGCCTTGGTCTGTGCCAGCGTCTTGATCGGGGTCTGGATCTCCACGCGCAGCGGCAGGGAAGCTACCTGGATGTTCGTGTCCTTGATCTTAACGACAGCCTTGATGTCGACATAGTTGCGGTTTGCTGCGCTCCAGTCGAGTTTGTCGCCCTTGACGACGGCGTATTTGTCGCCCTTGTTCGGTTTGCCGTCTTTGGAGGTCACTTCGAACGTAAAGTCGTACTTCTCGGCGTCCACCTCGTTGAAGTAGGTCGGCAGTGTGATGTTGGGCCACTCCCAGAGGTTGGTCGTCCCGTTGACCAGACCTTCGACTACGGTCGTCATCACGCCTGCGATGTCGGTTACGTGTCCGACATTGTACCTCAAGTCGAAGTCGGGGATCGTGACATTGTAGTTGAACGTTACGGAAATCTTCTGGCCGTACCAGGTCGTCCATTCGGCTTTCTGCTCGAACTTGTCGCCCGTCGCGGTGATGTCCTTGGCATTCAGCACGCCCTTCAGGGTCGATGCGGTGACGGTCATTGCCGTGCCGTTGGTGTTCTCGATCACCGTGCCCTTCTCATTTGCTTTGTTGAAGAGTTTCGTTACGCCTGCGGGCGTTGCGGGATCGGTCGTAGCTGCGAAGATAGCCTCGGCGAACTCCGCTTCGCTGGCGAATCCGGCCTTGTTGGCTGTGTAAACGTCCTTCCACGTCTTGCTGACGCTCTTAGCCGATGGCGTTGTCGACGATGTAGTTGACGGGCGCCGGGGCGGCTCCGAAGGCGATCTGGCCCTTCAGTTTGTAGTCGACGTTCTGGTATACATAGACATACTCGATGTCATAGGCCTTGCCCCACTCGTATGCATCTGCCTGAACGGAGGCTTTCACGCCCATGGCGATCTGGCTGGCGAATGCGGTGAATCGGATGCCGAGATCGTTGTCGACCTCCTTGCCGGCGACCTTGACCGTCGAACGGTCCGTGTCGAGGTTGCCCAGCGTGATAATATCCTCGATGGTGACCTCCTTCGGCAGGTCGATGTCGTTCACCAAAGCGATTTCGCCGAAGATGTTATCGGAGATTTCCGGAGTGGCGGTCTGCCCGGCGATGCCGTTCTTGACGAACGCATAGCTCCATGCCAGCGGTTTGGGAGTCTCCTTGAAGGTGAAGGTCGCGCCGGCCTGGTTGGTGATGATGTAGGTCTGCGGCGCCTCGATCGTTGCCGTCGTGGCTTTCCCGTCGACGTTGATCACGATTTTGTGTGCGCATACGACGTTCTTGCCTACGTCGCCGGAAACGCCTGCTGCACGGAAGTCCACCGTAGCGAGTTTCGTGTCGTAAACGAGTTTCGAGTTGTCGACGCGCAGGATGAATTTGCCGATCTCGGTTTTGTCCGTAATCTCGGCCGACTGGCTGGCGTCGGCGTAGTATTTGGGCGTTACGGTGTAAGCGCCGATGGTGATTTTCGAGCCAAGCAGTTTGTTGACGTTGTCCAGCGTCATCAGGGTCTTGCCTCCGTCGAGCGAAGCCAGCAACTGCGTATTCTCCAGCAGCGTCTTCTTGCTGACGGCCTGCTTGTTGAACGGCATTTCGATGGTGGCGTAGTCGTAGGCGACCGGCTCCTCGTCCTTGGTGTAAACGCCGAGTTCGATCTCTTGGGCCTCGTCGGGCATGATGCTGGCGAAGTTCGACAGCACGTTGTTCGTTACCTCCGAGGCGGTTTCGTCCTCGGCGCCGGTTCCGGGATTCACGGTGTTCTCGATCGAAAGGGCCAGCGTGATCCATTTCTCCTCTTTCTCATAAAGCTCACCAAGCTCTTCCGCCGACATGGTGGCGGTTACGGCGAACTTACCCTCCTCGATAAACCGAACGTCGGTGATGGCGGCTGCGGGAGTTGCCGTTGCGGCACGGGTTTTTATCTGCTCGGAGACAATAGCGAACGTCGCTTTTCCGTTAGCATAGGCATCTACGAGGTCTTTGGCCAGCGAGGCCGGCGTGACGCGGTAGGTCAGCGTGACCATTCCGTTGCCGATGGGGGTGGCTCCGACCTTGTAGAAATCCATCGTAGTATAGGATCCGCCACTGCCAACATACATGGTTCCGGGAACGTTTACCAGCGACTGGATGCGGTTGATCAGCGCAGTGACATCGGCCTGAAGTTGGGCGATGGTCTGCTTGAAGGCGCCGAGTTCCGCAGTCAGGTCGCTCTTCTTCAGGTAGCCCTGCGTCGAAATGAGGCTGATGATCTGCCTGCTCAATGCGGATTCGGCGTTCTTTACCGCTTCGGCGGCTGCCGAGTTCACGTTCTCGATCCAGGCTTTGTTGTTGACGTCCATGTATTCCTTGACGAATTCGGAGGCCTCCTCGCCGGCGATTTTGCTGATGGCGGTCTTGATGTCCTTCACGGCCGGGTCGTTGGTGATGGCGGCCAGGACGGCTGCGACAGCCTGATTCTTCACGGCAGTGGTCAGCTCGCTGTTTTTGGCCAGCTCTTCGAGGATGCCTCTCTTGACCTCGCCGCCGATTTTGGACCAGAGGTCAGCGGCTTTGAGCTGATCCTTGATCAGTTCTTTCACCTGCACTTCGTTTTGCAGGCCTTTGATCAGCTCCTGCACCTGTGTCACGGTCTGGAACCCGAGGTCTCCGACTTTCTTTTTGAGGTCGGCGTCCTTGACGTAGGCTGCCAGCTCCTGGCTCAATTCGGCATCGGTGACGAATTTCGAGAAATCGACATCCTTCAGTTTGTCTGAAATTGTCTGAAGGGCGGAAGCATCGGCCTTCAGTTCGACTTTCGCATTTAGATCGTCGATCTTTTTGTTGATGTCGTCGATGTCGTCGTCGTAGTCCTTACACCCGACACCGGCCAGCATGGTTCCGGTTAAGAACAATGCCAGGAATTTTCTAAACAAGTTGTTGTTTTTCATAGTAAAAATGGTTGAAATAAAGATGTGTTTGTATTTAGTTTTCAATTTGTTATTCGGACGACCCTCTTTTTGTTGGTATCATATATGATACGCATGGTGCAAATATATATATAAAAATTTGCACAGCAAAATTTTTGTCCAAATTTTTGAAATGGGAATGAACTATCAAGATGAAATCCTTTATATCTCTACGAGGATCAAGGAGTTGAGGAAGGAACGCAAGCTGACTGTACAGGAGCTGGCTTACCGGTGTGACATGGAAAGATCCAACTTGAGCCGCATCGAGGCGGGGCGGACTAATCTTACCGTAAAAACCATTTGCAGCATCTGTAATGCGTTGAGTGTTAATATGCGCGATGTAATACGTTAGGACGATATACCTATATTTATATATATTGCGCCTAATCGTTCGTTGTATGCTTTTTTTGGGCCGTTTCTTTAAAATTCGTATCTTTACGGTGATAATTTAACGGCTTATTGAACACGCTTGATTTAATCGTCTGCCTCGTGCTGGCGCTGGCCGTCTGGAACGGATGGCGCCAAGGCTTCGTCGTGCAGATATGCTCCCTTGCAGGGATTGTGGCGGGCATTTGGATCGCGGCGCGTTTCGGCGCGCAGGTCGGCGGATGGCTGCGGCTCGATGACGAAGTGGCCGCCGCGGGCGGTTTCGTCACGGCGCTCGTCGTCGTGATCCTCGTCGTGGCGATCGCCGGCAGGGTGGTGCGCAAGGTCTTTCACTTTGCGGGACTGGGCGTTGCCGACACGCTGCTGGGCATTGCCGTATCGGTTTTGAAGTACCTGCTCGTGTTGAGCGTGCTCTTCTCGGCCTTCGATGCGCTGAATGAGGATTATTGCCTCGTGGGGCCGCGGACGATCGAGCAGTCGAAAAGCTACAAGCCTGTCCGGTGGCTTTCCGAATCCATTTTCCCTTTTCTGGAGTGGGTCGGCGAGCGGGTTCCCCGGCAGGAGGAAAAAACGGAGACCGATGGATAGAAAGTTTACAGCCACAGTGGTCCGGGCGACGGGCAGTTGGTACGACGTGCTGCACGACGGTGAGACGGTGCGCTGCCGCATCCGGGGCAGACTGCGCCTGAAAGGGGTGCGTTCGACCAATCCCGTGGTGGTGGGCGACGAAGTGGCGTGCGAGGCCGACGAGGGGGGCGACTATGTGATCGCCGACATCTTGCCGCGGCGTAACTACGTGATCCGCCGGGCTTCGAACCTTTCGAAAGAGTCGCATATCATCGCCGCCAACGTCGACCAGGCGCTGCTGATGGCGTCGCTGCGTTCGCCCGAGACGCCCACGGAGTTCGTGGACCGGTTTCTGGTGACCTGCGAGGCCTACAAGGTCCCGGTGACGATCCTCCTGTCGAAGCTCGACCTGCAGGACGCGGAGGCCGTCGCGGAGTTCCGCGCGGTCTACGAGGGGGCCGGCTACCGGGTGCTGGAGGTGTCGGTCCGGGAGGGCCGGGGCGTGGAGGAGGTGCGCGAACTGCTTGCGGGGCGCACGACCCTCGTTTCGGGAAATTCGGGCGTCGGGAAGTCGACGCTGATCCAGGCCATCGACCCCTCGCTGGACATCCGCACGGGCGAAATCTCCGAAAGTCACCACAAGGGCCGCCATACGACGACATTCTCGACGATGTACCCCCTGGCCGGGGGCGGCGCGGTGATCGACACGCCGGGCATCAAGGGGTTCGGACTGATCGACATCGACGAGGCCGAGCTGTGGCACTATTTTCCCGAGATGATGCGCGTTGCGCCCGCCTGCCGCTTTTACAACTGCACCCACACCCACGAACCGGGCTGTGCGGTGACCGAAGCCGTGAAGGCGGGCGAAATCGCCTGGCCGCGTTACGAAAGCTACCTGAAAATCCGCGATGAAGATGAAAAATACCGCAAATAACGACTCCCCGGGACCGGACTTCGATTTCGGCCCCGATGCCGCACACGCCGCTGAGCGCATCGCCTGCCTCGCCGGGTTTATGACGTCGGAACGGTATGCCGTTTTGCGGAAGACGGTCTCCATGCGCACGCGCTACATGACGGTGCTGGCCGAGAACATGTACCACGGGCAGAATGCCGCGGCGCTGATCCGCCATTGCGAGGCGTTCGGCGTGCAGGAGATGCACACCGTGGAGACGCTCTGCCCGTTCGAACCCAATCCCGACATTGCGCGCGGCACGCACCAGTGGGTCGACGTGCGCCGCCACGCCTCGACGGGCGAGGCCGTCGCCGCCCTCAAGGGGGCGGGCTACCGGATCGTGGCCACCACGCCCCACCGCGAGGACGCGACGCCCGAGACGTTCGATGTCGGGCGGGGACCTTTCGCGCTGGTATTCGGGACCGAGCACGCCGGGATTTCCGACGAGGTGATCGCTTCGGCCGACGAATTCCTGCGCATCCCGATGTGCGGCATGGTCGAGAGCCTGAACGTCTCGGCCTCGGCGGCGATCCTGATCTACACGCTCTCCGAGCGCATGCGCCTCACGGTCGGCAACTGGCGGATGTCCGACGCCGAACAGGCCGAAACGCTCTGCCGCTGGATGCGGCGCAGCGTGAAGGATTCCGAAGCGATTTTGCAACGCCGGGGTATGGTCCCGGATTTATAGGCGGCTTCGGCGCTCCTGGCCCGAATCCGCGCAAATGGATAAAATAGTATGATTCTCCGCAAACAATTTCTGGCGCATGTCGCCCAGACCTCCCCGTCGCCGATGCTGGTGGAGGTCGCGCGCGCCGAAGGCTCGTTTTTCTATACGCCCGAAGGCAAGCGTTATTTCGACCTCGTGGCCGGGGTTTCGGTCAGCAATGTCGGTCACGGCAATCCGGCCGTGGTGCGCGCCGTGCAGGAGCAGGCTGCGCGCTACATGCATGTGATGGTCTACGGCGAGCTGGTCGAGACGCCGCAGGTGGAGTATGCCGCCAGGATCGCGTCGCTGCTGCCCGCGCCGCTCGAAAGCGTCTATTTCGTCAACTCGGGCGCCGAGGCGGTCGAGGGGGCATTGAAACTGGCGAAACGTTTTACCCGGCGTACGGAGATCGTCTCCATGCGCCGCGCCTACCACGGGTCGACGCACGGCGCGATGAGCATGATGGGTGCGCCCGAGGGCGAGGAGTGGAAGGGGGCGTTCCGGCCCCTGCTGCCCGACGTGCAGGCCGTGGAGTTCAACGATTTCTCCGAACTGGAGCGCATTACGCGCCGCACGGCCTGTGTGCTGGCCGAGCCGGTGCAGGGCGAGGCCGGCGTCCGTCCGCCCCGTCCGGGTTATCTGGATGCGCTGCGCAGACGCTGCGACGAAGTCGGCGCGCTGCTGATTTTCGACGAGATACAGACCGGCATGGGCCGCACGGGCGAGATGTTCGCCATGACCAAGTACGGCGTCACGCCCGATATAGTCTGCCTCGCGAAGGCTCTGGGCGGGGGTATGCCCCTCGGGGCCTTTGCCGCGCGCGGCGAGGTGATGTCGACGCTCACGCACGACCCGACGCTGGGCCATATCACCACCTTCGGCGGCCATCCGGTCTGCTGTGCGGCGGGACTCGCGGCGCTGAATTACCTGGTGGACAACAAGGTGGTCGAAAGGGTCGAAACGAAGGGCGCGTTGTATGAAATGCTGCTGAAGGATCATCCCGCCGTGCGGGAAATCCGCCGCAGCGGCCTGCTGCTGGCCGTCGAGCTGGGCGAATCGGCGAAACTTTACCGCATCATGGAACTGTTCCGGGAGGCGGGCATCCTGAGCGACTGGTTCCTGTTCTGCGACACGGCGTTCCGCATTTCGCCGCCCCTCACGATCTCGGAGGACGAAGTGCGCGAAAGCGCCGCGCTGATCCGCAGTTGTCTGGACCGGTTGTAAAAACAAAAGGGAGGCTTCGAAGCCTCCCTTTTCTATGCCTCTTCGGCAAACGCCTTCAGTTTGGCGATCTCCTCGCTCCAGCGCGCTTCGTCGGGGGTTTCGAGGATCAGCGGAATGCCGTCGAAACGCTTGTCGGAAGCGATATAGCGGAAGCATTCCATGCCGATCATGCCCTCGCCCAGCGGCGTGTGGCGGTCGACGCGGCTGCCCAGAATCTTCATCGCATCGTTCAGGTGCATGCCTTTCAGGTATCCGAATCCGACGACGCGTTCCAGTTCGGCGAACGTGGCGTCGCACGCCTCGCGCGTCCGGAGGTCGTACCCCGCCGCGAAGGCGTGGCAGGTGTCGATGCAGACGCCCACCCGCGATTTGTCCTCCACGCGCTCGATCAGGTAGGCGAGGTGCTCGAAGCGGAATCCGAGGTTCGAACCCTGCCCCGCGGTGTTCTCGATCACCGCCGTCACGCCGTGCGTGCGGTCGAGCGCCATGTTGATCGACTCGGCGATCCGGTCGAGCGACTCCTGCTCGGTGATCTTCTGCAGGTGGCTGCCGGGATGGAAGTTCAGCCGGTCGAGGCCCAGCAGTTCGCACCGCTGCATCTCGTCGAGGAATGCCGCGCGCGATTTTTCGAGCGGTTCCTTCTCGGGATGTCCGAGGTTGATCAGGTACGAGTCGTGGGGCAGAATCTGTGCGGGCGTGTAGCCGTAGCGTTCGCACGCCTCGCGGAAGGCGTCGATCTCGCCCGCGGCGAGCGGTTTGGCGACCCACTGCCGCTGGTTCTTGGTGAAAAGGGCGAAGCCCTCGGCTCCGATAGCGTGTGCGTTGGCCGGAGCGTTCTCCACGCCGCCCGCAGCGCTTACGTGCGCTCCGAAATATTTCATAGTTGGTCCTTTCCGTTTAACTTTCAGACAAAGTTAAAGTTTTTATAAATAAATTCATAAATTTGTAGATTGAAAATCAAATACAATCGCTTCGTTATGAAACATTTTTACCTGATTCTCACGCTGGCGTCACTCGTCGGGGCCTCCGTTCCGGTCTCGGCCCAGATTTCAATCGACGAAGTCAATGCCGAACGGCGGAACGTGACGTTCCGCGACCGGCTGAAGTCCACGTCCGTCGATGCCGATTATTTCAGCCTCGCCCGCTACAAGGCCGAGCGCGCCGCAATCCGCAAGGAGCGCAACTACCTCGAATTGGGCGGCGGCCTGCAGGGAACGCTGACTTCGTACAACGATCCCTGGATCTCGGTGTCGGGCGGTGACAACTCCATTGCGCTGGTGGCGACCTTCAACCTGCGGCATATCTTCAAGAAGAACCTCTTTTCCATCGAAACCAAGTTCAATGCCAAGCTGGGTTACAACCGCATGAAGGTCGAGACGCAGCGCGTGGGGCCGGACGGCAAGCCGATGGTCGACGAGAGCGGCAACAAGATCATGGACAGCGAAGGCGTATGGTTCAAGAATCAGGACGAGTTCGTCATCTGGGTGAACCCGGCGTTCGAAATGGCGAAGAACTGGACTTACGGTTCAATTCTGCAATTCCGCAGCCAGTTCGTCAACGGTTACAAATCGCGCTCCGAGCAGGAGAAGAAGCACCTCAAGAGCAAGTTTATGACCCCGGGTTACCTCGACATTTCGCTGGGTATCACCTACAAAAGCCCTCAAAAGAAATTCCCCATCACGGTCAACATGTCTCCGCTCGCCTTGAACGCCACCTTTGCCGAAAGCGACTGGATTCGCATGCGGCAGGTCGACGGCGACGGCAAGGAGATCAAACCGGCCTATCCCTATGGTATCGAGGACCCCGAGAAGACCTCGAAATACGAGGGCGGTTCGTCGGTCGAGATCGGTTTCGACCGCACGTTCGGCAAGACGGGCTACCTGCGTTACATCACGACGATCTTCTCCTTCTACGGCTGGATTACCGACATCGGCCAGAAGAACAAGATCAGCGACTACACCAAGTACCTGGAGGCCTACGACAAGTGGGCCGACAAGGAAGATACCAGCGTCGGGCATGACATCAAGGACAAGCCCCGCCTGCCGATCCATCCCACGGTGCGTTGGGAAAACACGCTCGAAATCAAGGCGACGAAATACCTCTCCACGAAGGTTAGTTTCCAGCTCTACTACAACCGGGCGCAGAACGTCGACGTGCAGACCCGTACGCTGTTGCAGGTGGGTCTCACCTATACTTTCAAGAACAAGCCGAAACCCTGATAAGTTTTAAATACCGAACCGGCGTCTTTGGCGCCATCATACGATGTACAAAAACTCGAAACACACCGTCCTCTTCCCGCTGCTGCTGGCCGCGGGAGTCGTTCTGGGCCTCGTTCTGGGCCAGTATCTGGGCCGCAACACCACCACGTCGCAGCTCAAGGGCATGCTCAGCCGCATGGCGCTGCCCGACAACAAACTCTCCTATACGCTCTCGCTGATCGAGAACCAGTATGTCGACTCGGTGTCGATGGACTCGCTCGCCGAACACGTCATTCCGATGCTGGTCAAGGAGCTGGACCCCCATTCGGTCTATATCCCCGCCGCGGAAATGCAGGCTCTGAACGAACCTCTCGAAGGGGAGTTCGACGGCATCGGCGTGGTCTTCAACATGGCCACCGACACGGTCATCGTGCTGAACGTCATTCCGCAAGGCCCGAGCGACAAGGCCGGCGTCAAGGCCGGGGACCGCATTGTCGAGATCGGCGATTCGCTTGTCGCCGGGCGAAAGATTCCCCAGAACAACGTCGTCAAAATGCTGCGCGGACCGCGCGGCACGACGGTCCGCCTCGGTCTCGAACGGCAGGGCATCTCCGACCTGGTCGAGGTCGAGGTCGTGCGCGGCGTCATTCCCATCAGGAGCATCGAATCGGCCTTCCGCATCGCCGACGGCGTGGGGTACGTCAAGCTGGGGCAGTTCGCGCGGACCACTTTCGACGAATTCCGCAAGGCGCTGGCATCGCTGCGCGCCGAAGGGGTGACGAAACTGATTTTCGACCTGCGGGGCAATTCCGGCGGGTTCCTCGATCAGGCGATCGCCGTGGCCAACGAGTTTCTGCACGAGGGCCAGCTGATCGTCTACACCGAGGACCGCCGTCACGAACAGCTGCGCGAATACGCCGACGGCAAAGGCTCGGCGCAGAACATGGAGGTCGTGGTGCTGATCGACGAGGGAAGCGCCTCGTCGAGCGAAATTCTCGCCGGAGCGTTGCAGGACAACGACCGTGGTACGATTATTGGTCGTCGTTCGTTCGGCAAGGGTCTCGTACAGCGTCAGATACCGTACAGCGACGGATCGGCCCTGCGGCTGACCACGGCGCGCTACTATACGCCCACGGGCCGCTCGATCCAGAAGCCCTATACGATCGGGGACGACGCGGACTACGAGGAGGATCTTTGGAACCGTTACCGGAACAACGAGTTTTTCTCGGCCGACAGCATCCATTTCGCCGACTCGCTCAAGCGGGTGACGCCGGGCGGAAAGGTGGTCTACGGAGGCGGCGGCATCATGCCGGACGTGTTCATTCCGGCCGATACGACCGACGTGACGAAGTATTTCGTCGAGGTGGCGGGCCGCAACATCCTCTACCGCTATACGATCGAGTATGCCGACCGTCACCGTGAGGCGCTCAATGCGGTGAAGACCATTGATGAGTTGCAGGCGCTGCTCGACAGCGACAAGACCCTTGTGGATGATTTCGTCCGCTATGCCGCCCGGAAGGGCGTTGCGCCGCGCTACGGCGACATCGCCCGTTCGCGGAGGCTGATCGAGGCCCAGCTCCGGGCCTATATCGGCCGCAATACGGCGTTGGAGGACAATGGTTTTTACGCAAACATCTATCCCGTGGACAACGTCGTCGTACGCGCCATCGGGATCTTAAAGGAGGAGAATGAAAATGATTAAAAAACTGATCGGTATTATCGTGGCCGTGGCGGTAGTCGTCATTATCGTCGTTGCGGCCATCCGGCGCGACAACTTCCAGTCGATGGTGCGGCGCGATGAATTGTTGAA
>ERZ860322.1320-NODE-1320-length-14576-cov-3.078782_pt1 | contig 14576 bp, 10 predicted proteins | sample MGYA00509979_ERZ860322 | MGnify/ENA primary metagenome ERZ860322 (study PRJEB30046, sample SAMN00715217) | human gut metagenome | study: EMG produced TPA metagenomics assembly of the A metagenome-wide association study of gut microbiota in type 2...
AAACAGCACCACAGCCAATAGCTACCGTCGAGCCACCATGCGGCAAGGCAACCCATGGCGATCGCACCGACGATGCCGCCGAAGAACCCCTCCCACGACTTGTTGGGCGAAATTCGCTCGTAAAGATGATGTCGGCCGACGCTGACCCCCACCAGGTAGGCGAATACGTCGTTGGCCCAAATAATGAAGATGTAGGCCAAAATCACCCAGGGATTCCAGCCACCCTCCCCCGTCAGCAGAGGCAGATAGGCCATCATCGACAAAGGCACGGCCACATAAAAGACGCCTCCGAGCGTCGCCCCCACATCGGCGGCGGGGCGGGCACGCTTGAGGAACAGTTCACAGACGAACATCAGCGGTATGAGCAAAATAAAAACCGGCAACAACCACAAGAGGACGGAAAGCGCTCTCGGCAACAACGCCACCTGCTCCGCAGAAACCGCCAGCAGGAAACTCGCCACGAAAAGAGCCGTACCCGTAACCAGTCCGAGCCATTTGAGAGGGTAAATATCCTCCCGGCGGGCCATCCGGTAAAACTCCCACATACCGCCGACGAGAATCGCCAGCAACAGCACTCCGAAACTCCACTGCGACCAAAGCACCGCTCCGACTACCACGACAGTCAGGACGGCACCGCTCAAGGTTCGCACCAGAAGATTCCTCATTTTATCAGACATAATTCAACCTTTTTCGGGTAAACCTCGTTAAACTTCAGGCGTTTCCGCCGACGATTTTCCGTCCGACACAGCGGAAGCGGCGGTTCCGGAAATCTTTTCTTCGTCCTTTCGGGACTCGGCCGGCGCAACCTCTTTTTTCCCGGCTGCCTCTTCCGCATCGCCAGATGCAGCTTTCCGCTCCGCCAAAGCCTTCTGCTCGGCCTCTTTCCGTTCCCGCAGAATATCCTTTTTCCGTTTACCGAAGATACGCTCCACATCCTCCGTAAAGACCACTTCGCGCTCCAACAGCAGTTCGGCCAGCTCCTTCAAACCGTCGGCATGGCTGCGGAGCACCTCCGCCGCCATCGCATAGGCTTCGGCAATGGTATTTTTAGCCTCGGCGTCGATCTGCTGGGCCGTCAGTTCGGAATAGGACTTGGTCAGCGCCATGTCGCTCTGGCCCGTAGAGTCGTAATAGCTGATCGTCCCGACCTTCTCGCTCATACCGTAATAAGCCACCATGGCATACGCCATCTTGGTCGCCCGCTCCAGATCGTTGAGCGCTCCGGTCGAAACCTCGCCGAAATTGATCTGCTCGGACACCCGGCCGCCGAGCATCGCAGCCAGCTCGTCCATCATCTGCTCGCGCGTGGTGATCTGCCGTTCTTCGGGCAGGTACCAGGCCGCGCCCAACGACTTGCCGCGCGGAATGATAGTCACCTTGATCAGCGGACTGGCATTCTCCAAAATCCAGCTTACCGTAGCGTGTCCGGCCTCGTGATAGGCAATCACCCGCTTCTCTTCGTCGGAAATGATCTTGTTCTTACGCTCCAGACCGCCGATAATGCGGTCGATCGCCGCCAGGAAATCCTCGCGCGACACATATTTCTTATTGTGACGGGCCGCGATCAACGCCGCCTCGTTGCAGACATTGGCGATGTCGGCACCCGAAAAGCCGGGCGTCTGCTTGGCCAGAAAAGTACGGTCCAGCTCCGGATCGAGCTTCAACGGACGCAGATGCACGTCGAAAATCTCCTCGCGCTCCTTCACGTCGGGCAATCCCACCTCGATCTGCCGGTCGAAACGTCCGGCACGCATCAGCGCCTTGTCCAAAATATCAACCCGGTTAGTCGCCGCCAGGACGATCACGCCCGTATTGGTCTGGAAACCGTCCATCTCGGTCAGCAACTGGTTGAGTGTATTCTCCCGCTCGTCATTGCCCGAGAACCCGGCGTTCTTACCGCGGGCCCGGCCGATGGCGTCGATTTCGTCGATGAAAAGAATACAGGGAGCTTTCTGTTTGGCCTGCTCGAAAAGGTCGCGCACGCGCGAAGCGCCCACGCCCACGAACATCTCCACGAAATCCGAGCCGGAAATCGACAGGAACGGCACATTGGCCTCTCCCGCCACCGCCTTCGCCAACAGGGTTTTACCCGTTCCCGGAGGGCCTACCAGCAACGCGCCCTTGGGAATTTTCGCACCGATGGATTTGTATTTGTCGGGGTTCTTGAGGAAATCGACGATCTCCATGATCTCGACCTTTGCCTCCTCCAGTCCGGCAACGTCCTTGAAAGTCACCTTTTTCGAGTTCTCCTTGTCGAACACCTGCGCCCGGGCCTTCCCCACGTTCATAATACCGCCAGCACCGCCTCCGGCACCCCGCGACATGCGGCTCATCAGGAAGAACCAGCCGCCGATAATAATGATCCAGGGAAGCATCTGAAGCAGAATCGATGTCCAGGAATTCTCCCGGTTCTCGTACACCAGCACCACCTTGTTACCCGACTCGGCCGTCACCTTATCCAAATCCTGACGGAACGTATCCACCGACCCGATATTGAAAGTAAGCTGAGCCCCCGTTTCGGGCATATTACGGAAACGCGGGTCCGCAGCATCCTTACGGTACCGGTCCGCAGCATCCTTCTTAAGGTAGATTTCCGCCAGGTCACGATTGACGACCTGGATTTTTTCGACGTCGCCCTGCTCGATCATCTGCGCCACGGTATTCCAGTCGCTCTTGACCGGGACTCCGTTGCCGGGTCCGAACATCCAGTAGCCGACAATAAAAATAATGATGACGCCGTATATCCACATCCACGAAGGACGCGGCATATTCATTTTGTTGTTTATTTTCTGTTGTGCCATAAAATATTATTCGTCATACTCATAACGGGTCGCCGGGGCATCGGCCCACAGCTCCTCCAATTTGTAAAATTCACGCAATTCTGTCTGAAAAATATGCACCACCACATCCACGTAGTCCATAGCGATCCACAGCGCATTTTGCTGTCCTTCCACGCGCCAGACCTTCTCGCCGAGGGTTTCCAATACCTGCTCCTCGATACCCGCCGCGATCGCAGCGACCTGCGTGGTGGAGTCGGCGTTGCAAACGATGAAGCAGGAGCAGATCGCCCCGTCGATTTTCGAAAGATCCAACGATACGATATTTTTACCCTTTTTATCCTGGATTGCACGAATTATCGTGCCTGTCAATTTTTCCATAGTTTGAATTTACCGGTCAATACAACTTTGCAAAGGTAGCGAAAATGAGGGCAGAACAAAACAAACCCGTTTGTTTTTTTATGCCGAACGCATCCCGCTTCCCGCAAAGATACAAGAGAATATCCGAAAATTTACTCTGCAAATATCCGTCCCGAATCCCTATTGGCGGGAAACTTTCGACAAAATAGTATCGATCAAGGCTTTGATGATCGAACTTTTGACATAGGTCCGGCGCACGGCCACGGCGATCTTGCGCGAAGTAGCCCCCTTGGCCAGCGTTTTGACCTGACAACGATGCTCCGCAGGAATGTATTCCACGGCCATTTCGGGGATAATCGTCACGCAATGCGTGCTATCGACGATCCGCATCAACGTATCGAGCGAACCGGATTCGAACGTATAGTGCGAGGGGACCTCCCGTTTGGCCTGGCACAGCTCGATGATCTGGTCACGCATACAATGCCCCGGACTTAACAGCACCAGCTCCTTGAGGTCGATATCCTCGATACGGACGTTCGTGCGTTCGAAAAGCGGATTCTCCCGGGACACGTAAAGATGGAACCGGTCGTCGAACAACTCGTGTTCCTGAATCCCCTCGCCGCAGGTTCCGCCGGCGACCAATGCCGCATCGATCCGGTCGCGGCGCAGCGCATCGACGATGTCGGCGGTCACCATCTCCGCAATCTCCAGTTCGACTTTGGGATAGTCCCGCACGAAATCGGGAATAAACTTATGCAACAGGTAAGGTGCGATGGTCGGAATGACGCCGAGCCGCAACCGACCGGAAGTTTCGCCTTTGAGTTCCGCGACCGCTTCGCGGATATGATCGTAAGCCCGGAGGGTTTCCCGGATTTCGGCAAGCACCACCTCGCCCGCCTCGGTCGGAATGACCGGTTTCTTGCTGCGATCGAGCAGCACCACGCCCAATTCTTCCTCCAAAGACTTGATCTGCATGCTCAACGACGGCTGGGTCACGAAACAGTGTTCCGCTGCCAAAGAGAAACTACCGCAATTGGCTACCGCCAGCAGGTATTCGAGTTGGATGATAGTCATAGTTTATCTTATTTGCACGCACGAAAATATAAAAAAAACCGATACTTCGCAATTATTATTCGACCATCGGTTTAGTTTTTCGTACATTTGCAGACTATTTATTATTAGAAACTTTTTAACTGATGGGAAAAATCATACTCACCGGAGATCGTCCGACCGGTAAACTCCACCTGGGACATTACGTAGGTTCGCTGCGCCGCCGCGTGGAGTTGCAGAATTCGGGCGAATTCGAGAAAATATTCATCATGATCGCCGACGCACAGGCGCTGACCGATAATGCGGACAACCCGGAGAAAGTGCGGCAGAACATCCTCGAGGTCGCTCTCGACTATCTCTCTTGCGGACTGGATCCCGCGCAATCGACGCTCTTCATCCAGTCGCAGGTGCCGGAACTCTGCGAGCTGGCTTTCTACTACATGAACCTGGTGACCGTAGCCCGTCTGCAGCGCAATCCGACGGTGAAGGCCGAAATCCAGTTGCGCGGCTTCGCCGAAGGCAACGAAGAAGAGGGATCGCAGCGCCAGGGTATTCCGGTAGGATTCTTCACCTACCCGATCAGCCAGGCCTCGGATATCACCGCTTTCAAGGCCACGACCGTACCGGTCGGCGAGGATCAGGAACCGATGATCGAACAGACGCGCGAAATCGTCCATAAATTCAACTCCGTATATGGAGAAACACTCGTCATGCCGGGAATTCTGCTGCCCGACAACGCGGCCTGCCTGCGTCTGCCCGGTACGGACGGCAAGGCCAAGATGTCGAAATCGCTGGGCAACTGCATCTACCTCTCCGACTCGGCCGATGAAGTGAAGAAGAAGGTGATGGGTATGTATACCGATCCCGACCACCTGCGGGTGGAGGACCCGGGCAAGGTCGAGGGCAACACCGTCTTCACCTACCTGGACGCCTTCAGTCGCCCGGAACATTTTCAGCGATACCTGCCCGATTACGCCTCGCTCGACGAGTTGAAGGCGCACTACCGCCGGGGCGGGCTGGGCGACGTGAAGGTCAAGAAGTTCCTGATCGCCGTGCTGAACGAAACGCTGGAGCCGATCCGCGAGCGCCGCAAGCAGTACGAAGGCCGCATCGAAGAGGTCTATGAAATTCTGCGCAAAGGTTCGGAGCATGCCCGGGCAACAGCCGCGCAAACGCTCGGCGAAGTGCGCCACGCCATGCGGATCGACTACTTCGACGACAAGGAGCTGATCGCCGAGCAGGCTCGCCAATACCAGCAACAGCGATAACGCGCATAACCAGCAGACAAGGTACCCGAAATGTTCAAACGCATAACACCGCAGACGATCGCGGATTGGGGCGAACGTATCTACATCCGTTTCCTGGAGCTTACCAAACGGTTCACCAGTACGCAGATCATGGCGCTGCTGGCCATCATCGTAGGGGTTCTGGCCGGATTGGGTACCTGCCTGTTCGAACTGCTGCTCTACGGAATCAAAGCAGGGCTGACCCATTGGTTCCCCGTCGAACAGTCGCATTTTCTCTTCCTGTTCTATCCGGTCATCGGTATCATTCTGGCCTCGCTTTTCGTCAAATACGTCGTCAAAGACAACATTTCGGAAGGCGTTACACGCGTGTTATATGCCATGTCGCGTAAAAACTCGTACATTGCCTCCCACAACTGCTGGACTTCGGTCGTAGGCGGTGCGACGACGATCGGATTCGGCGGTTCGGTCGGTCCCGAGGCCCCGATCGTCCTGACGGGCGCAGCCATCGGTTCGAACATCAGCCGCCTGGCCCACCTGAACTACAAAAACACCACCCTGCTGCTCTGCTGCGGAGCCGGGGCGGCCCTTGCAGCCATCTTCAAAGCCCCGATCACGGGCGTGGTCTTCGTGCTCGAAATCCTGATGCTCGATCTCACCTCGCGCACGGTCGTACCGCTGCTCATCTCTTCGATCACGGCCGCCGCTGTCGCCCTCACGATCCGGGGATTCGATCCGATCATCGCCATCTCGCTGACTCCCGACGATGCGTTCCGGCTCAACCAAATTCCGCTTTTCGTCCTGCTGGGTATCTTCTGCGGGCTGATGTCCTACTACTTCACCACGGTCAATGCCCGGGTGGGCACCTTCTTCAAAAAGATCGACAGTCCCTACAAGAAGTGGCTGATCGGCGGAGCCGTACTCGGCATCCTGATCTACATTTTCCCGCCCCTCTACGGCGAAGGCTACGAAGGTTTCATGTCGCTCATGCACGGCAACACGACCGAGTTGTTCAACAACTCGCTCTTCTACCGCTTCAGTCAGATCGACTGGGTGGTCATTCTCTTCATCGTAGGCACGATGTTCTTCAAAGTGATCGCTATGGCCTCGACCAACGCTGCGGGCGGCGTCGGCGGTACGTTCGCCCCTTCGCTGTTCGTCGGCGCATTCATGGGCGCTATCACGGCGCTGGTCTGCAACACCCTGTTCGGATGGAACCTGTCGCTGGTTTCTTTCACCCTGGTAGGTATGTCGGGCGTAATGTCGGGCGTGATGAAGGCCCCCCTGACCTCGATCTTCCTGATCGCCGAATTATCGAGCGGTTACGGCCTTTTCATCCCGCTGATGATTACCGCCTGCATCGCCTTCGCCATCGACTACTACCTCGATCCCGACTCGATCTATACCAAGCAACTGCGCCAGAACGGGGAGTTGATCACCCACAACAAGGACGAATCGGTCTTCGTCTTTCTGAGGCTCGACGACCTGATTCAGGACGACGGGGTTTACATCCACCCGTCCCAGACTTTGGGCGACATCGTACAGATCATGTCCCGAGAGCGTCACGACGACTATTTCCCGGTTCTCGACAACGAAAAACACCTGCTGGGCATCGTCCGCCTGAACGACGTGCGGGAAGACCTGTTCAATCCGCAAAAGTACGGCAACCCGATTACACGCTACATGCTCCTGTCCCCCGACACGATCCTGCAACATGAACAGATCCAGAGCGTGCTGCGCCGTTTCGACGAAAACCACGTCTGGGTGCTACCCGTCGTGGACAAGGAGAAACACTACCTGGGCTACATCTCCAAATCGCGAATCATGACCGCCTACCGCGAACAACTGGTCAAGATCTCGCAATAAAATGCGGCCCCGACCTCGCTTTCTGCAACCGAAGAAACTATAAAAACAGAATACTACTATGAATTTTAATTGGGCTGACGACACGAACTGCGCCGTAACGGTATGCGACACCGAAGGCGTGGTAATTTACCAGAACAAGCAATCCATCTCCGTCAATGGAGAGTATCGCGGCAAAAGCATGCTCCCCTGCCACAACGAGCGCTCGAAGGGGATCATCGCCCGCATCCTCGAAAAAGGCGACACGAATGCCTACACCATCGAGAAAAAAGGGATCCGCAAAATGATCTACCAAACAGCCTGGCGCCGCGAGGACGGCACCGTAGGCGGTATCATCGAACTGTCGATGCCGATTCCCGCCGAAATGCCGCACTACGTACGGGGATAATAGAGCGCCCCGAACCAGAAGCATCCGGACCACTCAACGACACCAGGAACTTCAACCGGAAAGCCGCAAAAAATACACGAAACAACCCCTATCCGATACAGGAGAAGAGTCAAACGACCGCCTTTCTTCCAAAACGTTACGAAGAGGCGGATCAAAACGGTTTACAACACTTTCCACAACCGTTTTCCGAAAACAGGAGCGCCCGCGATTAGTCGCGGGCGCTCCTGTTTATTTGCTTACTACCGAAATTTCTCGAATCCGGGAAGATACTTGGTCGGTTCGAACTCGACGATCGTATAATCAGCGATCCCATGCAGGAAGAACGGATCTTCCCGCGTGAAAGCTTCGGCTTCCGCACGATTCGCGGCTTTCGAAACGATCACACCGCCCGTACGGGGATTCTGCGGCCCGGTGCAAAGCAATTTGCCCTGAGCGAAATAACGGTCGAGAAAAGCCCGATGCTCCGCCAGGTAGCGCTCCACCTCTTCGAGCGGCTTCTTGTAATCGACGATAATCAGAAACATAATTTTCAAAGTTTTATGTCGTAAATCTGGATTACACCGACAAGTTTGCCTTCGTCGTCGGTCACCAGCAGCGAATTGATCTTATGCTGGGTCATTTTCTTCTCCGCAGCGATCAGCTTCTCATCGGGCCCGATGGTCTTGGGGTTGAGCGTGGCGATGTCCATGGCCCGGATCGAGAAAAACTCCGATTCGCGGCGTTCCATCGCCCGGCGGATATCCCCGTCGGTGACGATCCCCAGCACTTTGTCCCCCTCGCAAATGACGATCAGCCCCAGACCGCCTTTGCTGACGGCATGGATCATATCCTTGGCCGAACAGTCCGGAGCTACCACGGGCAACCCCTCCTTGTGCATCACATTGCCGACAGTCATCAGCAAACGGCGGCCCAGGCTGCCGCCCGGATGCAGCCGCGCGAAATCGATGCTCGTGAAATTGCGCAGCTTCATCAGCGCTACGGCCATCGCGTCGCCCATGGCAATCTGTGCCGTAGTCGAAGTGGTAGGCGCCAGGTGCAGGATGCAGGCCTCGTGGCGTACGGCCACGTCGAGGTGCACGTCCGAATTGCGGGCCAACGTCGATTCGGGATTGCCCGTCATCGAAATCAGCTTGTTGCCGTTGGTATGGATGAACGGCACGATCTTGAGGATTTCGTCCGTTTCACCCGAATAAGAGAGCGCCAGCACGGTATCTTCCGGAGAGATCATTCCCAGATCGCCATGAAAAGCCTCGCCCGGATGCAGGAAGAAACTCGGCGTACCGGTGCTCGCCAGCGTCGCGGCGATCTTGCGGCCGATCAGCCCCGATTTTCCCATTCCGGTCACCACGAGCTTGCCCCGGCTGTGCAGGATCAGTTCGACAGCACACACGAAATCATCGCCCAGCGTCTGTTCGAGATGCTTGAGCGCCAGCGCTTCGGTATGGATCGTCTTTCGGGCCAGCGAGAGGATATCGGCCCGCTTGTCTGCGGTCATATTATAGCAAAGATTTTATTACGTTTTCCAAATCATTCAGATAAAGCATGTTCGGGCCGTCACTCAAGGCATGATCGGGATCGGGATGCACCTCGAAGAAGAAACCGTTGGCACCGAACGCCCGGGCTGCCCGGGCCATGGCAGGCACGAACTCGCGGTTACCGCCCGTCTTGCCGCCGGCGGCACCGGGGCGCTGTACGGAATGCGTGCAGTCCATGACGACCGTCGAAGCGATACCGAGCATATCGGGGATGTTGCGGAAATCGACCACCAGGTTGTTGTAGCCGTACATATTGCCACGTTCGGTAAGCCAAACCTCACCGGCACCGGCCTTCATCGCCTTTTCATAAGGGTATCGCATATCTTCACCCGAAAGGAACTGCGCTTTCTTGATATTGACCGTACGTCCCGTACGGGCCGCAGCGACCAACAGATCGGTCTGACGGCAAAGGAACGCCGGAATCTGGATCACATCGACGACTTCGCCGACCGGAGCGGCCTGACAGGATTCGTGAATGTCGGTCAGCAGCCGCAGCCCCCACTTCGACCGAACGTCGGCGAGCATCCGAAGGCCCTTTTCCTGCCCCGGTCCCCGGAACGACGAAATCGACGTGCGGTTGGCCTTGTCGAACGAAGCCTTGAAAATGATTTCGACGCCCAGCCGACGATTGATGTCCGCCAGCGTCGCAGCGACCGTATCGAGCAATTCCGCCGATTCGATCACGCAGGGACCGGCTATAAAGAGAGGTTTTTTATCCATGATTCTATCGCTTCATTCGTTTCAAAAATTCCTCGGCGGCCGCCAGATCTTCGGGCGTGTCGATACCTATGGTTTCCACGTCGGAAATACCCACGCCGATCCTGTAGCCGTTCTCCAGCCAGCGCAACTGTTCGAGCGACTCGGCCTTCTCCAGCGAAGATTGCGGCAAGGCCGTCACCTCGGCGAGCACCTTCGTACGAAAGGCATACATACCGATATGTTTATAGAAAGTATGTTTCGCCAGCCACTCCGACCGCTCCACACCCCGCAGGTAGGGAATCACCGAACGCGAAAAATAGATCGCCCGCGACCCGCCGTCGAGCACCACTTTCGGCGAATTGGGATTTTCGAGCGCCGCCAGTCCGTCCGACTCGGCGAAGGGCCGCACCAGGGTAGCGATGTCCGTACCCGGCACGTCGAAGCAGCGCATGATCGCCCGAAGCTGTTCCGGACGGATGAAAGGCTCGTCGCCCTGCACGTTGATCACGGCGTCGTACTCCCGGCCGAGCTTTCCATAAGCCTCCCAGCAACGGTCGGTACCGCTGCGGTGCTCGGCCGAAGTCATCACGGCACGACCGCCGAACTCCTCGACGGCACGCAGGATCCGTTCGTCATCGGTCGCCACGACCGCATCGGGCAGCACGCCGGTCACCTGTTCATACACCCGACGGATGACGGGCTTTCCCCCGAGCATCGCCAGCGGCTTGCCCGGGAAGCGGGTCGATGCATAGCGGGCGGGAATGATCGCAACAAACTCCATAACTCGTGACTCTATCTGTTTCAAGTCGCTAAAATACGAAAAAAGCGGGACATTACGTCCCGCTTTTCAAATTAACACGGATTATTTCTTCTCCTCGAGAGCCAAACGCAACACATCCTCGTTCGTCCGCACGTAGTGGAACGTCAGACCGTCGATGTACTCCGCCTTGATCTCCGAGATGTCCTTACGATTGTCTTCCGAAAGGATCAGCTCCTTGATACCGGCACGCTTGGCCGCCAGGATCTTCTCCTTGATACCGCCCACCGGCATTACACGTCCCCGCAAGGTCGTCTCTCCGGTCATGGCGATACGCTCGCGCACCTTGCGCCCCGTATAGGTCGAAACGATCGAGGTAGCCATCGTGATACCCGCCGAAGGACCGTCCTTGGGAATGGCTCCCTCCGGTACGTGGATGTTGATGTCGTTCTTCTCGAACATTTCGGGATCGATACCCAGCTCCTTGTGGTGCGCCATCACCCACTCGTGGGCGATCGTCGCCGACTCCTTCATCACATCGCCCAGGTTGCCCGTGAGGCTCACCTTGCCCTTGCCGGGCGTCAGCACCGACTCGATGTAGAGGATGTCGCCGCCGACCTCGGTCCAAGCCAGGCCGGTGACTACGCCGACCATATCCCCGACCTCGTACTCTTCGCGCAGGAATTTCGGGATGCCGAGAATCTTCTCGACATCGGCCTGCGTAAGCTCCGGCGTATAAGCCTCCTCGAAAGCGATCTGCTTGGCCCGGTAGCGGGCGATCTTCGCCAGGTGCTTGTCCAGCGAACGGACACCCGACTCGCGGGTATAGCCTGCGATAACCTGCTCGACGACCTCGGGCGTCAGCACCAACTGCCCCTCGGGAATGCCGTGCGCCGCCATCTGCTTGGGCAGCAAGTGGTCGAGGCCGATCCGCACCTTCTCTTCGAGAATGTAGCCCGGAATGTTGATCATCTCCATACGGTCGCGCAGCGCCGGGTTGATGTTGCCGATGTTGTTGGCCGTGGCGATGAACAGCACCTTCGACAGGTCGTACTCCATGTCGAGGTAGTTGTCGTGGAACGTGGTGTTCTGCTCCGGATCGAGCACCTCCAGCAGGGCGCTCGACGGGTCGCCGTGGTTCGAAACGGTCACCTTGTCCACCTCGTCAAGGATGATGACGGGGTTCGACGAGCCGCACCGCTTGATGGTCTGGATGATCCGGCCCGGCATGGCGCCGATGTAGGTGCGGCGGTGTCCGCGAATCTCCGACTCGTCGTGCAGGCCGCCCAGCGAAATACGGCCGAACTTGCGGCCCAGCGCCGCGGCCACCGACTTACCCAGCGAGGTCTTACCCACGCCCGGAGGGCCGTAGAGGCAGAGGATCGGCGATTTGAGGTCGCCCTTGAGCTTGATGACGGCCAGGTGCTCCAGCAGCCGCTCCTTCACCTCGTCCAGACCGAAATGGTCGTGATCGAGCTGTTCGCGGGCGCACTTGAGGTCGAGGTTGTCCTTCGTCACGTCGTTCCACGGCAGTTCCAGCAGCAGCTGCAGGTAGGTCATCTGCACCGAATATTCGGCCACGGCGGGATTCAGCCGCTCGACCTTCTGCAACTCCTTCTCGAAGGTTTCGCCCACCTCCGCGGGCCAGTTCTTCTTCTTGGCCTCCTCGCGCATCTTCTCGATGTCGGCATCGGCGCCGTCGCCCAGTTCGTCCTGGATCGTACGCATCTGCTGCTGGAGGTAGTAGTCGCGCTGCTGCTTGTCGATCTCCTGCTTGACGCGCTCCTGAATCTGGTTCTTCAGCTCGGCCAGCTGCTGCTCGCGGATCAGGATTTCGAGCAGCTTGCGGGCGCGGGCCAGCAGGCCGGGGGCCTCCAGCAGCGACTGGCGGTCTTCGTCCGTCAGCTCCATGTTGGAGCAGATGAAGTTGATGATACCGCGCTTCGAGTCGATGTTCTTGATGGCGAAAGCCGCCTCCTTGGGCATCGACGGCGACACGTTGATGATGTTCAGCGCCACGTCGCGGATCGAGTCCACGAGAGCCTCGAACTCGATGCTCTTCACATCGGGAGTCGAATCGCGCAGGGCCGTCACCCGGGCCTTGAAATAAGGTTCGGTGGTGATGTACTCCGTGATCTCGACCTTCTCCAGGCCGTTCAGGATCACCGTGAGGTTGCCGTTGGGCATTTCGAGGATCTTGATGATCCGCGCGGCCGTGCCGACCTTGTACATGTCGTCCGGCGCGGGGTCCTCGACGTCGCTTTCGCGCTGCAACACGGCGCCCAGAATACCGCCTTCGGCATTCACGGCGCGCACGAGGTTGATGCTCTTGTCGCGGCCCACCGTGATGGGCGTGATGGCGCCGGGGAAAAGCACCGACGAACGCAGCGTGAGAATGGGTATGATTTCGGGCACTTCGACCTCCTCCACAGGCTCGTCGCCGCCGGTCACGATGGGGATCACGCGGTGATTGCCGTCGAGCAGCTCGGGGACGAGATTCACGTCGTCTACTTCGATGGTTTTGATCTTATCTTTTTTGCTCATAGGATATACAGATATATAATGGTGCAAATATAACGATTTTTTAGAAATTTTATTTTATCTTTGACAGAATGTTAATAACTTTGCATCCCTGAAAACAAAGTAAAATTCAACGCGCCATGCAAATCGCAGACAAATACGCACCGCAGCAGATCGAATCCAAATGGTACGACTACTGGATCGAACAGCATATTTTCCACTCGGAACCCGACCAGCGGGAACCCTACACGATCGTCATCCCTCCCCCCAACGTGACGGGCATGCTCCACATGGGGCACATGCTCAACAACACGTTGCAGGACGTGCTGGTGCGCCGCGCCCGCATGTCGGGAAAGAACGCCTGCTGGGTGCCGGGCATGGACCACGCGTCGATCGCCACCGAAGCCAAGGTGGTAGCGATGCTGCGCGAAAAGGGCATCGAAAAGTCGTCGCTCACGCGCGAGGAGTTCCTCCGCCACGCCTGGGAATGGAAGGAGAAATACGGCGGCGTGATTCTCAAACAGCTGCGCAAGCTGGGCGCCTCGTGCGACTGGGACCGCACGTGCTTCACGATGGACGAAGCCCGCACGGAGAGCGTTCTGCGCGTCTTCTGCGACCTCTACGAGAAAGGCAAGATCTACCGCGGCGTAAGGATGGTCAACTGGGACCCCGCGGCGCAGACGGCCCTCTCGGACGAGGAGGTGGTCTTCAAGGAGTCGCACGGCAAGCTCTACTACCTGCGCTACAAGGTCGAGGGAACCGACCGGGCGATCATCGTCGCCACGACGCGCCCCGAGACCATTCTGGGCGATACGGCCGTCTGCCTCAACCCCGATGACGAGCGATATGCCGACATTCCGGCCGACGCCCGCGTCATCGTTCCCCTCGTGGGCCGCTCGATACCCGTCATACGCGACTCGTATGTCGACATAGGTTTCGGTACGGGCGCCCTGAAGGTGACCCCGGCCCACGACGTGAACGACTACATGCTGGGCGAGAAATACGGGCTGGAGACCATCGACATCTTCAACGACGACGGCACGATCAACGACAAGGTGGGCATGTACGTGGGTCAGGACCGCTTCGACGTGCGCCGGCAGATCGAAAAGGACCTCGACGCGGCGGGCCTTTTGGAAAAGACCGAAGATTACACCAACAACGTGGGCTATTCGGAGCGCACGGGCGTGGCCATCGAGCCGAAACTCTCGATGCAGTGGTTCCTCTCGATGCAGGAGCTGGCCGAACCGGCGACGAAGGCCGTGATGGAGGATGCGATCCGTTTCGTGCCCGAGAAATACAAGAACACCTACCGCCACTGGATGGAGAACATCAAGGACTGGTGCATCTCGCGCCAGCTCTGGTGGGGCCAGCGCATTCCGGCCT
>ERZ860322.1322-NODE-1322-length-14534-cov-2.901374_pt1 | contig 14534 bp, 12 predicted proteins | sample MGYA00509979_ERZ860322 | MGnify/ENA primary metagenome ERZ860322 (study PRJEB30046, sample SAMN00715217) | human gut metagenome | study: EMG produced TPA metagenomics assembly of the A metagenome-wide association study of gut microbiota in type 2...
CACATCGAGGGCAGCTCGTTCGATCTTGCTGCCCACGGGGATCGCTTTGCTCTGGTAGATCTGTTCGCCGGTATCGTTGCGGATGAACTCCACCTGCTGGGGGTAGTTATTGATCGATTCGTTTACGATCATGATGTTGCCTTCGGATGCACCGTTTTCAAAATACGGTGCGGTGTTCATGCTGATGTTGATCATGCCCTCCGCGACCTTTTCGTTCAGCTTCTCCGCAATTTCTTCCGGACTGAGATTATCCCAGCCGCCTTCAACGGCGGACGAATCATAAATGATCCCGGATTTGCTGTCTGCAAGCGCCGCATCTGCGGGCTTATGCAGCAGCCTGACTGCGAGGAAAATGCCCGCGCCGACCAGCAGGACGAGGAAAATAATCGCATAGACGGTAATGTCCTTAGAGCGTGTTTCACGGGGGGCGTCAACGTATTCTTCTTTGGCTTTCATAGAGAAAACTCCTTTTGTAGTTTAGTACCGTCAGGGAGGCACCCTCAGACGGCGCAGCAGCGGTTCCAGTGTGGACGCTGCAAGGAACATGAAATCGGTCATAGGCAGAACGCTGCCGGATTACAGGTTCCGCTTGATGATCCGCGTGATAATGCCGACGGCAATGCCGTGTTCTTCATCCAGCCGTGTGACCGCAAAGCTGACGTCATCCTTTTTTCCGGGCATTCTGGAATCGTAGCAGGTGTGCGCAATGGCGTTGACGCCGTTGTTCAGACGGATATATACAACGCCGCCGCGAAGATCTGTGACCTTGCCGGCGTACTTGCTCTGTACCTGACACTTTTTGAGATTATCCACGCTGGTTTCGGAAAACGTGCTGCGGATATCTGCCCGGATGGAAAGATGCTCGGCATCCTCACCGCTGATCTCCTGCACGCGGACCAGAACCCGGTCGCCGACACTGTAAAGGTCGCGGACGTCGGACACCCACTGCCAGGAGAGGTCACGCGCAAAGATGGCACATTCAATGCCAAAGGCTTCGACACGCAGCACCTTCTCCGCGACGGCGATCACGCGCGCCTCGACCAGACGGCCAGGATAGATGTAGGGGTTTCCGGAAACATCTTTGCCGAGATAGAATGTCTGCCGTTTGCGGAGCATGGCTTCCCGGCGGCTGGCAACGGCGCTGTGTGTGGTCGAGTCAATGCCCTTGACGATGAAATCGATCTCCGCGCCGAGCATTGTGCCGAGGATGCGGTTCAGCCGGTTCATATAGTCGGCATACGCTCTGCCGGATGGCATCCGGTCCTCCAGCACAAGCATCTCACGGATCGGGATGGCAATGCGGAAACCACGGAAGCTGACCGTTGCCAGCGTTTTGCCGCCTGCGGTCTGCTCAATGCCGTCCAGCGTGCCGGTTAAGATCCGCCGTGTCCGGTAGGCGTTACGGATCTCGTGCCAGAGTTCGTCGGTGGCTTCGGCCTCGCTTTTGATGCGCGTTCTGGCAGCAATCGTCAGAACTGCGTCATTGCGCGGCGAGGGCGGAGATTCCGGAGGCGCAGGTTCACTGGACAGTTCTTCTGTGGGAATGGTCAGTGCCGGTTCTTCTTCCGATGGCAGCGGTTCTGCTTCGTCAGATGGAGCAGGCTGCGGTTCTTCCTGCGCGGGAGCTTCGTTCAGCGCCTGAAGAAATTCCGTGTATTCCTCCGACGGCGCATCGTCATCCAGCGCGCCCTCATCGGGCGGGCTTTCTGTGGGGATGGGTTCCTCCTGCGGTTCGGGGAGGGGGGTGTCGGGAAGCTCCTGCGTTTCAGCGGAAAGCAGGTCGTCCTGTTCGCCGCCGTCCGGGGCAGGCAATTCCTTTTTTCTGGGCATGGGTCATTCCTCCTTTTTTGGTTTGGATAAAATGGATTCCTTGCTGGTGGTTATGATCTTCTGCTTTTTTGCAGGAGTATCCTTTTGGGGCGCTGGGGCTGTGCGCGGAACAGGGGCGGCAGGTGTTGGAGACGCTTCGCTTCTCCAGTGCGGAATATGTGCCGCCGCTTTGTCCGGGCGCAGCTTCTTTGCTTCATAGTGCTTGGAGTAGTCAAATTTATCGACCTCCAAAATGTTTCGCCCACGGATGATAACGAGCGCCTTATCCACGTCCAGCCGTAAGACCTCATCCATCGTGAGCAGCCGCCTGCGGCCGACACCGCTCGTTTCGCGGTATTCCGGGGTGTAGTTGGAAATGCGCCATGTACCAAGCTGTTTGGCCTGACTGGTCACGGCGACACTTGCCTCGCCGGAGCGTGAGGAAATGAACTCTGCCGTTAGTGCATCCGTACAGCCAAGGAACAACTGCACGTCGCAGTTTCCGAGAATTTCCTGCCATTGGTTGTTGGGATAGCGGTTTTGCAGACCAGCGAGATTCTGGAACACGCAGGACATACTGATGTTCCGGGAGCGGATCACGGAGATCTTTCGGCTGAGGTCCGGGATAACGCCGCAGGCGCAAAGCTCTTCGCCAAGCACATGAACAGGAACCGGCAGACAGCCGCCCGGACAGTTCTGGTCGGCGTAGCGGACGAGTTTGATAAAAATGAACGACAGAAACAGCGAGGACAGGAAATCAAAGGTACTGTCCTGATCGCTCGTGATGCAGTAATAAGCGCACGGCTGCTTGCCCGGTAGTTCCAGATCGATCTCATCATGGCTGGTGATGGCGCGAATGTCCGCATTCTGGAACACCTGCAGCCGGGAGCCGAGACCGATAATGACGCCGCCGCGCACGCTCTCCGACGATTGCCGGAAGATGCTGTACGGCGCTCTGGCCGGATGCCCCAGCGGGAGCGCGTCAAACAGTTCGTTCAGTTCCTTTTCCGAGCAGCTTACAAGCAGCTGATACGCTTCGCCAATGTTTCGCCGTTCCGGTGGATAGCTGCGCTCGACAAACAGGACGAGCGCCTTGAGAAGATTCATCTCGGCGCTGTCCCAGAAATGGTCGCCCCGGTCGCTGCCGGTGTTGCGGATGATAACGTCGCAGAAAAGCTGCGCCATCAGTTCCTGTCCGTCGATCTCGGACAGGCAGTTCCACGAATCTGATGACGCAGGCGTGACCAGATTGAACACACGCACGGTATAGCCCTGATCACGCAGATACGCGCTGGTTTTCTCGTACAGCTCTGATTTAGGATCACAGATGACCAGTGAGCTTTTTCGCGCCGCGCACTGCAAGATCATATTGACGCAGAACGCGCGTGTCTTTTTCGAGCCGCTTGCGCCGTAGATCGCGAGATTGCCATTGAAGCGCGTCTTCTCCGGGATACAGACCACGCGGCCATCCACTTCACCGAGAATCGTGCCGTGGTGCTTGCGTAGGTCCGGTACAAAGTCGAGTACCTGTCCGGCTTCTTTTGGATTGAGAAAACCGGCGGTTCCGTAGGTTCCCTTGTGGGAATATGTCAGGTTTCTGGTCTTGTCGTACTGCCCGTCGCCGCCGGCGCCCATGTGCATGATCGCCACGACAAGAAGTACGATTGCCGCCAGAAAGATGCCCATGCCGTACAGACCGTATGGAAAGCGGAATACGAACCGGAGGCAGACGCCGAACGCGGCGTCCGGCATCGGCGGCGAAGTGCCGCTGTACGGCGTGCCGCCTTCGGCTGTCCATGCCTGATAGTTGTAGATGAACTGCGCAAGATAGCCGCCCGCATAGAAAAGCGCGGCCAGTGCGACAGGCAGAAAACAGGCCAGCGTGATCTTCTGTTTCTTATTGATGGAGCATCATCCTTTCATAAGCGGCAAAGTCGATGCTTGTGATATTGACCTGCGCGCCAAACACCTCCCACAGCGCCTCTGCCTGATAGTCAAAGCAGAGAATGCTGCCGGTCTGATTGTGCAGCGTCAGCGCACAGCGAAACCGGTACAGCCTTGGCAGGTCGCAGAGATACGAAAACAGGACAGGCGACCCGTCCTGCTCCAGAGCGTCATGTTCGATTGGCATTGCGGGGGACGGTGGCAGGAGGTTTTCCGAGAGGATTTCATTCAACTGCTCCTGCGTATCTGGTTGACATAATTTGATTGCACCGATCTCACCAAAGTGGTCGAGCGTCAGAAAATAGAAATGCGGATAACTGCCATCCAAAAGGAAATGGTTCTGCGTCATGTCATTCAGGATTGCAGGTATCTGCATGGGAGAACTGCCGAATACAATGCCGCTGATCGCGAACTGTGCATTGCGGCAAAATTCTGTTTGTAAAATAGCTTTTAATCGAATCTCGGCATTGTATGCCCATCTCGGAAAGGTCGAAGCCATGTTGTAGATCGGGAAGATGGCCTGTTCTGTGAACAGCACGCCCGTCATGCGGGAATTGCGGATTTTGGTGCAAAGACTGCCAAGAGCTTTGAACTCGCGGGAGGAATAGTAGACCGGAAATAGAGTGGGATTTGAGAGCCAGTCTTGAATAGATGGCTTTTCCCACGGCAGCGACGGGATTTGCGCGTTGTGCAGGATCAAAAGCGCCTCGGCCATCCGGTGCAGCCGCAGCCGGCGCTCTGGTTCTGACTTCAAAGAGTTTGTTTCGGACGTGCCTGTAAGATAGGGCGCAAGGTCGACCGGATATTTTTGAAGCAGCAGCCGTTTGGCGCTTGTGGTCAGCCTGAGTCCGCGCAAACCGTTCTTGGTATACGAACGGAGCAGCCCGTCCTTTTTGAGCTTGCCGATCACGCTTTCGATGTAACTGCTGCCGCCTGGGAATTGACTGGAAAAGGTGGCCGGGAACTCGCCGGAGACGGCGATAATTTGCAGCACAAGAAGCGGAAGCGTGCCATCAGTGGGAAGTTGCGTCGGATTCATAAACGATGACCTCTTTTACCGTATCGGCTCTTAACTTCGGTAATTTTTGCGCTGTCGGTCAAGCGAAAACGCCTGATGTTTCAAGGGAAAACGCCATGCGCGGCGGTATCTGAAAAAGAAGGACGAAAAATGCTTAAAAATCCGACATGGTTTCCAGCGCATTTTGATGCTCTTCTAGCCAGCCCGGAAACATATCTTGATCCATTACAAAGAGCTTTGTGACATCTTCCTCGCCTAACTCCGTGGTGTTATAGACGTTGCACAAAAGCCCATTGTCATCCATCATAAGATAGGCGCAGACAACGTCCAAAATCTGCTTCATTTCCAGATTGTCATAGTCCCGGATGCGGCCGCGTCCGCCAGATACCGCATAGATATGGCAGAAGCAGATGATGCACGACTCAAAATGGGAAAGAGGATGATCTTTGACAAACTGTCCGAGCGCCTGCTCCAGCGGGTCGGTCAGATATTCGGCGCTGCGCTGCTTTTTCTTGGGCAATAACCCCGGCAGCGTGATCTCCACCAGCCCCGGCTGCGCAGTGATCGTGATGCCGAGGACATTTGCGGCGGAGGTCAGGTATTCATGCTTCTGCACGGTGGTGAATCCGTAGACCAGATGCCGCATCCGGCAGGCGATCTGCTCTGCGCGGAGCGCCGCGTCAGTGGAAAGCAGCTCATAGTTTTCCGGATACCGCTGCAAGTCCATTGTGTTCATGGCGCAAAGCGCATTGCTCAGCCGCGAGACCTCTGCCAGCAGCGAGGATATTCGCTTGGATAAAAGTGTACGGTTCATAGATAACCTCCATAGTGTGAAATAGAGCTTCAAAAAATGAAAATTGATTATATTTAGAATCTAGGCTATACTGAACTGAGAAAATACGATGTGTGAAAGGAGCGGTTGTTATGGATCAAATACAAAACCGCCGGATTGCTGCTGTCAAGGCAGCCGACGCGATCAATGCGATTGAAGGCGTTCCGGTTTCTGACTATGCCAAAACGCTCTCTGCTTGTTGGGCAAAGGGTGAAATCACAGACCAGCAAATGAAATCTGCACTGCTTGCTTCTCACAGAAGGCTGGTGGCAACAGTATATAGCAACGACTGAAATGTAATTTATATAGTTTATTTTCTGAACGGATGCAGACGCTGCATCCGTCCTTTTACATGAGTTCTTGAAGATATTGAACACTTCCATCACCATCCAGCAGGCAGTATGCGCGCACATTTGGAATGGCAAGCAGATCAACCTGCGCGGCATCCTCCAGAATGACCAGCCGCACGGGTGGTTCCTGTTCCGGACGGGCAAGCAGCAGATTCAAAATGGCTTCTTTGCCCGGTTCGGCGTAGAGAATTTCATAGACCTCGCCGCCGGCAAGGAAGATGATCTTCACGGGATATTCTCCCGCAGCATGGTACTCGACCTGCTCCATAAAGTCTGCCAGGACGGTCACCGCTGCTTCCAAACCACGGTCGCGGTCTTTCGGCAGCTCCGGCGTCAGGGAATAGAAGCCGTCCACAAGGAACAGGCGTTTTTGCTTGCAGAGATAGGACAAAAGATTTTTGATCTGCTCGTCTTTCTGCGGATACAGACCAAAAATCTGTTTCTGTGTCAAGACACCATAGGTCGAAATTTCCCGCAGGATGCCGCTGGCTTCGTGCGAGTAGATCTGTGCGCGGGTTTTCATAGTCGTCACCTCTAATTTTTGTGCGTATAACTGCCGCACAGAATACGTACAAACTGTAGCCGTCAGATCTGAAGATGGCTGCTGTACGTATAAAAGACGTATTGTGTACGCAAAGATGATTTTAGAGAAAAGATGTTGCTTTCAAAGCTGCAAAATTGATTGCAATTTTAGGCGTATTCATATATGCTGGACACAAATAGGAGGCGATTTGTTTGGATACGAGAACAGTAACTCTCGCGGCTCACGCAGAACCCGATGCAGAAGATCTGACGGATGGGATTGAGAAGCAGCACGATATTTCAGAGCCACTTGTACGCGCTGAAATGACGGATGCTGAATTTAACGCCATGATGCAAGATGGGCTGAGTGCTGCAAAGGCTGACCATTCCAGCGCTGTGTCCGAAGTCTTTGCAGATTTGCGTAGAGAACTCTGTATATGAATGGGCTGCTCGAATTTTTGAGCGTTTACAGAAAAGTTAAAAACCATCCTGCGTATGCTCCCTTGATAAAATGAGAAAACTATGATAAAATACGATTGACCATAGATTATCCTAAAAATGTGGAGGGCGTTATGGCATATATCACACGAGAGCTTGAGCGTAAGTTCTTAAAGCTCAATGATTTTTTCAAGGTCATCCTTGTTACAGGTGCGAGGCAGGTCGGTAAAACGACGATGTTAAAGCACCTTGCAGAAAGCAGCAGAACCTATGTCACGATGGACAATACAATGGCAAGAGAGCTCGCACAGTCTGACCCCGTGCTGTTCTTTCAGACCTATAAGCCGCCGGTCCTTATTGATGAGGTGCAGAAAGCACCGGAGCTGTTTGAGCAAATCAAGATCATTTGCGACGAGAGTGATGAAAAGGGCCTTATCTGGCTGACTGGTTCTCAGCAGTACAATATGATGAAAAAAGTGCAGGAAACCCTTGCCGGAAGAATTGGCATTCTGGAGCTATACAGCTTATCCGCAAGAGAAAAAGCAGGGTTTGTATTCGATACGGATCTGGATTTTTCGCTTGCCACGCTACAGGCAAGGCAGCGGCAAGTTCCGAAGAACGATGTAATTCAGGTATTCCAGCACATTTGGGAGGGCGGTATGCCGCAGGTGCAGGGCGTGGATGATGAACTCAGACAGGAGTATTTCAACTCCTACATCGATACCTACCTGATGCGTGATGCAACCGAAGCCGGCGGCATCACCGATGCTGTGCGTTTTCGCAAGTTCCTTGTTGGATGCGCCTCGCTCGTGTCGGAGCAGGTCAATTATTCCACATTGGCTGAGTCGGCCGACATTGCTCCGAGTACGGCGAAGGAGTGGCTGAACGTACTTGTAGGATTGCGTATCGTCTATCTGCTTGCGCCGTATTCCAACAATGAACTCAAGCGTCTCAGCAAAACGCCGAAGCTGTACTTCTGCGATACCGGGCTATGCGCGTATCTATCCATGTGGCTGACGCCGGATACACTGCGCAGCGGCGCTGCAAGCGGGCATTACTACGAGAACTATGTTGTAATGGAGCTGGTCAAGAACTACGCCTACGCGAAGTCCAAGGTGAATCTGACCTATTTTCGGGATTCCAATGCAAAAGAGATCGACGTGTTTGTTGAGGAAAACAATGTCATTCATCCGCTCGAAATCAAAAAGAGTGCTGCGCCCGACCGCCGGGAGGTCAAAAAGTACAGTGTAATCGACAAGGCATCCTTGAAGCGTGGAAATGGCGGTATCATCTGTATGTGTGAGGAGCCGATTCCAATCGACGCGGATAACTGCTTTATCCCGAGCAATCTAATCTGAACAATTTCAAGCAGTATTAAGAAAGCATCTCTGCGGAGGTGCTTTTCTTATACCCAAAACCAAAAGAAAGAGGGCAGACCGCACCGCAAAGCAGAGTATCACAGTATCTTCCAATCCTCCAATCAGACACGCTCTATTTTGCCGTTCCGCTTCAGCAATTCCTGAAGCTCCCTGCGGTCGGTGGTGATGAGTTCCTTTTCCAGTTCGCTGCATTTAATCTCAACGGCGACATTATTATTGTTCGTGCTGATAAGGGCGCTGCCGCGCTCAAAGTGCGTGATCTCCATCAGCTCTGCTTCAGAAAGATGCAGGATCGAGCCGACGCGCTGGGCTTCCTCATCCTCCAGATTCAAGATCACCTTGGTCTTGGAGTTGTTGATGATGCCCTTGCCGTATTTGCCGTCTTCCAGCGCGAAGAAGTCATTGAGATCCTGCGTTGCACAGACGGCCGAGCCGCCGTAGCCGCGGATGATCTTGAAGATCTCCAGCACAAACTCCGCTGCCAGACGGTTGCTGCTGGCGCCGATGAGCTGCCAGCACTCGTCAATGAAGATGGCCTTTTCTTCGGTGCGGTTCTCCTTCGCCTTATCCCACACAAAGTCCAACGCCATAAACATGCCGACGGTCAGAAGGTCGCCGGTCAGCTCCGAAATATCCAGAACGATGTATTTGTTATCGAGAGAAACATTCGTCTGTTGGTTGAACGTCTTGGCAGAACCGCTGACGAGCCGGTTCAGAATGTTTGCCAGCCGCAGCGTGGAGGAAGATTCCTTGAGTACCGCATACAGATCGCCCAGAATTGGCATCTCGCGGTACCGCTCCGGGTGCTTGGGGTCGCGGAGCGTGTCATTGTCGTGCGTAATACCCTTCTTGGCGTAGGTGCGGATCATGGCTTCATCGAGAAGCTGCCGCTCCTCGTGATTCACGTCGGGGATCAGCAGGCTGAAAAAGATGTGCAGCCGCTGGATCTTGGCGGCCAGCATGGAGTGTTCGACCGTACTGCCGTCGAGCTGCTCATCGACCGAGCGGTCTGTCTGCCGGATCTCCATGACGTTGATGCAGTTGGGGGATGCGGGCGAGATCTGGATGAACGCCCCGCCGATGTTGGAGCAGGCCCGATGAAATTCGTGCCCTTTGAGCGGCGCGACGATAAACACCTGGATACCCTTGCGCCGCATCCGCAGCGCCATGAGCTGCATGGTAAAGGTCTTGCCGCTGCCGCTCGTGCCGAGAATGGCGATGTTGGCGTTTTTGTAGATACGCGAATCAAAGATGTCCACGATGATGAGAGAGTTATTGTGCTTGTTGACGCCGAGCAGGATGCCGTTGTCATCACACAGCTCATACGCCGTGAACGGATAGCAGCTTGCCGCGCCCAATGTCAGCACGTTCCGCTTGCTGCGTTCAAAGAGCGATTTATCCAGCTTCACGAGCGGAAAAGACGAGCGGAGCGCCTGTTCCTGACAGAAATTGCAGCTCTGCACGTTCATGTCCTGCGAAATGAGCAGCTTTTTCATCTCTGCGCACTTCCAGTCCAGATCATCCGGATTGTCTGCGGTCACGGTGATAAGCAGATTCAGGTAGTAGAAATCCTCATGGTTGCTCAGACCATCCTTCAGGAAATAGCCGCTTCGGATGGCGCTGTCGAGATCGTCAAAGTCCGTGTTGGTGTCGCTGGTCTCCTTGATCTTGCTGCGGTTGATGCGAAGCTGTTGGCCGAGCTTGCGGATCATGCGATCCTTTGGCTGCCGCGTCAGAAATACGTCGAGGTCAATGCCGTCCCCGGCGTTGACCAGAAGACTCAGCCACCCCGCAGGAACCTCGGATTTATACCCGTCCGACGGCACCAGCAGATACGCATAGTACGTTCCGTCAATGCAGAGATAGCTGCCATGCGTGAAATCCAGCTGTGAGGGCGCAAAAAAATCACCGACGGGAATTTCGTCGATGGAGCAGCCGGCTTTTATATAGTTGGATGTGATATGAAAGATGCGCTGTAGGAACGGAACGTCCGTGCTTTCTCTGCGGCAAAGAAACGTATAGAGCATTTCGGCAGCGGCTTCGTCCTCATTTTCATGCTGGACGACGCTGTTGCCGCATTGCCGGAGATAATTTGCCGCCGTCCGCGCCGCTGTTTGCAGTGACGAAATGGCATCCGCTTCTTCACGGTCTTTCTTCGCGCCGGGGAGCGGTTCATACTCCATGATGAGAAAAAATCTTCGCGCAATGGCTTCTCTGGAGCCGAGCTTTTTGAGCAGCTTCAGATAGTCCTCCTGCTGCATCCGGCAGCTTTCGTTCGTCTCCTGTGCCATCTCCCGGCGCACGGTTTCAATGTGTCGGTTCATATCCGCACGTTTCGTGATAACCTTGATTTGCAGCTTGACCGGCGCAATTTTGAGATAGCTGATGAACGAATACACGATGTTCCGCTGCTCTCTTGCGCTGCGAAGCAGAAAATTGATCGGCACGATTTCTAAAATCTTGATAAAACGGTGATCTGTCGTATAGACGATGCCGTTTTCAATTTTTTGAATCGGCACATACGCCGCAAGCGGATTGCCGGGGCGCTCGGCCTGCTTCTTTTGCCGGTAAGCGGTGTCCAGCATCAGGCGGCGTGTGTCCTTTGCAAAACGGATGCGTCTGCCGTCCTTTTTATAGGCGGCAGGCTGCACAGCCGTGCTGGGGCCGGACTTTTTATCCCATGTCGGGAGAATGGACTGCTTTCGGCTGCTTTTGCCGCCAGTTTTGCTCAGAGTTCTGCGGTTGCGCAGGAAACGAAAAAAGAGAATGATATAGGAGGAAAGCGGCATCCCCGCGATCCCGATGAGCGCCAGAAGCGCCAGCGGCAGCGAGGTCAGGCAGAGCAGGATGATCCGGACGGTCAGCGTCAACGAGAGCGTCAGGATCGGAAGCCCGGTGCCGGCGGCAAGAATGACCGCCTCGACCACATTTCGCGCCTTGAATAAGCCGCCGAAGAACGAACCGCCCTCAATAAAGTTTGGCGGGATCACATAGCTGTCCCGCTGTTCCTGACTCATAGGTTCTCACATCCGATCTTTTCTTTGCGGTGGATTCGGCAGCTTCTGCACGATCTTTTCGTGATAGGCGATCTTCCCGTCCTCCGCCTGATAGGGCTTGCGTTCCACGGTGTCCGCTGCGTACTGCTTATACCATGCGGCGTCGTCCGCGGAGTAGACCTTGCTGTAATCGCCCTTCGGTTGGGCGTACTGGTCGGCATGATACATACAGAAATCAATGCCGCCCGGATGCTCCGGCGTAAACTCGCGTCCTGTGATGCGGCCGCCGCCGATCTCCACGTCCTGATAGCGCGGGATGTTGGTTGCGTGTTCGCCGAGCGCTGTGAAGCCCATATAGGACAGCAGAGAGCGCGTCGCGGTCTCGCCGGTGATGGAGCCGGTCGTGCGGTAATCGCCCTTGGCGACCGTGCCGATCACATCGTTGGCAAACGCGCCGCCCTGATAAAGTGATTTTGCAAAAAGTGTTCCGCCGAAACTGCGGAACTGCGTCGGTGCGGACGGGATCGGCGCAGGCCGGGCAGCGGGCGCTTCGCTGACTGGGGCAGAAGCGGGGGCAGCCGACGGCGTTCTGCTGTGCAGGAATCTGCCGGGGCGCTCCTGCGCCTGAACAGTCCGCTCTGCAATGGTGGTTTTGGAAAGTCCATTGCGGACGGAGAAGAACTGTTTGTCGGATTGCACAGTATGCTGTCGGGATTGCGATTCCACCTGTCCGAAAGTGGAGCTTTGCGTCTCCTGCTGGGTATGCTGCGCCTGCTCACGCTGCGTGACACCGATCTGCTCCTGCTGCAAGGCGGACTGCATGACCTGCGACTGTTCCGTTCGGGCTTCTTCGCTGCTTGCATCAAATTCATCCGACTGCACCACAGAGCCGACAAACTCGCCCTGTTCTGACTGGAACGCCAGATGCGATGCCTGCTGATCCTCCGTATGCAGCGCCGCGTGGAACTGCTGCTCCTGCGCGGATTGTGTATCCTGATGCAGCTGGCTGGCATCCATGGAATGCTGGGATTCATGGAGTGCTTGTTGGGACTTTTCACGCTGTTCCGAGTTTACGGCGCGGGAAGAAACCGTCTGCTGATTCTGGTCAAGTTGGCTGGTATTCTGCCGCTGCTGCTCAGAAGCCGTCTGCGAACCGGAATGGGTATCGCTGCTCGCGTGTGTCCGGCTGACAGTCGCCTCGGCCTGCTGCGGCTGGACGATGTTTTTCTCTGTCGTCGCCGTGCGCACAGCATCGCTTGCGATTTTGCGGCTTGCCATTCCGACCAGACCGCCGCTGAAAAAGCCTGCCGCAGCCGCGCTTCCACTGCCGGATTTCCCGGATGCAGGAGCAGAACCGTGACGGCTGCGGCTGCCCAATGCGCTGCCGACTGCGCTGGTTGCGGTGTTGATGGCGCGCATGGCGATCATTGCTTCTGAGAGCATGGAGCCGCCGGTATGCCCAACGTTCAGACCGAGACTGGACAAGAAGCTGTCGATCTTCTGCGACACTTTCAAAAAGGCAATGGCGCACAGGAACCACACCAGCACGTTGCCGGAGACGGCTTCCTTGCCCGAAGCACTGACTGCAGATTCTACGTCACTTTCCGAAATGGCGAACGCGCTGGTTGACATAACTAAAACAAGAGTGAGCATCAGCAGACAGTTCAAAAAGAATCGTTTTCTCATGGATACTCCTTATAGGGACAAAGGATTTGCGATAAACGTGCCGACCATGCTGGTAAACAGCCGCAGACACCAGGCGTTCATGAGCAGCAGAAACACCTGCCCACCCAGCATCCGGCACCATGCCTTGAAGATGTTTGCTGTGGACTGAGAGCCGCCCATCGAGAACGCGACCGGCGCGGTGTAAACAAGAACGCCGAGCAGGATATACCGCTCGGCGGCTTCAAAGAGCAGCTTCAGATAGTTCCACGCCAGCAGCACAACGATGATGAGCACGATCAGCGTGACCGCTCCGTTTGCGCAGGCGCCGATGATGACCAGCATGACGGAATTGAAATCCGCAAAGCTGAGCGGCGGCAGCTCGGATGATAAGATCCAGTCATACGGCGTGCCGCCGATCTTCAGGACGATCTCGACGATGCTTTTCGCGCAGTAGGTGAGTGTGATGAAGATGATCGCGCGAAAGGTCAGCTTGACCGGGTGTTCGGCTTCAAAGCCGGCGCCCAGCCAGTAATTCTTAAACAGGTTCCAGACCCACATCAGTAGAATCAGGCCGATCCCGATGGCAGTAAAAATATCGTACATCGTCTCAGCTGCCGGGAAGTAGCGCAGAAACGTGTCCATCCCGCAGCCGAGCGCACCGAGTACCGACGTGTTGATAAGGTCCAGACCGTGCATGATCTGTTCGGAGATCCATTCGACAACGCCGTCAAGAATCCCCATGCTTTATGCCGTCCACTGACCACCGGAGAAGAACGGCGTGACATAGGCCATGATGAAGCCGAGACCGTTCAGGATCGCCCATGTGATCGCGATGCGTTTGAGCCATGCACGCGATTCCTCGACCGTCCGACCGCTGCGTGAGAAATTCATCATCAAAAGTGCAACAGAAGCGGTGACGATGGCGGCGATGGTGGAGATGAGAAGAATTTGTTGATAGACGTCCTTCATGATCTCCGTCGCCTTTTCCCAGATCGTCGTGGCAGAAGCCGGTTGAATCAGAAGCGGTAAGATACTGACGCCAAGCCATGCGGCATAGAGCCAGCGCCCCGGACTTTTCCTCGGCGGCGGAAGCTGCGGTAAGTTGTTGGATGTGTTCAAAGATGCTCCTCCTTTTCTTTTTCCGATGCAAAAAGCAGACGCCCAGTACAGGCGTCTGCTCGCAACAAGATTCAGTTTTTATATGCTTTTGAGCATCTTCAGTATAGCATATATGGATTTGCGCCGAAAGAGCAAAACCGTGCCAATATTATGACAATGCTGTGGCGCGTTTTTCATTATTTACGGCTACCATTTTAGAAGTGATTTTTGTAACAATACACACTTTTCGCTTCTAAATTCGATGCCGCCGCCAACTTGATTATCGTTTTTTCGTATTTTCTATTTTGTCAACCGGGAATGCGTGTCAATATAGGCATCCCAATAAAGTGTTCGTTTTCGGCAAAAGAACATCAAAGAGAAGGTCGGATATGATCGTGTACTTCCGCAGCTGTTTCATTGAAATGTTGTCGGGTTTATCTTTGAACTTTTCAGCGAGGCCGTTGATTTTTCTCTCGCGTTGGA
>ERZ860322.1324-NODE-1324-length-14496-cov-4.862267_pt1 | contig 14496 bp, 6 predicted proteins | sample MGYA00509979_ERZ860322 | MGnify/ENA primary metagenome ERZ860322 (study PRJEB30046, sample SAMN00715217) | human gut metagenome | study: EMG produced TPA metagenomics assembly of the A metagenome-wide association study of gut microbiota in type 2...
TCTATCAAGACGCAAAAAAGCCGCCCTCCCGATGATGGGAGGACGGCTGATAATCGCTATTGACTTATAGGTGACTCATATAGAAATAGAGCACCGGCCAAGCGGTCGGTGCCCTATTTCTAAGTATTCTTGTCCTGCTTCAGTTTCTCTTTAATAATTGCCAAACTTTTTTGCCTTGAAGTGTCTATCGAAAATCCAGCGACGACTTCTTGCATCGTTTCAGAACTCCAGTAGATTTTTAGCTTTTCTTTTGCACGCGTAATTGCTGTATAGAAAATGCCGTGTGTTATTTTTTCAGCGTTGCTACTCGGAATAACAACCTTAACTGACCTATATTCTAAGCCCTGCGCTTTATGAATTGAAACCGCATAGGCAAGTTGAAACGGTACGATGGCTTTTTTGCGATCTTCATCTGCCATTTCCTCTTCAAAATCAAATACATCAAATCGTATTCGGGTCACATCATCAATTATATCGATGAATTCTATGCCATCGTTTTGGCAATCTTGCTCTGTTAACGGGATCTCTACATCTACTGTAAATCTGATTCTACTGTCGAACAGTTCTATTTGGACAATTCGCCCTTTTAAATTATTATAGAGCAGAGAAAATCTGTCCGTGTCATTGAACAATATATGATCGCCAACTTTATATTTCCAGTCTCTCCAGACAACAGCCGTTTCTGTGTTAGCATTTTGGAAATAGCTATTCATATTATTCAAGCCAAATTTTCCATCATAGTTCAAGCATAAAATCACCTCATCCATTATCTCGGAATAGAGCACTCCTTCGCCAATATTTTCAGAAAATGGGCCGTCGATAACAAGTTTTTCCGTTATTAGCGCACCCTTATTTCGAGTCTCGTTCCAAAGCGCAATTAAACCGGGATCCTTTGTTCTCCAAGTGCTTACGAGTTCAACATTCGAACCTTTAGTCTTAATAATATCCTTGGCATAAGTAAACCAATTACCGAAATCAATAGATTCTATCTGATAGGTGTCCCCTGCAAGCACTAAAAATGTATCCGGGCGCATCTTCTCAAGAAATACCTTCATAACACGATTATCAATGGTGCTGCATTCGTCTACAAAGATAACATCATAATCAGGAAGGTTTACCCTCTTCGCAAAACTATTGATGCTTACAAAACTGGCATCAGCCCCCGGATTATTAATTCGCCTCTGCAGATTCTGCAAGGCCGTATGTGTTTTGGTAAGAAACAATTTCCGACGCCCAGACAGCATTGTCGAGATCATATCGATTAGGGTCGTCTTTCCGGTACCGGCAGCTCCGTAAACAAGAAGTACTCTGGAGTTTACAAAAGCATATTTAAGAGCTTCTTCTTTTTTAGGATCTGAAAAGGCAATATCGCAATTTCTCAAATATCTTTCGTTAACTTCTTTTTGCCCTTTATTGTGAATCTGTGATAATTCCAGTAGTTTATTCAAAATAAAGATCGTCGATGCCTCATATGCTGCGATACAAGCGACATTTCCATCTGAAATGATTTCATACCCTTGGCGCTTTTCCCAATCGTCTAAGCAATCATTATATTTCTGGATCGCCTGTTCGGTTAAATCTCCGCCAAGATCGCAGTAAATTTCGCCGGTATCTTGCATAGATTTTACAATAGACCAGTATGGAACCGCAACCTCAGTCTTTTCCTTTTCAACTATTCTGGCCAAGTACTTGGCTTGACTTATCTGGCTCGTTTTGCTGTCAGCTAAATCAGAAGCAAGTGGGTTACACTCAAACGGAAAACATTTTCTAGACAGGTATAAATCCTTGCATTTCCATTGCGGACTAAACTGAGACGGCATAACGCGTTCCAAAAGATCTTCGCGCAGATTCAGTAACAGATACCGAATTGTATATCGGCCGAAGCGTGTCGAACCTGTAGAATAGTTGTCCCTCAGCTGCTGTAAAACATCTTTGAAATAAGAGGTTTTTGCTTTTTTGTAAACTGACTCCAAAAGATTCGAGAAAGGTATCTCCCGAAGATCAATCATTTCCAGAAAATCCATACCTGTTTCTGTTAGGAATCTCATCAGAGCATCATATTCTCCATATTTTGAAGAAAGCTGAAGGCGCATATTAAGTATCTTTCCAAGCGTGTTCAAGCATTTAGGATCTACCGAAACACGCCAAGCTGTGATAATTTTAATTTCTGTATTGACACCCCAGAGATTAATGTATGATGGGACATAGTCGATTTGTACAGAATAGCCTGTAGAAATGTCAAGTTTGGTATATGCTGTAATTCGGTTATACTTTGACGCATAGATGTCCGCTTGCTGCAGTGTTACCTCAAAATAACGCTCTTTGCCAACATAAAACGGCGTCCTTTTCTGAATATAAAACCTCGTATTACTGGTATGTTTCTGCTCGGTTTTTGGGGTTGAGAAAGCATTCGCCACCAACTCATAGTATTGCTTATCCTGCTCATCGGTTCCGGTATATTCCTGAAACTTTTCCAAGTTCTGAAGCACGGTGATGCCGTAGTTCTCATAGAGTGATTGACGGATCTGCCACATAAAGCTGTAGTACTTCAGCATCAGTCGCTCTGCTTGGCCTTCCTCGGGGATCCGGCGTCCGATATATTGCAATCCTCGGTAAAAATTCCCTAAGTACTTTGTATTTGCCCTTAAGAGTGAGTATTCCCACGCAAAGCCGGCGTTGGGACTTTGATAGCCGTCTTTCATCGCATTCAACAGTAAAGCTGAAATGCATAGATCGTTCAATCTCGTCAGAATTCTCCGTGAAATGTTGTCGCGGCTCTTATTTAGAATGCTTAAATTGTCGATGCTTTCCGTGATTTCCGTATCACAGGTCTCAACGATTCGCTTAGCTTCTTCAAAAGAATAACTATGCCGTTCCAATTGGTTTACAAAGGAATGCCGCTCGACAATTTTTTCTAACCTCTCGCAAAAAGCTAAAACGCTTTCGTCATTGTTCAAGATTTCCTCTTCCGGTGAAAAACTGACGGTTATACTGTCTTTTGCAAAATCAATACTGTTAAGAAAGCTGGGCGACATATACTTCCAAAAAACTCTCTCATCTCCGCGTTCAGCGGGATTGAGAATCACAAACAGAATTCCCGGATCAAGGGATACTCTGCCACATATAAAAGCAGGAAAAGCGAGATCTTTTAGCGTGTACTTAATAACACCCTCGTGCTCAGTATAATTGCGTGTTCCCTTTATTTGGACATAGAAAGTTTGCACGGGGCGTCTCGAAATTTCCGGGTTTGGAACAAACTCAAAAGTGTTATCGTGATTGGGCCACTTATCATCTGAGGCAAAAGAAGTGTTGATTCTTCCATTCGAACGAAGAAATGTTTCCAAAACAGATACTGCCGCTCGGTCATCATCGGAACGCTCTGTGTGGGTTTTGATATGTCTTTCAATATTTGCATTTGTCTGATCCAGCACTATCATCCCTCATTTCATAGAGTTAGAGTATCAAATCAAGCTCGCTCTTTATTTCGTCTGGAGCAAGAGAATTAACACAAGCTATTGCACAAGCTGAAAAGGGAGCTTTGGGCGATATAGCGTCCCTTAGCTGGCGAATGCAGCTGGACTTGCTAATATCTCCGGAGTCAAACTCTGGAAGCAATTGTTCGATGCTCGCCCAAATTTTCCCTCTTTCGTTGCTTATGTAAGCATCAGTCAGATTGTAAATAGATGCCGAAACTCTAACTCTTTCTTTGCCCAGTTCATCGTCCGTTGCAGGAACTACGCGATTACCCAGAAAAGACAACAACTTAACATCTTCTGCCACGCATGGATCTAACAGCATTGGATGCTCATTATTTTCATCTTTTTCCGATTGATATACGCCATCATCTGCTAAAGGAAAATAATTTCCTTTACCGCCGCCACCAGTCTTTCGATTAGCATAGATACAGCACGCCCTATAATTTGACGGATCATTTGCTAGCCAATAATATCCCTCATCTTGAATCAAATGATTATATTTAAAATTCTCAAAAGGCTTTACCGCTGCCTTGGGTCGAAAGTGGTCAATATGCACATCTTGCCCGACAAGGGGTACTTCTGTATACCAGCATTTATTGTGAAAGAAATCTCTGAAATCCTTTTTGAGCACACTGTTTTTCCAGAGTGTATCCCCTTGTCCCCACCTGCTTCTGAATACCAGAAGATCTTCTATCTTTATATATCTCATACTTGCCCTTCGTATAACGCCTCTATAATTTCTTTAATTTTTCCTCTGCGCTCTAACACTTGATCGTAGGTAAGATACTCTTGACTATACAGATCGCACTTCTTATATACGGTCAAAAAATCATCATATAGAAAATCAATTGAATTATACGATAGCGGCAGCAATCCCAAATCTCTCGTTATTTCACGAAGCTCTGCTTTTTCTCCGTCCGTAGCACTCCCGCCAATAAGTTTTAGATATAATTCTTGTCTGCGCACGAATTTCTTATGCGATTTTTGGTCGTAAGAAGTCTGCAACCCATAATATTCACTTTGTAGCAACCCGTCGATTCCCATTCCCTCAGTGTCCTCGACGGGAGTGATAACTCTTGTGACAAAAAATCCTGCGGATGATTCAAGTTCTTTGTTTTGGGTAAATATCCTAATAAACTCCTTAGGAACGCCATTGATCACCAATGGATCGTGTGTTGCAATGATTGCCTGAGCGTTTATGGCGTCTTTCAAGGATCGATCCATTGTGCTTTTGATGTCATACTTCCAGCGTGGGTTCATATACGCATCTGGTTCATCCATTAAAACGAGACAATCTTCCGTCTTGCAAATACCAAGCATACCAAGGATTTTGATAAGTTGGCGTTGCCCCTCGCTCATTGATTTGCATTTCACTATGGAATTCCCTTGATTTACGGTTACCTCAAATCTAGCATCAAACAGAGAGTATAGTTTCTCAAAAAATTCTAAAATTGCAATAGAATCTAACCCTAACTTTTCAATCCCTTTAATTTCGAAATAAGATTTTCCCATAGCCGAATATAGTAATCCTCTTCGCAGTAAATCCGTAAACCGATGGTCAATGAAATCCGTCAAATAGTACAGGCCCGTGGGCACATCTCCTTCGAACCGTCCTCTGCCAAAAACGCCCTCAACTTTATCAATATTAATGGCCATATCCACACATTGGACTTCATCGAAATGGCACGCATCAACAAGATAATTCTGTTCATAAGACTCCTGACCACAGAGAATAGAAGCCAAATATATTGGAGTCATTCCCTCATCACAATAATTGTACTTTCTTTTGGGAAAGTTCGGCAAGAAGCGCTCAGATTCATCATTCATTGCTTTAAGAAAGCGCACAAGTGTATTTCTGCATTGCCTTACATAGCTTTTATTAATTTGTTCTATTTGAGGCAAGAGCTTATTGTTGGCCCCAGAATAAAACGCAATGATGCGCTGAGGGAACAAAGAATGAGATTGGATAAAAGAGCGCACCCTTTTATAGCTTCCCTCACAGAAAACATCATCTACCGTGATACGATAATTATGATTACTTTGGACAATGCATACTGCCTTTTGCGCATAGTTGTACTCCATAGAATAGCTGTAGTCAATCTGCTTTTCTATTGCGGGAGAATCAAAAGACATCAGAATGTTCAGAATACACTCAATCATCGTCGATTTTCCAGCGCCATTTTCTCCAATCAGAATTGTTGAGCTACCACCCGATACGGTGTCAAATACTATATCAAAGTCAACCAAACAAAGATAATCATCGATCTGAAGCCGTTTGATTTGCATAATATTACCTCACTAGTGAGTATTCTCCAGAATCACTTTTCGACACAATCTGTTTTTTCTCCAGATTGCGTAATGCGTCCATAAGCTCAAATTTTTTCTTACTAACGGACATTACTGTCTGTGTAGAAACAGATTGGGGCGCAGCTTTTAATAGGAGTTTGACAATTGCTTCTTCATTAGCACCTGACAACAACGGCTTAATTTCTGCGGGAATTGCAATTCGCTTCGCTTTTGCCTTTGGCCTGACCACATCTCCATCCTCTTGTTCGATTACTTGCCTCAGCAATTTCACCGCGCTCTCCTCGCTTGGGTCATTCGTACCCAGTTCACCGCGAAAGGCACGGGCGAGAATGGATTTTTTCATCAGGTCGATTTGGTCAAGTACTGCCTCGGCGGCTTCTTTGGCGTGCTGTTCCTGAAAAAATAAATACTCCACCTGATTAACGATTTGTGTCTGTTCTGCAACAGACGGAATGTCTAATAGCAGATCATTAAGAATCCTTAAATTAATATTCTTTTGCGCTGTTGCAGGAGCATTTGCCTCGATTTCTCGTTGAAGCGTACTCATCAGATAATAAATGTACTCAGACAATGTCCTTTCATTGGGTGTAAATCCAACTACACTATCAGGGAAACAACAATCATATGTTAATATTGACACATCACCAATATTAGCTGCAATCGTAATGCAAAGAGTTCCCTTGGGAAAAAGTTTACTTTGCTCCGCTCCAAGTTCACTGAGAGTTTGTGTATGCTCAGTAATGTACATACCTGAACGCGCAACATCACCCGTTTGAATAAAGGGGTACTTTCCGCCAAATAATTTAGGGTCATTTCTTGGGCGATGCTTTGATCGACCGCGTTCTAGCGTCCCAAGTTCATTAAACTTAAATTTCTCCCAACTCTCCATCCTCACGCCGTGCTCTTCCCGCCATTTCGCAGTCAGTTCCCCGGTGAAGGCCTTGTGGAGAATAGCGGCTTTGCGGGTTTCAAAGCTATCCACCACGGCCTGTGCCTTTTCCTTGGCCTCATCCAGCTTGGCAAACAGACTTTCAATGCGGCCAACAATGCGCTGCTGCTCGGCCAAAGGGGGAACCGGTAACGGGATGGTTTTCAAATCCGTTTTGTTAAATTTCGGGACGGCCGTACCAGTTGTAATGGATTTCAACTCTTCAAAACCGATGGGAGATAACAAGAAATAGTACATCCAATCATAATCACGACTGTTATAACACTTTACCATCACAGAATTTGACGCAAGTGTCATTGGCCGATCAAAATAAGGAACACGAAAAACCTTTCCTACTGAACCAATATTGCTTAATATTAGCTCTCCACCGTGTAGTGTTGATTTTGAAAGGAAATCATATCCGTGTTTGTCTGTGTAGGTTAGTGACTTTGTAAAGCCATTTGCAAAATCCTGAGTTTTAACCATCAAAGCATAGTTTTCGTCTTTGAAAATGCTGACATTTGCTTTCAGGCTCGCAAAGCTTCCGTTTGCCACATAATCCGTTACATAGTCAACATAATTTCCAATCCTTGTCCAGCACCAATTCTCCGGCAGCTTATACGGCCACTCCCAATCCGGCACCAGGGCTGCCTGCAAACGCTCTTCGGGCGTGAGAGCAGGTTCTTTTTTTGCTCTTGCCATCACTTTTCCTCCGTCAGAGCACGAAGCTCACGCACAACACTTTTCAGCAGATCGACCGCTTCCTCCAAATTTGCAATCGCTTCCTCGCCGCTTTCTACAGGGTCAGGGAGATCGTCATAATCCACTATGGAGTCGTCACGAATCAAGCCAAGGTCAAGACTATCGTCCGGATTCTTGGCGATCTCCTCACGAGTGAATTTGCTCCAGCGCTCGCCGGTGCGCTTGGATGTGTCTTCATACCCTGCCACAAACTCGTCAAAGTCACTCTTGCGCAGCTGCCGGGTCTTACCAAAGCTGTCCATATTGGTGCGCATATCGTAGAACGCAACCTCGGTGGTGTTATCCCGCTCGGTTGTCCTGCGGGTAAAGAACAGCACATTGGTCTTGACGCCCTGCGCATAGAAAATGCCGGTGGGCAAGCGCAGAATGGTATGCAGATTGCAGAAATTCATCAGTTCCCGGCGCACGCTGGCACCGTCACCGGCAGCAAACAACACATTATCCGGCAGCACTACGGCGCAGCGGGCCTTGCCATCCGCCTTCAGGCTGCGATAGATCACCTGCAAAAAGTTCAGCTGCTTGTTGGAGGTCTGGAAAGAGATGTCATCTCTGGTGGCGCGCTCACCGCCCTTTTTCGTGCCAAAGGGCGGATTGGTCAGAATGACATCAAAATCTTTCAATCCCTTGGCGCTTTGTGCGAGAGAATCCCCCAATGTGATATTGGCATTCATATTGTGCAGATAGGCGTTCATCAATGCCAAGCGATGGGTTTCGTGCACCAGCTCCACACCGTTGAACGCTTTATTCTGCTGGAAATCTGCTTGACGGTCAGAGAGTGCATACATATCGTTATTCGCATTGACATAGCGGTTGGCTGCAATCATAAAGCCAAAAGTACCACAGGCCGGGTCAAAGCACTTGTCGCCCAGCTGGGGTTTGATGAGTTCCGTCATCACATCGATCAGCACACGAGGGGTAAAGTACTGACCGGCACCGGACTTCTTCTCATTGGCGTTTTTCTCCAAGAGTCCTTCATACAGGTCGCCCAGACCTTCCTCTTTGGCCTCATACCAGTCCAGCTTATCGATCTCCGTGATGATTTTTTCGAGGTTTTTCGGCTCCTCGATGCTGGAGGATGCGTTGGCGTAAATCTGTGCCACGCGGCCAACGGATTCTTCGCCCAGCTTGCTGAGCAGCGTATAGTAGTGCTTTTTCAGGTCAATGCCGGAACGGCTGGTCAAAGAGCCCCAACGATATGCTTCGGGAATATCCTTATCTGCACCGGTCTCATCGGCCATTTTCAAAAACAGAATGTAGGTCAGTTCTGTCACATACTGGTGATAAGTAATACCGTCATCCCGCAGCACATTGCAGAGGTTCCAAAGTTTCTGTACAATATCTTGCGTGCTCATTTAAGCTGCTCCTTCGTAAATATAAGTGTTGATCTCGCGGATAATCTCCGCAAGCTGCCCGCCAAACTTCTTGTTAAAGCGTGCGAAACCGCCATCCATCTTGAACGCCGGTGCCTCAAAGGTCTCGGTATTGAGGATGCTCTCGTGAAGCATATATACCTTGATCTTTTCCAGCAGATCCAGCTGCATTTTGTTAAAGTGATGCGCCGAAATCAGTTTAGAAAAGGCCATTTTCACGCGGTCATCGTGGTTCACCAGCGGCGTTTTAAGTACAGCCCGACGAACAAAGGCGATAATGTCTGCCACAATCCGTTCATTGCTCACCGCACTGGCCGCTTCATTCAAGCTGCTCTCGGTGAAATTCTCCTTATCCAGTTCCAGCTTTAACTCCCGAAGCTGCGCCCTGGTCATATCGCTGGGGCGGGTGCAGGCAATGCGGATTGCTTCAATGCGGTCTTTATTCTCGTTGACATAGGCCACAAAAGAGTCCAAATAATCCTGCGGTTTTTCCGTGTCACCATAGCCGCGGGTCGTTTCCAAAAGGGTATCTTCCTTTTCGGAATAGTAATGTCCGCGCTTTTTGCCCTTCAGGTTGTCAAACCAAAGCAGGAAATCCTTATCCTCCCGGCAGCGTCGCACAAAAGCTTCCTCTGTACAGCTTTTCAATTCCTTCGCATATTCCCGAATTGTTTTTCCGCCTAAACGCTCGGATACATCATACTTTTGCTCATCGGTCAGATTGTTGCTCTTACGCTGCAATCTTGCCAAAATGCGATCTTTGACAGGCTGCTTGCTGACCTCACCCGGACGGAACAAATCCTCCAACAATTCAGCCATTGATTTGCTGACGGAGACTGACTTCATATTGGAAGTGTCGTCCAAGTCCTCGTACACGCGAACTGCATCGAAGATATTGAAGTGAGTCTTTCCGATTTCCGGGCAAAGGCGAGTAGCGCGTCCCAGCATCTGCTCAAAGAGGATCCGGCTGTTGATCTTGCGCATAAACACCAAATTGCAAATTGCCGGCACATCGATTCCGGTAGTCAGCAGGTCGACTGTTACGGCAATGTTGGGGTACTGGTTGTTCTTGAACTGCTTGATCACCTGCAAAATCTTCTTTTTGTTGCCGCCGGCAGTTTTGCCCGTGATTTTCATAATGGCATCATTGGAAATGCCATAGGGCTTGTAAATCTCTCGGAGCGTATCCACAATACGGTCAGCGTGTGCATCATTTACTGCGAAAATCAGCGTCTTTTCTCCACTTTCCGGATTCAGGTAGGTCGAAACTTCTTCCAGCACCTTGCGGGTATGATCCGGCAGAACAATTTTGCGGTTGAACTCCGACACATCGAAATCCATTTCATCGTCCAAAACTGCACCGTTCAAAAGTTCATTGGTGTTGGGGTCATATTGCGCCAAGGTTTCACCCTTCTTGAACTGTGCGTCATTTTCAATGAAATCCGTATTAATCAGATACGGAGGATCGTGATCCACCAGCCAGCCATCGATAACCGCCTCACGGTAGCTGTAGGTATAGACCGGCTCCCCGAAAATCTCGGTCGTGTGCAAGGCGGGCGTAGCAGTCAAGGCAACTTTCACCGCATCGAAATACTCGATAACCTGCTTATACTTGCTCATATAATCATCTTGATTATCGTAGAGGATTTCTTCTTCCGTCATTTCACGGTCAAGAATATAGCCTCGGTGGGCTTCGTCCACAATAATCAAATCAAATGCACCGGGCATCAAATCCGGTTCTTCTGCCAGAATCGTGCGTTTCAAAAGCCCCTGCACCGTTGAAATGCTGACCTTGGTTTCCAGATTGATGATGTTGTCATCGATCGCTTTGATCTCATATATTTTGTCCAGCGTCAGCAGTTCCTTCAGCTTGACATCTTTGAAGGTGTCCATTGCCTGCTCACCGAGGGACACTCGATCCACAAGGAAAAGAATACGACGGAAACGCTTGGATTCCAGCATCTTGTAGATAAGTCCCAGAACAGTACGGGTTTTGCCCGTTCCGGTGGCCATTGCAAGCAAGGCCGTTCTCTTGCCGTCAACGATTGCCTCTGTTGCCTTATCAATGGCCTTGATCTGGTAGTCGCGCAGATTCAGCCCATTAGGATCTGTCATAAACGAATTATCTGCCGCAGCCAGCGCTTGATTGGCCGCCGCTGTATTCTGACCAAGTTTTTCCATCAGGTCACTTGGGCTAAACCAGTTTCGAATAGGATACGGTTGATTTTCCTGTTCCCGGACATCCAAAAACCAAATACCAGACTTCGTGCGCAGCTGCTCTAAATACGCCCTGCCATTTGAAGCAAAGAGGAAGGGGACCTGATAACCATTCCAGTTTCCAACCGTATGTGGAATATCCTCCGGCTTAATATGTGCAGCATAGTCCTTTACCTGCACATCGATGGTAGATGCCACATCTTCCGACATCTTTTTTGCATCCATCAATGCTACGAGCTTCTCGCCAACGAAGAATGCATAATCCGCATACCCGTTTTTGTAAAAGGCCGAATTGGTAGGCCATTCGCTGATGGCAATATTTCTCCCCTTTACAGGACGCGTTCCTTTGCTGTAGCGCAGGTTCTGCGTATCAGCTTCCCAACCAGAAAGACGAAGCTGCTCGTCAATCAAGCATCTGGTCTGCGCCTCATTCCAATTCATCATAGTGGAGACAGATTCCGACCGCTTTGCGCGCTCCTTCTGCGTTTTGCCCGAAGCGGCGGTCTTGACCACGGCCAGTTGCTTCGTCAATTCCTCGATTTTCCTTTCCTGCTCGGCAATAACGGATTCCAAATCTTCGTGCGTGGTCTCGCTCGGCATAACGAACTCAGGCGCAATATATCCCCAGTCTCCATAGGTTTCCATAAACCAAACAGCAAGATTGTATGTCAAGGATAGCAATGTCTTTGCTTCGTCCACGGAGTCCGTACCTATATGTACTGCCGAGTTTCTTGTCTTGCGAAGAACATATAGCGTGTTGTCAATTTCGTGCGGCAATAAACCGGCTCGCTTCAAAACGCGAATTCGATTTGCGTGGGTGTTGTCAACAGCCGGCTCCGCAATGTGCTCAAAGACAAGGATCTCCTGCACTAAGCGCTCGGCAAACATTCCGAGTTTATAGATACAGGCATTGGGATCAGAATAGACATAGGTTTCTGCGGTTGCGCCAATCTGTGCCAATGCAGGCCAGTATCGATTCAGAAAATCAAAATTTGATTTCATAAGCAGTCTCCCTCGATTTTTGTTAATTCATTTAGCATTTGATATAAGCACATCTCCAAAGTGCCAATTTGGCACTTTGGAACCACCGTGCTGGCACTTTGGGATTTCGCCAAAGTATCAATTTGATACTTTGGAAGCCGAAAGCTGATACTTTGAAATTCGTCAGCCTCATCCAACCGCCACTTCGACCTTTTTACCGCTGAAGGCCACGCCGTATTTATAAATCGTCCTGACCCCGGCTGTCGTCAGCTCGGTTTCGTATTTCTTATCGTTGATCTGCTGCAAGGCTGTCTCAGACAGCTTTTTCAGCTGCTCATCGCTGCAATTTTTCTCCGCTTTCAGTTCGATCAGGATGCCCGGAAGGCCCTTTTGCGTGGGCTTCAGCTGAATGTCATAGCGCCCGTCGCCCGATTCCCGGTTGGAGGTCACGAAAGCGCCGCCCAGCAGGGCGCACAGGCCCAGCATAAAGCCGTGGTAGAAATTCTCCCCGGCAGTATCGAAGGAGCTGACCGACTGGGTCAGCAGCGTCTGTATCTGCGCTTTCAGCCGTGCGTTATCGCCGGAGAAGATGGCCTCCTGAACGGAAATCGCCGTGGACGGCGGGATCAGATTCTCCAGCCGCTGCAAAATCTCCTTGTTATACACCAGAGAAATCTCCCGGTTGGGCAGGGAGACCTCGCACATAAAATCGCCGCTGAAGGAGGGCGTGGTTTTCAGTGCCTTCAGATAGCCGGTCACCAGCAGGAAGCTGTAAATGGTGGAGGGATTGCTCTTGATCTGCGGATAGATCACGCCGGTGTCGATGAAGGTGGTGAAGGTCTCGCCGTTGACCAGGGAGGTCAGACGGTTATAAATCTCCTCGTCTGCCTGGGCAAGCACTTCCCCGATAATATCGTTGCTTCCGGTGGAGACCCAGAAGGGTCTCGGCTCACACTCGTTGCTGAAGTAGTTGACCACCGACCACGGGTTGAAAATCTCCGTCTTGCCGAAGCGGTAGCCGTCGTACCATTGGCAAATCTCGTCGTACTTATCGGCAGCGCCGTAGTATTCCGCCATCTCCATCACCTCGTCGGCGGTGAAGCCGAAGTAGGCGCTGTATTTGTTGTCCAGCACGGAGTTGATGGACAGGTTGTTCATCCCGCTGAAGATGCTCTCCTTGGCCACCCGCAGGATGCCGGTGAGGAAGCCGAAGGACAGGTGCTGATTATCCTTGAACCCGCCGGAAAACAGGTTCCGCATAAACCGGATGACCTTGTCGTAATAGTCCTTCTGATAGCCCTGCTGGATGGGGGTGTCGTACTCGTCGATGATGATAATAGGCGCAATGGCATAGTGCTTGTGCAGCATAGAGGACAGGTCCAGCAGTGCAGAAGCCAGCTCTACCTCGCTGACTTTGCCGTCTGCCAGCTTTGCATAGGTCTTTTTGCTGTACTCGTCACACTTATCGCTGGCCAGCAGTTCTTTGTGCCGCCGGGTCTCCTTTGCGAAAATGTCCCGGATGGCTGCAAAGGTCTCCTCCCAAGTATCGAACTTCACATCCTTGAAGGTCAGGAAGATCACAGGGTACTTGCCCTGATAATCCCGGTACTTCTGGCCGCAGGCCCAGATCTTCTTATCCCGGAAGTAGACGGAGGTATCCTTGTCGCTCTTTTCAAAGTAAGTGCGCAGCATATCCATATTCAGCGTCTTGCCGAAGCGGCGGGGACGAGTGAACAGCGTCACCATCGGACGCTCGTCGATGAAATCCTTGATCATCATCGTCTTGTCGATGTAGTAGTATTCCGACGAGGCAAGGCAGTAGTTGGACACGCCGATGGGCAGGGGCAGCTTCGGCGCGCGCTCCGTCTTGCGGAAAGCGCCCGTCTTGAGCCGCTGATCCGCCGGCTTCTGCGTATCAGCGGGGATCAGCCAACGATTGCCCTGCTTTTTCGCACCGGCGATTCTCCCATTCTTGCAGAGCGTCGCAACTCTCCGCTCCGTTATATTCCAGCGCACTGCTGCCTCTCTTACCGAGATCATTTCAGCCATAGGGGATACCTCCACGCATAAAATCACAAGTACATTATACCCGAATAAAAGAACAATGTCAACAAAGTTCGGAACAATATCGTTTTAAAACAGCATTGTTCTTTTTCTGCACACAAAACAAGCGGAGGCCATCGACCTCCGCTTGCTCGTTACCCATATACAATTTCCTGCATCACGATCTCGTTCGCTCGGTTTCGGATGCCGTTCATCTTCCGCACCCACGACTGCGGTTCGCTGGCCTTCAACCTCTCCGTCACACCCTCGGCATCTGCGTATTGTTCTACCAGCCGAAGAAAGAGTTCCTGCGCTTGCTCTTCGATGTCTGCAAGGTGTCCGTCCAGCGTCCCGGCGGTCAGCAGGTTATAATACAATACCCGATGATGTTCCTTCAGATAGGCTCGCCGCC
>ERZ860322.1332-NODE-1332-length-14396-cov-4.111150_pt1 | contig 14396 bp, 15 predicted proteins | sample MGYA00509979_ERZ860322 | MGnify/ENA primary metagenome ERZ860322 (study PRJEB30046, sample SAMN00715217) | human gut metagenome | study: EMG produced TPA metagenomics assembly of the A metagenome-wide association study of gut microbiota in type 2...
ATCTGAGAAATCTCTAGAGCGCCTATATACACAGGCGGGTTTATCGACGGAGGCGCGTGATTTCCTTCATTCGTTATTTGCCGCCTGTGCAAATCTGTATGGTGCCATTGCCCTGCGCGATGTATGGTCGGTTTATCAGGAACTCAAAAGCGGTGCGCCGCGAATTCACCGACGCGATCTTATTGCCTTTTCCACTATTGTCCGCCGAGAGGTGCAGCCCTATCGGGTTTATGAGATCGAAGAATTGTACACGGAGGAACCGCACAATGATCTGGATCGGCACATCGTATCAAAGGAATTGATCGGGGCAGGTTATGGCAAAATGTTCTCCTTCTATGCCCTGATGGATGAACTCGGCAATCAGCCCTACTGCGTACCAGAGTGTTTCCTTTCATATGCGGTATCGTCTGCATCGGCAGAGGAAAGCGTCCTCTCGAATTTCATTGGGAATTTGAAATCCACGGCAAAAGAATGCGCGCCAAAACAACGGAAAACCTATCCGAATGAGAATCGCGGAAAGAAATTGAGTGAGTTTTCCTTTCTCAATTTGGACGAACAGTTCAATCTGGAGTACTATAAGAAAGTTCCTGCCACTTATTCCGCTCTGCTGGAAGAGTATAGCGGTACAGAGGCGGAAAAGATCATGCGGTCATATAGGCGGACAGAAAATATCGGCTATCTTCGTACAACAGATATGATTCAGAATGTGCTGATTGAACTGTGCGAGGTAGGTGTCCGCCTGACGGAAACACAGCACAGTACTCTTATGCGACTTATGATGCAGTATCATAACGGGAGTCGTCTGTGGTGCCTTCGCGGCTGGACGCCGAATGAACTGGCAGCGATGCATGGCAATACCGGCGCTCCAAGCATCTCCTTTGGCCCCGGCATTCAGGAGGCGTTTGCTGACGGAGCAATGGACAAGAACGAGCTCGTTCGCAAAATCAAGGAGCTGGGATGGGAGGTGTCCGAATGAGCAGCATGAATAAATGCAACGAATCTGACTGGAGACTTTTCAGGTCTCGTCTCCCTATCTGGCAGGAGACGTACATGGAAAGACGGAATCGCGAATATATCGCGCTGCTCTCAGACGGCGGTTCCGCGTCAGAGAAGTTCTGGGAGCTGGAAAAGCGTGTGCGCGAGGATAAAAAGAGCGGTGGCGTAGTGATGCGCATGAGCCGCGCCAACATGGAGCTGAACCTATTGAGTCTGCTGTCCGATGGTGTAATTTCAATGGCAGACCTCGACGGCTTTAGCGAGGATCTGCGGGAAAAGCTTGCTTTCGTATCTGTCTCTGCAGCAGTTGTCATTGAACTGTTGGTTTAATCGCCTGAAAGACTCAATTATGATCAAAGGTTTGCCGTAGGGGCCTGCCCCTCGTTTTCCCATTTAAATAGTGCAGGAAGTGCGCGAGGCGCATAGTCGCGGGAGCGCGTTCCCACAATTCTGGGAGATGGGTCATTTTCTATGATCGATCCGGAGCCTGCTCCAGAATGCGGTCAAAAGGCCCTCTTTTTCTACATTTATTCTGAAGAGCTCTTTCGTTTATGTAGAAGGAGAACCGCATGATGGATCCGAAACTGGAGAATACTATCGGTGGAGGCGAAGAAAACCAAATGAGTGAAATAAAACTTGGTGAAGCGACCTATATTGTCCACCGATCCTATTCAGACACCCAATCTGTTCCAGATTTGATTATAAGCCGACTGCTGAAAGAGAAGAACGGAAAATCTGCATTTGACGAAGGTACAGGCGATGCCGTATAATATCTTATAGTGGGTCGGTTCGTCGAAGGAGGTTAATGTGAGAACCGACATTCGCAGAATCGCATTTGCTTACCTGAGACTATCTAATGAAGAGGCTGCCGAGGGTGAATCCTCCAGCATCAAGAACCAGAGGATGATCATTCAAGACTATTGTGAACGGAATGAGATACTCCTGGTTCGCGTTTTTGTCGATGATGGTTGGTCCGGTGGTAACTTTGACCGTCCGGCATTCCAAGAGATGATTGCGCTTTTAGAGCAAGGCAAAGCAAATATCGTAATTACCAAAGACCTTTCGCGACTTGGCAGAGACATGCGAGAGGCCAGCTATTATGCTGAACAGTACTTTCCTGAGCATGGAATTCGTTATCTGACGGTAGCCGACAACTTCGATACCGAGCAGGAAAACGTCATGGCGCCTTTCCAGTTCGCCATGAATGAAGTCTACCTTCGTGACAGTTCAAGAAAAGTCAAGGAGGTTCTGAAAGCCAAGAGGGAGAAAGGCCTATATTGCGCATGTGCCCCCTACGGCTATGTGAAAGACCCCCGAAACAAGAATCGGCTGGTGCCGGACGAGGAAACCGCACCGATCATTCAGCGAATTTTTGAGGCTGCGGCGAACGGGGACTCGAGCCGGAAAATAGCCATGGATCTTAATAGCGACGGTATCATGCCGCCATTAAAGTATAAGGTCCTCTATAAAGGGAACTTCTCGGAAGATGGAGCAGCACGAGCGTCCGATTTATGGAATTATACGACTGTCAAGCGAATTCTTAAAAATCCAGTTTACTTGGGCCACACGCTCCTGGGAAAGTCCAAGAAAGTCAGCGTAAAGTCGAAGAAAAAACTGAACGTGCCAAAGGAACAATGGGCAGTCACAGAGAACACCCATGAACCGATCGTAACGCAGGAAGTATTCGATTTGGCTCAGTTCAATTTGGGCAAGGGTACTTTTGACTTTCGCCAATACGATCATGTCCGGCGGAGTATCTTCTCGGGGATCGCGTTTTGTGCGCAATGCGGGCACGCTTTGTGCTCGTGCGGAACTGTATATAAAGGTGAGCGAGAAAAGTACTGGTATCTCAGTTGCAATCGTCATCGCCCTGATATTACGGATCCCTGTGTTGGTGTCCGCATCAAGTATAGCGATATACTTGAGGTAGTTCGCCAAGACTTGAATTCGCTCATTTGTTTAAGCTCCGAAGAGAAAGAAACCGTAGCTCGAGAGGCTATGCAGCGTGCTGGTGATGATAATCTGATTCAGGCCAAGCAGCTCCAGCTCCAAAAGGCCAAGGCCCGTTTATCTACGATCGACAAGGTCATTACAAAACTATATACGGACAATGCCGAGGGTAAAATTGATGACAGCCGTTTGGAACGGGTGCTCTCTGAGCTCCAACGAGAGTCGATTGGCCTTGAAAAGACGATTGATTGTCTGAGCGTCGTTGATCCGGTAAATGAAACGCAGGAAAGCTATCGAGCGTTTTTTGAATTGACCAATAAGTACACGCACATCAAGGAATTGGATCGGGATACCTTGGTGACATTTGTCAGGCGGATAGAAGTTGGCCCCAAAGAATTGCCGGAAGGAATGCAGAAGGCTACGCACCGCAACCAGCCGTTTCGGCAAAGCGTGCGAATCTTCTATAAGTTCATCGGTGAGCTGGAGGGGCCTTCGATGCGGGAGTTTCCTGCCGCAATAGACCTGTAGAACCACTTGTTACTCCAATCATATCCTCCCTACACACCAGAGTGGAGCCTGTTTCACATTGCGATGCGCATGGCGCCTTTCCCCTCATCGTATTGTAAAGCATGCGTAAATGGGCATTTTAAGATGACCGGGGTACACCAAGGGAGGTTGGCGTCAACCTCAAGCAGGGCTACAACGGCGATCTCACCTCTCGCGAGGCCGGTTCCGTCGGCGGCCAGATGGTCAAGAAGATGATCGAGAGCTACGAGAAGAACCTGTAAACAAAGATAAGCTTCACAAATAGCGAAAGAGGGCGCGGCCAGCAGGCCGCGCCTTTTTGCGTTCAACAGAAGATGGCACGCTCACTCCGCGCGGGCGCTTGCCGCTTACCCCGCGCGGAGGAGACAAAAGGGCAGGGGTTTTGCCGCCCTTGCAGACATTTTGCGCAGAATATCGGCAAAAATACATTGTTGCATTTTTGGAGAATATGATATACTATTTTTATATGTGTGCATGCGCTGTGCTGAGAGCGGGAGCCATGCGCGGGAAAGCGGCGAACCGCAGCGGGCGGCCTGCCGGAATATGCAGGGGAGATGTCCGTATGCGCGCCTGGGAGCACTTTAAGACCATCACACGCCACCGCCGTCTTGTGCGGCGGTACTGTTTTCGCCTCGGCCTGTATGCGCAGGGAATGCGGCACGATCTGAGCAAATACAGCCCCGCGGAATTTTTTCGCGGTGTCAAGTATTATCAGGGGTATCGCAGCCCGAACGACGCCGAGCGCCGCGAGAACGGCGTGAGCCTTGCCTGGCTCCATCACAAGGGGCGCAACCGCCACCACTTTGAATATTGGATCGACTACTGCATCGGCGAGGACGGCAAGGTCTATATGGGCGGGTGCAAAATGCCGCTCAAATATGTGGCAGAGATGTTTTGCGACCGCATCGCCGCCTGTAAGATCTATCAGGGCGAGCAATATACCGACGCCTCAGCCTACGACTACTACGAACGCTCGCGCGGTCATATCCTGATCCATCCCGAAACGGGCGAGCTGATCGGCGAAATGCTGCGCGTGCTCAAAGAAGAGGGCGAGGACGCGGCATTTTCCTATGTGCGCGGTCTTTTGCGCGAAGAAAAGAAAAAATCGACAAAATGAGAGTTTTGTCAGATGCTTGCTTGCAATCTCCTGTATTTAAGAGTAAAATATTCTCATTATTTATTTTTGACAGAGGACGGACAAGAACCAATGACTCATCCCTATAAGACGCGCGAGGGCGGCGCAACTGTAACGATATTTGTGCCTTATGACTGCCGGAACCACTGCCCCTTCTGCGTGAACAAGCAGGAATACGCCCATGCTGAGGGGTTCAGCGTTGAGGCGATCCTTGAGAGCATCGCCGTGATGAATGAGATCACGCCGTACTGCGACTTTGTATTTACCGGCGGCGAGCCGTTTGCCAATCTGAAAGCACTCCAGCGCATGCTCGACGCGATTCCTACCACGCATAAGGTGTATATCAACACGACCTTCCCCGTGCAGCCCGGATGCAGCGCAGAAGAGATGCTCGCCTTCACCGAGCGCAACCGCGACAAGATCACCTGCATCAACATTTCCCGTCATCTGACGAAGTACGTTGAAGAATCGCCCGATGAGATCGTTGCCCACATCGCAACGCCCAAGCGCGTGAACTGCGTACTGTACATGGATTATCCTGCCGATGAGCTGACCGATTACGCCGAGCGCTGGCGCAAGTATAATATCCCCGTGCAGTTCCGCTACGACTATACCGAGACCACGCCCGAAAACCTCTATCAGGAAGAGGGCGACAAGATCCTCGCGGATCTCAAAAAGCGCTTTGTCTACAAGGGGCTTGACGGCTGCCGCATGCGCAACGGCTATCATTTCGACTACAAGGGTCTGCACATGACCTATCATAAAACGCTGCCCTACTCCACCATTGTGGAAACGGACGACGATGGTACGACTTACGACATTCTCTACGATATTCTCATCAAGCAGACCGGCGAGATCCACTCCGACTGGACGGGCGTGAAGCTCGACGTGGACGCGTACCGCAAGGCCGCCTACGAACCCTATGACCTGCGTGTGCTTGAGGGGACGGTCGACTTTTAAGGAAAGGCGGCAAAAGACGATGCACTATCAGGCGGCGGTCATCACCGTCAGCGACCGCGTGTCTGCGGGTGTGTACGAGGACAAGAGCGGTCCTGCTGTGGCGGCAATGCTGAAAGAGGCGGGCTACGACGTTGTGCACACCTCCATCGTGCCGGACGAAAAAGCGCAGATCAGCGCGGAGCTGATCCGCTGCGCGGACGAGAAGCACTGCGACTTGATCGTCACAAGCGGCGGCACGGGGCTTTCCCCGCGCGATGTGACGCCCGAGGCAACGCGTGCCGTGCTCGAGCGCGAGATCCCCGCGATCCCGCAGGCGATGCTCTATTTTAGCCTGTCGATCACGCCGAACGCGATGCTCTCCCGCGCCGCAGCGGGAAGCAGAGGGAAGAGCCTCATTGTGAATCTGCCGGGATCTGAAAAGGCTGCGCGCGAAAACCTGAGCGCCGTCCTCGGCGCACTCAGCCACGGGCTCAAGATGCTTGCCGGCGAAGGCCACTGAGCAGAAAATGAAGAAAAATGTCCCCGCGTTACAAAAACGCGGGGACATTTTTGCTGTTTATCGGAGAGGTCCTTGTGCCGAAGAGAGAACCGTCACCCCTGATACCCCAGCGCGGCAGAGAGCATCTGCCCCGCGGCGACAACGGCGCGCTCGGCGTGCGCGAATTCATCTGAGTGCACGGAACGGAACATGCCGAGCACACTGACGACATATTTGAGCGTGCCGCCGCCGGTGAAGACCGGCGCGGAAATGGAGCGCAGGCCAATTTTATATTCGCCGTTTTCCACGGCAAAGCCTGCCTCCCGGCAGGCGGGCAGGGACGCGAGCAGCGCAGCTGCGTCTGTTTCTGTGTGGGGCGTGAAGGGTGTGAGCGGTGCTGCACGGGAGAGGAGCTTGGCAGCCTCGCTTTCACTCATGTGGGCGAGGACGATCTTCCCCTGCGAGGTGCAGTGCAGCGGCAGGCGCGCACCGGGCGCGGAGACGACGCGCAGGCTGTCGCGCCCCTCCGCCTGATCAAGCGCGACAATGTGTCCGTTTTCGTAAGTGGAGAGCATCGCAGAGCCGCCGGTCTCGTCGACCAGGTGCGCAAGGTAGGGCCGCGCGAGCGAAGAGATGTTCCAGAAGGCGCTGGCGCGGCAGCCGTATTCAAAAAGCCGCAGGCCAAGGGCGTATTTCCCATCGGCGTGCTGCGTGATGACATCGTGATCCCGCATGGTGGTCAAAAGGCCGAAGGCCGTGCTTTTGGGCAGTCCTGCGCGGCTGCTGATGTCAGTGAGCGTCATCGGCTCGCCCGCATCGCTCAGCAGCTGCAGCAGCTCCATTGCCTTGGCAACGGAGCGGATCGTGTTGCCGTCTGCCATAAGTGTCCCCCCTGAATGCTTTTTCTTCTTTCTATTTTAAAAAATCGGGCGGCAAAAGTCAATATTGCGACAATAACAAATTGCTATCCGACAATGCCGAACGACAAGATTGCAAGCAAGCGTTATTTTTGGTAAAATATCATGCAATCAACACGGTGAAGGGAGGCGGTCTTTGTGGTGGACAGCTACGCAAGAGCCATTACCTATCTGCGCATCAGCATCACAGACCGCTGCAACTACCGCTGCCGCTACTGCATGCCGGATGGCGGCATTGAAAAATGTGCGCACGGAGATATCTGCTCGCTTGAAGAGCTGCGCGACATGGCTGCGGCAGCTGTGCGCTGCGGTGTTCGTAAGATCCGCGTTACGGGCGGCGAGCCGCTCGTGCGGCGCGGTGCGGTCGATTTCTGCCGGATGCTTGCGGAAATTCCGGGCGTTGAAGAGCTGTGCGTCACGACGAACGGCAGTCTGCTTGCAGAGCAAGCAGCGGCGCTGCGCGAGGCGGGCGTCACGCGCCTCAACATCAGCCTCGACACGCTGAAAGAAGAGCGCTTCCGCGATATCACGCGCGCAGGGACGCTTTCTGACGTCCTGCGGGGCATCGAGGCGGCCGAGCGCGCAGGCTTTGAGAAAATCAAACTCAACTGCGTGCTGCTCGGCGGCGTCAACGACGATGAGATCGCCGATTTTGCCGCGCTGACGCGCGCGCACGACTGGCAGGTGCGCTTCATCGAGCGCATGCCGATGGGCTGCGGCAGGGACTTTGGCGCCTATCTCCCTGCGCAGGCGGTTTTGGAGCGCTGTCCGGAGTTGGAGGCCATTTCGCACGACGGCGTGGCCGCGTGCTACCGCTTCCCCGGCGCAAAGGGAACAGTCGGGCTGATCGCCCCGATGAGCCACGCCTTTTGCAGCGAATGCAGCCGCGTGCGCATCACGGCGGACGGAAAATTGAAGCCCTGCCTGCATTCGGCTGCGGAGCTATCGCTGCGCGGCCTTTCGGGTGACGAATTGGAAGCGGCGATCCGCCGCGGCATTCTGATGAAACCGGAGCGCCACCACATGGACGAGACCGGAGAAACGGAAGCGCAGCGCGGCATGTTTGCGATTGGAGGGTGAAAGCACATGGAACTGACGCATTTTAACGAACAGGGACGCGCCCGCATGGTGGACGTGAGCGAAAAGGCGCAGACCTTCCGCGTCGCGCGCGCCGAGGCAACGGTGCGCATGGCAAAAACGACGATGGACAAGATCAAAGAAGGCGCCATCGGCAAGGGCGACGTGCTGGCGGTCGCGCAGGTCGCGGGCATTATGGCCGCAAAGAAGAACAGCGAGCTGATCCCAATGTGCCACCCGTTGCTGCTGACAAAGGTGGACATCTCATTTTCGATCGAGGATACCGCGCTGCATATCCTGAGCGAGGTCCGCTGCCATGGCGAAACAGGTGTTGAGATGGAAGCGCTCACGGCGGTGAGCGTCGCGGCGCTCACGGTGTACGATATGTGCAAGGCCGTGCAGCGCGATATGAGGATCGACAACGTTCATCTTCTCTATAAAGAGGGCGGGAAGAGCGGCGTTTATGAAGCGGAGGAATGACAAAATGGCTCATGTAACGGCTGTGAACATCAGCGAGAAAAAGGGCGTGCGCAAGCATGAGGTGCCCTATATCGACGTAAAATGCCATCACGGAATTGTGGGCGACGCCCACGCGGGCGACTGGCACCGCCAGATCAGCCTCCTTGCTGACGAAAGCGTGGATACGATGCGTGAGGCCTGCCCCATCGAACTGGACGCGGGCATTTTTGCAGAAAACATCAATACGCGCGGCATTGCGCTCAAGACGCTGCCCGTCGGCACGCGCCTGCGCGTGGGCGAAACGGAACTTGAGGTCACGCAGATCGGCAAGCAGTGCCACAACGACTGCGAGATCAAGAAGGCAACGGGCAAGTGCGTGATGCCGACCGAGGGCATCTTCGCCGTCGTGATCAAAGAGGGCCGCATTCGCCCCGGTGACGAGATCGAGGTGCTGAAATGAAACTCATCAAAACTGAGAATGCGGTGGGTCATGTGCTCTGCCACGACCTGACGCAGATCATCAAGGATCAGTATAAGGACGCACGCTTCCGCAAGGGTCATGTTGTGACGGAAGAGGACATTCCGGTGCTGCTCAGCATGGGAAAGGAGCATCTCTACGTCTGGGAGATGACAAGCGGCATGGTGCACGAAAACGACGCGGCGGAGCGGCTCCTGGCCCTCTGCGGGCAGGAGAACATGATCCGCAGCGAGGTAAAAGAGGGCAAGATCGAGCTGAAAGCCGCCTGCGACGGCGTGTTTTTAGTCGATTCTGCGCGCCTTGTCGCCGTGAACAGTCAGGACGAGGTGATGATCGCCACGCGCAAGGGCGGCACGGCCGTGCGCGAAGGCGACAAGCTCGCGGGCATGCGCGTGATCCCACTCATCATCGAGGAGGAAAAGCTCCAAAGAGCCGAAACGGCGGCGGGAAAAGAGCCGCTGCTCGCGCTCAGACCCTTCGTGCGAAAGACCGCCTGCATCGTTGCTACCGGCAGCGAGGTGAAAAAGGGGCTCATTCAGGATACCTTCACGCCCGTTGTCATCGACAAGCTCAAGACCTACGGCATCGAAACGCTTGAGGTCGTCTACTCCGGCGACGGGGTGGAAAACGTGCGCGAGGCGGTGCTTGCCATGCGCGAAAAGAAACCCGACATGATCCTCTGCACGGGCGGCATGAGCGTCGACCCCGACGATAACACGCCGGGCGGCATCCGGGCTGCGGGCGCGAACATCGTCGCCTACGGCGCGCCGGTGCTGCCGGGAGCCATGTTCCTGCTCGGCTACTTCGACGACGGCACACCCGTCATGGGTCTGCCCGGCTGCGTGATGTACGCGGGCGCGACGGTCTTCGACCTCATTTTGCCGCGCGTTGCGGCCGATGTGCCTGTCACGCGCGCAGACATTGCCGCGCTCGGCGAGGGCGGGCTGTGCCTTGGCTGCAAGCCCTGCCGCTATCCCCTGTGCCCGTTCGGAAAATAAAATGTCGCGCCTGCGGGCGCGACATTTTAGATCATCGCTATCTATTTGAAGAATAGCGAAAACAAATTCTGAAAGGAAGTACCCTAATATGAAAAAAATGTTGTCTCTGCTCCTTGCCCTTTCGCTCGTGCTTGCCCTGACTGCCTGCGGCAGCAAGGACGACGGCGCGAACACTGACGGCGATGCCCAGAACGGTGAAAATACTGAGAGCGTTGATCTCATTGTCTTCGCCGCTGCCTCCATGACCGAAACGCTCAATGAGATCGCCGAGATGTACAAGGAAGTTGCCCCCAACGTCAACATCACCTACAACTTTGATTCCTCCGGCAAGCTCCTCACCCAGATCAGCGAGGGCGCGGACTGCGACCTCTTCATCTCCGCCGCGCCCACGCAGATGAACGCGATGGACGGCAGCCTCATCGGCGACACGGAAAAGAATCCCGACGGCCTCGACCTCATCGTGACCGACAGCCGCGTTGACCTTCTGGAAAACAAGGTGACGCTCGCCGTTCCCGCAGGCAACCCCAAGGGCATTGAGAGCTTCGACCAGCTCGCGCAGCTTCTGAAAGCCGGCGATGTGCTGCTCGCCATCGGCAACAGCGACGTGCCCGTCGGCCAGTACACGCAGAAGATCTTTGCCTACTACGGCCTTGACGAATCGGCCATGACCGACTGCCTCACCTACGGCAACAACGTCAAGGAGGTCACGACGCAGGTGAGCGAGGCCGCCGCCGACTGCGGCATCATCTACGCGACCGACGCCTTCTCCGCTGGCCTCGAGGTCGTCGACAGCGCCACGGCTGAGATGTGCGGTCAGGTCATCTATCCTGCCGCCGTGCTCAAGGGCGAGAAGGAAGAGGCCGCGCGCGCATTCCTCGCCTATCTTGAAACCGATGCCGCGATGACCGTCTTCGAGCGCGTCGGCTTCAGCGCGGTTTACTAAAAGAAAAGCCGAAAGGCGAATAGAGATCGCCTGATCTCTGCAACCCTTCTTCATGGGAGGTCACGATGGACTGGTATCCCCTCTGGAACTCGCTGCGCATCGCGGCGATGTCCACGGTCGTTATTTTCTTTGCCGGCATTTTTGCCGCCTATTATATCGCAAAGCTTCCGCGTCTGGTCAAAGGTGTGCTCGATGTGCTTCTGACGCTGCCGCTCGTGCTGCCGCCCACGGTCGTGGGATATCTTCTGCTGCGCGTGTTTGGCCCCAAGCGCGTCGTCGGCGCGTGGGTGCTCGAGACCTTTGGCGTCAAGATGGTCATGACCTGGTGGTCGGCGATTTTTGCAACGGTGGTCGTTATCTTCCCGCTGATGTACCGCACGGTGCGCGGCGCGTTCGAGTCCTTTGACGAAACGCTGGCCTATTCGGGGCAGACACTCGGCCTTTCCAACGCCTACATCTTCTGGCGCATCCGCATGCCCTACTGCCGTCAGGGGGTGCTGGCGGGGACGGTGCTGGCGTTTGCGCGCGCGCTCGGCGAATACGGCGCGACGAGCATGATCGCGGGCTACACGCCCGGCAAGACCGCGACCATCTCCACGACAGTCTATCAGCTCTGGCAGACGAACAACGATGCCCTTGCGACGAAGTGGGTCATGGTCAATATGGCCATCTCCGCCGTCGTGCTGCTGGCGGTCAATATGCTCGAGCGGTGCGACCTTCTGAGCGAGGCGGGCAGGAAGAGGAGGGGCGGCCGATGAGCCTTTGCGTAGACATCGAAAAAAAACTCGGCGTGTTCCGACTGCGCGCGCAGTTTGAGGCGCAGGACGGAACGACGGCGCTGCTCGGCGCCTCGGGCTGCGGCAAAAGCGTGACCTTAAAGTGCATTGCGGGCATCATGACACCCGACTGCGGGCGCATCGTGCTCGGCGATCGCGTTCTCTTCGACAGCGAGAAGAAGATCGACCTGTCGCCCCAGCAGCGCCGGGTCGGATACCTCTTCCAGCAGTATGCGCTTTTTCCGAACATGACGGTGGAGCAGAATATCCTCTGCGGCATCCGCCGCGAGCACAAGGCGCAGAAAAAGGAACTGCTGGCGGAGAAGATCCGCATGTTCCGTCTGGAGGGGCTTGAGAAGAAATACCCTGCGCAGCTCTCCGGCGGACAGCAGCAGCGCGTGGCACTCGCGCGGATCCTCTCGTCCGAGCCGGAAGCCGTTTTGCTCGATGAACCCTTCTCCGCGCTCGACAGCTACTTGAAGTGGAACCTTGAACTGGAGCTTGCCGACCTGCTTGCCCTATTTGGCGGGCCGATTCTTTGGGTGAGCCACGACTTGGGCGAATGCTACCGCAACTGCGGCAGCGTCTGCGTGATGGAGGACGGCAAAACAGGAGCGGTGACGGGTATGGACGAGATGATCCGCCGCCCTGAAAGCGTCAGCGCGGCGCGGCTTGCAGGCTGCAAGAACTTTCTTGCCGCCGTGGAAAAAAACGGCGCGGTCTATTTGCCGGAGTGGGGGATGGCGCTGCCAGTTGACGCAAAGGGGAAAACCTTTACGACCCTCGGCATTCCGGATCATGCCGTGGCCCTGAGCGTTAGCGGCGCGCTCCGCTGCACGCTCTGCCGCGTGATCCCCGGCGTGGAGCAGGATATTCTTCTGCTGCGCCCCGAGCATTGCGGGGAGGGCGCGCCGGCGCTGCGCGTCTCCGCTGCGCGGAAAAACAGCTTGCGCGCGGGAGAGACTGTCTGCGTTGCGCTGGATGCTGAAAAGCTGCTGCTGCTATAAAAGAAAGACCGAGGCGGAGCATGTGCTCTGCCTCGGTTTTTGTCAAAAGAACGAATACAAAAGGTAATATTCTGCCAAAACATAACGAAATACGGCGGGTTGGGTGTATGCCCAAAACCGCCGTGCCATATTTTCCTTACAGCCGCCCGTAGATGCGGCTCGTCTCGTGGATGGTTTTGGCAAGCTTTTTGCTTGCCTCGCCGCTCAGCATGCGCCACTGCCAGTTGCCGCTTGATGTGCCGGGGGTGTTCATGCGACAGCCCTTGCCAAGGCCCAGATAGTCCTGCATCTGTGCGACAAACAACCTGCTTTGGCAGCTCATGCCGCCGCGGATGATGCCGGCGTTGAAGCCCTCCTCGTCATTGAGACCGAGGTACTTCTTGGCAAAGGCGATGTCCGCCTTGTCCGCCTCCGTGCGCCAGAGGGCGAGGGGGGCATTGTCGTGCGTGCCGGTATAGCAGATGCTGTTGAAGTTGCAGCTGTGCGGCAGATAGTTGCTCGGGTCGCGCGAGTCAAACGCAAACTCCAGCACCTTCATGCCGGGGAGACAGGAATCGTTCAGCAGCTGCACGACCTCGGGCGAGGGATAGCCCAAGTCCTCGGCGATGAAGTCAAGGTCACGGAACCAGCCAGTCAGCACGCCGACGAGCGACATGCCGGGGCCTTTGACCCAGCGGCCGTTTTTTGCGGTCGTTTCGCCGTAGGGAATGGCCCAATAGCTCTCAAAGCCGCGGAAATGGTCAATGCGCAACACATCATAAATTCCGCACAGGTGGCGGATGCGGCGCACCCACCAGGCATAGCCGTTGGCAGCCATAGCGTCCCAGTCAAACAGCGGGTTGCCCCATAGCTGACCGGTGGCGGAGAAGCCATCCGGCGGGCAGCCGGCCACCTCGGTGGGGACCAGGTTTTCGTCCAGCTGGAACTCCTGCGGGCAGGACCAGACATCCACGCTGTCCTCCGCCACATAGATCGGCAGGTCGCCGATAATCTCAATGCCCTGCGCGTTGGCATAGGCTTTCAGGTCATGCCACTGGGTATAGAACAGATACTGCACAGCCTGCCAGAAGTCAATATCCGCCGCATATTTGGCGCGGGCCGCGGCCAAGGTCTCCGGTTCGCGGCGGCGCAGCGGTTCTTCCCACTGCTGCCAGCAGACCCCGTTATGGGCATCTTTCAGGGCCATGAACAGGGCATAGTCCGGCAGCCAGAACGCGTTTTTCGCCAAAAAATCGGCGTAATCCGCCGGGGGCGCTGCCAACAGGCGGGCACAGGCTTTGTGCAGCACCGCATAACGCTTTTGGTACAACGCTCCGTAATTGACACAGCCAGGGGTGCTTTCCCAGTCGATAGATTCATATTCTTCCGGCTGGAGGAGGCCCGCTTTGGCCAGCAGGTCCAGGTCAATAAAATACGGATTGCCCGCAAAGGTAGAAAAAGACTGGTAAGGGCTGTCGCCATAGCTGGTGGGGCAAACCGGAAGGATCTGCCAGTAAGCCTGACCGGCTTTGACTAGGAAATCCACAAAATCTTTTGCTGCCGCGCCCATGGTGCCGATGCCATGGGGGGAGGGCAGGCTGGAAATATGCAGCAGAATGCCGCTTGCTCTCATCAGGGAAACCTCTTTTCTTTATGGCAATACCGCATAATTCTAAGTGCCGATACGGCGAGCGAGG
>ERZ860322.1350-NODE-1350-length-14213-cov-2.731459_pt1 | contig 14213 bp, 12 predicted proteins | sample MGYA00509979_ERZ860322 | MGnify/ENA primary metagenome ERZ860322 (study PRJEB30046, sample SAMN00715217) | human gut metagenome | study: EMG produced TPA metagenomics assembly of the A metagenome-wide association study of gut microbiota in type 2...
AATCAGAAAGCTTTGCAAGGAGAAAGATGCTATTATCCTCGCCCACTACTATACGGTAGGTGAGATTCAGGACATCGCCGACTTTGTTGGCGACTCTTTGGCTTTGGCTCGTAAAGCTGCAGAAACCGATGCCCAGGTAATGGTTATGTGTGGCGTGCACTTCATGGCTGAGACATGCAAACTCTTGAGTCCTGACAAAACCGTGATCTGTCCTGACTTGAATGCTGGTTGCTCGCTTGCTGACAGCTGTAAGGCTGAGGATTTGAAAAAGTACAAGGAAGAGCATCCAGGATATAAGGTTGTGAGTTATGTAAACACCACGGCTGCAGTGAAGGCGCTGACTGATTGTGTAGTGACAAGCGGTAATGCTAAGAAGGTGATTGACAGTTTTCCACAGGACGAAAAAATCATCTTTGGTCCAGACTATAATCTCGGTAACTATATAAACAGCGTTACAGGCCGCAATATGTTGCTTTGGAATGGTGGTTGCCATGTACATGAGAAATTCTCTGTAGAGGCTATAGTTAAACTGAAGCAGAAGCATCCTGAGGCTGTTGTGATGGCTCACCTGGAGTGTAAGGCACCAGTACTTGCTGTAGCCGATGTAAAGGGCTCTACAGCCACCATGTTGCATTATGCCCAAGAGCATCCTGAAATCAAGGAGTATATTATCGCTACAGAGGCTGGTATCCTGCATGAGTTGGAGCGTAATTGTCCTAACGTAATTTTCTATCCCGTACCTCCAGAGGTAAGCGAGGGTGGAGTAGGTTGCAGCTGCAACGAGTGTGAGTATATGAAGATGAATACGCTCAAGAAGATATACAATGCATTGAAATTTGGTTGGCCAACAGTTGAAGTGGCTTCTGAAATAGCGAAAAAAGCGGTCAAACCAATAGAAAAAATGTTGTCACTATCGTAGAATAATGTGGTGAAAATTATAAGATTGGTGGTAAAAATTGTTTTTTATGGGTGAAAAAATCATATTTCGCTACCATAAAATGTATAATTTACGACTTTATAGACAAAAATCGTCGTATCTTTGCATCAGTTAAAACAAACGGACGTTGTGAAACGTCATTTCATCATCTTTTACTTATACAAATAATATTAGAAAATTTAATCTAATTATAAAGATAGAGCGTTCAAGTGATTTGAATGCTCTATTTTTGTTTATCAACATTTTCCTTTGATGATATTCTTATTTTCCCTTATTGGATAAGCAGTTTTTGATAGAATGCTTCATATCTTTCAGCAACCTTGATGTAGTCGTGATGCTTGTTGATGTATTCGATGCTTTGCTGCTTGAGTAAAGGAATAAGTTCTGGATGCAATACAAGGTGCTCCAGTTCTTGGTAAACGCTTTCGTAGTTAGGAAGTACATTGATGATAGGGCGTAGTTTATCCTCGTGTATAATCTCATAATTTTCAGGTTCTCCGCCACCTATGCAGATGATTCCTCTTGCCATTGCCTCCAGTGGATTCATGGATGGTGTGTAGCTGTAGAGTTGGTCGAGTATAGCATCGCTTCCATTCATTATTTTTACATATTCTACAAAAGGGATGTTTTCGGCTATCTGGAGTTCCGTTTTGTCTGGATATTTCTTTGCAATGGCTTGTGCAGCCTTCAGCATGATATCGGTGCCCTTATATTCGCTTCTGCTTTTGTTGATACCGATGAAGAGTTTTACCTTCTTGGGAGTATTCAATGGTAAGACCTGATGATTTTCCACATGAATATACGAGTTGCTGTTTTCTGAAGTTATAAATTGCGGTTTGATAGGAAAGGGGATAAACGTGGTTTTTTGTGGAAAACTAGGTTGATAACATGCCCAGTATTCATAGAGTCCCGTTACGATGCCGTCGCAGTCTTCGGCAATCATCAGGTTGAGTCTTCCTTTTTCTGTTTCCAACCAATCTTTTCTTTCCTTTAAGGCATCAGCATTAGTCCTTAATTCTTTGCCCATATTAAAATCGCTGTACCTCAATGGTTTGTCTTTACAGCAAACATTTACCCAATAGTAATCCATTCCGAATCCACCCAAGATTACCTTCTTGTTATGCTTTCTCAGATATTGGTAAATTGGGAAGATGCGTTCTGCCTTCAGCTCCAGAAACATAGGATTGATGAGTTGAACAATATCGTATCCTCTCAACTTATGTATTATTGTGTATAACTTTATCATATACATGATTCCGCCCAGTTTTCCAGGCTTTCTTACTAGGTCAATATCTCGTGGATAATTCTTCCAAAAGTCGCCGTTAGAGAGCACGGTAACGTGATGCCCCAACTTGTGAAGTCCTTCGGCAAGTGTAGCATGCACGTTACTATATTCTCCCATGAGTAATATTTTCATTTCTTATCTTCTTGATAGTTTGAATATTTATTTTTTTATAAAGAACAATAGAGCTATTCTGCCTACATAAGTACTTATAATTTTTCTGAACATGGTATATTTCTTGGTGTAATCCTTGTCAGGAAGAGGATATAAGCCATATTTCTTCAATGTCTTGATAGCTTGATTGAGAGAAATCAATGAATGATAGAGCCGAATATTATTGTAGAGATAATCCATGGACAGTTGGGCTATGCGACGGCTTAGTGCCTGACGGTCGGCTACAGGAATCTTATCAAGCAACTTTTGTAGATGCAAAATAACCTCTAGAGTATTGTCCATTCTCTGATTGATCTTTTCTTTGTTTAGCTGATGACTTACTGAGTTTGTATTTACCCGATAATAGTAAGCTTCGGCATTTGTCTTAAAGATGCGTTCGGCACGTAAGAACAATTGTGGCGTGAATTCCTCGTCCTCGCCATACACAATATTTGGTGTGAATTCCAAGGTACCTTTAATGCTTCGTCTGAAAATATATGAACAAACAGATCCATACAAATTATTGTTTGACAGGTATTCTGTGCCAGATATAGGAACAGGAAGTTCGTATGTTGCTTCTGCAGAATCATCCTTGGAAAATTTAAAGGTAACGATGTCTGGTTGGTGGTATCTCACGATGTCAAGGCAGTGTTCATAAGCCGATTGTATGAGATAATCGTCTCCATCTACAAACTGTATGTATCTTCCTTTTGCAATCATCATACCATAGTTGCGTGCTACGCTTACTCCCTGGTTAGCTTGGCGCAGATAGATGATATGGACAAGATATTCTGGTAAGTCGTTGAGCGGACAGATGTCGCTTCCATCATCTACTAGAATGATTTCTCTTTCCTTGTCGCTCAGTGTGAGCTGAAGAATACTGTCGAGGCATTCTTTGAGGTATTCTAAAGGCAAGTTATAAGTTGTGACGATGAAACTTACTAATGGTGCCTGTATATCTGATGTATAAGTTTGTTGAGTCTGCATAATTTATGATAACCTAATAAGTTTAATAATCTGAGTTTAAAATCTTTGATTCTCACCACATTATCAAGTTTTTTAACATAGTGAATAATTGGTGGATTATCTTCATATTTACCTGATAACTCATATATATATATGAGCATATTTAGTATCTGAACAATAAACTCCTGTATTGGATATTGGTATTTTATAATTAGATCTTTGTTGTATTCTATTTTTTCAAATACATAAAACAAAGTTCTATTATGTCCTTCGTATAAACACAGGAAATCATTGCTTTTTGCTTTAGCTGTAATGCTATTACTGTTCCAATAATATAAGTATCGTCCTTTATCGGTAATCCGAATAATAGGTTTTACGTATTCATTGTTGTGGAACGGAACAATTCCTATTAGTTTTGGTATAGTTAGGACATCCTCAAAAGTTTTTCCTTGTGGAAATAAAATTTTTTCAAATAAATTACGTTTAAATACTTTGTTACAAGCGTAGGTGTGCAAATATGTACGTTCTGCAAACCAATAATCAATAGGGCTTTGATATTCTTTAGGTGCGAACGTAAGTAGATGCTCCTTATGTTTGTTTCCAACCCTTTCTAATATAGGATATTCGAGGATATCTACTTGTGGATAAGCTGCCAATTCTTCCATAACGTGTTGAAGCGTGTTAGGAGCAATGGCATCATCACTATCTATAAAGGTGATATATTCAGCCTTTGCTTGTCTTATTCCAAAATTTCGAGCATCACTTAAACCTCCATTCTTCTTGTGAAAAACTTGTATTTTCTCATTTTTTTGTGCATATTCATCACAAAGTTTGGGACATTCATCAGGGGATTCATCATCTACGAGAATAATCTCATAGTTGGTGAATGATTGCTGTAAAACACTCTGTAAACATCTGTCCAGAGTATCTTGGGTTTTATAAACAGGTATGATGATACTTAACTTCATAGATGCAAAAATACAAATAATAATTGATATATAGATATTTTTTGGCAATTTTGTTTAGATATATAAAAAAAAAAGTTATCTTTGCAGTCTAAATACTTTTTAAGCAAGATAGAATGAAAATAAATAGTAATCAAATGGTCATCTCAGGAAAGTGGCTTGATGGAATATCATATGAAATAGCATTTTGGAATAATGTATATAGATGGTCTCATACATTTCGAGGAATGATGGGATGGGCTAACTATGGATCAAAGATTGAATTGGAAGGTTTTGATGCGAATGATTTTCTTTTGAATTTTGAGCAACCTAAAGTGTATGATGTGGGTTGCGGAATGAGTTATGCTATAGGTGATAAAATAGAGAAAAATGGTAAACTTATTCCATTAGACATACATTATGTTGATCCTCTTGCTTTTCATTTCAACGATATATTAAAGAAAAGTAAAAGACAATTACCACAGATAGAGTTTGGTATGTCTGAATATCTTTCTGCGTTTATACAGAACAATGATGCTTCATTGATTACCATACAGAATGCGCTGGATCATTCTTCAACTCCTGTCAAGGGTATTATAGAGTCTTTGATTTCTTTGCGTGAGGGTGGTATTCTTTATCTGAATCATCATCCTAATGAAGCAGAGATGGAGAAATATAAAGGATTCCATCAATATAATGTGGATGAAAGAAATGGAGAACTCTATATTTGGAATAAAGATTATTGTATCAATGTGACTAAGTTGCTGGATGGCTTTGCCTCAGTAGAGACGAAAAGGATGGATAATGGACATATTATTGCCATTATCAGAAAAAAAACTGAGCAAAATGAACTTCCTATTCAATTACAAACTTATGTGGATGATAGGAAAGATAAAGGAGAACTGTGTCAAGTTCTCCTACAGTTTCAATACAATAATACCTCCTTGCTTAAAAGTATAAGAAATAGCATCAGTTTTAGAATATTTGATACGATTCAGTTTTTTGCCCAAATGCTTCCTTGGAGTTTTAAAATGAAAGTAAAGCATTTGCTTAAACAAGCTTAGAGGAAATGATGGTAGATAATTCGTAGGATAGTTCCGATTTGTCCGGATTTTACAGATTCTATAAATCCCATACCTGTGCATTGTGACAATCCGACGAACATTATGATAAATAGTATTTTTCCTTTGGTAGGTTTGATATATTTATCGCAAGTGTTCAGTATTTTATAGCTTATATTATAGGCTTTCATAGGGAATAATGATAGAAGTTCTTCTTCTTTGAGAGTAAAGAAAATGATATAAGAACTGATTGCTGCATATGTAAATGTGCGTGCATAATCAATGGAAAGTATTGTAAACATAGGTGTCTGACAGATTAAACTAAAAGCTAAAAGAAGCAAAATATATGGACGTTGATGTTTAACTTTTACATCTTGACTATATATAGCAATAGCATTGACACAAAAGTAAATCATGCAACTGATTACAATTATGTTGACTAAAAAAGAAGGTGTAGAGGATACTCCATTTAGAAAGTTGATATGCAAATGAAAAAGCATGACATCTGTATTTTTGTCTAACAGAAAACTCATAATTCCTGGTTTTTCTAAGAAGCCTTTAGTTGACATCCATATAGCATCATAGACATTTTGTCCTCCCGAATAGAGACATGTCATAAAAAATATAATGTATGAAGGAAACCAAGAAATGATGGATTTTAACCAGTTCTTGAATATTAAGTGAGTAAGTAATACAGCAAAAGGTATTCCGAAAAAAATAAATGGCTCATAACATAGGATGGTTAAGGCAAAAAGAATATTACCAATAATAAGCCATTTCCATAGCTTTATTTTCTTCCAAAGAAGCATTACTGCCCCAAAAAGGAGTATGATGAAGAAATCTCTTCTGTAATACTCAAAACCATTTGCGCCAAATCCACCTAATAGAAATGTGATAGAGAGAAGTCCTATATTATATTGTCTCTTATAGAATTGGTACAACATATATATGGTGATAACTCCATAAGATATAAATGATAAACTTATGGCTATAGTATATGGATCTATGTTTTTATGATAGCAGTATAGTAAAAATTCACCAAGTAGTCCACGTCGTACAAAGCCTCCTTGATAATTGATAAACCAATCTGCAAAGCAAGAACTATGTAAATATTCCTTATTGAATAAGGAGATACCTATATTTATGACTAAAAACATGGCATAAATTATACACCATGTATTTAGAATTTTATTGCTATTCAAAAGTTTGTATAGTTTACTCATTTTTTAATCTGAATAATGTTATTTTATTTTTTTTGTCTTCTTTAGAAATAGAATATCTGTCAAGTAGAATATCTTTGATATTGCTGTGCTCATAATCAAGAACGATAATCCATTTAGCATCTCCTTTGGCATAACAATCTCTTACTTTGGAACGTAAGGATATTCCGTTTTCTATAGCCCAATCTTGGCATATCCAATATGGATAGTAAGGACGTATATTTTGGGTGGCATATATAAATGGCAATCCATTATAGAAAATAAAGGAATCTTCTTTAGGAATGTCTTTTATCATGTCTATTTGATATTGTGCATCTTTTTTCATATCTCTGGCAACAGATTCGTAGCACATAGTTGTTCGTATATAATTACCAGTTCCAATGATAATAACTATACTTATCATGTATATACCGACAAGGTATAGTTTCTTTTTGTCTATTTTATATAGTGTGGATAACTCTATGAAAGCTACAAACTGAATAGGTAAAAATGAAATAGTATAATTCGCGTTTGCATAGCTCTTAATAATCCAACATATAGTACAGATTGCTATAAATCCCCAAATATAAGTTATTTTTTTTCTTGCATTACAGTTGATAGCCATAATGCCTGATAATAATACTGATAGAATGGATATGTTGTATAAGGTAAAATATATGAGAGGGAAATGGGTGTCTGTTACTGCATTTGGTTGAGAGTGAATAGCATACTCTATATTATACAGGAATGTAGCATACCACATGTCTGACAATGCGTTATGTATGTTGAAATAAATAATAAAAGGAAGTACAAACGTACAACATCCTGTAATAAAGGCTATGACATTTTTTATTAAGTTATTCCATTTTTTATGAAAAACTAATATACTGGCTATAGCAAGAATGCTTGCGCATATGGCAACGGCATTTGTTAGGCGAGAAAGTAGACATGATGCAAAGAATAAACCATAAATAAAAGCATACTTCCATGGATGTTCTATTATGTTATCTTGATATTTTCTGGTCCAGTTATAAACCAAAAATATGGAAATGACGGAGAGTAATAGATTACAGTCTCCTACCTGGTTTCCACCACTATTTATGATTGTATAGCTTGCGATGAAAAACAAGGTATATATAAATGATGTTTTTTTAGAACAATATTTGCCTAAGAAAAAGTAGCTGCACCATGAAACAAAGGTGAAATTGATAGATTCTAAAAGAACTACTCCAATATCACTCTTTGTTATAAGGTAGCCTAACATATTGAAGAAAAAAATGTAAGGTCCTTTGCTATCCCACGCTGTTACATACGGGAGTTTTCCTTCTGCCCAATTTCTACCTATTACATAAAATATATCTTGGTCGAAAGCTAATACCCGATAATTTGTATGTGCATAATATGAGCAAGCATATAACACTATAAATGATATAATTGCCAATAAAGCCCATGGGCTCAATTTTATAATTCTATTCATATTTTCCTGTAATTGATGGTATATATTTATAAATGGAATAAGTGATAAGGGTAGTTATTATACAAACATAAGAAAAAGCCAGCAAAATGTAGAGATAATTCCCATTAAAGTTTAATCCTATGCAATGTAATAGTTTACTGGTTATTAATGGTATTCCTCCACAAAGAAAATAATATACAATGGAATGTCTTCCTATCCAACTGAGCCACTTAATAGGTGGTAAAGTTTGGAATAATTGTATAACCATTAGACTAAAAATCATGCTATCGATAAGAAATATAGGATAATTAGTGATATGAATATGCCATATCAACATATCTATTTGAATGTTGTATTCATATATTTTTATACCTATTAATAATAGATTCATATTGATGGTAAAGATATCCTATATAAAGGAAGAGTAATGCTTGTAGGGCATTATCTAATTGCCAAAAATAAGTTTGATTTTTAGAGGATAAGTAAATTGATAGGCTGAAACCGAGGACTCCCATTATTGCTAATGGCATATTTTTTCCCTTGTTTATCCATATTCCTATTGAAAATATCAATTCAGCTATAATCAAAGCCGCAATAAACCATGAGGCTTGTCCCATCAGTATGTTTTTTGCCATTTCTACAAAGTTAATTCCGTTACAATGAATGATATTCTTAGGAATATACATAGCTGTGGTAAAAATGATGTATGGAATGAAAAGAGTTCTAAAGATGGAATGCAATTTATGCTTTATATAGAAAGTTTCCTTATACATGAGATATCCAGACAAAATAAAGAATACAATGAGTACGTTGGCTACATATAGATTGTAGTCAATAACATTTTCTCCGGTATAATATATTTCTGTATGATCAAGTAAAATAGCGAGCATACAGAATCCTCTTAAATTGTCTATCCAAATTTTTCTCTGCATTATTATCTTATAATTGCTATTTTGCAAATCGTACCTTTGTTTCCATCGCTCGTTGCCGTTTCTACCATATAGATACCACTTGTTACCATCTTACCTTTTAGGTCTCTTCCATCCCATTTGTAGATTCCACCATTGCTTGTACCTTTATTGACAAGTACTCCATTAGAGGCGACGATTTTGATGTCTGCTTTATTCGATAATCCTGTTATGGTTATGATTCCTGTATAATCAGGCTTAACAGGATTAGGATATGCCCAAACATTATCTTTGTTCATCTTTTCATTGATGGAAATTACATCGCTTTGATAGGAACACAGACCAAGGTTTGTACCAAAAAATACTTCTCCACTTTCCGTATTAATGGCAATGGATTCTATATCGTCTGATAATAAAGGGCTATTAGAACGAGTGAAATGTTGTAACTGTTGTATATTGTCATTGCTGATAAAATATACACCATTACCGTTTGTTCCAAACCATTTTCTATTGGCTTTATCAATTGCTATACATGTAATGTCTACACCATTTAACAAGTAGTCTGCATAGTTGGTTCCATCGTTACGAGGTACTTTTACTTGTGTAAAAACTGGTGAAGCTTGCGTAATCTGCGAAGCTTCAAGCATTAAAGGACCTGCTGACGTACCAACCCAAATATTATTTTCATTATCTTCTGCAATAGCTCTTACATAATTGACCGTTACTTCTGTTCCATCTTGATTTGTAATTTTTTTAAAACATATTGTAGCATCTGTAGATGGTTGATAACAATATAAGTATGGGAAATCCCAATGATTGTTTCCAAACCAAAGAAGACGACGGCTGTCTTCTATGATATTGTTTACGTTTTCAAGAGAAGTATTCGCAGAATACATAAAGTCAGATTTATGATGAGATACCCATTCTTTGTCTTTTGTATAGGCAAATAATGAAGTAGAGGGACTAATACTGTTAAATCCCCAAAGATTACCTTTCTTGTCGTATTTTAATGCATTGACAATGACATAATCTTTATTGTTGTTTCCTACAGTACTGGCGGTTTGCAATACATTGTTTGTATTATCATTGGTATAGTTTTTTAAGAAAATTCCATCTTGGAATTCATAAATACCAGTTCTTCCACTTACGAATACATGTTTTGAATCTAATGGATCGACGTCTAAATTATCTGTATCTATATATCTGTAACCAGTTTTTGTACTTAAATTATCTTCATAGATTTGCCAGGCATCATTTCTAAATACCTGTACGCATCCTGGTCTTGAAAATTCCATATAAGAGAAACCTCCTCCACATGTATATAATTGATTATTAGTAAAGCGCATGCAGCCAAAGTAATTATACTTTGGTCCTCCAGGATTTAACGTGCTAACTAACTGTTTCAGTTCGCTCTTATCTTCTTTAACCTTTGCGCTATATTCTCCTTCCTTATTCCACTTATTTTTATCCAATAAGTTATCTGAAAGTAAAGCCGTGTATTTGCCGTTAATTTGGCTATAAGCATAAATCTTATTACCATTAATTTCGCTCCAGTCAACTTTAAAACCAAGATTGTAGGTATTACTAATTTCTGCTTTGCTAACATTAAGTTTTACTATACCAAATCCAGTACTAAGGTACGCATAGTTGCCGTATGTGTAAATGTCATAGACCGTCTTGTCTTCGGAGATAAAAGTATTGTAATAATCAGAAAGATTAGTAACCTCATAATTATTGATGTTCATGAGATCAATATTTCCATTAGAATAAATAATAACAAGACGCTTGGTACTCTTATTGTATGCAATATGAGAAATGTTACAATCGCTGAGATAATCTACCTTACTGAATGTCTGGATACTCTGGTCATTCTTGTTATAGGCATAGAGACTATTGGAAGCCTGTACGAATACAAGATTTCCTGCTTGCTCTATTTCCTGTACATCATGATAAGCCATATAGGCTTTCCAATCTCCAATGGCAGCTTGAGAATGGAATGCTACTACCTGAATTATCAGGAAAAGAATTATTGTCAATATATTTTTGCTCATATTTAAATATAGCTATGTTTTATGTTTTGATCTAAATGTATATAATATAATAGTTTATATATATTAAACAAAAAAATGCTGGGTTTATTGCCTGTAAGCTTAGCTTTTATTGCTAGACTGAGCAGCGGATATAGTTTTTGAAAGACTGGATAAAGGTGCAGTCTTTTTATTTTTCTTGCATAATCCAGTATCTTAGAGTAGCCTTGCAGTTCGTTTCTGAACTGCAAGAGTGTTCGGCAAGCTTCTTCTGTCTTGTTTATAAACTGATAGTTGGTTTCATATTCGTCCAGTAATATAGGATTGTCTATATGGCTGATATGATAACCTTTTGATGAGAGACTTTTACCTAACAGGACATCCTCATATCCGTAATATTTGAAATTTTCATCAAAAGGGCATTCTTGAATGACGTTCTTGGAGATAAGAAAATTGGTGGTACGGAATTCCTTATTTCTATTCTTTATTCTATGGAGATAGTCATGGTCTTTTTCACATGCCTTTTCATATTGGTATCTCAGATTGTTGACTAAAGTATTTGGATTTCCTCCTATCTTTAATCCTCCAACGATTATTTTCCCTTCTGCTAAAGAGTAATTTTTAACGAAATCAGTATTGTCTATATGTAAGTCGCTATCAATAAACAGTAACCATTTGTATTTGGCTTTTTTTGCTAAAAAATTACGGATAGCTGATCTTCCCATGTTTTTCTCTCTTTCGATATAGTAACAGTTCTCTATCTCATTGATTTTGCGATTGCCTGTTATGGTAGATAAATCTGTACTTCCATCATCTGCTACCAGTATTTCGTACTCGAAGTCTGACAATAGTGCAGCTTGAGCCTGCAAGGTTTTTACAAGCTCAAAGCATACATTATTATATGTAGGGATTAATATTGAAAGCGAGTTGATCATTTTTATTTCTTTTTCAAATACTCTACCAATTTAGCCACGGCTCTTGCTCTGTGGCTGATGCCGTTCTTGATTTCCTCACCTAGCTCGGCAAAGCTCTTGTCATAGCCTTCCGGAACGAAGATTGGGTCGTAGCCGAAGCCTTCGGTACCATGTTTCTCGGTGGCGATATGGCCGTTTACGATACCCTCGAACTGGTGGATTTTCTTGATGCTGGTGCAGCCGCAAGGACATACATCCTGCTTTTCGATGTAGCAGATGACGGTGCGGAAGCGGGCCTGGCGGTTTTCCTTGCCATCCAGTTCTCTCAACAGCTTAGCCATGTTAGCCTCACTGTCGTGGTCGGTTCCCTCGGCATAGCGGGCACTGTGAACGCCAGGGGCACCATCCAGTGCCTCTACCTCCAGACCGGTATCATCGGCAAAGCAACTTACGTGGTAATGGTCATAAACATACTGCGCCTTCTGTAAGGCATTCTCTTCCAATGTGTTGCCTGTTTCTGGAATATCCACATCGCATCCTATCTCCTTCAGCGATACTACCTCGTAGCTGCTGCCCAGGATGTCGCGAATCTCCTGGAGTTTATGCTGGTTATTTGTTGCAAAAACTATCCTTTTCATAAGTTTATAATTTATAGTTAATAGTTTATAGGGCATTCTTGCAATAGTGCTTCTTGCTATACGGCGAAGCTGCTATAAACTTTTAACTTTTAATTGTTTTAATGTCTTTATCTTTGATTTTCACCTTCATCTCATCAAATCCCTCGCCATACACACCGATTACGGAACTCTGACTTACAAAGGCATTTGGGTCGATGATCTTGACAATACGGAAGATGGTGACGCTCTCGTTCTTCTTTGCCAGAATACAGAGCACCTTCATCTCGTTGCCCGTGTACCAGCCATGGCCATCGAGAATGGTTACGCCATGATCCATCTGCATACCGATGGCATTGGCTATCTCCTGATATTTTTTGCTGAATATCATAAACTGTACACTCTCTCGTTTGGCATTCATCACATAGTCGAGTACCAGGTTTTCTATCACCATTGTACAGAGACCGAATACTACCTTTCTAACAGCGTCTATCGCGGTAAACTCTGGTTTTGCATTGAAGACGAAGAATGAACTGCCCACGATAAGGAGATCCACGAAGATAAGCACACGGCCCAGCGAGATGTTGTGATATTTGTTGACGATGGCAGCAATGATATCCGTTCCACCTGTACTTCCATTATGCAGAAAGACGATGGCGAGTGATAAACCTGTAAACAGACAGCCGATGATGAGCGACATAAAGTCCTGTCCCTCTCCCAATATCTGCACCATCTTGCCATCTTCACCTATCATCCAGTCTTGCGCCAGAGCCAGGAACACGGAGAGCATGATGATGGCGTAGATGGTCTTCACCATGAACTTGAATCCCAGAATCTTCAGCGCGGCAAGCAGCAAGGCGGCATTAATGAGAAAATAAGACAAATAGATAGGTATCCCCGTGCCGTAGTAAATCACGGCTGCGATACCCGTTACGCCACCCGTTACTATCTGGTATGGAAGCAGAAAAATGGTCCATCCAAATGTGTAAAGCAAGAGTCCAAGGGTAATGTAGAAATAATCCTTGCACTCATTCTTAATTGTTTGACTGATTGCTATTTGCATAATATTTTCCTCGTATTTTAAAAGTAGTTAAGGAGTTAAAGGGAGTCAAGAAGTTAAGACAACAGTTTTTGTTTTCGTATATCTTCTATTGACAGGATATACAATTGCCTTAACTCCTTTTACTCCTTAACTCCTTAACTTCTTGTTATCAATAATTTACTTTTTCAACACCACGTTGACGATCTTCTTTGGTACGATGATCACCTTCAACACGTTGAATCCTTCCAAGTACTTCTGGCTCTTCTCGTCTTCCAATACCTGCTTCTGGATTTCCTCGTTAGGAGTATCCACAGGGAAAGTCATCTGGAAACGAGCTTTACCATTGAAGGAAATAGTGAGCTGCATATCGTTCTCCTTCAGATACTGCTCATCATACTTTGGCCATGCTGCATCGCAAACGCTGCCCTGCTCGCCAAGTGCTGCCCACAACTCTTCTGCGATGTGTGGAGCGAATGGAGCAATGAGGATGACGAGGTCTGTGAGCAGTTCCTTGTTGCGGCACTTCTGCTGACCGAGTTCGTTCACGGCAATCATGAAGGCTGAGATAGAAGTATTGTAAGAGAACTTCTCAATATCCTCGCTTACCTTCTTGATGAGCTTGTGAACGCTCTTCAGGCTCTCTGGCTTCGCTGCCTCGTCGGCTGAAGGAAGGAAGTTGTCAGTACGGTTCTCGTAGAACAGACCCCAGA
>ERZ860322.1353-NODE-1353-length-14193-cov-3.553756_pt1 | contig 14193 bp, 14 predicted proteins | sample MGYA00509979_ERZ860322 | MGnify/ENA primary metagenome ERZ860322 (study PRJEB30046, sample SAMN00715217) | human gut metagenome | study: EMG produced TPA metagenomics assembly of the A metagenome-wide association study of gut microbiota in type 2...
CCGTGCGGTCCGTAAGTACGCCAAGGCGCGTGCCCTGCCCGCCGGCAAGCAGCATGGCGATACATTCTTTTTTCACGCTTGTTCTCTCCTCCTTGTCACTGCTCGGCCAGAGTCTCTCCGGTCGGCTCCTCGCTCTTCTCCTCGTGCCACTCGCCCTCGCCCGAGAAGAACGCCGCGCCGAGCGGCGGGATCTTCACGCACAGCGAGCAGGGCTTTCCGTGCGACGGAATGCCCTCCGTTTCGATCGGCTCTCCGTTGCACCAGTCCCCTGTGCCGCCGTAGGCGGCAAGATCGGTGGTGAATACCTCCCGGTAGGTTTTTTTCGGCGGCACGCCAAAGCGGTACTCCGCCTGACCGACGGGCGAGAAGTTGACAGCGGCGATCAGCTCGCGTCCCTCCCGGTCGCGCCGGACAAAGACGACCACATTGTTGCAGTTGTCGTCGGCAACGAGCCATTCAAAGCCTTCCCACGAAAAGTCGATCGACCAGAGGGGACTCTGCGATAGATAAAAGCGGTTGATGTCCTTGAAAAACTGCTGGGTCTGCTGGTTTTCTTGATTTTCGAGTAAATACCAGTCAAGCTGGGAAGCAAAGTCCCACTCGTGCCACTGCCCAAGCTCCGCTCCCATGAAGGTAAGCTTTTTGCCCGGGTGGGCAAGAAGGTACGCTGTGAATGCGCGCACGCCCGCGAGCTGCTGCCAGTCGTCGCCGGGCATCTTGCCGCGAAGCGAACCCTTCATGTGCACGACCTCGTCGTGCGAGATCGGCAGGACGAAATTCTCCGAGAAGGCATACATCAGCGAAAAGGTGATGTCCTTGTGGTGGAACTGACGGAACCACGGGTCGAGCTTCAGGTAGTGGCACATGTCGTTCATCCAGCCCATGTTCCACTTGAGGTTGAAGCCGAGGCCGCCGTCCTTTGCCGGGCGCGTGACGAGCGGCCACGCGGTCGACTCCTCCGCGACCATCAGTACATTCGGATCGACAGAAAACGCCGTTTCATTGAGCGCGCGCAAAAAGTCGATAGCTTCTAAATTCTCGTGTCCGCCATCTTTGTTCGGCGTCCAGCGGCCGTTTTCGCGCCCATAGTCAAGGTACAGCATGGACGCGACTGCGTCCACGCGCAGGCCGTCGAGATGGAATTCCCGCAGCCAGAACGCGGCGGAAGAGAGCAGGAAGCTCCTCACCTCGCCGCGGCCATAGTCGAAAACGCGCGTCCCCCACCCCTCGTGCTCACGCTTATTGGGGTCTGCGTATTCGTAGCAGGACGTACCATCGAAGTCGATGAGGCCGTGCTCGTCCTTGCAGAAGTGCGCGGGCACCCAGTCAAGGAGAACGGAGATTCCCTTGCGGTGCAGGTGGTCGACAAAGTACATAAAATCCTTGGGCGTGCCGTAGCGCGACGTTGCGGCAAAATAGCCGGTACACTGGTAGCCCCAGGAATCATCGAGCGGATACTCCGTCACGGGCATGAGCTCCACGCAGTTGTAGCCAAGATCCAGAACATAGTCTGCCAGCTCATGGGCAAGCGTGCGGTAATCGTAAAAATCACCGTTCTCGCGCCGCCGCCATGAGCCGAGATGAACCTCGTAAATATTGAGCGGAGAGCGGTCGAGGGGCGCTTTCGCGCGGTTTCTGCACCACTCGTCATCGCCCCAACGGTACCCGCCAAGATCGTAGAGCTTACCGGCTGTGCCGGGGCGGGTCTCGGCGTGGAAGGCGTAGGGGTCGGTCTTGAGCACCGTGTCGCCCCTCTGCGAGGTGACGGCGAACTTATACGTGTCGTAACGCTTCAGCCCCGCGACAAAGCATTCCCAAAAGCCGTCGGCGTTGCGCGTCATCGGGTGGTCGTATCCGTTCCATGCGCAGAAATCTCCCACGACGGACACATACGCAGCGTTCGGCGCCCACACGCGGAACACGTAGCCGTCTTTTCCCGCCCGCCGCGTGCGGTGCGCGCCGAGATAGCGGTAGGCCTCGCTGTTCGTGCCGCCGTAAAAGGCAGCAGCGTCAAATCGTCTGCCGGTTTGCTTCATACCTCTTGTCCTTTCTCATCATAGAGCATATGAGACTGCATCGCATCGCATGCGCCTTATTCCTCGTCCGGCGCGCGCTGCACAGCGGCGCCGCCGAGGCCGAAATCCTCCTCCACGCTCGCCGTATCGCGGCGGAGCATGTTCTCCATCACGCGAATGTCGCTGTCAATATCCATCGCCTCGCTGCGGTAAAGGTCGTCGAGCTGCTTGTCAAAGCCCTTGATGAGGGCGTCCATCGTCTCTTCGATGCGCTCCTGCGCGCGGGATAGATTTTCTCCCTCGATGCCCGCCTCTTCAAATTTGGCGTAGCTGTCGAGCAGCTTGAGCGTGGTGGGCAGATAGTAGTTGAGGAAGGTCGCGGCCTGCTGCTGCTTTTCCGGGTGCTGCTCCACCTCGCGGAAGATCTTGCCTGCGACAGTCTCAAGATGGTCGATCTTTTCACTCAGCACGGGGTCGGCGATGCGGTCGTTCGCGCTGCGAATGGCGCGCAGCGCGCCCGCGTAGCCCTCGTTCGCTTCCTTGGGCGTGACGTTTGCCTTCTTCGCCGTTTCGTTCGCATAGTCGGCAAAGGCGTTGGCGTTGCGGAAGAACATTCCTCGCCCGCTGTCCAGATAAGCGCCCGCGCCGAGCAGTCCCTTTTCCACCATGAAGTCAAGATCGCTTTCGACCTTTTTGCGGCTTTTGCCCGTCACGGCGCAGAGTTCGTCCACAGCAATGTAGCCGCGCTTGCCCATCACGGCAAGGTAGCGCGCGACACGCGCGCTGCGGTGCTTCATCCGCTGTCCGGCGACGAGCACGGCAACGCCGCCGGCAAAGAAGCCGCACATTGGAAAGAGGTCTTCCATCATGTAGGAATACCAGCCGTAGGCGATGACCTCGCCCAGCATGGTCACAAGGCTGATGCCGAAGACCGCCGTAACCGCCGCGCCGACGATCGAAAGGATGCGCGCGGTCTTGTCCGAGGCCTTCGGCGCGCGGTTCATCTTCTTCGCCGTCTGCACGACGGTCTTTTCCACCTTGTTCTCACTGCGCGCGGTGACATTTGCGTTCGGACTGGTGCTCGTGCGCATCCCGCCGCGCGGGGCGCTCGCCTTCTTCGGCTTGTCGGAAAGCTTCGAAATGAGCGCGATCAGGCCGATCGGCCACAGGCCGAAGGCAAAAAGCGCCGCAATGACGATCCAGCTGCCGATGTCGCCGCTGTCTTTTTTCTTCGTCGTCTTGCCGCCCTCGTCGAAACGGAATGAACCGCTCTCGGGGTCGTACTCAAAGTCCTTGCTCATTTACTGCTTCTCCTTTTTCTTGCCGGCTCTTGCGGCGCGTTCGCGCTCAAAGTCGACGATCTTCGTCTTTTTACCTGTCTTTTCGTCCAGCACATAGAGCGTATTGAGCTGGGATTTTAGGTTTGCCTTCACCGAGTCGATGTAGTCGCGGCGCAGCTGCGCCTGCTCCTCCTTCTCCTCGTCGGTCAAGCCTTCAGCTTTGGCCTTGTGCGCCAGCGCGTTGATGCGCGCGATCTTTTCTTCCATCGTCATTGCATTCTTCTCCTTACAAGTATCGGCGCAGCAACAGCGCCGTTCTTCCCTTTTTGCTGAGGCCCCCAACCTCGGCGACCTCAAATTTTCCAAGTCCGCGCGCGGAGATCACGTCTCCCTGCGCAACGGGCGCGTCGGCCTTGAGCGTTTCGCGGTGGTTGAGCTGCACGCGCCCGGATGAGATGAGCTCCTGCGCCTTGCCCCGGCTCATCGAAAAGCCGCTCGCCGCCACCGCGTCGAGCCGCAGCGTCGATACCGTGTCGCGGATCTCCTTGACCTTGAGTTCAGGGATATTCAAGCCAGAAAGTTCGATCTTGCTGACCGAGAGCTTCACCCGCCCCGCGCTCGTCACATTTTGCAGCAGATAGGGCGCAATGTCGCGCGAAACGATCAGGTCGCACGAGCCTTCCGACACCAGAATGTCGCCAAGCTTTTCCCTTGTGATGCCTTGCGCCATGAGCGAGCCGAGAAAGTCCCGGTGCGTCAGCGTCTCCTCTTTGCGGTAGGTACAGCGCAGCGCCGTCATGGATTCGCTCTCGTCCGCTTCCTCCTGCCAGTCGGGCAGGAAAAAGAGCATTTTCCGCTCCGCGCGCTCATAACCGCCGCGAAAGGCGTAACCTTCGTGAATGGCGGCGGCGTGCAGCAGCTCCTGCGCCGCGCGCTGCTCGGCGGGGCTTAAAAAATCCGTCGCCGCGGGAATATTGCGCTGCCGGCTCTGCTCGCATTTATCGAGGATATGCGCCAGCAGCACGCGCTCCTCGCCGCTTTGTGCGGCGCGATCCAAAAGCTGTCTCCGATCCATCAGCATGCTCCGTTCTGCGTGCGCCAGAGGGAGGCGTACTCGCCGTTTTTTTCGAGAAGTGCGTCGTGGCTGCCCTGCTCGGCGATGCGCCCGTCCTCGATGACGAGGATACGGTCTGCCGAGCGAATGGTGGAGAGTCGGTGCGCGATCACAAGCGTTGTGCGCCCGCGCGAAAGCTCGTCAAAAGCATGCTGGATCTTCACCTCCGTCACGCTGTCGAGCGCGCTCGTGGCTTCGTCCAGAATGAGAATGGGTGGGTTTTTGAGGAAGATCCGCGCGATAGACACACGCTGCTTCTGCCCGCCGGAGAGCATCGTGCCTCGCTCGCCGACGTAGGTGTCGAAGCCGTGCGGCATGGCCATGATGTCGTCGTAGATCTCCGCGCGCTTCGCCGCCTCGACGATCTCCTCGTCCGTTGCGTCCGGGCGGCCGTAGCGGATATTTTCGCGCACGGTGTCTGCAAAGAGGAACACGTCCTGCTGCACAACGCCGATGGCGCGGTGGAGCGAGGTCTGCGTGAGGGCGCGCACGTCCTCCCCATCGATGCGGATCGCACCGTCGCTGACCTCGTAAAAGCGGGGAATGAGCTGACAGAGCGTCGACTTGCCGCCGCCGGAAGGCCCCACGATGGCAAGCATCTCGCCGGGCGTAACATGGACGCTCACGTCATGCAGCACACCCTCTCCCTCTGTTCCCTCATAGGAAAAGCTCACATGGTCAACGTCGATCTCGCCGCGGCAGTTCGTAAGCTCCTTCGCGTCCGGCGCGTCCTTCAGCGCAGGCTCCACGCGCATCAGCGCGGTGAAGCGCTCGAGACCGGCAAAGCCGCGCGCAAAGATCTCGGAAAAATTGGCGAGCTTGCGCACGGGGCTGATAAAAGCGGTGATGTAGAGCGAAAAGGTGATGAGGTCAATGTAGTTGATCTCGCCGCGCATGATGAGGCAGCCGCCCACCGTGATGACGGCGGCGGAGAGCAGCGTCATGAAAAATTCCATCGTCGCGTTGAATACGCCCATCTCATGGTGGAAAGCACGCTTGGAGACCTTGAATTCCTCGTTCGCGGTGTTGAATTTGTCGATCTCCTCGTCCTCGTTGGCAAAAGCACGCGCCGTGCGAATGCCGGAGAGCGACGACTCGATGCCGACATTGATGGCGGCGGTCTTTTGCTTTTCGTTGCGCGAAGCCGCGCCCATCTTGCTGCGGCGCGACATGATAACGGCGATAAACACCGGCAGAATGCACGCCACCACAAGGGCAAGCCGCCACTCGATGGAGAACATGATAACAAGCGCGCCGATGATCGTCAGCGTGGAGATGAGCAGGTCCTCCGGCCCGTGATGGGCAAGCTCCGTGATCTCGAAGAGGTCGCTCGTCAGCCGGCTCATGAGCTGACCCGTGCGGTTATGGTCAAAAAAGCTGACGTCCAGCTCCTGCACGTGAATGAAGAGGTCGCGGCGGATATCCGCCTCTACGCGGATACCGAACGTGTGCCCCCAGTAGGCGATCACATAGTACAAAAGCGCGCGCACGATAAACGCCGCCATCACCACGCCCATGACGACAAAAAACGCGCGGTACTGCTGCTGGGGCAGCAGATCGTACATCGACTTGCGCGTGACCATCGGGAAGGCAAGGTCAATGAGCGCGACGATCGTCGCGCAGACAAGGTCTAAGGCAAACAGGCCGCGGTGCGGCTTGAAGTAGGCAAAAAGAATGGAAAGCGGCTGCTTTTTTTGAAATTCACGGGTCGTCATAATCAATTGCTCCTGAAAACACTTTTTCAAGGTAATTGTAGCACAGGCAGGAGTGCCTTGCAAGGAGGGCCTCTCCTTTTGCGCAAAAAAAGAACGGCCGAAAGGCCGCTCTTTTACCGCGTATTTTATTTGATGCGCACGATGATCGACAGCACCGCACCGCCGACCGAGGCCGTCACGGTCGTGATGCCCGTCTTGATGGGCGAGATCGTACCGTCTGCCGAGATGGACAGAACGCTCGCGTCCGCCACCGCCCAGGTGGTGGCTGCGTCCGTTCCGGAAACGCTCAGACGAATGGATTCGCTCGGTTTGATCGTACAGTCGAAGGTGCCGTTCGCGTCCTTGGAAAGCGTCGTACCGACGTTGGTCTTGATGCTCAGCGCCGAGGCGTCCACCGTCGGAGTGACCGGAGCCGTCGTGCCGGGATCGGTCGTTTCGCCGCCCGTCACATCGCCCACGTTCGGCTCCTCGCCGATACTCGGATCGGCCTCGCCGTCTGCGTCCGTATCTCCGTCGACCGGCTTGTTGCTGTCGTCCTGCACGCCGGGTAACGGGTCAGCGTCATCGGGGTTGATCTTTGCGACGATCTTTTCGCCGAAGAGCGACCAGCTCAAAAGCAGCAGCACCACGACCAGCACCGCCGCCATCGCGCCGCGGGCGGAGTGGGTCTGCTTTTTATCCGAAACACGCCGGCCGCCGTTCTGTTTGCCGGAATTGTGCTTGCCGGAGTTGTGCTTGACCTTACGGGGGTGGTCGCCCTCCTCGCAGAACGGGCACCTGCGATAGCTGGGAGAATATTCTTCACCGCAGCGCGGGCATTTGAGAAGATCCATGCCGACGCTCCTTTCTTTTTGTCAAAAATCAAGTATCTGCCGCACAGCGCAAGCACGCTGTACTCCTTTACATAATACTTGCTTTTTTCTTCCGCGTCAACTGCAATGCGCAAAAAATTGTCGCTTTCCGCAGCGCAGCCTTGCAATTCCGCCAAAGTCTCCCTATAATTGACCTATAAAATACAATTCACGGAGGAAGCGGCGATGAACACCATCTTCATTGGCATTGCGGGCGGCACCGGCTCCGGCAAAACGACTCTCACCGAGCATTTGAAGCAGCATTTCGGTGACGATATCAGCGTCGTCCATCACGACAGCTATTATAAGCACCAGGATCTTCCCTTCGAAGAACGCTGCAAGCAGAACTACGACCACCCCGACGCTTTCGAAACGGATCTGATGGTCAAGCAGCTCAAGGAGCTCAAATCCGGCAAAGCCATTCATTGTCCCGTTTACTCCTACGCCGACCATCAGCGCACCGAGGAGACCGAACTCATTCTGCCGAGCAAGGTCGTCATCGTCAAGGGCATTCTCATCTTTCAGGATCCCACGCTGCGTGAGATGCTTGACATCAAGATCTTTGTCGAGGCCGACGCGGACGTGCGCATTCTGCGCCGCGCCCTGCGCGACGTGCGCGACCGCGGCCGCACGCTTGAAAGCGTCATCACGCAGTACCTCACGACGGTCAAGCCCATGCACGAGCAGTTTGTCGAGCCAAGCCGCAAGTATGCCGACATCATCGTGCTCGAAGGCGGGCACAACTTAGTCGCGCTCGACATGATCATGCAGCGCATTGCCAGCCACATCGCCTCGGAAGATTAAAAAAATGCAAAAGCAGAATTGATCTATGATCAAGGAAGGAATTTAACAGAGGAGTACGAATATATGAGAAAAGCGGCTATTTCTTCCATTATTGCTATTATCTCGGGATACCTTGGCAGTGCATTTGGAGCCGAAATAATGAATTGGCCGCAGCTCGGTCCAATTCTTGCAATTGTTGTAATGGGGGCTGTAATCATTACCTCTTTGGAAGAGGACAAATAATTGCTTGACAACTTCCAGTTTGATGAAATAAAGCAGACGGCAATTGATGGGGTAACAAGTTGTATGAAAATTCGAGAAGTGAACGAAAATAAAAAGCAGTTTATATCATTGTTGTTATTAGCAGACGAACAGGAAAGCATGATTGACCGTTATCTTGAAAAAGGAACGATGTATGTGCTTGAAGACAATGGTGTAAAAGCTGAATGTGTTGTCACGGATGAAGGTAATGGAATACTTGAAATCAAGAATATTGCGGTTGATCCGAAATATCATGGAATGGGATATGGCAAGGTACTGATTGATTTTCTTGCCAATAAATATGCAAAAGAGTATTCTATTTTGCAAGTTGGAACTGGAGATAGTCCACTGACAATACCATTTTATGAGAAATGTGGATTTGCTCGTTCTCACAAGATTTCAAATTTCTTTACAGACAATTATAATACCCCAATCTATGAGGGCGGTGTAAAGTTAATAGATATGATATATTTGCAAAGGCGTTTATAGCTTCAGGTTTGTCGAACTGATAAAAAATCCTTTCGGAACAAAAGGGCACTTCTATACTCTCTATCAAGGTGCGTCCTGGGGTGCTCCATTTTCCGTCAAGCTGTATACAGATGAAAAAACCGGCCGATGGTTAACGGCCGGTTTTACTGTTTTATGAGCGCTCGCCCTTGGCATCTCCTCTTTTTGACTATTTTACACGCCTGCGAAGTGGAACACCACGCCGATCACGGCGGAAATGCCGATGAAAACGATTGGGTGCAGGTCTTTGGTCTTTTTGACGCAGCGCGTGAAGAAGAGCAGCGCCAGCGCAAGGACGATGCCGCGCCAGTTGATCGCGCCGTCCCATGAAAACTTCATCAGCAGGGACTCGCCCGCCGACGCGCTCGTGATCCCCGCGATCACCTGGAGCATCACGCCCGCGCAGGCTGCGCCGATGAGACCGGTGGAGGCCGGGCGCAGCCCGTAAAACGCATCGGCGACTGCCTTGCTGTCGCGGAACTTTGCAAGCATCGCCGCGACGCTCAGGATAACGACGATCGACGGCGTCACCTCGCCGATGGTGGCGATGATCGCGCCGGGGACACCGGCAACGGTGAAGCCCACATAGGTGGCCATGTTGATGCCGATGGGGCCGGGGGTGGACTCCGACACCGCCAGCATATTCATAAGGTCCGTCTGCGTGAACCAGCCGGTGGTCGCGCCGATGTCCTTGAGGAACGGCAGCGTCGCCATGCCGCCGCCGATGGCAAAAAGCCCCGTTTTGAAAAACTCCCAGTACAAGCGAAGATAGAGCGTCATTTCGCTTCCCTCCCCTCAAGCGCCTTGAGCGCGATGCCGGAGAGCGCCGAAAGCAGCACGAACCACACCGGCGAAACGCTCAGCAGCATACTGCCAAGCAGCACGAGCGCAAAGATGACCGCCGTGCGCTTATCGACCACGGATTTCTTCAGCAGCTTGAGCACGGCGTTCAGGATCAGCACGCACACGCACACCTGAATGCCGGCAAAGGCATTCTGCACCCACGCAAGATGCGCAAAGTTCGTGATCAATCCCGCGAGAACCGTGATGATGATGAGAGAGGGGAATACAACACCGAGCGTTGCGGCAATGCCGCCGAGAATGCCCTTTTTCTTCTCGCCGATAAAGGTCGCCGTATTGACGGCGATGATGCCCGGCGTGCACTGACCGATGGCAAAGTAATCGACCAGTTCTTCTTCCGTCGCCCACTTTTTGTTCTGTACGATCTCGCGCTCAAGGATCGGCAGCATGGCCATGCCGCCGCCGAAGGTCATCACGCCGATCTTGGCAAAGGTGAGAAACAGCTCCCAAAGCATGTTCAAAGCCCCCTTATTCCACGTATCCGTAAAGGCCGCGCACCGACACTTCGCCCGTGCGAACGGTCTCGACCGTTCCGTTCTCGCGGCGCACGATGAGACCGAATTCCTCGTCCACGTCCAGCGCCGTGACCTTTTCCTTCGTATCCTGCCACAAAAGCTGTACCTCGCGCCCGATGGTCACGCAGCGGCGGCGGTATTCTTCAAGATACGCACTCGTATCGCCCGACTTGAGCGCTGCGTAGAGCGCGTCAAGTTCCTCGATCATCGCCGCGGCCAGTTCCGCGCGCGAAATGCGCCTGCCCGTTTCGCGCAGAATGGACGTTGCGATCTGCGCAACGTCGCCGTCGAAGTCCTCCTCGCACTGGCTGACATTGATGCCGATGCCCGGCACAACGTATTGCAGCGCGCCCGTCTCTCCCTCCACGCTCAGCTCGGTCAGGATACCGCAAAGCTTTCTGCCGTTGAGCACAAGGTCGTTCGTCCACTTGATCTGCACGTTCGTGCCGCCCACGCGGTCGACCGCGCGGCTCATCGCAACGGCAACGAGTCCCGTGAGCGGCATGAGCTGCGCGGGACTTAATTCAGGGCGCAGCAAAACAGAAAGATACACTCCCTTGCCCGCTGCGCTCTGGAAAGTGCGGCCGCGGCGGCCGCGCCCGCTCGTCTGCTCCGCGGCAACGGCGACTGTGCCGTCCGGCGCGCCGTCGAGCGCGATGCGTTTTAAGTAGGCGTTGGTCGAGTCGATGGTATCAAAGCAGTCGATGCGCCCGCCGACCACCTGCACCCCGCCCAGAAAGCTGCGCACGGTCTGCTCACTGAGCACATCGGGCAATGCCTTGAGGCAGTAGCCGCGCCCCGGAACGGCTTCGATCTCATACCCCTGCGCGCGCAGCGCGGAGATGCTCTTCCAGATCGCCGCGCGCGTGATGCCAAGCTCCGCGCTGACGGCCTCGCCCGAGACGAAGCGTCCCTTTTCGCGCAGCAGCAGCGCCAAAACGGTTTCTTTTCCCATAGCGTCCTCCGTTACAAAATGTAACCGAAATTGTTACCTTTTTGAAGTTGACAGTTGGCGGCTTATCGTTTACGATTGACATAATACATCAAACACTGCGCCATTTCGCAGCCGCCGTCTTAGGATTGTAGCACGCTTGCCGCCGCATGTAAACCAAAATCTCGGTTTTCGGTTTACCCGGCGGCTTCTTGACGGATTTTCGACCCGGCATGCTGCGCTAAGCCGATGCGCCCCTCCCACAACATTTTCTGACAGGAGCCGTCCCGTGAGCTTTTCCGACCTTACTTTTCTTTTTTATTTTCTGCCGCTCTTCTTTGCGATTTATTATCTCGTCCCCTTCCGCTGCAAAAATGCCGTGCTCGTGCTGGGCAGCGCCGCATGGTATCTGCTTGGCGCAGGTGTGCGCGACGCGCTGCTTCTTTCCGCGGTGCTTCTTCTGCACTATTTTCTCGCGCGCTTGATGGTGGGGAGATCCCCGCGCATGCGCAAGGGGCTGCTTGCCGCCGCGCTGTCGGCGGATCTGTTCTGCCTTGTCTACTTCAAGTATGCTGCATTTTTTCTTGAAAACTGGGGAAAACTGACCGGGCAGAGCTTCCCCCTCATCAAGCTTGTTCTGCCGCTGGGCGTGAGCTTCTACCTCTTCCAGAGTGCGGGATACCTCATCGACGTCTGCCGCGGCGCGGCGGCGGAGAAAAATCTCGTCGACTATGCCGCCTTTACGATTGCCTTTCCGCAGCTGACGATGGGGCCCATTCTGCGCTACGACGAGTGGCGCGGCGCGCTCAAGGAGCGCACGCTCTCGCGTGAGGACGCCTTCCTCGGCTTCGAGCTTTTTGCCGTCGGTCTTTGCTTCAAGGTGCTGCTGGCCGACCAGCTTGCGCCGCTGTGGGCCTCGCTTGAGCGCATCGGCTACGGCTATCTTTCTACGCCGCTTGCCTGGCTCGGCGCGGCGAGCTACAGCTTGCAGCTCTACTTTGATTTTTCCGGGTATTCTCTCATGGCGATGGGTCTTGGGCAGATGCTGGGGCTGCCCGTGCCGCGCAACTTTGACCTCCCCTACACCGCCCGCTCGGTGAGCGAGTTCTACCGCCGCTGGCACATCACGCTCGGCACGTGGTTCCGCGACTATCTCTACATTCCGCTCGGCGGCAGCCGCCGCGGCAAGGCGCGCACGGCGCTCGCGCTGACGGTCGTGTGGTTCTTCACCGGCCTCTGGCACGGGGCAAGCTGGAACTTTGTCCTCTGGGGCATCGTGCTGCTTTTCTTCATCCTGCTTGAAAAATTCTGCATCGGCAGCTTTCTCAAAAAGCACGCGCTGCTCTCGCACCTCTACCTTCTTTTTGTCATTCCGCCCACGTGGGTCATCTTCCGCATCACGAAGCTCTCCGATGTCGGCGCGTATTTTTCCCGCCTGTTTCCGTTTTTCGGCACGCACAGCGCCGTGTCCGCGCAGGATGCGCTCAAGCTGCTCTCTTCTTACTGGTGGCTGCTGCTCCTTGGTATTCTCTTCTGTCTGCCGCAGCCCCGCCGCTTTTTTGAAAAGCACCGCGGCACGCCGCTCATCGATCTGCCTCTCTTTGTCCTCTTCTGGGTGTGCGTGTACTTCATCGCCACATCGACGGGCAACGCCTTCCTCTATTCTCGTTTTTAAGGAGATCGTTCATGTCCTCCCGAATCCCTTCCCTTCTGCTGCCGCTGTGCCTGTTGAGCGCGGTCGCGCTCAATGTCTACCCGCTGTTTGACCCCACGGGCGTGTACGGCGGCTATCTATCAAAGCTCGACAAGAAAACGCCGCCCGTCGCAGCGGTGGCGCTCGCAGCTGCCGACGGGGTATATCCGTGGAGCGAGCCGAAAGCGCCTGAGCCGCCCCCCGCACCTGAGCCGCTGCCAGAACCCGAACCCGAACCGGAACCCGAAGAGCCTGCCTCCCCCTTCACCACCGTGGATGCAAGCTACTTTGACGATGCGCTTTTCATCGGCGACTCGCACACCGACGGCTTCAAGGACTACGCGGGTCTTCCCAACGCCGACTACCTCTGCCACAACGGGCTGACCGTCTGGTCGGCGGTAGAAAAGGCGGAGTTCCCCGGCAGGCAGACGCTCGCCCAGGCGCTCCGCGGCAAGCATTACGGCAAGATCTACCTGATGCTCGGCATCAATGAGCTTGGCGCCGGCACGGCGGAGAGCTGGGCCGCGCAGTACAAGGTGCTGCTCGATGAGATACGCGAGTTGCAGCCTGACGCCATCATTTTCCTGCAAGCCATCTTCCACACGACGCAGGAAAAGTCGGATACAACATTCTTCAAAAATTCGACCATTGACGCACGCAACGCGGAGATACAAAAATTTGCTGACAACGAGACGGTCTTCTACATCGACTGCAACCCCGTCTTTGACGACGACACCGGTGCGCTGACGGCAGAATACTCCGGCGACGGCGTGCACGTCAAGGCTCCCTACTACGTGATGTGGCGCGACTATCTTTTTCAGTTCGGCGTGGTGCGATGATCGCAGCAACAAAAAAGGAACCGCTCTTTGAGCGGTTCCTTTTTTATTATTTTATTCAGTGTTCTACCTTGTAGCCACGGTTCAGGCGCATTTCGAGCGCGTCGAGCTCGCTGTAAAGCTCCGGCGGCACCTTGCCGATCTTTTCGTAGTAGGCGCGCGCGTCCTCGCACTCCTTGAGCCAGAGATCGCGGTCGACCGAGAGGAGTCTGCGCATGTCGTACATCGACATATCAAGGCCCTCCATGTCGATGTCGTGGGTGTTCGGCTCGTAGCCGAGCGCGGTCTCCGCCGCGCCGATCTCATTGTCGGCGCGCGAGATGATCCACTGCAAAACGCGCATATTGTCGCCAAAGCCGGGCCAGGCAAAGTTGCCGTCCTCGTCGGTACGGAACCAGTTGACGTTGAAGATCTTCGGCGGCTTGGGGATCTTCTTGCCCATGTCGAGCCAGTGCTGCCAGTAATCGCCCATGTGGTAGCCGCAGAAGGGCAGCATTGCCATCGGGTCGCGGCGCACCACGCCGACCTGACCGGTCGCCGCGGCGGTGGTCTCCGAGGCCATGATGCTGCCGACGAATACGCCGTGACCCCAGTCGCGGCTGTGGTAGACGAGCGGCGCGGTCTTCGCGCGGCGTCCGCCGAAGATAATGGCGCTGATGGGCACACCCTCGGGATTGTCAAACTCCGGGCTCAGGCACGGGCAGTTGCGCGCCGGCGCGGTGAAGCGGCTGTTGGGGTGGGCGGCCTTTTCGGGGCTCTGCGGCGTCCACGGGCGGCCGCGCCAGTCGATCGCGCGGGCGGGCGGCGTCTTGTTGAGCCCCTCCCACCAGA
>ERZ860322.1358-NODE-1358-length-14171-cov-3.302990_pt1 | contig 14171 bp, 13 predicted proteins | sample MGYA00509979_ERZ860322 | MGnify/ENA primary metagenome ERZ860322 (study PRJEB30046, sample SAMN00715217) | human gut metagenome | study: EMG produced TPA metagenomics assembly of the A metagenome-wide association study of gut microbiota in type 2...
GCGAGGCGGCCAAGCGCCTGACGATCAAGGCGGCACGCGCCGCCGAGCGGAGGAAAGAGCTCAAGCAGCACGAAAAAAACCTGCGCGCCGGCAAGAAAAAGCCGCGCAAGGAGGAACCCGCCCAGCCCGCGCCCGCAGCAAAAGAAAAGCGCAGCGCCGCAAGCGATACAAAGCGTCCCAAGGGCACTGTGAAGCACGGGCGCACCCGCGCCGAGCGCGAAAAGGCGCACCGCGCCGCGGAAAAGCAGCGCGCGGCAAAGCGCTTTGCCCACGCCCGCCCTGTGAAGAAGGGCAAGGGCAGCGTCAAGAAAGACAGTAAGCAGAGATCACAACACACGGAGGTGCAGTAATTTGGCTACTACAATGAACAAGAACAAGGTATCCGATCTGGCAAAGGACTTCGGCATGGCGTCGAAGGACATTCTGTCCGTTCTGAGTGCCTATGAAGACGGGAGCAAGAAGCCTTCGCAGGTGTTGTCTGCCGATGAGATCAACCTGATCTTCGAACATCTGACGCAGAAGCATCAGGTGAAGATCGAGTCGATCTATGCCGAGTCCGCGCCCAAGAAGAAGCCGGAGGAAAAGAGCGCGAGCGCGCAGAACCAGGCGAAGGCGAACAGCGCGCCCGCGCAGAAGAACAATGGCGGCAGCCGTCCCCAGCCCCAGCAGGCAAAGCCTGCACCGCAGGCCGCGCAGCCCCAGCAGGCCGCTCCCCAGCCCCAGCAGCAGAGCAAGTCCACCGCCACGCAGCATCCCACGACGCGCGTGCCGGAGAAGAAGATCGTCGATACCCGCAAGGTGACGAACGTCAACCTCGACAAGTACGACGAGAAATTGCAGGACATGGCCGAGCGCTCCGGCGACCGCCGCGACTTGGAGCGCGGCAGCAAGGAGAAGTTCCGCAACAACAGAAACCGCAACAACCGTCAGCAGCCGTTCTCCGGCAAGCGCAAGCAGGAGGAGGCCGAGAAGATGCGCCGCCTGCAGCTTGAGATCGCGAAGAAGACCCCGCTGACCGTCAAGATCCCCGACGAGATCTCCGTCGGCGAGCTGGCGAGCCGCATGAAGAAGACCGGCGCGGAGGTCGTCAAGTGCCTGATGAAAAACGGCGTGATGGCTTCCCTCTCCCAGATGATCGACTTCGACACCGCGTCCTTCGTTGCCGAGGAGCTCGGCTGCAAGGTCGAAAAGGAAGTTGTCGTCACGATCGAGGAAAAGCTCATCGACGATCACGAGGACAGCGCCGACGAGCTCCAGCCCCGCGCGCCGGTCGTCGTTGTCATGGGTCACGTCGACCACGGCAAGACGAGCCTTCTCGACTATATCCGCAACGCACACGTTGCCTCCGGCGAGGCCGGCGGCATTACCCAGCACATCGGCGCCTATCAGGTGCAGATCAAGGGCAAGCCCATCACCTTCCTCGATACCCCGGGCCATGAGGCCTTTACCTCCATGCGTGCCCGCGGCGCGATGATCACGGATATTGCGATCCTCGTCGTTGCGGCGGAGGACGGCATCATGCCCCAGACCGTCGAGTCCATCAACCACGCCAAGGCCGCCGAGATCCCCATCATCGTCGCCATCAACAAGATGGATAAGCCCGACGCAAACCCCGAGCGCATCAAGCAGCAGCTGACCGAGTACGGCCTTGTGGCCGAAGACTGGGGCGGCGACACCATTGTCTGCCCCATCTCTGCCAAGACCGGTATGGGCGTTGACAATCTGCTGGAAATGGTCGCGCTCACGGCGGAGGTCGCCGAGCTCAAGGCGAACCCCAACCGTGCCGCGTCCGGCGCTGTGGTTGAGGCGCGCCTCGACAAGGGCCGCGGCCCCATCGCAACGCTCCTCGTCCAGAACGGTACGCTCCATCAGGGCGACATCATCATTGCCGGCACGGCCGTCGGCCGCGTGCGCGCGATGATGAGCGACAAGGGTCAGAAGCTCTCGACCGCGGGCCCCAGCGTGCCGGTGGAGATCACGGGTCTTGGCGAAGTGCCCGAGGCCGGCGCGCACTTCAACGCCGTCGCCGACGAGCGCCTTGCCCGCGAGCTCGTGGAGCAGCGCAAAGAAGAGGAAAAGCGCAAGGCCAACGCCCCCATCACCAAGGTCTCGCTCGAAGATCTCTTCAGCCAGATCCAGGCGGGCGAGATGAAGAACCTCAACCTCATCGTCAAGGCGGACGTCATGGGCTCTGTCGAGGCGGTCAAGGCATCGCTTGAAAAGATCTCCAACGACGAAGTCCGCGTGCGCGTCATTCACGGCGCGGTCGGCGCGATCAACGAGAGCGACGTTATGCTCGCCGCCACCTCGAATGCCATCATCGTCGGCTTCAACGTCCGTCCCGACGCTGCGGCGCGCGACAGCGCGGCCCGCAACCATGTCGATATGCGTATGTACCGCGTCATTTACGACGCCATCGACGAGATCGAGGCTGCTATGAAGGGTATGCTCGCGCCGAAGTTCCGCGAGGCCGTCATCGGCCACGCCGAAATTCGCCAGACCTACAAAGTTTCGTCCGTCGGCACTGTCGCAGGCTGCTATGTCACCGACGGCAAGATCCAGCGCGCGTGCGACGTTCGTATCGTGCGCGACGGCATCGTCGTCCACGAAGGTCACCTTGCCTCGCTCCAGCGCTTCAAGGACTCCGTCAAGGAAGTCGCGCAGGGCTACGAGTGCGGCCTGAGCTTCGAAAAGTACAACGACATCAAGGTCGGCGACATCGTCGAGGCCTACGTCATGGAGCAGATCCAGCAGTAAGGGCGTCAAAAATGTGCGCTGCACATTTTTGAGTTTTTGCAGGCTGCTGCGCGCACTCGCTTTGCTCGCACACTTGCGGCCTGAGAAGTGTAATTTCCGACGCACTTGTCGCCGGAAATTACGATTGAAATATTTTGCGCCGGTGGCGCAATTCTGCGAAGCCTTAAAGTGAGGGGCGGGCGTTCGCCCGCCCCTGCTTTTTTCAAAGGAGGAATAAAAATGGCAAGCAATCGCATTGGACGCATCAATGAAGAGATCCAGCGCGAGCTCAGCTCGCTGATCCGCACGCTCAAAGACCCGCGCGTCCAGAGCGGCATGGTGACCATCACCCATGTGGATACGACGAGCGACCTGCGCTATTCGCGCATTTATGTGAGCGTTCTGCAAAAAACGCTCGAAAAGGACGTTCTGCGCGGGCTCAAGAGCGCGGCGGGGTATCTCCGGCGCGAGCTGGGCGCGAGCATGTCGCTGCGCTACACGCCCGAGCTTCAGTTCATCGCGGACGATTCCATCGAGTACGGCGCGCACATCTTAGAGCTGCTGCGCGATCCGCGCGTGGTGAAGCCCGCGAACCCCGAAAACGAAACGCTGAAAACGGAGGACGAGCAGGAATGACCGTTTCCGAAGTCGCGGCATATCTCCGCGCGCACGATAAGTATCTCATCCTCACCCACCGCCGTCCCGACGGCGACACCCTCGGCTGCGCGGCGGCACTGTGCGCCATGCTGCGGGCGATGGGAAAGCACGCGGGCGTTCTCTACAACTGCGAGGCGACCGAGCACTTTGCCCCCTATGTTGAGGAGTACTGGGTCGCGGACGATTTTGACTATGAGACGGTCGTCTCCGTCGACCTTGCGGCGCTGAGCCTCTTCCCGGACAACGCCGAGATGTTCAAAACGCGCGTTGACCTCGCCATCGACCATCACCCGAGCTACGAGCACTACGCGGCCGAGAGCTGCGTGCACCCCGAGTGCGCCGCCTGCGGCGAAATTCTCTGCGCACTTGCGCAGGAGCTGGGGCAGCTGACGAAAGAGGTCGCCCTGCCGCTCTATGTCGCCGTTTCGACCGACACGGGCTGCTTTGTCTACTCCAACGTCACGGCGAACACGCACCGCGCGGCCGCCGCGCTGATGGAGACCGGCATCGACTATCGCGCCGTCAATAAGCTCCACTTCCGCACGAAGAGCAAAAAACGCCTCGCGCTCGAAGGGGAACTTCTGCGCACGATGGAATTTTACGACGAGGACCGTGTTGTCATCGTTGCCGTGCCGCAGTCCCTGCAAAAGCGCATGGCGCTCACCGAGGCCGATATGGAAGACCTCGCCGCCCTCGGCGGCGTGGTCGAGGGTACGGACTGCGCCGTGACGATGAAGGAAACGAAGGACGGCGCGTGGAAGGTCAGCATGCGCACGGGCGCGCGCGTGAACGCGACGCTCGCCTGCTCCAAGCTCGGCGGCGGCGGACACCGCGCCGCCTCCGGCTGCCTCATCGAGCACGCGGACTATGAGACCGCGCGCGCCATGATCCTGAACGCCATCGCCGAAGCGGTGCGCGAGGAGCAGGCACAGTCATAAGAATAACCCAACGGCGCAAAGGAGATCATATGCCCAACGGAATCATTATCATCGACAAACCCGCAGGCTGGACGAGCATGGACGTGTGCGCCAAGCTGCGCGGCATCCTGCATGAAAAGCGCGTTGGTCACGCCGGAACGCTCGACCCCATGGCAACGGGCGTGCTGCCCGTCTTCGTCGGGCAGGCGACCAAGGCTGTCTCCTTTGCCGAAAACGGCAGGAAGGTCTACGAGGCCGTCCTGCAGCTGGGAAGAGTGACCGACACGCAGGACACGACGGGCGAAACGCTCGAAGAGCGTGCCGTGACCGTCACGGCGGACGACATGCGCGCGGCGCTGCCGCGCTTTCTCGGCGAGATCGAGCAGATCCCGCCGATGTACTCGGCCATCAAGGTGAACGGGCAAAAGCTCTACGACCTTGCCCGCCAGGGCAAGGAGGTCGCGCGCAAGCCGCGGCGCATCACGATCTACGACCTTGCGCTGACGGAAGAGCTGGGAAACGGGCAGTACGCCCTGCGCGTGGAATGCTCGAAGGGAACGTATATCCGCACGCTCTGCCACGATCTCGGGCAGGCGCTCGGCTGCGGCGGCTGCATGGCGGCGCTGCGGCGCACGGAGGCCTCTGGGTTTGGTATCGGCGAGGCCGTGACGCTCGAGGACGCAGCGCGCGAAGGCGAAGCGCTGCTCCGCCCGCTCGACAGTTTGTTTCGCGCCTATCCCGCCTTCACCATTGCAAACGCCGCGCTGGAGAAAAAATGCCTCTGCGGCAATCCCCTGCGCGTGAGCCTTGCGGACGGGATCTACCGCGTCTACGGCTGTGATGGGACGTTTCTTGCCCTGTCTGAGGCAAGAGACGGGCTTCTCACCTCGAAACGAAATTTTTTCAGCGTGTGACGCTGACACAAAAGGAAAGCAAAACCATGAATGAATCCACAGTCATCGCCCTCGGCTTTTTCGACGGGGTGCATATCGGGCACGGCGAGCTGCTCAAAATGGCGGTGCGCCGCGCAAGCGAGCGCGGCTGCCGCTCCGCGGCCTTTACGTTCGACCGTTCGCCGCGCGAGTTCGTTACGGGAAAGAGCGTGCCGCTGCTGACAACGCCCGCCGAGCGAGCGGAGATCATTCGCTCGCAGTACGGCGTGCAGGAGGTCTTTGTCGAGCCGTTCGACAGAAACATGATGACCATGCCGTGGGAGGATTTTATCGCGGAGCTGCTCATCAGGAAGTATCACGCGGTGCATCTTGTGGCGGGGCATGATTACCGCTTCGGCCACAAGAACGAGGGAGACGTAGAAAAGCTCAAGGCTTACTGCGCCGCCCACGGCCTCGGCTGCGACATTATCCCCTGCGTGGAGAAGGACGGCGTGACCGTTTCTTCGACCTATATCCGCACGCTTTTGGAAGACGGCGATGTGAAGCGGGCGACGGCGTTTCTCGGCCACCTCTTTTCGGTGGAGGGGATCGTGCGCCACGGCGAGGGCATCGGCAAAAAGTCCCTTTTCCCGACGGCGAACCTCGTCCCCGAAGAACACATCATTGCCCTCAAGCGCGGCGTATACGCCACGCGCGCGCATCTTCCCGGCGGGGAAACGCGCGTGGGTGTGACGAATGTCGGCGTGCGGCCGACCGTGAGCGACAAAAACACCGTGACGATCGAAACATATCTTGTCGGCTTCGACGGCGACCTGTACGGAAAGACGCTGCGGCTCGATTTTATCGACTATCTGCGCGAGGAGAGAAAATTCTCCTCCACGCAGGAGCTGCACGACATGATCGCGCGCAACGCCGAGGAGGCAAAGAGAATCGTCAAATTGTGAAGAAAAAGAACGTTCCTTTGAAAAGGGACGTTCTTTTTTTTGCGCGCCCATTTCCCGACAGGCTTTTCCTGCCAGGTCGTTTACAATAATCCCCACCACGGAAGAACAACGCACAGGGAGGGGACGGGCTGTGAAGGTGATCGAGCTGCTGAGAAGCAAGGAGTGGTCGGGAAAGGTCGTCGATTGCGTGCTGCGCTTTGCACTTGCCTGCGCGCTTGCGGGCGCGCAGGTGTTCGGCGGCTATGCGCCGCTCGCGCTGGGCATGATCGGCGCAAGCGGCGCGGGATTGCGGGGACTGAGCGCGCTCGCCGGCGCGACGGCGGGGGCGGTGCTGTTTCTGCCGTTTTCGCACGCGCTGCGCACCTTTGCCGCGGGCGTTCTGATCTTCACGGCGAACAATGCGTTTTTTGATTTGAAGATCTATCAAAAGCGCGCGTTCCTGCCGCTTTTGACGGCGGGTATGATGTTCTCCGTCGAATTTGTCTACGTCCTGCGCGACGGTGTGGGCGAGGCGGCAAGCTGCCTGATGGCGCTGCTGCTTGCCGCGCTCGGCGCGATGAGCGCCCGCGCGCTGCTTGCGGCGGGAGACAAGGGGAAGGACGAACACCCCTATGCGCCGCTTTTTATCCTGTTGGGCGTGCTGATGGCCTTTTCCTCGTTTGAAACGGCGGACGGCTTTGCGCCGGGGCGCATCTTCTCGATGCTTGCCGTGCTGCTCTTTGCCTTCGAGCGCGGCAGCGCGTTTGCGATCCCGGCGGCGCTGTGCATCGGCCTTGGCATGGATCTGGGCGCGGGCGGCGGCAGCTTTGTCCACGCGGCGTCCTACGCCTTTTCCGCAGTGCTGGTGAATGTGACCGCGCGGGGCAACCGCGTGGGCTCGGCGCTGTGGTTTGCGCTGAGCATTCTGTGTTTTGCCCTGCCGATGAACGCGCACGCGGGTCTTGTGCTGCTCTACGAGGGCCTTGCGGCGACGCTCCTGTTCCTGCTGATCCCGTCGCGCTTTTTGCGCGGCAAGCGCCTTTGCAGCGATGAATGCGCGCAGGAGGACGCCGCCGTGCGCAAGAAGATCGCCGAATCCGCCGCGGCGCTGCGCGAGCTTTACGACAGCGTGGCGCGGCCGCGCACGCTGACGGAGGAAAATCCCGCGGCCATCTTCGACCGTGCGGCCGAAAAGGTCTGCCGCGGCTGCGCGCTGTGTGACTTCTGCTGGGAAAAGGAGTATAACCGCACCTACACTGCCCTCAACGACGCAACGGCGGCTCTGCTGCGCCGCGGACAGGGAAAGGGCGAGGATTTCCCCGCCTACTTTTCCGAGCGATGTATTCATTTCGGCGCGTTTTTGTCCGCCGTGAACGGCGAGCTGCGCGCCTATCTTCTGCGGCGGCAGTATCGGCGGCTGTTGGCGGACGACCGCGCAAAGGCCGCCTCGCAGTACGCTCAGCTCTCAGAGCTGATGCAGAGCGCGGCGGACGGCGCGCTGCGTCCTGTGTCCGTGCAGCCGCTGCACGCCTATGAAGTCGGCGCTTTGCTGCGGCCCAAGCGCGGCGAGCGCGTGAGCGGCGACAGCACCGCTCAGTTTGAACTGGAGGACGGCACGCTCTGCCTGCTGCTCTCCGACGGCATGGGCTGCGGCGAGGCGGCGCAGCGGGAATCGGCAATGGCCGTGCGCCTTCTGGAACGGTTCCTGCGCGCAGGGATCGACGCGCCGCCCGCACTCAAGACGCTCAACAGCGCGCTTTCGCTCCGCGCCGAGTCGACCGACAGCTTTACGACCATCGATCTGCTCACTCTCTCGCTGCGAACGCTCGAGGGCGAGCTTTACAAGTACGGCGCGGCGCCGAGCTACTTAAAGCGCGGCGGAAGCGTGCGCCGCGTGACCTGCTCGTGTCTGCCTGCGGGATTGCAGGAGGGCTCGCCGCCGCCGGAGGCGACGCACATCAGGCTCTCGCCGGGGAGCTTTCTTGTGATGCTCTCCGACGGTGTGGCGGATAGTCTGGACGACGAATGGCTGCAAGATCTGCTCGCCGGTTGGGAAGGACGCGAGCCGCGCCAGCTTGCCGCCGCCATTCTGGCCGACAGCCTGGAACGGCGCGGCGGTACGGACGACGCCGGGGTCCTGGTGCTCTACATTCCGGAGGAGCTTTCCGGCGCGCAGGAGATCTGAGCGCAGCAAAAAATTTCTTCGCACCGCATAGCGCGCGCCGCGGTGGGCATACTGGAAGCAGAATGTTTTTCCATCGGGAGGTGCTGCTGCATGGTCAGGGGAACATCACGGCGGGTGATCGTAGTCGACTCGCCGGATACGGAACTTTTTGAACAGGCGATATTCATTGTGCGCAACGACGCTGTGAACCGGAACGGCGTGACGGCGCAGCGGTTGGTAGACGAAGCGTGCCGCGTGGCGCGTACCTGCGGCCGCACGGCAACGTGCCGGCGCAGCATTCTGCGGCGCGGCTCCCCCGTGCTGTGGGGCTGCGTGGGCGCGGGTGGCATCGCGCTTGCATGGCTTTTGAGCATACTCATCTGATAAGTTGCTTTTCCTCCGATTTGAGGTGCGGCAGATCTGCCGTGCCTCATTTTTTTGCGCGGAAATGCAAATTTTAATTTACAAGCGGTAATCAATGGACTATACTATAACCTACCGTATTTTGAATGACGAAGAGAATGACAAGGATGAGGTTATGACCATGAATGCTGACTTTTCCCGCACCCTTGCCCTGCTGCGGCAGGAAAAGGGAATCTCCCAGCGCAAGGCCGCGAAGGAGCTCGGCATTTCGCAGGCGCTTTTATCCCATTATGAAAATGGAATCCGCGAGCCGGGGCTTGCGTTTGTCAAAAAGGCCTGCGATTTTTACCACGTTTCCGCCGACTATCTGCTCGGGCGCACGCTCGACCGTGACGGCGGCATGATCGACGCCGAATCGCTCTACGATTCGAGCGATGAAAAGGGCACGCTGCGCGGCAGCATCGCCGCCACGCTGCAAAAGAAGATGCTCGTCAACACCGCAGGCGTCCTCTTTGAGCTGCTCGGCAAAACGAACGACCGCACGCTCATCGCGTCGGCGGGCGGCTATCTCGGCGGGGCGTTCTACCAGCTCTACCGCGCGCTGCACCGCGCAAGCGGCGGGAAAGAGGGATACTTTGGCCTTGACGCAACGGCCTACCGCTCCGGCGCGGTGGACGCGCAGATGCGCGCGGACTACATCGCCTATGTTTCCTCTCTTGAGACTCTCACAGAGAAGGACGGCGCATTTGCCACCATGGAGGACGAGGCGCTCGCGGCGCTCTATCCGGGGCTGATGCAGAGCGTGACGCAGGTTTTACACAGCACGGAAGAAAAGACCAATTCCCTGCTTGGCAGGAAATAAGGAAGAAAGACTATGAACGAAAAGAACATCAGAAATTTCAGTATCATCGCGCATATCGACCACGGCAAGTCGACGCTGGCGGACCGGCTGCTTGAAAAGTGCAATGCCGTCTCCGCGCGCGAGATGTCGGATCAGATCCTCGACAACATGGACTTGGAGCGCGAGCGCGGCATCACCATCAAGGCGCGCGCCGTCACCTTCGACTATACCGCTGCCGACGGCGAGGTCTACACCCTCAACCTCATCGACACGCCGGGCCACGTGGACTTCAACTATGAGGTCAGCCGCTCGCTCGCCGCGTGCGAGGGCGCCGTGCTGATCGTGGACGCCTCGCAGGGCGTGGAGGCGCAGACGCTCGCCAACACCTACCTCGCGCTCGACCACGATCTCGAGATCCTGCCAGTCATCAACAAGATCGACCTGCCGGCCGCCGACCCCCAGCGCACCAAGACCGAGATCGAGGACATCATCGGCATCCCGGCTATGGACGCGCCGGAGATCTCGGCCAAGCAGGGCATCAACATTCAGGCCGTGCTCGACGACATCGTGGACAACGTCCCCGCCCCGAAGGGCGACCCGAACGCGCCGCTGCAGGCGCTCGTGTTCGACAGTCAGTATGACAGCTACCGCGGCGTCATCGTGCTCATGCGCATCGTGGCCGGCACGCTCCGGCGCGGCATGGAAGTGACAATGATGTCCACCGGCGCGTCGTACAAGGTGCTGGAGGTCGGCCACCTGCGGCCCATCGGCCTCGACCCGTGCGAGGAGCTTGGCTGCGGCGACGTGGGCTATTTCACGGCGAGCATCAAAAACGTGGAGGACACGCGCGTGGGCGACACCGTGACCGAGACGGCCCGCCCCGCTACCGAACCGCTGCCCGGCTACCGCCCGGCGCGGTCGATGGTCTACTGCGGCATTTACACCGAGGACGGCTCGAAGTACCCCGACCTGCGCGACGCGCTCGAAAAGCTCAAGCTCAACGACGCCTCGCTCTCGTTCGAGCCGGAGTCGTCGGTCGCGCTCGGCTTCGGCTTCCGGTGCGGCTTTCTCGGCATGCTGCACATGGAGATCATTCAGGAGCGGCTCGAGCGCGAGTTCGACCTCGACCTCATCACGACGCTGCCGAGCGTCATCTACCGCATCACGAAAACCGACGGCACGGTGCTCATGATCGACAACCCCCACGACTACCCGAACCCCGCGTCCATCGAGGTCGCGGAGGAGCCGTTCGTGAACGTTTCGATCATCACGCCGCAGGAGTTCGTCGGCAACATCATGCCGCTGTGCCAGGACCTGCGCGGCGAGTATAAAAACATGCAGTATCTCGACAGCAGGCTCGTGGAGCTGCACTACGAGATGCCGCTCAACGAGATCGTCTACAACTTCTTCGACACGCTCAAGGCGCGCACGAAGGGGTATGCCTCGCTCGACTACGAATTTTCCAGCTACCACCCGAGCGAACTCGTGAAGGTGGACATGCTGCTCAACGGCGACCAGGTCGACGCGCTGAGCTTCATCGCCCACAAGGACAAGGCCTATGGCCGGGCGCGCAAGCTGTGCGAGAAGCTCAAGGAGAACATCCCGCGGCAGCTGTTCGAGATCCCGGTGCAGGCCGCGATCGGCGGCAAGATCATCGCGCGAGAGACCGTCAAGGCTCTGCGCAAGGACGTGCTCGCCAAGTGCTACGGCGGCGACATCACGCGCAAGAAGAAGCTGCTCGAAAAGCAAAAGGAAGGCAAGAAGAAAATGCGCCAGCTCGGCACGGTCCAGATCCCCACGGAGGCATTTCTCGCCGTGCTCAAGCTCGATGAATAAGGAGGAAGCAACGCATGCTCGAATTCCGGTTTGACACCCAGCTGCTCATCGAGGGCCACGGCCTCGACGAGGACGCGATTCACGATTACATTCAGCAGAACATCGCGGGCGACTGCCTGCTCGCCGTCGGCGACGAGGACCTCATCAAGATCCACTTCCACACGAACACCCCCTGGAAGGTGCTCGAATACTGCGCGGGCATGGGCGATATTCACGACATCGTCATCGAAAACATGGAGCGTCAGGAAAACGGCCTGCACGGCTGAGCGATCTGGACGCAGAAAACCGGCAGAGCGTTGGCTCTGCCGGTTTTTCATATTTTGCGTGCCGTTATTTGGCGTAGGCCTCCGCCACGAGCTTGCCCTGCACAAGGTAGCGCTGGTGGTTGTCCCCGCGGAAGCAGGTCGAGAGCGTCAGCACCCGGTCGCCCGGTACGGGCCAGGCGTCGGTGCGGAAGTTGGCCTGCAGGCTCTTTTGCGCCTGCACGCCGTCAAAATACGCCGTGAAATCGCCCGCGTCCGAAAAGTCGTGGCACAGCAGCAGGTGCTCGTTCGAGTGCGGATAGGCCGCGAAAATCTCATACACGAGCATCCGGTCCGGAAGGTAGACATAGATATAGCGGTGCGCCTCAAAGACCTCGGCATCCGAAAAGTCGTTGAGCTGGGCGAACATGCGCCCGTTGCGCAGGTTGTGGCCGTAGAGCACGGTCATGGGGTCGCTGAAGTCCTTCTGATTATAGTCCTGGCTGAAGATGCTGCCGCCGCTGTAGTATGCGCCGTTTTCGCTGTGCTTGGAGTAATACTCCTCGTCCCCTTCGCGCTGGAGCACGGCATAGCTGATGTCCGTATCCGGGATCGTGACCCAGGCATAGATATCCGGGTTCATGACCTGCAGCTCGTCGAAATCGACCGGGATCTTCACGCGCTCGAGTTGGAAGCTGCCGGCATCATCCGGGGCGTTGGCGCGCATCCGGTCGCCGAAGGACTGGCCCTGATAATACTGCACGATGTACCACACGCACCACGCGCACGCGCACAGCGCCGCGAGCGCCACCAGAATCAGCACGCTGCGCACAAGGATCTTTTTCGTTTTCATCGTTCACCTCATAAAAGCAAAAGCTCCATGAACGGATCATGGAGCTTTGTTATCTTCATTATGCCATCTTACTTGACGCGAACCAGCTTTTTGCCGCAAAACAGCACCGCTCCGACCGCAGCAACGGCCGCCAGGATCACCCACAGGATGCCAAACGACTCGCCAGTCTGCGGAGAGGTCTTGCCGGAATCGGGATTGACATTCGCATCGGTGTTGCCCTTCTCGGGGCTGGTGACGTTGCCGGCAGCAAACGCCGTCGCCGACAGGGCGAACACGAGCACGAGTATCAAAAGAATGGCCACAAAACGCTTCATTGTGTAACTCCTCCATTCATAGACTTGCAGTTTCTAAGGGTAATATGATTTTACACCGAAGCGGCGCAAAATGCAAGGGTTATTTTCAAAAAATAACCGTTTTTCCGATCAGCCGTCCACCGGTTCGTAGAAAATGTTCAGGATCATCCGCAGCAGCGCATCCTGATCGACCTGATACTCTGCGTGCCGCTGCGCGCCCATGACCGACGTGCCGGGCACGTTGACGATATCGCCCGAGAAGTGCATCCCGCTCGCCTGCTGCGCCAGATAGACCATCATGGCGGTGTTGATGTTCGTCGTCGTGTTGCGGCGGATGTTGTTATAGATCGCCAGCACGCTCGCCGGGTCCTCCCTGACCTGCGCGAGCATCTTGTTCACGAGCGCGAGCACGACCTGCTTCTGCCGCTGCATGCGCTGGTTGTTGCCCTCGGTCGAGTCGGCGCGGTAGCGGATATAATCCTCCGTGCGCTGACCGGTAAGCGTCACGGCCTGCCCGGCGGCGAAGCCGCGGAAGCTCACATCCGGCGTGACAGTCACGCCGCCGACGCTGTCAACGAGCTGGCGGATGCCCTGCATGTAGATCGAGCCGTAGGCCGGGATCGGCAGATCGTAAAACAGGCGCGAGACAGCCGCGCTCGTCAGCTCACAGCTGCGCTCCGCCCCGTCGCCGTAGGCGTAGGCAAGCGCCAGCTGCGCCGTAGCCGTGCCGACGTGCTCACCCGCGCTGTCGAGAATGTCGAGTGTGCACATCGCGTCGCGCGAGACGGAGATGAGCGTCATCTCCTTGTTGCGCAGATCGAGCACCGCCAGGATGTTCACATCCGACTGGTTGGCGTTGCCGTAGATGCCGTTGGCATCCTGCTTGACCTCCTCGTCCACGCCCATGAGCAAGATCGTGACGATGTCGGTATTATAGCGGTAGAGCTGCCCGTCGTAGCGCACCGTGCCGGAGCCGAGCGCCTCAACGTCGTCGCGGGCAATGTTCATCCCGTCGTCGTTGGTCAGCGCGCTGCGGCCGACCGCCGACAGGATCAGCACCGTGCCGACCAGGATCAGCGCGATGGCAAGCAGAACGCACACGATGATGACCAGCACGCGCGTGCCGCGGCTCATGCGTTTTTTCGGCGGCTGCGCCGCCGGTCGTTCTCTGGCGTCTGACACGGACGTCCCCCCTCGTTTCCGAATTTTCTTCTGAGCGCATGATACCACATCCCGGCGGCAGTTGTAAAGCCGGGGACGATTCGCGGTTGACTTTTTCCTGCATCTCCCCTATTTTAAATACGGAATCCAAACGTTTTTTCCGGAGGTTTTGCTATGGATGATCGCCAGACTGCCGGCCGCTGGGTCAGCGCGTGGAGCACCAGCCCCGTCGACGCGAGCCTGTCCGAGACCGGCATGCTCGACCGGCTCGGCGTCGCCGTAACGGATGTGT
>ERZ860322.1360-NODE-1360-length-14136-cov-4.524324_pt1 | contig 14136 bp, 11 predicted proteins | sample MGYA00509979_ERZ860322 | MGnify/ENA primary metagenome ERZ860322 (study PRJEB30046, sample SAMN00715217) | human gut metagenome | study: EMG produced TPA metagenomics assembly of the A metagenome-wide association study of gut microbiota in type 2...
TTATGGCTATATCATTTTTTGTTTCTTCCCGAGCACAATGCCATGCAAGAGGAGGCAAGTCCGGGAAACTTTCTGATAACGACAGCTGCCTGACTTTTTGTGGGTGTGTTTATGATGTCAAATCGACAAACTTGAATTTGTCGTATCATTGCTTTCTACATGAAATCAGGAAAGCAAACTCAATTTCCTGAACCTCATCTATTTTCATTGCTGTTTTGGAAATCAAAGAAGTAATACGGTCTACCGTATCAGGATAGACGCGAAGTTTCCTGTCGCCCATATCAATATATTCACTTTGACTTTTATCAATTGACAAGCAGAATTTTCCCCCGTTATTAAGAAGTGAGTCTACTTTTTCAATAACTTTTTGCTTGTTTTCAAAATGCATCATAGTCAAAGAGGCATATATAACATCATAAGTACAAGCAAACGGATATTGCAAAAAATCAGCACATAAATAATCAATATTATTATAGACTCTTAAATTATTTTTTGCTCTTTCGATTGTTTTTGGGGAAATATCAATTCCGGTAAGTCTTAAACAGTGTGGAGCAACTTTTCCGGCAATTCTGCCTGTGCCGATGCCTATTTCAAGAACAGTTTTTTCCATGTCAAGAGCCATAGAATCTATGAAATCCTGCCCATCCCACTTGCTCATATATTCTTGCAAAACAGGCGGATCGCGAAAAGCATCGTTGCCTTCGTCAATCAACAAATCATAGTGCTTAACCACATTCATTATTCTTTCCTCCTAAATCCCGATTTTTCGATATCTTATCCTTGTTCTTTTATATATATTTCAAACTGCTCCCGCATAGTTTGCAGGCGTTTGGTCACGGCGCTGTGCGTCTTATAGCCGAGCGCCTCCGCAATTTCCTTCTGCGTTTTACCGTTTTCCCGCATGATGAAAATAATACGGTCATCCTCCGACAGCATGGCAAGAAATCCGTTTCGCAGTTCCGCATAGGCTTCTTCCGTGCTTTCGGCAGGAGAAAAGAAATCGGAGGCATTTTCAACGGCATCTCTGTCGGTTGCCATCACTTCTTCAAGTGACAATGCCGCACCGAGCTGCGTATCGGAATGCGTCCATCTTTTCAGAAAATTGATTTTGTCGTGATTTTCGCACACGGAATCGTTGAAATCCTCGTGCGCCGTAAGTTTTGTATCACCCTTATGGAGTGCCGCAAAGATTTCCGGCGTTTTCTGTGCCGTCATCAGCGCGTTGATCGTCTCTTCCATGAAAAGCCCGGCAAGTTTGTCCACAACATCTTCGATTTCTTCGTCGATCAATTCCTCCGGTGTCTTTCCGTGCGCCTTTGCACAGGCTTTGAATCCGGCTTCGAGCGGCTCCTGCAGGTCAAAAAAGAATTTGTCAATAGAGGCTTTGAATTGTTTCTCATCGCCCATAATTTCGGCAACCATATCCGCAATGTACGCCGCGTCGCCTTCTTTCAGACAGTTCAGCGGATAGTTTTTCGAGAAATTTCTCATCGAACGCTTGTTGCCCGTTTCGGGAAGAAGCTTCAGCCATGACTGCGCAAAGAACTTTTTCGCCTTGGCATAAATCTGAAGTTGTGCAGGCGTATATTTTTTGTCATCGAAGGCAGGGATACTTCCGGTAAAGTCGTGCGTTTCATAGTATGTCTGAAGCGCATCCCGCGTCTTTTTGTCGTATGGCATGGCAAGTCCTCCGTGGAGATTATTCTTTCTGAATTAATTATACCATTTTTTCGACTGTTTTTCAAGGACGAAAAGTGTAGACAAAAACACGCAGAGTTCATTTCTGAATTCTGCGTGTTTTTGTTTGCACTCTCAATCGGCAGATTTAGATGGATTCTTGAAAACATCCTTATGAGAATTTGCCGAACACGCCTGCCGTTTTTGTGCGCATTATACATCTTCTTTTTTGCATTTGCGCGGGCTGGTTTTCGTCACCTCGTAGCTTACATTGACAAGAAATTCAACCGTGTTGTCTGCGGCGGCGGAAAGCATAACCGAAATCCAATGCAACTTATTCATGTGGTATGCAGGATAAACGCCGTCCTCCTTGCCAAATGAACCGAACATTTCTACAGGCAATTTCAGATTTACTATATCGATTATTTCGTCGCTGTCAAAGCCGAATTTTCGCTTTGGCACCTTCATCACAAGAGCAAACCATTTGCGATTGCCCATATGACGCAATACCGCCGTTTCAAAATTGTCTTCAAACGGATAATCCGGCTCTGTGCCGAGCACCGAACTGCAATATTCAAGAAATGCTTCTCTTGTCATAGATCCCTCCGGATTGCCGACCGATGCAGTACGGCTTGCGTGTGATTTTCTTTCATTATATAACCGTGATATTATGTATAAAAGACACTTCCCTTTTCGATAGCTCTTTCTGTGAAGCTATCAATCCGGTGCTGTAGCCTCCGCCGAACATTTACTGTTAATATTTTACATTCAGGCGGTAATTTTGTCAATATAATATCAATTTTTTAAGTTTCTATGATTTTTCAGAGTTGAACGGAAAAACCAAAGGCACCCAAATGGGTGCCTTTGGTTTTTTTATTGTCGGCTTGACAATTAAGGAAATGGAAAATGCGAGTTATGCTTCGGTATCTCCGCTATTGTCTCCATCACCAAAAGAAGTGATAATTATATCCTCTCCTGTCATGATGATGAGCTCAAGCTCGACTGCTTCAAAAACCTCTTTCATAGTTTTTTCCTCCTATTTTAGATTTTTTTAGCCGTTGTAATTCTGGAGCGCTACAAAGTAGTTGAATGCAGCTTTTGCCATCTTGGCAAGCGAAGCATCAGTAGACTTTGAGAGAACTTCCAGTGTATTAGCAAGAGGTGATGTGTATTCACATACCTTTGTAGTACCGTTATTTACAGTAATAGTCAAGTTGTCTTTAAACTCATAAGGAGCAAGTTCAAAATAGAGTCTGTATGCACCATCTACAAGTTCAAGCTTATCAGTTACATCCATACCCTGTCTGAATACTCTGTAGCCATTGTCGTCTATAGCTTCCTTAGAAATCTGATAGTAAGCCTTAAATGTACTACCGAATACAACGCCTCGTTTCAAAATTATGCCTTCGCTATTGTCTTTGTAGTATCTACCAAGGTTGCCCTTGAACTCATAATTTGTTGCTACCAAGCCAAGACGAGTCATCATTTCTCTTACAGCATCAGCTCTATCCTGCCATGTCTTGCCATTGAGCGTTACATCCTTGTGCAGATAATAAGATCTCTCCATAGCAGAAGCACAGTACTCAAGGAAGTTAGCTATAAATGTCTTTTTGGCATTCAAGTCTTCCTTATCGCCGAGAGGCAGATTATAGAAATCTTCGAAATACGCAATAACGCTTCTTTGCTTAGGAGTGCCTACAGCATTTCCTTCTGCATCGTAGTACTGGAAGGTATAAACCAAATCAGCTCTCTGCGGGTTGACATTATAAATTCTGAATATAGAGTTGCCCTCTGCATCTGTTGCTCCGAGAATACCCTCGCCCTCAACGCGTACAATTGTATTGTTCTCGCCAATGGTATCATAATAGTACCTCAGACTGCCATTTTTATAACCGCTTCTGACTTTTACTCTGAATGACATATCCACACTAATAGTAAGACCTGCAGATATAATCGGATGACCTGCTACAGTGTAGTAACCATCGGTCATATCAGTTGAGCATGCATAATCACCATCAAAATACTTGTCATCAACCTTAACCTTGAACTTACCGCCACTGATAGCGATTGTGCCATCGGTTTCACCGGAGATTGTACCGTTGAAAGTACCGCTCTTAACAGCTATCTTAACATCAGCGGAACCTGTGCCCTGAACATCTGTCTGATATACAGCTGCTGTGCCGTTGAATGTACCGCCGTCAATAGTTACTTCAATCGGCTTCTTTGTGGTGTGCTGAGAAATTGCAAGTGCCGCATTAGTAACAGTTGTACCGTTGCCGTTTGCATCTTCCGTAACTTCTCCGTTGCCGCCTGTAACATTACAGTTGTTGAGTGTAAGTTTGCCTGCGCGGATTTCGATACCTGTAATAGGAGCTGTGATTGTGCAGTTTTCGAATACGCTTGTGCTGTAGCCTGCGAGGTATACGCCGCAACCCATATCCTGATCGGAACTGATATTTGTAGCCTTGATTATTGCATTCTTTACAGTTACAGTAGAGTTTTCACTGCTTACTGCGCCGTTTACATAAATCGGGCAATACTGGCTGCTCTCATATGTACCGCCATTGACTTCGATATGACCGTCAGTACCCGATGTAATCATCAGTGTACCAACGAGCTTGGAGCCCTCAACAGTACCGTCGATAGTAATCTTATTGCCGTTTTTAGCACAGAACATTACTCCGTATGCCGCTGTGGAAGTCAGAGTCTTGCCGTTGAGAACAACAGTTACGCTCTTGTCCTCAAGATTGATTCTGTCGGACTTGCAATCCTGAAGCAATGTGATTGTATCACCATTCTTAGCAGCTGCAAATGCTTCCTCGAGTGTTTCATACTTAACATCACCAATCTTTGCTACATACTTGCCTGCCTTGACACCGTATGTGCCGTCTGCATTCTTTGTAGGAATGAAGCCTTCTGCACAGTACTCTTCGGGAACTGCAGATGAGAATGTACCGTCGGATACCTTTATGGTCTCGTCATTAAAGCCTGCATAGCTCGTCTTTACACTTTCCAGTGAGCCGAGTCCTACAGGACCGGTGTACTTGCCCTCACCCTTGACAATGATTGTGCCTTCGGGTTTCGGAGTATTGCCCTGCGTAGCATTGTCCGTAGAGACGACCGCGAAGCCGCTTGCCGCAGGACCGTTGTTATTCTGCGTGTAGCTGGGAGCTACGTTCGACGTGCTTATGACTGTGCAACCGTCGAGCGTCAGGTCGGTGTACTTGACCTCAATGCCGTTGGTACCGGAAATCGTGCATTTTGTGAAAGTTGCCTGCTGGTAACCACCTGCACCATTTTGGTTTTCAGAGTTTGCCTGAGCCGAGGTCGAGCCGGAGATGTAGACGCCGCAGCAATCATCGCTAGTACCGATGATTGTGCTATTGGTTACTGTCAGCTTCAGACCATAGTTGCTGCCATTGTGATAGAGAACATTTCCAGTACCTGTAAGCGTACTGTCGCTGATTGTTATCGTTGCGTTGTCGGCAAAGTTGCAAACAGCATAGCCAGCCTTGACTACAGAGTTTTTGATTGCATATGTTTTGCCGCCTGTTGAACAGGCAACGCCTACCAGTCCGGCAACATCAACTGTTACGCCATCAAGAACGAAGTCTGCATAAGCTCCAATGCCGCGAGCAGTGCCAGTTCCCTTATATGTACCGTTCTTTATGGTCACTTTTGTTTCAGTACGCAGTGAATATCCATTGAAATCAAGCGTACTGGTCAGAGTCTTGCCGCCGAGGTCGAGCGTGATTGCCTTGTCTTTGACATTATTGATGACAATCTGATGATCGACCGTCAGATTCTCCAGTAGCTTAATGGTCTTGCTATTGCTGCTCTTATTGGCTGCGGCAATTGCCTCGTCAAGAGTCTCATAGCCGGTGCTACCAACCTTGGCTACATACTTGCCTTCCTTGACACCGTATGTGCCATCGGCATTCTTTGTAGGAATGAAGCCTTCTGCACAGTAGCTATCGGAAATACTCTTATTGAATGTACCACCGGAAACCTCGAAGTTGTCCGAAGTTGCCTTGCCAACGCCATGGAAAATGTTACTACCCGACTTCTTGTTGGTGAATGTACCGCCGGTGATTTCAATTTTAGAGGTATAACCATCCACCTGCATAGCCAAAACAACCTGAGGATTGCCCCATCTAGGTGTCGTTGCGTTCTGGATAAACTCGCCACCGCTGATTGTAGTTATACCGGCAGAGAGAATAACGCCGTTGTATTTATTGCTCACCGCATAGTTCAATTCAAACTTACCGCCGTTGATAACGAGCGTAGAGCCTTCTTCACTCTTGACGGTGTTCATGCCGCCTGTGTATGTACCGCTCTTGATAGTCATTGTACCCCAGTTGTCGATCATGGAAGAGCCTATATTGCCGGCTGTAGCAGTAACATCTTCGAGAGTCAGGTTTGCATTGCTGCCATTTGTTACTTCGATGTTATAGTAGCTTGCGCCGCCAATTACAGTACCATTCTTAACCGTAACAGTGCCGCCGGTCACAGAAATTGTAGCCTTGCCTGCGCCTGTATTTGTCAGTGTCTTGCCGCCGAGGTCGAGCGTGATGTTCTTATTGATAACAACATCAGCTGTTACATCAGCAAGAAGCTTAACTGTCTCGCCAGCGTTTGCCGCCGCGATTGCGTCTGCAAGGGTTGCATACGCCGCAACAGAGTTGCCGTCAGCATCCACGATCTGTGCAGCCATGCCGGAATTCGCCGTGAAGTTGCCATTCTCGTCCTTGTTGATGCCGACGCCCTCTGCAACAAAGCTCGTGCCCTCGCCCTCTGCCGTATTGTTGCGCGGGTCAAAGTTCTCAAACGTACCGCCATTGACTGTAAAGCCCGCCCTGCCAGCAGTATAACTGCTATCATAGCAATTCAACGTGAGGCGATACGGATCGCTGCCGCTTTCCTTCTGCTGGATGGAGAAGTGACCGCCGTTGATCGTGACTTTACCGGTGAACGCATAGACTGCACTGATATTGCCAACGTAATTGCCAGCGTTGATAGTCAGCTTGGTGTTCTCGACATTCTTCGTGTCATAAGCATACACATCCAATGTGAAGCAGTCATTTTCTTTCGCCTTGAGTGTGCCGCCGCCAACAGTATCATCAATCGTCAAATCACCATTGTCGCGCACAGAGATCAGCGACCATGCATATATGCTCTCATTCCAAATATCCGTACTATTGCTGATGGTCTTTCCATTCAGGTCAAGCGTGATGGTCTTGTCTTTGATGATCAGCGTCTCAGTAAGGTCAACATTGTCCAAAAGCTTGACTGTTTCGCCGTCTTTTGCGGCTGCGAGTGCGTCTGCGAGTGTCTCATACTTAACATCACCAATCTGTGCTACATACTTGCCTGTCTTCACGCCGTATGTACCGTCTGCATTCTGTGTAGGAATGAAGCCGTCTGTACAGAGGTCTTCCTTAACTTCAGACGAGAAAGTACCGCCGGAAACTGCAACTTTTTCACTTGCTGTGAAGTCGCTCTCGGTCTTGTTCGCCCAGTCATATGCCTTGATCGCGCTGTTGCCTTCCTTGGCAGTGAATTTGCCGCCGGAGACGGTCACAGTGTCCAAACCCTTATAGCCGGTGCGATTTACAATAGAGATTGCCGCACCATCTTGGATTGCACCGTCGTTCTCAGCCTTCGGAACAGCATCGCCGGTAACAGTGACCGCGCTGCCTTCATTGATGCTCAGGCTGCCTGCGCAGACCTGAACGCCCATGGTCTTGGCATTGACGGTGCTGTTATCCAGAGTCAGCTTACCGCTGCTGGGGAAGTAGATGCCGAAGCCGTTCGGAACATTGAGCGTGCTGTTCTTCAGCGTAACGGTATCGTTTGTGTTGTTGCCGTTGGTCTGGATACCGCTGTTGCCGTTGGCAGTTATTTCAACACCGTCAAATATAAGTCCTGAGTTATCATAAGTGATAGTTCCACTCATAGCCGACGGAATTAAGCCAGCCATCGAAGCACTGACAACCGTACCGTTCTTCACGGTCAGCGTCACATTGGGATAATTGATCTCAAACGCTGCGCAGTCAAAGTCGGTGCTGGTGTAGGTCCAAGTAAATCCGTTCAAATCAATTGTAAAGCTCTTCGAACCGGAGTGCTGAGACGAAGCTGTCGTGTAGTTTCTCAAAAGTTTGAGCGTACTACCAGCCGCAACAGCAGCGTGGAATGCTTCGTCCATGGTGTAATATTTATTGCCGTCAACCTCAGCAAGGTAAGCCTTCGCCACACCGAAGGTGCCGTCAGCGTTCTTGGTAATGGCAGAGTCCTCGATCACATACTTGGTCGGGTCTTTCGTGAACGTACCGCCGGTGATGCCGATGGTCGCCTTGGTGGCATCTTCGGTCGCCGTCAGGCCGTTGCTGTAGGTGTAGGTGCCTAGCTCGCCGTTGACCGTGCCGCCGGTAATTTCAACCTTGGCGACTTTGCCCTCGGCACCGTCATAGCTGACGGATTTAACATTGCCGTTGATCGTGCCGCCGCTGATCTCGAGCGTGGAGTTTAAACCGCCGCTGTAAGTCCATGCAGCCGCAGTACCGTTGACCGTGCCGCCCTTGATCGTCGCTCTATGCCAGTTTTCAACTGCGTAGCTGCTCGCAGAGTTCAGCGTACCGCCGTTCAGGAAGAGATCACCGCGATCCACCTTAATGACAATGAAGTTGTCCTGCGTGAAGGTACCGCCCTTGATGTTGAGACCGGGATACTTTGCAACGCTGTCGTTACCGACGCGCACCAGAGATGCGCCCTTGCCTGCGGCGGAGCCGCTGTCATTTTTGACAGTTCCGCTCTCAAAGGTGAGCCAGCCGCTCCCCTGAATATCAATGACATAGTGGGAGGAAACGCCGGAGTTCTCTGCGGTGTCCTCACGCATGATCGTGCCGGTCTGCGCCTCGCTGCTGTCCATGACCGTGACTCTTGCGGTAATCGTCAGCGCAGGCTTGCCCTTTTCGGTACCGCCGTTGATGGTATGACCGTTCAGGTCAAGCGTCACGTAGGGCGTGCTGATGGTGACATTTTCCTTCGTGTCGGCCAGCAGCTTGACCGTCGCTTTTCTGGGTGCCGCCGCGATAGCTTCTGCGAGAGATGTGTAGCCAACGCCGTTGACTGTAGCGACATATGCAGGTGTCAAAGCTTTATTGACAACTGTAGCAACAGTTTCGCTAAGACCGTACTTATTGCCGTCATACACGCCCTGTGTGGTATCAACAGTAGAAGCCACTGTATTTGTACCGATAGTGAGTGTGAGATTTTCGGAAGTGAATGCTTTGTTATTAGCTGCTGCATCATCATAGATAAGATAACCGTTACCTGTGATTGTGTTGCCCTTGACAGTAATCTCGGGAACAGTTGGCATTCCCAGCAGTAACTCGTGCAGTGTAATCGCATTGCCGCCTGTAAGTTCAAGCGTGTTATTTGATATAACCGTACTCGTCAAACTGCTAAGCTGTATGCAAGAACGACCTGCATCTTTGATAGAAATCGTGTTGCCGCTTATTGTGGCATTGACATTTGCATGGTCGATATTTATACCACGAGCAAAACCACTTATCTTATTATCAGCAATGATAAGCTTATTTCCGCCTTTGCACTGTGCAAAAATAGCATAAGCATTGCTGTCGCCGTTGTAGTTTGCACCGTCAAACACATTGTCATGAATATTATAAGTCATGACGCCTGCGTTATCGAAATTGTCGTATACATACAGGCGACCGTTGAATTTACAATTCTTGATTTCCATTTCAGCGGAAGTAACTTCCTGTGTGGAATTAGCATCTTTTGCCGCAGAAGCACCGACTGTGGTGCTTGTTGTGCTTGTAAATTCAATATTGTCAATTGTAAGTTTGCCGGAAGCCGTAAAGCTACTGATGTAACCGCCGGCTACATAAGCCTGAATGTTGCCGTCAGTCAGCTTTGCCTTGCCGCCATTTTCGTCATTAACACCGATAATGCTGATGCTTGTGCGGGCAATCTGATGGTTTCCGCCAACAGAGCAATCAATATTGTTGCCATTAGACTGGAGCGAAGTAAAGCCTGCAAGTGTACCGTGGATGTAGTACTTAACTTCTGCAACCGAGCCCGAAACACCCGCATACTTGTAGAGGGGAGCGCTATTGTCTGTAACATCAAGATAGCCCTTTCCCCAAGTTACGCCAAACAAAGCCATATAAGCCTCATTTGCCGCCTTGCAGGTATCAAATTTTTTGCCTTCATAAAGGGCTTTTGCAGCCACAATATCTTCAGCAGAAACATTCGAACCAAATTCAAGCTCTACAGTTACATAGCTTGCAACTTCTGTTGTCGTTGTGCCATCTTCGCCATTTTCGGTGCCATTATTCACATATGTAATAACGCTGTTGTCGGCAAAAAGCTGCACGGGCATCATGCTGACAATCATAAGCACAGCCAGAAGCAAAGCAAGCCGCTTAAAAAATTTGTTCATATTTTTCCTCCTTAAAATTTCGTTCATATCATCGCATCATAAAAAAATAAGGAAGCAAAGGCAACAATCACCGCAAGATACGGCAACTCCCGCGGCATATTTCTGCTGAAAACCACTTAAAAATCATGAAGAGCGACAATACTACATGATATTTTAATTATAAGGCAAAAATCTGATATTATCAATAGGAAATGTATCAAAAACTTGATTTTTTGTATATTATGTTCTTTGAAATTGTACTGTTAGCATATATGCAAACAATCATATACATCATATTACCAAGAAAGTATACAACAGTTTTCGTCAAAACAAAAAAAAGAATCCGCCGATGCGATTTTTCGACAGATTCAGACTTATAAAAAAATTCTCTTTTTGGCAATCCCTCCGTCATTTTTTTGTGAAAATGACGCCTCCCTTTACACAAAGAAGTCTCAGCGGTAGTTTGCACTGATGGAATTATCTGTGCCTTCTCCCTGTCTCGGCGACGCCAACACACGCGCTTCGCGCATGTGTTAATTCCCCACCGGAGAAGGCTTTTTATGCAAAAAACAGGTAAATTTTTGAAAAAATTGCGTTTTTCGCTTGACTTTTGTTTTATACTCATGTATAATTATTAAAAAAGCATTAAATACACTTGTATATTATAAGGAGGAACGCAATGAAAAAGCTCCCCGAAACCGAATTTGATGTCATGTCCGCCATATGGGAAAGTACTCCGCCTGTTACGACAACGCAAATCATGGAGAAAATAGGCAAGGAACGCGGTTGGGCTGTCCCTGCCCTTATCACCATGTTGAACAGGCTAAATGAAAAGGGCTTCATCTATTCCGAAAAGAAAGGCAAGATGAGATATTATTATCCGCTCATAAAATACAATGAATATCTCGAATTTATAACAAAAGAGTTTATGAGCAAATATTTCGATGATTCATTTGCGAGATTTTTCTCTACATATTACGACCTGCGTATGGTATCTGATGAGACTCTCGACGCCTTTGTCAGATGGGTAAAGGAACGCCGCAGTGAATTTCGCCGCTATAAATCGGAAAAATAATCACGGCAGGGTCACATCGCGCGAAAATCCATGCACAAAGCCCGAGGAATCGGCACTGCATACATCGCCGCCTATCACTTTATTTTTGAAAACAAGCAGGTTTATATATACATCACCGTCATATTCGGGGTAATTCGTTATTTTGTAGGTATAGCGGGTTACCTCTTTTCCTTTATATTTATTCAGGCTGAGTCCCTGATTTTTCTGGAGCTGATTATAATTTTCATAAATCTTATCAAACGATGCCGGGATAGTCACATCCTTTTCATCTACAGGCGTTTCTTCAACGCTCCAGCCGAACTGCGAAATGAACGCTACCCTATCGGCGCTTGAATAAATTTTGGCATATGAGATAGTGGATGCCGATTCATCTGCGTCATATGTAGGCACGAAAGCGACAAGGGCAAGAAGCACCGCCACGGAAAGTGCCGCCACGCAGATGAATTTCACCGTGGACATACGAAACGAATATACAAACATCATATCCTCCCGCCGCAAAAGCGGCTTTTTTGCTTTTTGTTTGTATATATTTATTCGCGCGGCGGGCGGATTATGCGTTTACTTTCTTTTTTCGAGCGAAACCGATATAAAGAAAAGCGATGCCATAATGCAAAGAACGGAAATTTCGGGCAGCCACTCGAAAACAGGCACCGGCGGCTCGGCAAAGAAATATTTCTGCGTATCCTCGACGAAGAGATGATAAAGGAAAGGCAAGCCGAAGAGCGGATAAAGCAGGTATTTTGTCCTTATCACGCCGAAAACCGTGAGTGCATAAAGCGCGAGTACTCCGGCATACAGAAGAAGGCACAGCACGGTATGTACTATGCTCGGAAAGCCGAGTGCTTTATAGGCGAAGAATGCCACGCCCATCGCCACGGGAAGTGCCGTGAGCTGCGGGAGTTTCCTGCCGAAGAAAACGACTGCGACAAAGAAAACCACCGCTGCGGCGACGGTATTTACAAGGTAAATCCAGAAAATCTGCGGCGTCATCGGTCGCGAGGTATAATAAACTATTCTTATCGCTGAAGAGATGAGCATGAGCGCGACGGAAATCAGCGCGAGGGGATTTTTTCTGTTTATAAAATAGCGTGAATGCATAAGTATGCCTCCTTTTCTGCTGATATTTTATCACAAACGGGAGAAAATGTCCATAGCGATTTTTTGTAACGATACTATGCGGAAATTTTTACATTATCTTAAAATAAAACGGCAAAATAATATTGACACGAAAACAAAAAAGTATTACAATAAAGACGATAACAAGCCGCGCCAAGCGGCTGTACAGGAGGTATAATAAATGAATCGTTTTGTACTCAATGAAACATCTTACCACGGAAAAGGCGCTATCGAGAGCATAGTTACAGAGGCTCGCGGTCGCGGCTTCAAAAAGGCATTCGTTTGCTCCGACCCCGACCTTATCAAATTCGGCGTAACTCAGAAGGTTACCGATATTCTCACGCGCGAAGGTCTCGATTTTGAAATCTATTCCGAAATCAAGCCGAACCCCACAATCGAAAATGTTCAGAACGGCGTTGCCGCATTCAAGAAATCCGGTGCTGATTATCTTATCGCTATCGGCGGCGGCTCCTCTATGGATACCGCAAAGGCTATCGGCATAATCATTGCCAACCCCGAGCACGAGGATGTAAGAAGTCTCGAGGGCGCCGTTGCGACAAAGAACAAGTGCGTTCCGATAATCGCTGTTCCAACCACGGCAGGTACCGCCGCTGAGGTTACAATAAACTATGTTATCACGGATGTTGAGAAGAACAGAAAGTTCGTTTGCGTTGACCCGCATGATATCCCTGTCGTAGCCGTTATCGACCCCGACATGATGTCCTCTATGCCCAAGGGTCTGACAGCCGCCACAGGTATGGACGCGCTCACGCACGCTATTGAAGGCTACATCACAGCAGGTGCATGGGAGCTTTCCGATATGTTCCATCTCAAGGCTATCGAGATTATTTCCCGTTCGCTCCGCGGTGCTGTTGCCAACACTCCCGAAGGACGCGAAGGCATGGCTCTCGGTCAGTATGTTGCAGGCATGGGCTTCTCCAATGTTGGTCTCGGCATAGTTCACTCTATGGCTCATCCTCTCGGCGCACTCTATGATACTCCTCACGGCGTTGCAAACGCTATCATTCTTCCTACCGTTATGGAATACAACGCAGAGTGCACAGGCGAGAAGTATCGCGATATTGCAAAGGCTATGGGCGTTGAGGGCACAGAGAAGATGACTCAGGCTGAATACAGAAAAGCCGCTGTAGACGCTGTCAAGCAGCTATCCAAGGATGTCGGCATCCCCGCAAACCTCGTGGGCATAGTAAAAGAAGAGGATATTCCCTTCCTTGCTCAGTCCGCTTATGACGATGCCTGCCGTCCCGGCAACCCGAAGGAAACAAGCGTAGCCGATATAGCAGCGCTCTATCGTTCACTCCTTAAATAATTCTTAAAACAAAAATGCCGATGATTTTTCATCGGCATTTTTTTGTCTGTGGCTATGGACTTTTTACGCGATATGTGCTAAAATAATAAAAAAGGCATCGGAGGTACGATTTACAATGAACAATTCCGTGAAATTCAGAAATTCCGTCAAGGGTTATAATAAGCAGGATGTAATAGAATATATAGCGGAGCTTTCCGCGGAGCATGATGAAGCCCGCGCGCAGTATGAAACAGAGCTTGCAAGAGCGCACCGCGAAGCGGAAAACGAAAAAGAAGCGGCGAAAATCTCCGAAGCAAAGGCTGAGGAGCTGGCAACCGAGCTTTATGCCGCGCTCGAGCGCGAGCGCGAGCTGAAGCGTTCCGTTTCGGGGCTTGCCGCGCGTATAGCAAAGTATGAAAAAGAAAAAGCCGCAAGAAAAGCCACAGTAAAGCAAAAAGTCAAAAAAACGCTTTTCAAAAAGCAAAAATAAGCAAAATCGCTTCCCTGCAAAAATAA
>ERZ860322.1361-NODE-1361-length-14115-cov-2.290754_pt1 | contig 14115 bp, 9 predicted proteins | sample MGYA00509979_ERZ860322 | MGnify/ENA primary metagenome ERZ860322 (study PRJEB30046, sample SAMN00715217) | human gut metagenome | study: EMG produced TPA metagenomics assembly of the A metagenome-wide association study of gut microbiota in type 2...
TAGAGGTTGGCGAAGTGTTCCTGGGCAAGGTAGTGAACATACTGCCCATAGGCGCACAGGTAGAACTCAAGCCTGGTAAGAAGGGCCTGGTGCACATCAGCCGCCTGGCAAATCACAGGGTAGAGAAGGTTGAGGACGAGGTTCAGATAGGAGACGAGATACTGGTACGAGTCATAGCGATCAAGCCCGATGGCAAGATCGACCTTACCCGCAAGGAGCTCCTGCCCGACGCGAAGAAATAATAAAACAGCTTGTGTGTGCGGGCGGATATGATTCCGCCCGCACGTTGATTTTTAAGGCGTATGTTCTTAAACTGCCTGTACCCTCATAGATTGTCTACATGGGGGGGTACGGGGCATATGCGCAGAAAACTCAGCTTTTTAAGCGGATTGTTGACAAATATTTTCCTTGCGGCGTTGATAATAGCGATGTATCATGCTACACAGCCGGGCGGCGTGCTGCCGGTTTCGGCGCCTCAGTATCGTGGCAGCGGCGAAAGGGCCGCATTGCAGTTCGCGGTGAGCTGGAATGCGGCAGCCATACCGGATATATTGGATATACTAAAAGATAAAAGCGTCAAGGCTACGTTTGCCGTAAGCGGAGAATGGGCTGAAAACAATCCCGCGCTGCTTATGCGCATGGCCGCAGAAGGCCACGAGATAGCCTCCATGGGGTATTATCCCGACATGGACGGCAGAATAGGCTGGACCGTAAAGGACGTGAGGAGGGCCAACGAGGCGGTAAAGAAGATATGCGGCGCAGAGCCTGCGATATACTACGAAGGCTCGCGCAATACCGTAACGTCTACGCTGGCAGCAAAAAAACTGAAATTAACAGCGGTATCCTCGACGATAGACCTGCTGACGGCCAAGGGCACTGCCGCGGACATACTTTCCCGCCTGCCTGAAAAGCCTATTGAGGGAAGCATAATATTGCTTCGGCCTACGGCGGCCTGTAAGGAGGCGCTGGGCGGCATAATAAATGCGATAGAAGAGAAAGGAATTGGGCTTACATGCACAGGCGATGTGCTGGGCCTATCGGAATAGGGCAAAAGGTGATAGTAAGAGAAACGCTTCCAAACGGTGTAAAGCTCATAGCTCAGGAGATGACCGGATTCCGCTCGGTATCCATGGCGGTATGGATACAGGCCGGTTCGGTGTATGAAATAGGCGCCGAATCCGGCATATCCCACTTTATAGAGCACATGGTGTTCAAGGGGACAGAAAGCCGCAGCGCATCTGATATAGCGGCGGAGATGGACGCGGTGGGCGGCAGCATAAACGCGTACACCGCCAAGGAATGCACCTGCTTTTATGCTAAGGTGCTGGGTGAAAATATCGACCTTGCGGCGGACATGCTAAGCGACATAGCCTGCCGCCCAAGCCTTGATCCTGCGGATATCGAAAGGGAAAAGGGCGTCGTGTGCGAGGAGATACTCATGCTGGAGGATGATCCGGAGGACCTTGCCCACGAGACGCTGAGCGTCGTCATATACGGGGACAGCCCTCTTGCAAGGCCGATACTGGGCACACAGGACACCGTGCGGGCTTTTACGCGGGAGGACATACTTTCATATATGGACAAGCGGTACATACCACAGAACATGGTGGTGTCCTGTGCGGGCAACTTTAAGATGGAGGAGCTGCGAGCCGCGGTGAATAAGCGCTTTGACAGGCGGGGCCGGGGCGATAGCTACGTACCCCCAAAGAACCAGCTCATAAAGGAAAAACGCTTCAGGGCGGTGGAAAAGGACATAGAGCAGGTGCATATATGCCTGGGCTTCCCTGGGTTCCCAGGGGATACCGAGGAGCAGTTTGCGCTGCTGGTGCTCAATAACGCCCTTGGGGGAAGCATGAGCTCCAGGCTGTTCCAGAAGATACGCGAGGAGCACGGAATGGCGTATTCCGTGTACTCATACCCCACGAGCTATTCGGATACCGGCTATTTCACCCTCTATGCCGGCACCGGGGAAAAGCAGGCCGCCAAGGTGGTGGAGCTTATGCTCAGGGAGATAGATTCCGTCAAGAAGGACGGCATAACCAAAGAAGAATTCGCCCGCAGCAAGCAGCAGCTGAAAGGCAATTATCTCTTAGGCCTTGAGAGCACTGCTTCCCGCAGCAGCTCTTTGGGACGCGGCGAGCTAAGAGGAAGGATATACACCGATGAGGAGCTTATTCGCCGTATTGAGGGCGTTACGATGGAAAGCGTCCAAGACATCATTCCAAGAGTACTGGACACAGAAAGAATGGCGGGAGCATTCGTTGGCAGGGTAAACAAGAGGGAAACCGAAGTAAAGAGGATATTCGAGACGGCGTAAGCCGTATATAAAAGGAGCGCAGATGGCGAGGAGAAGAAAAGTAAGGTTCAGCGGAAGGTTTTACCTTACCATGCTGGTGCTGCTGGGCATAGTGGTGGCTCTGGTGCTGATAATACCCAGCGGCGGGGGCGGTACGCTCAGAAACGCCACTATGGAGGCAAAGCTGATGCCGGAGACCGTAATAATACGCAATGAGAGCACCGTAGCGGTGGACAAGTTCGATATGGTGGATCATCTTGTGGACGAGGGCGCCAGCGTAAATGCCGAGGTGCCTGTGGCGACGGTGTACAAATGGGGATACAGCAGCGAGCTTGCCCAGTCCCTCGTTACAATACAGCAGAAGATATACGAAAAGCAGCTTTCGATATTGGACGGAATAGAGTCCACCGAGCTTACCTCGGTAAACGGTCAGATAGCCGAGCTTAAAAGCAAGATAGCCTTCAACGTCTCAGAGGGCGGCGATGATGATTTGCTTGAGCTTGAGCGCAGCCTGAAGGAGCTGCTGAACCAGCGTACCGTATACCTGAAAAATTCCGTACAGGCGGATGTTGAGCTGAATTCCCTCTATTCCGAGGAAACGGCGAAGCTGGCCCAGATAGCCGAGTACACCAGCACTGTGAACGCCAAGATGACCGGTCTCGTGAGCTTTTATTTCGATGGCTATGAGCTGGTGCTCAACGGGGAAAAGCTGGACGTGGTAAGCGCAGACGTCATAAAGAAGATAATCAACGGCGAAAGCGGCGTCAACGCCGCAACAAGCGAAAGCCTTCTGTTCAGGCTGGTAGATCCAAACAAATGGTACGCCGCATTCATAACCTCACCCTCAGAGGGAGCCAGCCTTATGGGGGGGCAGACATATACCGTGACCTTCGAGGGCATGAATGACGTAACATACACGGCTACCGCACTGGAGCCTGTGGTGTGTGACGGCGGCATAGTCAATATGCTGGAGTTTACCGAAAACATAGGCGAGCTGCTCAGCATTCGCGTGATCAAAGCTACGGTGACGGCCCAACTTGCCGGCCTTGAGATGAATGCCGCTGCGGTAAAATCCAAAAACGGCGAGAGCTACATAACCACAAGCACCGGCGACGTCCCGGTGACGGTGATAGCCGTAAACGGCGACAAGGCGCTGATAACGGGCGATGGCCTCGTAGAAGGCATGAGGTATAAAAAGTAGCGGTATAAGCGGCAAAGACCGAAAGGACGGTGGCGTATTTTGAGCATAAGGGACAATTACCTGACGGTGATGGAAAACATCGCGTCCGCCTGCGCTCAGTGTGGGCGAGGCGAAGGCGAAGTGAAACTCATAACCGTTACCAAATTTGTAGATACGGGGCGCATAGCCGAGGCGGTCGCCGCGGGCGCGCGCCATGTGGGCGAAAACAGGGCGCAGGAGTTCAGGGACAAGCTGGATTTTTTCAAAGAAAACGGCCTTGACGCGCATTTGATTGGACAATTGCAGACCAATAAGGTAAAATATGTAATAGGCAATGCAAGCCTTATACAGTCTGTGGACAGGCTGGAGCTTGCCAAAGAGATAAGCCGCCTTGCGGTAAAGGCGGGAATAACCCAGAATGTGCTTGCCGAGGTGAACATCGGCGGCGAGGCTCAGAAGGGCGGAATAGCTCCGGACGAGCTTAAGGACTTAATTTCGGTAATTTCCGAGCTGCCCGGCATAAGGGTGAAGGGACTCATGTGCGTGCCCCCTGCTGTGGGAGAGGAGGAGGCGCGAAGGTACTTTGCCTCTATGAGAAGGCTATTTGAGGATATCGCATCGGCGGGTATTCCCGGCGTGGATATGCGGGAGCTTTCAATGGGTATGAGCGGGGATTATAAATCGGCCATAAAGGAAGGCGCTACCATGGTACGGGTGGGAACGGCCATATTCGGCGCAAGACCGGCGGCTGTGGCAAGGGCGTAGAGACAGAGAGCCCCGAGCCTGACAATTATCACAGTGTTTTTCTCCAAGCGCCAATTAAACAATCTATTTTATTTAATTGAATGGAGGACAACATGGCAGGAATTCTTAACAAACTGATGGACTTTATCGGCATCGAGGATGTGGACGATGAAGGGTACAACGAAGATTACTTCAACGATGAGCAGCAGTCTATGGCTGAGGACAACGTAGTCAGCCTCGGCAACCGCGGCAGGAGAAAGACCGCCGCCGGCAATAACGTGGTAAGCCTTCCCACGGCGGCGCCCATGAAGATGGTGGTGTATCATCCCGTAAGCTATGAGGATACCCAGAACATCATCGACAACCTTAAGAGCCGCAAACCCGTTATCGTCAATATGGAAGAGCTTGAGATCGACTGCGCACAGCGCATACTGGACTTCATGGCGGGCGCTATCTATGCACTCGATGGAACCATCTACAAGATCTCCCGCGGTATATTCGTCGTAGCTCCCACCAACTATGACGTTATCGGCAACGATGACCGTACCGACGTTGACGTGATCTGATAAAGGCTCGCATTTCAGACTGTGCGGGGGTTATCCCCGCACAGGGCTGCAATTGCAAAACTCAGAGGTAGCATGAAGAAGAGCGATATAATAGAAAAGCAATTCAACAGAGCCTTTTGGGGCTACGATATAGTCGAGGTGGACCAGTTCCTCGATGAGATAGTTAAAGAGCTGGAGCACATGGAGCAGGAGAACAAGCTCCTTGAACTGCGCAACCAGATGCTTCTCGACCGCATGGCGCGGGACGGAGTATCCCTTAGCGAGGAAGATAAAAAGTAACAAAAAAAGCACAACTACGAATAAACGGCCGGCACTGTCCGGCTTTTTGTATGTTAATTTTTAAGCCCCCTGCCAATACTAAAAGGACCATGCAAAACACAGGGAGGCTACAATGCTGCCAAACAGGACATATAACGAATTAAACGAGAGCTGCTTTTCACAGACCGAGCTAAGCGAGGAGGCGAAGCTTCGTGCGGGCCTTTCCGCCAGAAAAAACAGGCGAAGCTCGCTTCAGCTCACCGCCGACAGGAAGGCGCTTATTGCCATATACAAAAAAATGCAGGAAAGGGAGGAGCAATGGGGCGCCCTCGAAGCATTGTTTCGCGATTTTTATATAGTTGAGCGAGTATTGAACGACTGCGATGAAAGGCCCAGGCGCCTGCCGGTGCTGCTGCACGGCAGCCATGCGGGACTCCCGCGGATATACGATATAGCCGCCTGCATGGCCGGCAGACGGGACGGACGTATAGACGAGGCCACGGTATACGCCTTCATGGAGGCGTATCAGAGCGTAACGCCGCTGACGATGGCAGAGGTGGCGGAGCTGCCCAACATGCTCAATGCGGCGCTGGTAAAGCTGCTTACGCTGGAATGCGAAAGAGCCTTAGAGGCGGAGAATTCCATGGAAACAGCAAAAAGCGCGGCTGCCCAGCTGGAGAGGATAAAGGAACGGGCGCGGCGGGAGGCGATTATAGACAGGCTGAGTCTCGGAGAGGATCCGGTGCTGTGCGAATGCCTGTATGGCATGATGAAGGAGCACGACGAAGGGATAGCGGAGCTGATAAACGCAAAGCTGCAGCTGGAGGATAAGAGCATAGACGGGCTTTGCGCCAAGGCGACGGCGATGCGGCGGCGCAGCACTCAGCGGGCGGATAACGTCATAAGGAGCCTCAGATGCATAGGCGGTATGGAATGGAATAAAGCCTTTGAGGACCTGAGCGTTACCGACAGGGAGCTAAGACGGGATCCGGTATACGGCAAGATGGACGGACGCAGCAGAAGCTACTACCGCGCCTCTGTGGAAAGGCTTTCGATGCGGCTGGGGGCTGCGGAGCAAGTTATAGCCCGGCAGGCAGTGCGCCTTGCCCAGAGCGGAGAAGGAAAAGAGGGTCAGGCGGGTTGGTATCTGTTTATGGAGGGCAGGGAACGGCTTTATAACGTACTCAGGCCAGACCTGCGCTTCAAGAAAAGCAGCGAGGACAAAAAGCTCTGGAAATTCGAGATTTTCAATATAACCCTTGCCCTGCTCCTCGTATGGCTTGGAGCAACGGCGGGCATAGCGCCGCTGATACTGGCAATTATTCCCGCGTGGACGGTGGCCTCCGGCATAAGCGTAAGGCTGTGGCTGAGGTTCAGCCCGCGCCGGGTGATACCCAGGATTGCGGAGAAGAACCTTACCGGCGGCAATAAGACCCTTATAGTGATACCTGTGCTTGTGACAGATGAAAAGGGCCTGAGGGCAGTATTTGAGCACATTGAGAACCATTATCTCGCCACCAGACTCAAGGGCTGCTATTACGCCGTACTGGGGGATTTTAAGGACGGCCCAAAGGAGCGCGAACAGGGTGAGGGCGGGCTTTTGCGAATGGAAAGGGAGCTTACGGCGCAGCTGAATAAAAAGTACCTTTCAGGGGATGGAGAACCGCTGTTTTACTGCCTGCACAGGCATCGCAGTTTTGCCGCAGCAGATGGCATATATATGGGCCGGGAGCGCAAGCGGGGAGCCATATGCGACCTTGCCAAGCTTATATGTGAAGGGGACAAGGAGCCTTTCTGCCTTATTACAAATGAACTGCCGGAGGGTATAGAATACTGCATAACGCTGGACAGCGATACCATACTTCCCCCCGGAGCCGCAGCAGAGCTGATAGGCTGCATGGAGCACCCCCTGAACGCTCCGGAGATATTCGGCGGAACGGTGCGCCGGGGCTACGGAATGATAGCGCCGCGCATGGCATCTACATCGAAGGGCGCAGCAAAGAGCTTTTTTGCGAGGATAATATCGGGCTCTACCGGTGTGGACGGCTATTTTCCTACAGCGCCTGAATTCTATCAGGACGTGTTCGGCCGCGGCTCCTTCGGCGGCAAGGGAATATTCCGCATACGGACATTCATGGATACCGCCATGCGGTGGATACCCGAAAACACCGTGCTTAGTCACGATATGCTGGAGGGCTGTTTCTGCGGCTGCGGTTACGCAGGGGATATCGCGCTATACGACAACGAGCCGGACGCGTTCATACCCTGGTGGAAGCGGCAGCACAGGTGGCTCAGGGGCGACTGGCAGCTGCTGCCTTTTTTGAAGGACTGGGTAAAGGACGCGGAAGGGGTGAAACGGGATAACCCTTTAAGCTGGCTTTCCAAGCGCAAGATACTTGATAACCTGAGAAGGTGCATGCTGCCCGCCAGCGTGCTGTATGCGGTGCTGCTAATGCCGTATACCGGCGGGGGCTGGCATATAGCGCTGGCTCTTTTCGCCCTCTGCGACGGCTTCTTTACGGAGCTTATAACGCTGCCTTTCAGGGCGGCGTTTACCCGCAATGCCGATCCTTTGGGAATGACGGCTGATATGCTGCTGCCGGCCGCCCGGGCGGGGCTGGACATAATGGCGCTGCCATACGCCTCAGCGCGATCGGGGGATGCCCAGAGGCGCACGCTTTACAGAATGCTGGTGTCCCACAGGCATATGCTGGAATGGCAAACCGCAGCTCAGACCGGCTCAAGGCCAAAGGGAGTAAACGGCTACTATGGCGCGCTGTACATATGCCCGGTCATGGGCATAGTCATGGCCGCGGGTGCAATACTGGGCAAAACGCCAGCCATCGCGGCGCTTTTTGCCGCGCTGTGGTTAGCTATGCCGGCGGCAATATGGGCGCTGGACAGGAGGCTCCCCAAGGAGAAACCAAGAGCTGACGAAAGAGAACTGCTTGAGGATATTGCGGAAAGGACCTGGGCGTTTTTTGAGACATTTGCCGGAGAGGGCAGGGGATATATACCCCCGGATAACTTTCAGCAGGAGCCGGAAAAACGCCCCGCAGTAAATACGTCGCCCACAAATATAGGCATGGCAATGGCGGCGGTGTCCGCGGCGTAGCTGGGGCTTATTACGGCTGATGAACTGGAAAAGAGGCTGTCCGGCACAATGGATACTGTGGATAAAATGCAGAAGTGGCACGGGCACCTCTACAACTGGTACAGAACTGATACGCTGGAGGTGATGCGTCCGCGGTATGTTTCTACCGTGGACAGCGGCAACTTCTGCGCCTGCCTTATTATAGGCTCAATGGCCCTTAAGAAATACGGCCGTGAGGATACGGCGGCGCGCCTTGAACGGGCGGCAAGGGAAACGGACTTTTCGGCGCTTTACGATGCGGAGCGGAAGCTTTTCAGGATAGGATACGATGGCGATGCCTGCGAGCTGTCAAATTCGTGGTATGACCTTCTTGCCTCGGAAGCGCGCCTGACGAGCCTTATAGCGGTGGCTCTCGGCAGCGTAAAGTCGGAGCACTGGTTCAAGCTCGGGCGTCAGATGGCGCCGGTGCTGGGCGGTACTCTGGTATCCTGGAGCGGCACGATGTTCGAGTACCTTATGCCGGTGCTGTTTACTGGGGCGGCGCCGGATACGCTGCTTTACAACAGCTGCCTGAACGCCGTAAAGGCGCAGAAACGGCAGCGCTATGGCGGCGTATGGGGTATATCCGAATCAGGCTACTATGCATTTGACCGCAACATGTACTATCAGTACCGTGCCTTCGGCCTGCAGCGGCTCAGCCTTATGAGCTGCCGGGAGCGCAGCAGGGTAATATCGCCGTATTCGACGATGCTCGCCCTGGCCTTTGATCCCAGGGGCGCATGCGAAAACATAAGGCGGCTTACAGGGGAGGGCGGATTGGGCCCATACGGAATGTACGAGGCGCTGGACTATACCGAGGGCCGGCCGGATCAGAAAAAGGACCATGCCGTAGTGCAAAGCTTTATGGCGCACCATCAGGGCATGAGCATGTGCGCCATAGCAAACGCGCTGTGCGATGGGGCGATAGAGAAGTACTTTATGTCATACCCTGCAATGCGCGCGTTTGAAATACTTACAGAGGAACGCGCTCCGGCCAGGGGCATACGCATAAAACCGCTGCATTCGGCTGAAAGCAGGGCGCAGAGGAACGGCGCGCGAAAGGAGGCGCGGCCGCGTATAATACGCGAAAGGTACAGTATACCCGAATGCCAGCTGCTGACCAATGGCAGCTATACGCTGTTCGTGACCGAAGACGGAGACGGCTTTTCAAAGTGCGGCGATATAATGCTTACGCGCTGGCGGCCTGACCATATACGCGGCCGGAATGGCGTACGGCTGGTGGTGCGGAACGGAAGCGATGCATGGGATGCTGCAAGGGGCGCTGAAGCCGTGTTTTACCCGTACAGGGCGGAATTCAATAACGCCCGCGACGGCATATCCTGCCGGATGGAGATATGCGCGGCAGTCGGGCAGAACGGCGAGGTGCGGCGCATCACCGTAAAAAACACCGGCACAGAGGAAAAACATATAGAACTGGGGGCGTTCTTTGACGTGTGCCTGAGCTCACAGGCGGCGGATACGGCTCACCCATCCTTCAACAGGCTGAAGGTGGATGCCCACATGAGAGACGGCGCGCTGCTGTTTGAAAAGCGGGGAAAGGCTGCGGGTTGGCTGTACGGCAGGCTGATATCAAAGGGACAGGTGAATTACTGTGCGGACAGGCTAAAGGCGCTGGGGCGGCTGAAAACACCGGAGCAGGCCATGATGCAGCCAATGCTGCAAACAGAAAACGCCGAATGTCCGGTATTGCCGTATTTCGGGGCGCGGAGCGAGGTGACGGTAGCTCCCGGCGAGGGACAGGAGCTGTGGTTTATCATGGGTTATGCCGAGAGCGAGGAGCGGGCGTTGGAGGACTGCCGCGAGCTTCAGGGGCGGCTCAACGATTGCTTCGCCATGAGCGAGGCGCAGACTGACGGGCTGCTGAGGGAGACGGCTACGGAATACGGGAAGGCGGAGCTCTTTGAAAGGATCGCGGCAAGGCTGCTGCTGGAGATACCCATAAAGTACGGCGCCGTTGGGCCCGGGGGGACGGAAACACTGTGGAAGCACGGTATATCCGGCGACAGACCTGTGCTGCTGGTAGAAATACAGCGCATTACTGAGCTGAGGCTGCTGCGCTCCCTTATGGAGTTTTCGAAATACATGGCAAAAAGGCTGCTGCCCGTGGACATTATCGCGGTGGGCCGCTACCCGAACGAATATCGGAACGAGCTGCGGGAGCGTATGGCGGCCATAATGGCAGAGGAGATAGGCTGCGGCAGGGCGCACCTTATCAACGGCTTTGAGCTGAAGGAGGGCGAGAAGGCGGCGCTGCGCTGCGCCGCTATGGTGGAAATAAAGGCGGACGTGAGCCTGAACAGGCAGTTTGCCCCCTCTGCCAGGAGGGAGGCGGAGCTGCGAAGCTATAACGGTTATAAGCATGGCTGCATAGACATAGGGCGGCCGGAGCTGAGCTTCGATAACGGCCTCGGGGGCTTTGATAAAAACGGAGAGTACGTCATCACCCTTGAGGCGGGGCAAAGCCTGCCTATGCCCTGGTGCAACGTGATAGCCAACGATACCTTCGGCTGCATAGTTACGGAACGGGGGGGCGGGCATACATGGCGGGAAAACAGCCCGGGAGCATAAGCTCACCCCGTGGTACGATTCCCCCGCCGAGGATATGCAGGGGGAGTTCATCCTGATAACCGATACGGTAAGCGGCGAGTCGTTTTCGCCCTTCGCGAGCCTTATGCAGGGGCGGCGCATAATACGGCACGGCTACGGTTATTCGGAGTTTTTGTCAGGAGACTGCGGGCTTAAAACCAAGCTTACGGTGTTCGTCCATGAGCGGTTCAACGTAAAATACTCGGTGCTGAGTATAGCCAATCCCGGCAGCTCAAGGCGGGAGCTGAGTATAATGTACGGAGTGGAGTGGGCGCTGGGGCCGGTTCAGAGGAGGCATGGGATACACGCATACCCGATGGAATCCGGCATATGCGCAAGGAACCTGATGGATAAGGACAACGACGAGACGGCGTACATTGCCATCGTAAATGGTGAAGCCGAAAAGTGCTCTGACAGGGAGATTATATTCGGCCGGGGCTGGGACGCCGATGCACTGACTGGCGATAGCAGCCGGAGCGGAGCATCCGCCCTGCGCAGCGAGGTGAACGTTGCCCCCGGGGAGGAGATACGGCTGGTGTTCGCGCTGGGCGAAGGCGGCGAGGACGAGATACGGCAATGCTTGAATGAGGACACGGACGCAGCCCTTGATAATGTCAGGACGCTGTGGAAGCGGAGGCTCAATGGCGTTGAGATACACACCCCGGACGCAGCCATGGACGCCATGATGAACGGGCGGCTGCTGTATCAGGTCTTTGCCGCAAGGGTGCTGGCTAAATGCGGCTACTATCAGTGCGGCGGCGCGGTGGGTTTCAGGGATCAGCTTCAGGATATGCTTGCCGTGATGCACACTGAGCTCGAACGGGCAAGGCGGCACATACTGCTTTGCGCCTCAAAGCAGTTTAGGGAAGGGGACGTGCTGCATTGGTGGCATTGGCCGAGCCGGGGCGTGCGCACCCGCATAACCGATGACAGGCTGTTCCTGCCCTATGTATTGTGGGAGTACGTTCACCTGACGGGCGATCAAAGCATACTCACCGAGCAGGTGAGCTACCTTGAAGGCAAGGCGATACCCGATGGGGCAAAGGACCTATACGACGACTTTGCGGATTCATCATACACGGAGACGTTGTATCAGCACTGCGTAAGGGCGGTGGATAGCATAGGCTTCGGCAGCTATGGATTGCCCCTTATGGGCGGCGGCGACTGGAACGACGGCATGGACGAGGTGGGGCACGACGGCGGCGAAAGCGTATGGCTGGGCTGGTTCCTGCTGGACGTACTGGACAAAATGTGCTGCTTAGCCGAAATTTGCCGCAAGAAAGCGGACGGTAAGCGCTTTGCCGAAAAGGCCAGAAAGCTCCGCCACTGCGTAGAGCAGGCGGGATGGGACGGCGCGTGGTACAGGCGGGCGTATTACGGCAGCGGCGAACCGCTTGGCGCAAAGGGGAACGTTGCCTGCGAGATAGACTGCATATCCCAGGCCTGGGCGGCAATATGCGGCGGTGAACATGCCGACGAGGCGGTGAACTCAATGCTCAGCATGCTTTACGACGATCAGGAGGGTATGATAAAGCTGCTCACGCCGCCATTTACAGGGCAAAGCTGGCAGCGCCCCGGGTATATCGAGGATTACATTCCCGGAGTGAGAGAAAACGGCGGACAGTACACCCACGGCGCCGTATGGGCAGTGCAGGCCTGCTGCAAGCTGGGCATGGGAGAGAAGGCTCTCGCGCTGTTCGATGCGCTGAATCCAATAAACCACGCGCTCACGCGGGCGCAGGCGGCAAAATACAAGGGAGAGCCATATGCCGTGGCGGGGGACGTGTATTCCGGACTCAATGCCGGACGGGCGGGCTGGACGTGGTATACGGGGGCCGCAGCGTGGCTGTATAAGATATGCCTTGAGGATATGCTGGGCATACGGAGGGAGAAGGATGCGCTGCGCATAGCGCCTACGGTGCCATTTGAGGAGTACACTGTGAAATACAGATACGGCGAAGCAGTATACATACTGCACCTGAGCGGTAAAAGCCGGGGCACGGTAAAGCTGGAGGACGATAAAATGACGCACGAGATCACACTGTAATGATAAAGAGAAATGCCGCAGTCCAAATGGGCTGCGGCATTTCATATGGGGGGAAAACTTATAATAGGGATTTTTTATTTATTTTAAGTACAGCTCCAGCTCGACCTCGTCCTCATCGCTGCGGCCGGACTCATTGAAACCGAGCCTCTTATACAGGCCATAGGCAGCCTTATTATCGGGTGCGCAGGTGAGTGACACATGGTTTGAGTTTCCGAAGGGCTTAGAGGCTATGTAGCTAAGTACTCGCTGCATGGCGGCCTTGCCGTAGCCCCTGCCCTGATAAGCCTTATCTATCATCATATGCCAGATGTTGTAGGCTTCCTCGTCGTAGTCGTATATTACTATGACATAGCCTATCATGGTATCGCCGGCGTACACTCCGAAGGGCTGGCACTGATCGCGATAAACATAGGCTTGAGCCAGGCTGCGTATGGGGTGGGATACGAATTTATCCTGCCCGTCTCCAAGCTGGAGATTGAAGCAGTCGATAAAGTTGGATTCGTCTATGGGCCTTAAAGTAATGTCTATCATATGTTCTCCTTAGGGAAGCTTGCAGTATTCGACGGCTATGCGGGAGGCGACCCGGGCGTTGTTGTAGGCCAGCTGCAAATTGGAGGCAAGAGACTCGCCGCCTGTCAAATCCTTTATGTGGGCGAGCAGGAAGGGAGTGGTGTCCTTGCCATGTATGCCCTGCTCCTTGGCCATGGACAGAGCGCGGTTGATAACGGTCTCCATCTCGTCAAAGTCAAGCTCATACTCCTTGGGTATGGGGTTGGCTATGAGCGCGCCGCCCTCCAGACCCACATCCCATTTTGTTTTGATTATGCGGGCTATCTCATTGGCGTCCTTTGCGTTGTAGTCTACCCTGAACCCGCTCTTGCGGCAATAGAAGGCGGGGAAGTCATCGGTATCCACGCCAACCACCGGTACGCCCATGGTTTCAAGGTATTCGAGGGTCAGACCTATATCCAGTATGGACTTTGCGCCTGCGCAAATGACCGCAACGGGGGTATGGGCCAGCTCCTGCAGATCCGCGCTTATGTCCATAGTCTCGGTAGCGCCCCTGTGTACGCCGCCTATACCGCCGGTGGCGAATATACGTATGCCGGCGAGGGAAGCTATGAGCATGGTGGTAGCAACTGTGGTGGCGCCGGTCTTGCCGGTAGCAAGGTATACAGCCACGTCCCTGCGGCTGACCTTGCCTACGCCATTTGCCTTGCACATTATCTCAAGTTCCTCGGCATTGAGGACATCGCCTTCAATCAGCCCAAAAATCTGCCGTAT
>ERZ860322.1362-NODE-1362-length-14112-cov-3.798748_pt1 | contig 14112 bp, 15 predicted proteins | sample MGYA00509979_ERZ860322 | MGnify/ENA primary metagenome ERZ860322 (study PRJEB30046, sample SAMN00715217) | human gut metagenome | study: EMG produced TPA metagenomics assembly of the A metagenome-wide association study of gut microbiota in type 2...
GCGGGCTTTTCGCCTATCTGCCCGACGCTCTATCAGCCCCTTTTCCTCAATGACGCCGTTCCAGAGGAACATAAGAGCGGCATCGACATGGGGCGCGACCTGCTCCGCCGCTCTCATGTGCTGGTGGTGTGCGGTCATACCGTCACCGAGGCCATGAAAAATGACATCGCCGTTGCCCAGCGGCTGGGGATCACCGCCACCACCCTTGAGGGCATTTTGACCGTCAAGGGACAGGGGCGCAGATAAGATGACGGCGCTCCGGCTGGGGAGCCTGTTTGACGGGATCGGCGTGTTTCCGCTGGCGGCGGTGCGCTGCGGCATTGAGCCGGTATGGGCAAGCGAGATTGAAAAAGCCCCTATCTCTATCACCAAGCGTCACTTTCCCGATATGGCACACTTGGGGGATGTGACAAAGCTGGACGGGCGGGAGATCCCGCCCGTCCATATCATCACCTTTGGCTCACCGTGTCAAAATCTCTCGCAGATCGGCAACCGCAAGGGGCTTGCGGGAGAAAAGTCCAGCCTGTTCTTTCAAGCTATCCGCATTATCCGTGAAATGAGGGAGGCGACAAATGGTCTATTTCCAGCAATCGCTGTTTGGGAAAACGTGCCTTATGCGTCGAAGTGCATAAATGACGTTATGAGTTGTAAGCAATTATGAACAGTCCTCTCTTCAAAATCTTATATTTTCTCTGAAAAATGCAAAAACGCTGTACATAATTTTCCTCTATACTAAGAATGTCACAATATATTAGGAGGTAACCTATGCACAGCAAGAAAACAGTTTTAATTGTTGATCTGATGAATGCGGCGAACATGGAGTTGATACGCTTGGATTTCAGATCATCGACACTCAGTCGGCATGACAAAGAATTTCGCCGTTTCTGCAACTACTGTACGGAAAATGGAATTCAAACTTATGATGCAGAAACCGGACCGCAGTACTTCAAGTTTCGCTTTGGCTTGAACATCGGCGATGCCAACATAAAATTGAACAGGCAACAGCTTGAGGCGCGCAATTCAATTCGCTTTTTGGACGATATCTTTCAATTTGGATATGCATTACGCTACAGTCATCATGACTATACCCTTACGCAGCAATATGCCAACTTACTGAATGAATACCTTGCGTGGTGTCAGAGAAACAACAACTCAGCCGGAACAATTGATGTCAAAAGGACAAAGATCCGGCAATTCTTATGCTTTTTGGATGGGCGCAAAATAGAGCTTTCAGAGTTAACCGCTGCAGACATTTCAGACTTTATGACCACACTGTGTCGTTACCATCGTGCGACCATCCATATATTCAGCAGCGTTTTGCGTGATTTTTTTCGATACCTTCAGGAAAACGGTACGCTGGAAAATGATTTATCCCCAAGTGTTCAAAGGCCCAAGATCTACATTGAAGAAAATATCCCCGAAACGTGGACCCCAGAGGAAGTACGACAATTATTGTCCGTTATTGACCGCAGCAATGCGATTGGGAAAAGGGATTACGCGATGCTTCTGCTTGCTATTCTGCTGGGCATGAGGGCTGGAGACATCTGTGCATTGAAATTCAAAAATCTGGACTGGCATCAGAAACTGATCACCTACACACAGCAAAAAACGAAAAAGACAAACACGCTGCCATTGCTTCCTATAATTGGAGATGCCATTATTGACTACTTAAAAAATGGCCGGTTAGACTCTGACTGTGATAATGTGTTTATCCGCCATATTCATCCTTACGGCGAATTTCAGTCCAGTACATCTCTTTCTGAAAATCTCAAGCGATATATGAAGTATGCCGGACTGACGGTGAAGAAGCGAAAAACAGCTCACTCACTGCGTCATACGCTGGCAAGCAGTCTCTTGTATGACGGCACACCGCTTATGACGATTTCCAATATTCTTGGACATAACAGCCCCAAAACGACCTCGGTATATACCAAGGTAGACCTTCCGGCCTTGCGTAAATGTGCATTGTCTTATGGGAAACGGAGGGAATTGGTATGACTTCAAAAATGCTGTTAGAGCAGTATATGGCAGAACGCCATGCTCTTGGATTTAGCCTGAAAACGGATGAAGGCTGTATTCAGCGCTTCCTCCGGGATTTCGCTGAGCCTGATGATGGAGTGATTTCGTTTACAAAAGAATATGTTCTAAGCCATATGGGAAACAGGTTGAACGTGCAAACCAATACCATCCTCAGAGATGTTAGCGCAATCAATGGATTCCTTGATTTTGTGATCCGCAAAGGATATACAGCATACAAGATCCCTCCTAAATCTCTTCCAAAAGAAAACCGCAATTTTAGGGCCTACATTTTTACGGATGATGAAATTGAGCGAATGTTGATTGCCGCGGATCATACGCCATTTACGGAGCAAAACCCTGCTCGAAAATACCAGATTCCTGTTATGTTTCAAATCTTATTCAATTGCGGACTGCGGACCTCCGAATTACTCAAACTGCGAATGTGCGATGTAGACCTCGGAGGAAATGTGTTTACCATTTTGGATACGAAATTTCATAAAAGCCGTTTGGTACCATTCTCTGATACGGTTGCGGAGGCCTTGAATCAATATCTGGAAATGTTCCCGCCAAAATCTGCCGATTCCTTGATTTTTCCGAGCTCAGGCCCTCGTAGCAACGATGGAAGGTACGGAAACAGTTGGCTGCGAACTCAATTCCACCAACTTCTCAGAATGGCAGGTATTCCTTACAATGGTCCAGGAAAAGGCCCACGGCCTCATGATATCCGGCACACTTTTGCGGTACACTGCCTTAACAACTGGGTGCTTTCAGGCGAGGACCTTACCGCTGCTTTGCCTGTACTCTCACGATATCTTGGGCACAACGGGCTGACCGGCACGCAAAAATATCTTCAACTGACAGCGCAAATGTATCCGGATATTGTTGCGAAACTGGAAGTGCAATTTGGCAGTCTTATTCCTCAGATGGAGGTGCCCGATGAAAACACCTGATTTCTCCAGATTTTTGACGCAGTACCTTACACACTACCTGCCTGTTCAGAGAAACCTGAGCAGCAATACCATTTGTTCTTACCGGGATACGTTTAAACTTCTCTTGATCTTTTGTAGAGACGAGAAAGGCTTTAATATTGCAAAGCTGAATCTGGCTAAGTTAGACAAAAAGTGCATAGAGGACTTTCTTCTGTGGCTGACCAATACCAGAGGTTCCTCTCCATCCACCTATAACCAGCGCCTCTGTGCTATCCGAGCCTTTTTTGATTATGTTATGACTGAAGAACCGGCGTATATGGAGCAGTGCATTTTGATCCTCAAAATTCCGAGCATGGTATCTCCGGCCCCGCTAGCGCAGTACTTAACGCCAGAAAACCTGAAGCATCTATTGTCTATGCCGGATACCTCTACGCCTAGAGGGCGTAGAGATCTTGTCCTGCTAACTGTTTTGTATGATACTGCAGCCCGTGTTAGTGAATTGGTGGATATTTGTATGCGAGATGTGCGATTGGATTTTCCAGCAGTGATTACTCTGCATGGGAAAGGCGGGAAGATCCGTACTGTGCCACTTATGAAACAGACTGCAGAACTGCTACGCAGTTACTTTGCTGAAAACCATATTGATATACGGCGCAATCCAGATATGCCGCTGTTTTGGAATGGAAGCAGACGCAAATTAACCCGATCTGGAATTACGTACATTGTCCAAAAGTATGCAGACATGGCGCAGGAGCTATCCTCAGGAATGCCCGCAAAAATTTCTCCGCATGTCTTCCGGCATACAAAGGCCATGCATTTGGTACAAGCAAATGTGAACCCAGTCTATATTAAAGACTATCTAGGGCACGCCGATATTTCTACTACAGAGGTTTATGCCAGAGCAGACAACGAAGCCAAGCGAGCTGTTTTGGAGAAAGCAACAGCTCGTCTTGATCTCCCAAAAGCATCTCATTGGGAACAGGATACTGAGTTAATTGAGTGGTTGTCCTCGCTTGGTTAACAAATTTCAAATTATTATGCACAGTGAAACAGGGCACTTTGCTCTGTTTCACTGCTTTTTAAGGCTGTGCTATACATAATTGATTTCTATTCATAACGTGCCTTATGCGTCGAAGTGCATAAGGCACGTTTTCCCAAACAGCGATAACTGGAAATAGATTGTCAGTTGCATCCCTCATTTCTTTGATAATGCGGATCGCTTGAAAAAACAGGCTGGACTTTGCGCCAGCCAAGCCGTCCCGGTTGCCGATTTGGGACAGGTTTTGACATGGCGATCCAAAGGTCAGCACATGGACGGGCGGGATGGCCCCGCCGTCCATGCGGGTGATGTCACCCAAGTGGGCCATATCCGGGAAGTGCCGTTTTGTGATGGAGATAGGGGCCTTTTCGATCTCGCTGGCCCATACCGGGGTGATCCCGCAGCGGGCTGCCGCCAGCGGGAACACCCCGATCCCATCAAACAGGCTCCCCAGCTTAATCGTCATTTCGTCTGCGGCCCTGTCCCTTGACAGTCAAAATACCCTCAAGGGTGGTCGCTGTGATCCCCAGCCGCTGGGCAACGGCGATGTCGTTTTTCATGGCCTCGGTGACGGTATGGCCGCACACCACCAGCACATGAGAGCGGCGGAGCAGGTCACGGCTCATGTCGATGCCGCTTTTATGCTCCTCGGGAATAGCGTCATTGAGAAACAGGGGCAGATACAGGGTGGGACAGATGGGCGAAAAGCCCGCCTCGTACACCGCCCGGCAGTACCGGGCCGCCTGTTCCGTGTTTTTGTAGTCTTCGCCACACCATGCGGCGGTAATATAGGCAAGGGGTCTTTTCATAGAAAACCTCCGTTTCATGGTGTTCAACCCTATCCCCCCGCCCTTTCCCATTCATGGGAAAGGAGGCGGCTCTGGAGGATATACCCCCGTCACGCCCCGGGAATGGCACAGCCGGGGCCGCCCGTAAAGGGCAAGCAGCCGCAGATCGGCGGTGCGATGCACCCTTGACGGACAGCGCCCGGCCATGCCGTGTAATAGGCGGCGACGGGGGATAAATCCCAAGAGCCTTGAACGAGGGAACGAAAAAGACCTCGGGACAAATTGTCCCAAGGTCGGTTACTTCTCCATGTCCTTTTTCTTGTCCGGCTTGCCCAGCTCCGGGGGCTGCTTCTCCTTCCACTCGTCCAGCAGGGCCAGAATGGTGTCCTTCATCTCCCGGGGCGTCTTGTCCTTGCCAAAATACTTTTCCAGTTCGGCGCTGTTGATGATCACCTTGTCAACCTCCTTTTTCTGTTCGCTCAAAATGCCGTCGATCACATCGCCGTTCAGCTTGCCCTCCTTGTCCAGTTCCCGCATCTTCTGGGCTTGGGAAAGGGACGGAGAGGACGCCTGCCCCTCAATGGCAACGGCAATATACTTCTGGTGCTTGGGACGGATGAAAGAAATCTCCACGGCGGGAGTAAAAGAGAGTTGCTTCTCGTCCACCATCTTTTGCAGATCAGGGACAAGCTCGGTCAGGCGGATATACCGCTGCACCTGCTTGTAGTTCATGCCGTTGCGATCCCCGACGATTTGTGTGGAGCGTTTTCCTGCGTCCCGGTCATCCTCGCCAGGACGGGCTCCTTGGTGCTTGATGGCCTCCACCTGCTGTTTTAGCGCAGCCGCCTTTTCCGTGGGTAAAATCTTCTCCCGGTGCCGCAGGTTGTCGTCCGTCATGGCGAGGATGGCCTCGTCATCGGTCATGTTGCGGACGATACAGGGCATATTGACAAACCCGGCCAGTTCGCTGGCCCGCTGGCGGCGGTGTCCGGCGATGATCTCATATCCTCCGCCCTCACGGGGACGCACCAGCGCAGGCTGATTGACCCCAGCGGCCTTGACCGACTCCACCAGTCCCTGCATTTCAGCATCGTCCCGGACGCCAAAGGGATGATTTTTGAACGGATGCAGCTCGGAAAGATTGAGATAGACAATCTCCTCTTTCACGCCACGGGCAGCATCCCGAGGGGCGGGCGGCTGTTCGGTTGCAGCCGGGGCCTCCGCCTTGGCGGGAGCGCCTTTCCCGGCAGGCGGTTTGCTTTGGGACATTTTGTCCCGAGGTTGCGGCTTTGCCTTATCAGGGGCCGCCTTGTCAGCCTTGGGCGGGCGGCCCCTGCGGGGCTTAGCCGCATCCTTCATTTTATCCGCCTGCTTGCCCTTGTCCGGGGCCGTAACCTTTTCCGGGGGTTTGCCTTTCGCCGCTCCTTCCTGGACAGCGGTAAAATCCACCACCTTTCCAGTGGGGGCAGGATCTCCCATGCCGGGGATCGTGGTCTGCTTCTCGTCCTTGCCCGGCTGCGGCGCACCCTCTACCACGGGGAACTCCGTCTTGGCCGGGGAGGGCTGATCCTGCACCGTGGAATCGGCTTTGATAGGCTCCACCTTTCCCGGCTTGGGAGGCTCGTCTACCCTCCCAGCGTCGGGAATATTCTTTTTATCGTCAGCCACCTAAAAACCTCCTTCGTTGTGAAATAGAAAAAGCCAGCCCGATGGCTGGCCTGTAGGGGAGCACCCCTCCTTTCTTGTTGGAATATATGAAAACGCTGCTCACAGTCCCTATAAAGCAGCAGCATCATCCAAAGGTATTTAATGACATTCTAAAGTGTTCGTGGTAGAATTATTGTAAAAAACAGCGATTCTCTGAACTTGACCATCAAGTATTTTTCTGATGTGGGTGGTTTAAATGTACAAATTCAAAACCAGTGAACAGAATAATGATAAAGCAACTGAATTTGAAACCAAATCTCTCCTTTACCTATTGACTAAAATTAAAGGTCACCGTGGTATAAGCCTCTTTATCATTGATTGCTTTAACGATGTCACAGGTGTTTCCGAAGATTATTCTGACAGTTGGGATATTCAATCAAAAAATGTTGCATCGTTAACCCCTCGTACGGTCGGCAAAGCACTATATACGCTATTTGCAAATTATGTGAGTGACATTTCTTTTGGCCATTTTATTCTATACTTGCCACAACTTAAAGAAAGCTATGTTGAGAATACCTCAGTAGAGATTTTTGACATTAGTAATTTCAAGAAAACTAAAGTCTCTCATGTAAAGGAAGGGTTGATAGCCGAGATTAAGCGTCGAAATGATCCGGATATAAACACACCAGCTATTATTTCGGAAGTAGACCAATTTTTATTTGATGTTATTTTTATATTTGACAAATACAATAAAAGCGATTACATCAAATCTATTATTAAATTCAAGAACGTTTCCAAATTGGATGATGAGTTCTTGACTCGTATTTTTGATGAAATTCGAATGCAGCAAGCATCCAAAAAAATCAGAAATGTTTACGGTGAAGAAGTTTCTTCAATCCAAGAAGCAGAGAAATTCGAAAAAAATATCTATCGAAAAGATATCGAACTGCTTGTTGTTAATAGAGTAATTGGAAATGATTTATTTTCCTCAAGAGGAATTCCGCTCTACTTCATTCAAGAAGTCCAAGGAATGGATGAGGAAGACATTGCTGATTTAATCCAAGAATGCCAAACTATTTTTTACAAAGGCATAATGCCAAGTGAAACAGGCTTTAGATTTTCCAGTGGATTGTAACGCTCTCACTGGTTGCATCAATGTGGGATATGAGAATATCAACCACCTTGCGCTTATCGTCAAAACTCACGGACTCCCAATCGTTGAGGTAATTCGTGATACAGTCAATTTGCGTGTCCGAAACGGAATTAGCGGTGAGATCGGCCACCAGCTTTAACTGCTTTTGCCGTTCTGCGTCCAGCTCCTCGATCCTATTGTTTGCGTATTGCAGGAGCAGCGGGTTTGCCCCGGACAAAGTGTCCAGAAGTTTCTCAATCTCGCTTTCCGTCTTTGCCAGGGCAACACGGGCGGCGGTCAGTTTGGGGTTATAGCCCGGTTCCTTGCCGCCTTTCAGCGTGTGATACTTCCGCATTTTCTCCACCATCTCGCCATACACAAAGGACTCCATGCTTTGCGCCGTCAGCGTACCGGCACCCTCGCAGCTCCCGTTATCGGCCCGCTGCTTGCACCGCAGGTAAGTAACGCCGTTTTGGGCTCTCAAGCCCACCAGAGCATAGCCGCAGCGTCCGCACTTGATTTTCCCGGCCAGCCAGGTATTGTGGCATTTGCGGCCATTCTGGAATGAGGTGTTTTGTGACAGCTTACGCTGGACGGTCAGCCAAAGGCTGGAGGGGATGCGCCCCTGGTGGGGAGCGATTACAAGGATTTGTTCTTCACCCTCCCGGCCCTGGTAGAGATAGCAGCTATTGTCCCCCGTGAACATTTCCGGGGGGCTTTCGATTTTTACGCCCTGGGCTTTGAAGTATTCGTAGATGTCCATATCGGCCTGGACATAGACCGGGTTTCTCAGCAGTTTCGAGATAAAGGCCCGTTGCAGGGCTTTTCCATAGACATCAATGGAGTTTTTGACAAAGTACCGGGTTATATCGCCGTAGGAGCTGCTCGGCTCCGCATACATCTGGTACATCAGCTCGGCAAAATCCATTTCCGCATTTTCCACCAGCTTCTTTGTCTTGATCCCGTCCATGACGATGGGCTCAGTATCAAAACCGTATGGCGTCCGGCCCCGCATATAGTAGCCTTTGGTACACCGGGAATAAAAAGCGTCCTGCACGCGCATTTGGATGCTTTCCCGTTCCAGCTGGGCAAACACGATACAGATATTGAGCATCGCCCTGCCCATTGGGGTAGAGGTATCAAATTTTTCCGTACAGGACACAAACTCCACATTGTACTGCTTGAACAGCTCCATGAGCTTTGCAAAGTCCACAATGGAGCGGCTGATCCGATCCAGCTTGTAGACGATCACCCGCTTGATGAGCCCCAGCTTGATGTCCTGCAAAAGCCGCTGGAAGTCCGGGCGTTCAATATTCTTGCCGGAGTAACCTTTATCCTTGTACTCCCGGCCCTCACCGCCTTTCAATTCGTAACGGCAAAATTCAAACTGACTTTCAATGCTGATACTGTCCTTTTTGTCAATCGACTGCCGCCCATAAATCGCGTCAATTCTGTTATCCATAATTAGCTCCCTTTCCATAAATGGGAGCCAACCTACAACTATATTATACCTCTAATGCCCCCATGCAACAAGGATGACTCCGGCCTACCCCCTCTGTCCGGCGTACTTTACAAACACATCAAACAGCCGCCGCTCGACCTCACGGCTTCGCTTATCCCGCTCCTGCGGCGGGTAAATGGGGGTAACATTCTTGACGGTGATCGTCCGATCCCCAAGAACGGCAGTTTTGATCTCGCTTTCGTATTTGACCTGTGCCTGCATAAAATACCTCCCTCTTAAAACGGTATGGATAAAGGAAACGGCCAGCACCCGCATAGGGCGCTGGCCGCTTGACGGTGTGACCTCTGGACACTTTGTCCAGAAGTCAATAGGGGCTCCGCTCGTAGTAAGCCGCAGCCTCCTCCGGGGTGGTGTAGTCAAAAACCTCGTGGAGCTCCAGCATGACCTGTTCAATGTCGGCGGGCTTGAAGCCGCACCGCTCCATCGCAGAGATCACATAGCCCCGGCAGGCCCCCTCGCTCCACGGCTGGGAAAGCAGGGCCGCCAATTCTGGATCGTAGTTCATAGAGCGTTCCCCTTTTTCATAAAGATATAGGGGAGCGCCGCGCTCATTTTCTTGCCCCGTCATAAGACAGCATCCTCGGCGGCGGCGCTCCCCCGCAAAGAGGGCGGCGGCCCGGCACTGTGGCCTGGGGCCCCCGCGTCCTCTTTACGGAGAGGGAAAAAACTTCCTCTCATATACCCAGGACAAAAAAGGGGCAAATGGAGATGGTAATTAGAAATTTTCTCTTAAATATTTTTTCATCCGTTTGATGCCGCTTTCCACGGAACAACGGACGGCGCTTTTATCCACGCCCTCCTCGCGGGCAATCTGGCGGTAGCTCTTGCCGAGGATCAGATGCGCCTCTACCCGGACGCCCTGCACCTCCGGCAGAGAGTTGAGGGCGTTCCACAGGTGGACGAACAGCTCCATACGATCCAGAAGCTCCTGCGGCGTCGGCTCATGCAGACAGGCCGAGTATTCGATCCCATCGTCACAGTCGAGGGAATACTGCGCCTTATTGCGGGTCGTGCGCCGCTGATAGGCTGCCTCATACAGCTTGTCCGCCTTCAGCTTGGCGGCCACTTCGTCGGAAACTTCGATGTATTCATCATGGGTGTACCAAGCGTAAAAGTCCTTCAGATTGATGGTCGTCATTTGTATTTCCTCCATTCGGTTCATGTGTGGGTGGGTGAACAGAACGGAGGACCGGCGGGGATCGACAGCCGGGGCTGGCTGCTTTGGGACAAATTGTCCCAAGGTGCAGGTATATAAAAACGCCCGCACAGCATGACGCTATGCGGACGCGAGTAAATAAAATTCGTGTTACATGATATTTAATTTCACATCCAAAGCCGGACTGCTCCGATGGAGGGGTTATGCTTTTTTTAGCTGGTGCAGATCATGAGCTCTGTGAAAAAGTAAAAAGGACACGGCGATACCTCCTCGGACACCGCCGTATCCTTAAAAAAGGGCGACTTTAACACCCCCTCCGTATTCTAATTTTTCAAAAAAGAAAACGGCGGCTTTGATTTCGCAAAACCGCCGCTGAAAAATATAAATTGAGCGCACAAAGTCAACCTGCCCGGCAACGGTTTTTTTCTTTCCCCGTCGGGCGGGGCAGGTAGTTGTCAATCGGGACCAAAATAAGAAGAGCCGATAACCACAAGAGACTGTCTTGTGTGTTATCGGCTCTGCGTCTGTGCGTCTGGCTCTTTGATAACTGTGATATTCATTTGCTTTGCATCAATCAAGCGTTCCTGCTTGCACTTTGGGCAAAATAGCGGAAAATTTTTCAACTCGGTATCTTCTCTTATTTGCAGCCTCGTTTTACTTCCGCAAACGGGACAACGCACCCACTCAGAAACTATTTTCCCCATCTTAGTTATCCCCTCTGTCTAAGTATTGATGATTGGGGAGCGTTTTTGTTAGAACGACCGTATAAACAATAGTAATTGCAATCAGCGCCATATGGAAAAGCATCCGTCGTTCAATCATTAATCCCATCCCATTTGCAAAGGCACTAGTGATATTGATAACAGCGTGTGCAATAATACATGGCAAAAGGCTACCACCACGGTAAAAAACAATGACAAACAAAAAGCCTATCGCAACAGCTCCAGTAATTTGAAACAGATTTTCCAGAGCCCCCATGCCACTTCCATTGATCAAATTCAACACATGGCCTAAACCAAAAGTAACACTAGAAATAACGATTGCCATTTTTGCATTGTCCTTTGCAATCGCTTTAAACAGCAAACCTCTAAAAATAACTTCTTCCATAAAGCCAACGCAGAGCATACAGATGATATAGCAAATGGTTTCAAGTAATGTAAAATTGACAACAACTCCATTCCAAAAGTTACTCGTCATTATGACAATCAAAGGAAGGTAGTAAAGAAACTGTCGCGCCGGAACAGGAGATTTACATAGCCCGTACTGCTGCAATAAGTCATTTTTCATAATAAAGTGCAGGAGGATAACAACTTGCAAGAAACAAAAAATGGCGCTGGCAGAATAATTGATTCCAATAACCTGATTAAGTGGATTTGCCAGAGATTGCAATACACAATAGACTCCTATCCAAATCAAGGAAAAAGTCATTTCGGACTTCTTGTGTAACTTTAACATTCTGTTTCCTCCCGTATGGCTAATATCGCACCTGTATAAACTCGTTTCAAATGCTTCGTTACCAGTTCTTCGTCATATTCTAATGAATTATTGACAATAATACTGGCATATCCATGAACAAACATGGCAAGCGTTATAAAAACCTCTTTTGTCTGCTCCATGTTCAAGTTCATAGCCTCCTGCATAGCCGAAATTATTGGCAGAAGTTCTTCGGAGTTTACCATTTCAAGTAGACTGTTTTCAACGGCGAAACCAGATTGAAAGATAAAGCGAAACAAATTCGGCTCTTCAACTGCAAAGCGAATGTAATTTAGTCCAATACCTAACATTATGTCATCCTGCTTTGAATTCATGAGATATTCTGTGTGGTACCATTCCGCCTTGAAGTAAGCAGACTTTTTTAATTTTTCAATCGTTGCAAAATGGTACATGACTGGCTGTGTAGAACATTTTAGTTTCTTCGAAACAGTCCGTGCATTGATGTTTTCCACTCCTTCCTCACGGGCTACCTCAAAGGCTGCGTCAATAACCATATCTTGTGTAATTTTTGCTTTCGGTGGCATTTATAATTTCACCCCGTATTATAACTCTTATTATATAACGATAATTATAATGTATAGATGGCATTTTGTCAACCAACAGCAAATATGAAGTTATGCAGTCAGAAACATGAAATTTATAATCGTTCAAAAAGCAACACCTGAAAAGTAAAATTACATTAGGTGATGTTATGAAAATAAAGCAAGATAATCGACGCTTCGATTTCCACGATATAGGGCTCGCCATCAAGCGAGCTCGGGAAGCCAGCGGGATGACGCAGGAGCAGTTGGCATATATCGTTGACCGGGCTCCACACACCATCATGTATAACGAGAATGACGGCCAGCACCCCAGCCTCAACACCTTCTATCAGATGGTAACGATGTTCAATATATCGGTTGACCAATACTTCTATCCGTCCAAGAATAAAGGCAGCGAGTGCAGAAAGCGTATCGACGCCATGCTCAACGCTCTTGATGAAAAAGAACTGAAAATTGTAGAAGCCACGATCCAAGCGATGAAAGCGGCCAAGGAAACGGAGGATGCGTAAGAGAAACACGCACCTCCGTTTTTTGCACTATTTTGGGGGCAGCGCACTAACGGCAAGCAGGGCAAGTGTGGCCACACTTGCTATTTTTGCATCCCGGCGGGCTGCAAAAACGCTTGTTGGGGAGCCTCCCCAAACCCGGCTTTGGGACATTTTGTCCCAAAGTAATTTGTCAGCGTCACCGTGCGCTATCGCTCCTGTTCCTTTTTGCGCTGGCCGTCCGTGACACCCAGCAGATGGTCGATGTTGGCCTTGACCGCCACGGCCTGCCGCATTTCCTGTTGGGCTACCCGATACTTGGCGTACAGGGCCTTTTTCTCCGCCGCCAGCTTGCGGCGCTTTTCTTTTAATTGGGCCATCTTGGGTAGTTTGGCCCCATCCAGCAGATCATTCAAAGCGGCCTTGGCTGCCCGGTAGTCAGCCAGCTCCGCCTCATGCTCGGCAAGGTATTTCCGGCTGTACTTGGCGGCCTTGTACCCATCAAAGACAGGGCGGGTCTTGGCGTACCGCACCACGGCTCCCATCAGCTCGGATGTTGTGGACAGGTCAGCCTCCGTCCGCCGGAGCTGCTCGGTCAGGGAATGAAAACGGGAAACGGCGTCCTCGGCCTTGGCAGAGAGCTGGTCATACTCGGTGATATTCTGCTCCTGCATGAATTGAAGCGCCGCCGCCATCTGCTTGAGGTTATACACCTTTGCCCACCGCGCATAGGCCGCGCCTTTGCCGGAGCGCAGGCGCTCCTGTATATCCACGATCAGATTGACACGGCGAGGGGCAGCAGGCGCAGGGACAGGCTGCTCCGGGATCGGGCGCTCCCCGGCGATGACGGTCTTGATGTCCTCGGGATCGTAGCCGTCCCCGAGGGTGGACGCCCGAAGCCGGGTCGCCCGCTCCTGCCCCGGAACAAGAAAAGAGATCGTACCGCCGCGCCCATGCTTGACCGTGAAGCCGGACGCCTCCATGAGCCGGAGAAAAGCGTCAAAATCGGCGGGGCGTTTAGCAAGAGCTTCATTGATGGCAAGCCGTAGCTGCTCCTTGTATGAGGGCTGCCGCTCCGTCCCCAGCCATGCCCCGTAATGGAGAAATCGTCCCTTGCTGTGCAGTTTGGGATTGGTAATGACGGACAGATCATTTTCAAGGCAAATGCGGTCAGAGAGCCGCCGTACCGCACGGCCAGAGCCGATGAAGTCCCGGAACTTCCGGGTGCAGTCCAGCGAGGTCGAGTTATAATAAATGTGATTGTGGATGTGCGCCTTGTCCGTGTGGGTGGCAACGAAAAAGGCATACTTGCCCTTTGTCCAGCGCATCGCCGTTTCATAGCCGATGCGGTTGGCCTCC
>ERZ860322.1374-NODE-1374-length-14035-cov-2.606080_pt1 | contig 14035 bp, 10 predicted proteins | sample MGYA00509979_ERZ860322 | MGnify/ENA primary metagenome ERZ860322 (study PRJEB30046, sample SAMN00715217) | human gut metagenome | study: EMG produced TPA metagenomics assembly of the A metagenome-wide association study of gut microbiota in type 2...
CGGAGCGGCGGCCCAAGGTCTCGCTGATGGCGGCCGACCATCTCGACGGCCCGATCACGATCGAGGTGCCGGTGCTGAACAACAACTTCAACTACTGGTACGTGGGTGTGGGCATACGCTACAACATCGCGTCGCTGTTCAAGAGCGGGCGGCGCATACGTCAGGCGGAGCTCTATGCGCGGCGTGCGCGCGAGTCCTATGATCTGGAGTGCGAGCGTGTGGACAATGCCGTTCAGGAGAGCTACGTCAACCTGATGACGGCCGAGGCCGACCTTCGCACGCAGCAGAAGAGCGTGGAGCTGGCCGACGAGAACTATGCCGTTGTGAGCAACCGCTATGCCAATGACCTTGCTCTGCTTACGGACATGCTCGATGCGGGCAACACGAAGCTGGAGGCCGATCTGGCGTTGGTGGAGGCGCGCATCAACCTCATATATGACTATTACCGAATGAAATACGTAACCCATACATTATAAAGACCGAATACCATGACACCAAAGAGATTACAGAAAACCATCTATAACGCAGCGATCATCTGCCTGCTTGCGGCGGGTTTGATCTATGTCTTTTCGCGCTTCGTCCATGCGGGCGTGGCCTATACCGACAACGCGCAGGTGCGCCAGCACATCACGCCGGTGAATACGCGCGTGTCGGGCTTCATCGACCGTATATGCTTCGAGGAGTTCCAGCCCGTCAAGCGGGGCGATACGCTTGTCATCATCGAGGATGCGGAGTACCGTCTGCGTCTGGCACAGGCGGAGGCCGACCTTGCCAACGCACGGTCGGGGCGCAGCGCCACGACGGTCGGGATGGCGGCCACGCAGAACAACCTGAGCGTGAGCGATGCGGGCATCGAGGAGGCTCGCGTGCGTCTGGAGAACGCGCGGCGCGAGGCGGAGCGTTACGGGCGCCTGCTGAAGGAGGATGCGGTGACGCGCCAGCAGTACGACAACGTCCAGACGGCCTTCGAGGCGGCCGAGGCGCGCTATGAGCAGCTCCTGCGTGCCAAGCGCACCACCTCGCTGGCCAAGAGCGAGCAGGGACACCGTCTGGAGCAGAACGAGGCGGCGATACGCTTGGCGGAGGCGGCTGTTGAGCTGGCGCGCCTGAATCTCTCATATACGGTTATCGTGGCGCCGTGCGACGGCGTGACGGGCCGCAAGCAGATCGACGAGGGACAGCTCGTGCAGCCCGGACAGACGCTTCTCGACGTTGTGGACAGCGGCGAGGTGTGGGTCACGGCCAACTACCGCGAGACGCAGCTCCCGTACATAGCTGTGGGCGCCGACGTCGAGATGGTCCGCAAGGGGATCGGCTCGGACGTCCGCATCGGCAACAAGTTCCTCTACCCCGGCTGCGGCTACGGCGGTTCATGCTTCCCGAAGGACGTGAAGGCGCTGGCCCACACGGCCCGGGAACACGGCTACACGATGCAGGTCATCGAGGCCGTCGAGCGGGTCAACGAGCAGCAGAAAGGGATTGTTTTCGAGAAATTGCAGACCGCGCTGGGCGACCTGCGGGGCAAGGTCGTCGCAATCTGGGGGCTGGCCTTCAAGCCCGAGACCGACGACATGCGCGAAGCTCCGGCAACGGTGGTGATCGGCCGCCTGCTCGATGCCGGAGCCGAAGTGCGGGCCTACGACCCCGTGGCGATGCCCGAAAGCCGTCGCCGGATGGCCGACCTGCCGATCCGCTACGCCCAGACGATGTACGAGGCCGCCGAAGGCGTCGACGCTGTGGCCCTCCTGACCGAATGGAAGGAGTTGCGCATGCCCGACTGGACACAGCTGCGCGCGACGATGCGGGGCGACGCGGTCGTCGACGGCCGCAACATTTTCGACAAGCCCGAGGTCGAAGCGGCGGGATTCCGCTACTTCGGCATCGGAAAATAAAAAACCGGCCCGCTTTCCGCGGGCCGGCTCTCTTTCGGATCACAGCATCGGAACCACCGTCACGTAGATCGCTGCGATGATGGCCGACGTGATGACGCCCATGATATTGGCTCCCAGCGCGTCGGGCAGGATCATCGACGAGGGGTTGTCGTGCGCGACGATCTTCTGCGCGACCTTGGCCGTCGTAGGCACGCAGCTGACGGCGGCGATACCGATGACGGGGTTGAAATTGCCCCGCTTGAAGAAATACATGAGGTAACCGCCCAAAATGCCCCCGATGCCCGAGATCAGCAGGGCAAGAATCCCCAGGACGAGCAGTTTGAGCACCGTGGGGTCGAGCAGCGTGTGCGCGTCGCACAGCACGCCCAGCAGGATTCCCAGGAAAAACGTCGAACCGTAGAGCATCGGTCCGCTGATGAAATCGTTCACATGCTTGAGTCCCGACTCTTTGATCACCACACCGATGAAGAGCGAGAAGAAGAGCGGAGCGGCCACCGGGAAGAGCAGGCACAGGATCACGCACATCACCACGGCGAACGAAATCTTGGTCGCGGCGCTGTACTGCTTCACCGGTTTCTTCGCCGGTTTCATCTTGATGGCGCGCAGACGCTTGGGGACCATCGCCCGCACCAGGTAGGGATAGCCGCCGTAGGTCAGGCCGAGATAGAGATAGGCGACGACGGTGATCGGCACGAAGATCTCCTTCGAGAGGTTGAGCGAGGTGAAAAGCACCATCGGCCCGTCGGCCCCGCCGACCATCGCGATCGAGGCGCTGTCGCTGGGACTCAACCCCATCGAATAGGCGAGCGGCAGCACAGCGAACGTGCCCAGCTCGGCGCACAGCGCGAGGAACATGCTCTGCAAGGGCTTCGCCAGCACGAAATTGATGTCGAGCATCGTCCCGATGCCCATGAAAATCAGACAGGCTATCAGTCCGTTGCTGAACGTGAAGGTGTAGATCGGTTGCAGGAAGTCGATCTGCAAAATGTTCATCAGCTGGTTGGTTTCCGTGACCATGGGGTCCAGAAACAGGTTGCCGTGCATGCCGCCCGGAAAAATCAGCACCCCGGCGTTCACCGCCGCCATGCCCAGCCCCATCGGAATCATCACCAGCGGTTCGAGCACGCCCCTGCGCCCCAGGTAAACCAGCAGGATGCCCAACAGAATCAGCCCGATACGCGCATACATGATCGCGGAATCGGCTTGCAGCAGGGTCGAGATTCCCTGGAAAATATTGCCAAGATCAAACCGTTCCATGGTGCAGCTCGTATAAACGGGTCATCTCGCTGTCTTGCCGTGCGGCATCCCCGGGGGTGCCGAGGTGGTATTCGGCCAGAGCGTCCATCGCATGGTCCGCATCCGGATCGGCGGAAACGTCCCCGCCGATCCGGGCGACCGAACGGATGTAGCGGTCGGTACGCGCAATGTCCATGCGGTAGGCGCGGCCCCATATGCGGCCTTTTCTCAACAGCGCGGAGATCTCCGTTCCGTTAAGCCGGGAGAAGAAAAACGTCATCAGTTTGAGTACGTACGCGAAGGCCATTCCCACGATAAACGTGAAGCCCATCATCAGCGACGTCTCCCCGATCATATGCATCAAATCCATTTTTTTACATTCATCAAAGTTTTGCCATCGGGTGTGCCGGAACATTCTGCGCATGCGGCAAAGCATGCCGAACGTCGTTCGCCGCACCGGCGTCGGTGCGACAGCCCGGAGTCCGCACACGGAAATCCGACGTACGATGCACGGACGGCATCATACGCTTGAAAGCGAAAGGATTTGACGGCTAAATGACCAGAACGCCGAACCGAAGGTAGTCGGCGCGATGGAAAGGCAGGGCGGTCTGCCCGCCGCGCAATAAAGAAGAGACGACGTATTTCGTGCAGCAGCCCTGCGCCAGCGGGAAATGCCGCCCGGAGCAGACGTCACGGTCGCCGCCCGACACCCGCTGCGGACCTTCCACCGGCTTGCGCAGCGACCGCACGGGGCAAGGCACGGCCGTCCGGACGGTCTCCGTCGCCACGCAGTCCCCGTATTTGAAACCGGCAAGGAAACATTCCGCCGTCTGCCGGACCGCAGCCGCAGCCGGCACTCCGGACTTCGCACCCGAATCCATGACGGACGAGAGGGAGGAGACCAGCAGAAAGAGGAATATGAAGACCGATGTTTTCATAGCGTACGGAAATACCCGTACCACAAATTTAGTACAAATCCGGAAGACAAGCAAGTTCGCGGCGGTTTTCTTTCAATTCATTTCCGGCCGGAGGTCGGACGAAGCCGTTCTCCGCCCCCGACCGGCCATGCAGGCCAGCCGGACGGGCACAAAAAAGGCCGGGAAATCCCGGCCCGGAAGGTATGGACTGCGTCTACCTGCGCACCTTGACGATGATCTTGCGCACCGTGCCCTCGCCCACCATCGGGGCGTGCCCGTCCTCGGGGAACAGCACCGTAAACTGCCCCGGACGCATCGTGTAATAGGTCTGCGGCACGTCGTCGAAGAGCTGGATGTCATTCTCGACGCTGAATTCGCCCAGCGGCTTCTTGAGCTCCCTGCGCTCGCTCCAGCCGAAGGACTCCTCCTCGCCCCGGATGAGAACCTGGATGTCGATGTACTCGTTGTGGATTTCGAGTTTGGCGTCGGGCTTCTGTTTCAGCTCGCGCTCCATGACGTTGACGTAGATGTCCTTGCCGTCGAGTTCGTGAATACCCGGTTCCATCGTCGTCCAGTCGGTCGAGGCGATCAGTTCGAAAGCCTGTTTCATGCGCGGGCTTACGCCGTAGTAAAGCGCGCTGTTTTTCAGAGAGTCTAAAATCATATTCTTTATTTGTTTTTCGGTTCTGCGTTCGTCCGCCGCCGAATTCTGCGACCCCGCGGAGCGAATACAAAGTTAACAAGATTTTTTGTTTTGACAAAGTGGCGGAAAAAGCATTATATTTGATGTCGGAACGTCTTACCGGACCGCACCCGATTCGGCTTGGACTCCACCCTGCTTTTGCGTACCTTTAATAAAAACATACCGATCATGGACTTTACGGAAATCAGACTTTCGGGCAAAACCCGTCGTGAACACGATCTGCTGGGCGAAATGGAAATCCCGGCGGAGTATTATTTCGGCGTGCAGACCATGCGCGCGGTGGAGAATTTCCACATCAGCCGCGTGCGGCTCAACTTCTTCCCGGAGCTGATCCGCGCCCTGGCCGACGTCAAGCAGGGCGCCGCGATGGCCAACCGTGACCTGGGACTGCTCGACCCGGCGATCGCCGACGCGATCATCCGGGCCTGCGAGGAGCTGCGCGCCGGGAAACTCGAGGAGCAGTTCGTCGTCGACATGGTGCAGGGCGGCGCCGGCACGTCGACCAACATGAACGCCAACGAGGTGATCGCCAACCGGGCGCTCGAACTCCTCGGCCATGAAAAGGGCGAATATCAGTTCTGCCACCCCAACAACCACGTCAACCTCTCGCAGTCGACCAACGACGCCTACCCCACGGCCGTGAGGATCGCACTGGTGCGCAGCATCGAGAAACTGGTGGCCTCGCTGCGCGAACTCATCGCGGCGTTCCACGCCAAGGGCGAGGAGTTCTCCGGCATCATCAAGATGGGCCGCACGCAGCTTCAGGACGCCGTGCCGATGACCCTCGGACAGGAGTTCGAAGCCTACGCCGCCAACCTCACCGAGGAGACCGAGCGGCTGACGGCCAACATGAAACTTTTCTTCGAGATCAACATGGGGGCCACGGCCATCGGAACGGGCATCAACGCCGACCCCGACTACGCCGGGCTTTGCACCCGTTACCTGCGCGAGATCACCGGACTGCCGCTCGTCGAGGCGTCGAACATGATCGAGGCCACGAGCGACACGGGCGCCTTCATTATGAACTCCTCGGCCCAGAAACGCCTTGCGGTGAAACTCTCGAAAATCTGCAACGACCTGCGGCTGCTCTCGTCGGGTCCCCGCTGCGGGCTGAACGAGATCAACCTCCCGCCGCGCCAGCCGGGATCGTCGATCATGCCGGGCAAGGTCAACCCCGTGATCCCCGAAGTCGTCAACCAGGTAGCGTTCCGCGTCATCGGCAACGACCTCACCGTGACGATCGCATCGGAAGCCGGACAGCTCGAACTGAACGTCATGGAGCCGATCATCGTCCACTGCCTGTTCGAGAGCATCGAAATGCTGATCAACGCCATGAACACGCTGCGCGAGAAGTGCATCGCCGGCATCACGGCCAACGAGGAGGTCTGCCGCCGGATGGTCTTTAACAGCATCGGGCTGGTGACGGCACTCAACCCCTATCTGGGCTACGAAACGTCGAGCATGCTGGCCAAGGAGGCCCTCAAAACCGGCAAGGGCATCTACGACCTCGTACTCGAGCATAAGCTGATGAGCGAAGAGGAGTTGCACAAGGTGCTGCAACCCGAAAACATGGTCCACCCGCGCAAGAAGATCGGAGAGTGACCGAACGGAACAGCCCCGGCCCGATGAGCCGGGGCTGTTCATTCCGCCGGGCCGCTATTCCGCCAGCCCGTAACGGCGCATCAGGGGCTTCACGTCGGGCACGGCGCCGCGGAAACGCACGTACTGCGCCATCGGCTCGTCATAGCCCGCTTCGGTCAGGATATGGCGGCGGTAACGGCGCGCGGTTTCGGAATCGAAAATATCGCCCGTGCCAGTGAATGCCGCGAAGGCATCGGTGTCCAGCACCGCCGACCACGTGTAGGAGTAGTACTGCGCGGGGTAACTGCTGGCGAAGATGTGGTTGTAATAGGTCGTCCGGAAGCGTAAAGCGGTATGCTCCGGGAAGTCGTAACGTTTCAGGAAGGCCCGTTCGAAAGCCGCCACGTCGCACCCTTCGACCGGCCGCAGCACGGTGTGCCATTCGAGGTCGAGCAGCGCGGTGGCATAGAAATCGGTCAGGTAAAGCCCCTTCAGGAAGTTCTCCGACTCCTTGAACTTCGCGATCAGCGCATCGGGAATCGGACGCCCCGTCTCGTAATCGCGGGCGTAGTGTTTCATCACCTCCGGCTCCCAGGCCCAATGCTCGTTCAACTGCGAGGGCAGTTCGACCATGTCGCGCGGGAAGCTGCCCGTCACCTGCGGATACGGCCCGCGCGAGAGGAAACCCGCCAGAGCGTGTCCGAATTCGTGGAAGAGGGTCTTGACCTCGGAGGTCGACAGCAGCTTCGGCCTGCCTTCGGCCGCACGCGAGAAGTTGCAGCTGATGGTCACCAGCGGCAGCACCTCCCGCTCTCCGGCGCACGAATACCCGCGCAGGCGCGAGCACCACGCGCCGCCGCGTTTGCCCTTGCGGACGAAGCAATCCAGATAAAGCAGTCCGAGGGGGCGGCCTTCGGCGTCTTTCGCCTCGAAGGTCAGCACGTCGGGGTGGAAAACGGGAATGTCCGTGCGCTGCGTCAGCGTGATTCCGAAAAGACGGTTGGCCACATAGAAAACGCCGTCGTTGAGCACATTGTCGAAAAGCAGGTAGTTGCGCATGCGCCCCAGTTCGGACCCGAATTTCGCCTTGCGCAGCTTGCCCGAATAGAAGGCCACGTCCCACGGTTCCAGCCGGAAGGCCGAATCCCGCTCGTATTTCACGGCGAAAGCCTCCAGTTCGGCACGCTCCGCACGTCCCTTCCCCGCGGCAGCGTCCTTGAGCGGCAGCAGCAGTTCGCGGACCTTTTCGGGCGTTCCGGCCATGTTCGTCTCCAGCGTGTAGGCGGCATAGTTCTCGTATCCCAGCATCCGGGCCCGTTCGAGACGCAGGTTGACGATGTCGACCGACAACTGGCGGTTGTCGTACTTCCCGTCCATGCAGCGCGAGGTGTAGGCCTCGTAGAGTCTCCTGCGCAGATCGCGGTTCGTGGCCGAAGCCATGACCGACGCATAGTCGCCGTTCGTGAACCCGACGGCCCAGACGCCCTGATGCCCCAGCCGGGCCGCATTGCGGGCGAAACGCTGCCGGGTCGTCCCCGCAAGCCCGTCGAGCAGGCTGCTGTCCTGCACGTACAGGACGAACTCCTGGGTCGCCTGCGTGATGTTCTGTCCGTGGCGGATGCGTTTGAGCGAAATCTCGCGGTTCAGCTCCTTGAGCCGCTCCTTCTGCCCGGGCGTGCAGAGCGCCCCGCCGCGGATATAGCTCCGGTAGACCTTGCCGAGCGTCCGCAGCTGGAGCGAATCCAGCCCGGCCGCATCGCGCCGGTCGTAGACGGCCTTCACCAGGCGGAAGATCGCCGTGTCGAGCGTCACGGCGTTGTATGCCTCTCCGGTCAGCTGCGCGGATTCCAGAGAGATCCGGATGATGGAGTCGCCTCCGAAATTCGATTTCAGGTAACCCAGCACCGCGCGCGGAACGTCCAGCAGGCTGTCGGCACGGTCGAGCGGCACGACGACGTTTTCGAAAGTCGCCTCCGCGGGGTCCAGCGCCCTGATTTTCGCAATCCCGGCCTTGTAGGCGCGGATGCCCTCCTCAATGGCGGGCATGATGTCGGCAGCATGGATACGGGCGAAGCGGGGCGCCCCGTAAGGGGCTTCGGAAGGCATCAGCAACGGATTTCCGGCAAAAAGCCGGCCGGAGAAAAGGAACAAGCCCACATACGGAGAGGAGAAGCGTTCTCCTTACGAGCGGAAGGGATCGGATCATGGCGAACGATTGGCTGAATTTTTCCACAAGATAGCAAAAAAATCGTTCCGGACAACACCTGCCGGCAAATTAAAACCGGCGGAAAGAGTGTCTCCGCCGGGGCATCCCGTTTTCCGGGTAATTCGTCAGGAACTTTTCCGAAGCCGCACGACGACGGGATGGTGGTCCGAATAGTCGACCGGAAGCACCTCGTAGGAAAGCGGTTCGAAACCGCCGCTCAACACGTAGTCGATGCGCAGCGTGTTGTAGAAACCGCGGAACGTATGCGAATAGCCCGACCCGCACTCACGGAAGGCGTCGCGCAACCCCCGCGCCATCGTGCGGTAGACATACGACATGGGCGTATCGTTGAAATCGCCGCAGACGATCCGCCGCGTGCGCGTCGCACCCACGACCTGCGCGATGCTGTCGACCTGCGCGGCCCGAAGCACGCTATTCTCGCGCAAACGGGTCACGATACTGCGGATTTTGGTCTCGCGCGCTGTGTCCGAGAGAAACTGATGGCTGGTGATGAACTGGTTGTCCGAAGCGTTGATGGCCGTCGAGCGCAGGTGGTTGTTGAAAACCCGCACGGTGTCCTCGCCCACAATCACGTCGGCCCAGACCGAAGACGAAGGCGTCAGCACGGTGTCCGAACGCAGGATGCGGTATTTGCTCAAGATGGTCAGCGTCGAGCCATAGACCGAATCCGGGGCCTGCGTGCGTCCGAAGTGCGCGATCTCGTACTTCTCGCCCAGCAGCGAAAACTCCTCGGACTGCTCCGCGAGGCGGGCATTGAACTCCTGGAGGCAGATCAGGTCCGGAGCCTGCTCCTCGATCAGGCGCAGGATGTCGTCGACGCTGCTCCGGCCGTCCTCGCCGTAGAAACTGCGCACGTTGTAGCTCATAACCTTGACAGCAGCGCGGTCGAAGGCCGTCTCCGTGGCATAGCTGCGGCGGATTTCAGGACGCCAGAAGAGCGAGACCTTGAAAAGCCCCGCCACGACGACGACCAGCATCGCCCCGGCGCACACCCAGCGCCAGCGGATGATCCAGTAGAGCGTCAGCACGACCGACGCGACATAGACCGCCGGAGCGGCCAGCCCCAGCACGGGAAAGAACCACACGCTGCCCGGATCGACATAGGGGACGAAATAGGTGAGAACCATCGTCGCGCCCACGGCCAGCGTCACGAGCGTCAGCGCCAGATCGACGAGCCGCATGACGAGACTGCGGCGCCGTTTCCCCGAAGGGCCTCCCCCGTATCCGTTATAGTAATCGGAAGCCATCGTCTAAAAACGGATCGTTCCCCGGCGTTTCCACCAATGCAGCAGCAGGAATCCCCACAGCATGCCGCCCACATGGGCGAAATGGGCCACGTTGCCCACGCCCCTCCATCCGAGGAACAGCTCGATGACGGCATAGATGATGACGAACCACTTGGCCTTCATCGGAATAGGCGGAATCAGCAGCATGATGACCGCATTGGGATGCATCACGCCGAACGCCAGCAGCAGGCCCATCACCGCGCCCGACGCGCCGACCAGCAGCAGCGGCAGTTCGCCGAACGCCAGCGCCGTGAGGTACTGGATCAGCGCCGCACCCACGCCGCAGACCATGTAGAAGGTCAGGAAACGCTGCGAGCCGAGTTCGTATTCGAGCGTACGTCCGAACATCCACAATGCGAACATGTTGAAGAAGATATGTTCGAAATTGGCATGCAGGAACATGTAGGTGATGAACTGGTAGGTATGGAAATAGGGCGTTCCCAGCGACAGGGCGCAATACTGCATGATCGTGTCGCCGACGGGCAGCAGCGCCGTGGCCATGTAAACCAGTACATTGATGATTATCAAATTCTTGACCACCGGAGGGGTCTGAAAATAGCGGTTCATGCGTTTTAATTTTTGCAAATGTAACTCTTTTTCCGCCGGATTATCCCAACTTGGCGCGCAAATCTTCCGGCGTGATCTCGGCGGTGATCGCCTTGCCCGAGGGCGAAAAACTGAAACTGCCCGTGTCGGCCAGCTGTGCGAGCAGCGCCGCGGCCTCCTCGCGCGACAAGGTCCGCCCCGCACCCTTGGCGCCGGAGCGGGCCATCACGCCGGCGATCTTCTCGCGCCGCACATCGGAGAGCGACACCGGAGTCGCAAAGGCCTGCAACAGGTCGAACAGCAGCCGGTCCACGGCGTCGGCGGGCATGTCGGCGGGCGTGCCCCTCACTTCGACGGTCCCTTCGCCGCAGAAGTCGATGTCGAAGCCCAGGGCAGCGAACTCCACGGCATTCTCCTCCAGCAGGGCGTATTCGTCGCCCGAAAGGACCAGCCGTTCGGGGAACAGCAACTGCTGGCTCACCGACGAGCCGTTGCCCAGCATCCGGAGGTAATCCTCGTAAAGAATCCGCTCGCGGGCGCGCCGCACGTCGACCACTACGAAGCGGCCGCCCAGCAGAGCGGCGACATAACCGCCCGGCAGCGGCAGCGCATCGGTGAATTCCGGACGCTGCGGCATGTCGAACCGCTGCTGTTCGGGAGCGGCCGACGAAGGGATGAAATCCAGGGCGCTGTCGTCGAATCCGCCGCCCGAAGGGGTGATCTCGAAACCGCCTCCCGACTCGAACTCCTCAAACTCCCCGGCGTCCGCACCCGGCAGGGCGAATCCGCCCGCCGCGGCCTGCGGGAACGACGGCGCGGCGCTCCGGCCTCCGCCCGTGCGGAATCCCGCGGCAGAGTTGTCCGACACGACCCCGCCGTCGCGGTACGGCACGTCGAAGCCCGTGAAATCCTCGTTGGGATCGGGCGCCGAAGGGTCGATATACTCCTCACGGAAAGGATTGTAGTCGTTGTTGGACATGGCCTTCGGCTCGTTGTAGACGACCCCGCGCTGCAGGACGGGGATATCGACCTGCCCCTCGCTGTCGAAATCCATCAGGGGCACCGCTCCCGTCTTGGCCAGCGTCTCGCGTACGGCGGCATGGACGATCTGCCACACGGCCTCCTCGTCGGCGAACTTGACCTCGGTTTTCTGCGGGTGCACGTTGACGTCGATACGCCCGGGATCGAGCGTCAGGTAGAGGAAATAGGAGGGCTGGCAGCTCTCGGGAATCAGCTTCTCGTAGGCTTTCAGAATGGCGCTCGTCAGATAGGTGCTCTTGAAAAAGCGCCCGTTGACAAAAAGGTATTGCTCCGTGTTGCGTTTCTTGGCGGCAGCCGGACGGCCGATATATCCCTCGATGCAGGCGATCGAAGTGTCGGCCTCGACCTCCAGCAGGTTCTGCTTGATGTGACGCCCCACCACGTCGACGATGCGTCCCGCCAGCGATCCGGCCTGCAACGTATAGACCGGAGCGTCGTTGGCGTAGAGTTCGAAGGCGATCTGCGGGTTACAGAGCGCGATGCGCTGGAACTCGGCCTTGATCTGCGACGCCGAGGTGGTGCTCTTGTCCAGAAAACGGCGGCGCGCCGGGACGTTGTAGAAAAGGTTGCGCACGAAGAACTGCGAACCCACGGGACACATCACCGGGTTCTGCGCCGCGAACTGCCCGCCGTTGATCTCGGTCTGCGTACCCACCTCGTCGCCGGCCTGCCGGGTGCGCAGTTCGACCTGCGACACGGCGGCGATCGAAGCCAGGGCCTCGCCGCGGAATCCGAACGTGTGCAGGGCGTAAATATCCTCCACGGCCCCGATCTTGCTCGTGGCGTGGCGGTCGAAGGCCATGCGCGCGTCGATGGGCGACATGCCGCAGCCGTCGTCGACGATCTGGATCAGGTCCTTGCCGCCGTCGCGGAAGTTGACCTTCACCGAAGTCGCCCCGGCGTCGATGGCGTTCTCCATCATCTCCTTCACCACCGAGGCGGGCCGGTTGACGACCTCGCCCGCGGCGATCTGGTTGGCAACGACCTCGGGTAATAATCTGATCTTGTCTGCCATTTACTCCTCGTAATCGTTGGGAACGACCCTAATAGGCGCATAGGGATTGAACTCCTCCTCCCCGACCTGCTGCGTTTCGGTCGCGGGTGCGGTCCGCGCGCGCAGGAACACATCGGCCAGCTTCGGGTAGAGCAGGTAGATAAAAAGCAGCACCAGCACGGCCCCCGCGGCCATCTTCAGCACACGGATACGCCCCCGCTCCTCCTCGTTCGAACGCCGCGCATCCCGGGCTTCGCGCTGGGTGCGGATGTACTGTCCGGGCTGGTATTCGCGGTCGGCATCCTCGGCGCGCTCGCCGCGCAACTCGGCACGGCGCTGTTCACGGGCCTCCTTCTCGGGGTCGTAATAACGCGGGATGTAATTGAATTTGTTCGGGTGCCGTTTGAAAGGGGTAAAGCCTAACATGGTCGTTCTATTTTTTGTAAAGATACGAATATCTTCGCAATTTTATTGCATGACTCTCTTTATTGTGGTTGCATTGCGACAAGCCCCCGCCTCAGGCGGGGGTTTAGGGGTGGGTCAGATTTGCAAACGCGGCATTCCGCCGCCAATTACAAGCCGGAATCAATGTACGAACGATTAATAATTCATCCCGGATTATTACCTGAAGAAGCTTTTCATCCGTTCGAAAATATTCTGGTTCTTGACCGACTCCGCCTTCTGGAAAGAGGGCTGCGCGGCCAACTGCTCGACGAGTTTTCGCTCCTCGGCCGAGAGTTTCGACGGAACGGTGATGTCCACCACCACCAGTTCGTCGCCGCGACCGTAGCCGTTCACGTCGGGCAGTCCCTTGCCGCCCAGGCGCAGCACCTTGCCGGCATGCGTTCCCGGGGCGATCTTGATCTTGGCGCGCCCGTCCACCGTCGGAACCTCGACCGTACCGCCCAACAGGGCCGTCGTCACGGTGATGTTCAGGTTGTGGATCAGATCGTTGCCGTCACGCACCAGTTCGGGGTTGCGCTCCTCCTCGATCACCACCTGCAGGTCGCCGTTCACGCCGCCCTGACGCGCGGCGTTGCCCTTGCCCGTGACGGTGAGGACCATGCCCTCGCCCACGCCGGCCGGGATCTTGATCTCCACGACCTCCTGCCCGCGCAGCGTGCCTTCGCCCTTGCACTTGTCGCACGACGCGGTGATCACCTTGCCCGTGCCGCCGCACGTGGGGCACACGCCCTGCGTCTGCATCCGGCCGAAGAAGGTGTTCTCCACCCGCATCACATAGCCCGTGCCGTTGCAGGTCGAACAGGTCGAATAGGAATTGGCGTCCCTGGCTCCCGAGCCGCCGCACTTGTCGCAGGCGACCTCGGTGTCCGTGGAAAAAATCTCAATGGGATTGCCGCAATTCGGGCAGATGCCGCCCTCTTTGATCTTGGCAAGGTCGATATACTCGACGTCGCCGACATCACGGCTTATCTTGAGGCCGGTGTAATGATACTCGGGCTTGTTTGCGCCGCAGGAGAGGTTGTGAGTATTCTCAAGCGACTTGTCAAACAGCACGGTGAACTTCTCTCTGTCCATGCCGACGGGGCCGATGAAGCCAGCATAGAGGCCGCAATCCTCGGTTATCTCGCCGGGGTGGACCTCCTCGCCG
>ERZ860322.1377-NODE-1377-length-14023-cov-3.365836_pt1 | contig 14023 bp, 9 predicted proteins | sample MGYA00509979_ERZ860322 | MGnify/ENA primary metagenome ERZ860322 (study PRJEB30046, sample SAMN00715217) | human gut metagenome | study: EMG produced TPA metagenomics assembly of the A metagenome-wide association study of gut microbiota in type 2...
TTTACGAAACGATGTACTAGCTCTTATGATATCCTGCTATTTCGTGGATATTATCATCCATTTCAGGATTTATAAAATATTCTGTTTTCCTCTATTCTATTTTTTCACTGTTTCATAATGGAAACTGTTCAGGAACTGTTTTGCCCTGTCAGTCTCTGGATTATCAAAGAACTGTTCCGGAGTGTTCTTGTAGCTGATGGCTACGGTGTAAAGCTCGCGTAACGAAAGCATCTGCGGATTGATTTCGGCTATGACACGTGCTTCGTCCAGACTGAAGTTCAGCTCCTTCTGGTTGCGTTCATCGGTGGCATCGCTTTCGGGAGATACGTAGCTTCCCTTGAAATACGGTTTGGCAGAGGGTGCGGACGGAGCAGGGGAAACAGAATGGTGTTCCGGAACAACGGGGGCAGAGGGTGAGGCTGCTGCCATAGGAGCTTCCCGGTTCCTGTCCTGTTGGGGAACGAAATGATCTGTTGCTGTTGCTATATGGGGTGCTGTGTCCGGAATGGGGATATTTTCGCTTTGTACTTTCTCTCCGCTGCCGTTGATGACTTCCTTCTTGAGGTTCAGTGTGGCGAACTGTATCCAGTCGGCTGCCGGAAGGGAAGCACGGTAGTGGATAGTCTGATCGCTGTCTGTCAGGGGGATAGCGGTAAATACGGGAGTTACATCTGCCTTGCCTTTTCGTTTGTTGAGCGCCAGGGTGCGGCGGTATAGCCGGTGTGCACGTTCTCCGTTGAGCAGGATTTGAGGGAGTTCTGCCGTGCGGGTTCCGTCTGTGAGGACAGGAGTGAGGCGGATATGGCTTTTGGTGTCCATTTGGGGAACATTGAGAGTCATTTTCATGAACACTGTGGCAGAGTCCTGTCCGAGAGTAACGGAGGGAGGCAGGATATCGAGTTTCAGGTTTTGTGCAGTGGCAAAGGTGCCGCATAATAAAAGACTGAATAGTATGTTTGTCTTGAGTTTCATGACTGATAGGGTATATTTGCTTTTATATTTATTGAATGAAATAAATGAATGATATGCCTAGCTGGGTAGGCCCGACATAGTTGGAGTGGGATTTCTCAATGAGTGCGTCTCCTTTGGCGGGACCGTATTTATCATAGGTGAGATGGGCGTATCCGACAGATATGCTTGCTTCAAGACTCCAGAATGTGCTGAGCAGCCATTGGTGTCCATAGGTAATGCCGCAACCTATCAGATTACCCTGATAACGGTTGTTCTTGACCGTGGTGAAAGGAGTGGTTCCACCGAAATTGTATTGGGCGAAATGGGCTTGCACCCCGAAAAAACTTCCTATGAATGTTTCATTGAGCCACCAACGGTATTCGGGCTGGATCAGAATGTGCTTCATTTTTTTATTTTCTCCCAGATTCCAGGGATTATAGTTGACACTCAGATTGAATGAATGGGTGTCGTCACACCTTATTTCTCCTCCCAGGTTGAGAGTGCCGGTAAGGTCATAAAGAACATTGCTTTTTACAGCGATACTTTGAGCCGGGGCTATACGCGGAGTCATAACTGCCAGCATGATTGCTATTATAAATAAGTAAGAATGTCGCATTGTCAATATTTTTGTTTTGTTTTTTTCTGTTACTTTAGAAGTAACGGAAGGGGAGGAGGGAGGCGAAAAAACATGAAAACAGCAGTAAGATAAAGATTTAGTGGCTGTTAGAGAAGATAAAAGACCGGAAATGTGGCTTCACTCATATTGACAATCGGAGTATGGGTAGGGAGAGGTATATGCGGAATAAAAAAAATTTTTAAAATAAAAACGAAAAAAAAGTGTAGAAATCTTGCACTGTATTTAAAGTTTGTATACTTTTGCTTCCAAAATCTGTTCCGTTACTTCTAAAGTAACAGTCTTTTAATTTGTTGTTTTATAATGTAATGTGAAGTTTTAAAATTGATTATATAGAAATACTAATGTGATTAATTATTACTTTATTTGCTCTGTCTAATTCATCGTTTTTAAAGCTTTTCAAATAGGTTTCGGTCACCTTTGTGGAGGAGTGCCCCAGGGCATCACAAATCAATTGTTCCGAAAAGTGACAGTATTTAGCCAAAGTGGCCCAAGTGTGGCGGCTGGTGTAGGAACTGACGTTGAGTTTGATTCCGCAGTATACCGCCAGTTGTTTCAGGTCATAGTTCAGTTTCCGCAAGGCATGTTGGTATTCTGCATACTCTTCTTCGCTTTTCCGGTTTCCACTGAGAATGGGAAGCAGGTAGGGGGAGGCGGAGTCTGTATTTTGATACCGTTTGATAAGGTTCATGGCAGCGGGAGGAATCTCGACGGTGAGCAGGGCTCCTGTTTTGTGGCGGCGGAATCTTGCAGGTCTGTTTTGCGTAGGTGTGCCAGATCCACAAAGGGCATTCCGCGTAACAGGAACATCAGGGTAATCCATGCCCGGCTCTCTTTCATGCTTTGCGGCAGGGGGCGTGGAAGGGAGGCGCTTAATAATTTGCTCATGTCTTTGGCATCGAGGGCACGTTTGGTATTGGCTTTTACGCCGGTATATACGTGACGGAAAAGACGGGGCTTTTCTTCCGCCAGACCATCGTCCACGGCTTTGTTGTAGATGCTTCGCAAGGTACGCATATAAGTGGAGACAGTGTTCCAGGTACATCCCTTGTTGCGCAGGTGGTTCTCAAATTGTTTCAGGCGTGAACGTTCCATCTGGTTGAACCGGATGGCATCGGTCTTGCAGAAGAGCATGAAGGCGTTCAGGGTGCTTTGGTAGATGTGGGCGGTACTGAAACGCTCTTCTTCTTTTAGCGACCGGATAAGTTGTTTCATAAATAGGGTCAGGTTAGATTTCTTTTTCATTGTTCTTTCCGTTTTTAATGTTAGGTAATTCTGTTCCACAATACATTTCCTTTTAAAAGTTGAGTTTGCCCCCGTTTGTTCATCAGCTTTTTTCCTTTTTGTGATAGCTTGTGCTTTTTCTTCGCTTTTTGACGATTGGCGGAGGTCTTGTGAGTACGTCTTGTTGTTTTTTTCGTCTAACTGTAAATAATTTATATGAAAAGAATGAAAAATATCAGGCTAGGAACACTTGTCGCATGTATGTGCGTGTTATGGGGGTGCGAGAAACCCAATGTGAATATTGTGATGCCGCAGGAGGCGTCGAACCGGGTGCTGTTTGCAGGAGAACATTTGAAGAAAGCGCTGGAAGATGCGGGGTATTCGTCTGTTATGTTGTCGGATACTGCCGGTATGAATAAAGATGAGGTATGCATCCGTCTGGAACAGGCTGCTGATACAGCCGGACTGAAAAAGGAGGGGTTTACCATTTCTACCCGTGGAAACATGACTACAGTGACAGGAAACGACGGAAGCGGTGTGATTTACGGCTGTCGGGAATTGATAGATCATGTAGGGCAATACAAGGATTTGAAGTTTCCGGCACAGCTGACGGATGCTCCGGAAATGGTGCTTCGCGGAGGTTGTGTAGGGATTCAGAAAATGGAATACCTGCCCGGAAGAGGGGTGTATGAGTATCCTTATACGCCGGAGAGCTTCCCTTGGTTTTATGACAAGGAGCAATGGATAAAGTATCTGGATATGCTGGTGGAGAACCGCATGAATTCCTTGTATCTGTGGAACGGGCATCCGTTTGCTTCCTTGGTGAAGCTGGAAGAGTATCCTTTTGCCGTAGAGGTGGATGAGGAAACTTTCAAGAAAAATGAGGAAATGTTCTCGTTCCTGACTGCCGAAGCGGACAAACGCGGTATCTTTGTGATCCAGATGTTTTATAATATATTGTTGAGCAAGCCTTTTGCCGAGCATTACGGGTTGAAAACACAGGATCGTAACCGTCCCATTACTCCGCTGATCAGTGATTATACACGTAAGTCGGTGGCCGCGTTTATAGAAAAATATCCCAATGTAGGTCTGCTGGTGTGCTTGGGGGAAGCGATGGATACCTACGAGGATGATGTGGAGTGGTTTACCAAAACCATTATTCCGGGAGTGAAGGACGGACTGAAGGCACTGGGGCGTACGGACGAACCGCCCATTTTGCTGCGTGCACATGATACGGACTGCAAGATGGTGATGGATGCGGCACTGCCGTTATACAAGAACCTCTATACCATGCATAAATACAATGGTGAGTCACTGACTACTTACGAACCGCGCGGACCTTGGTCCAAGATACACTCGGACTTGAGTGCCTTGGGAAGTATTCATATCAGTAATGTGCATATTCTGGCAAACTTGGAACCGTGGCGTTGGGGATCTCCCGACTTTGTACAGAAGGCGGTGAATGCCATGCACAATGTACATGGAGCCAATGCTCTGCATCTGTATCCGCAGGCTTCTTATTGGGACTGGCCGTACACGGCGGACAAACTGGCGGATGGCAAACGGGAGTATCAGCTGGACCGTGACTGGATATGGTACAAGACGTGGGGACGCTATGCATGGAACTGTCATCGGGACCGTTCATCCGAAGTGGAATATTGGAACAAGCAGTTGGGCGATTTTTATGGTACGACTCCTGCCGAAGCCGGAGATATTCTGGAGGCATACGAGCAGAGTGGAGAGATTGCTCCGAAGTTGCTCCGCCGTTTCGGCATCACGGAAGGGAACCGGCAGACTTTGTTGCTGGGTATGTTTATGAGCCAGTTGGTGAATCCTTATAAATATACCATCTATCCGGGATTTTATGAGAGTTGCGGGCCGGAGGGCGAGAAGCTGATAGAATATGTGGAGAAGGAATGGAAGAAACAGCCGCATGTGGGCGAATTGCCGCTGGATATTGTGGCGCAGGTGGTGGAACACGGTGACAAGGCGGTGGCGGCCATTGACAAGGCTGCCGCAGCGGTGACTCGTAATAAAGAGGAGTTCGGACGTTTGCGGAATGACATGCATTGCTATCGTGAATTTGCTTATGCCTTTAACCTGAAAGTGAAAGCTGCTCAGCGTGTCTTGAACTATCAGTGGGGAAAGGATCTGAATGAACTGGATGCCGCTATTCCATTGATGGAACAAAGTCTGGAGCATTACCGCAAGCTGGTGGCATTGACGGATAGTACTTATTATTATGCCAACAGTATGCAGACCGCGCAACGCCGTATTCCTATCGGTGGTGACGGTGGCAAGAACAAGACCTGGAAAGAGATGCTGGTGCATTATGAAAATGAGCTGGCTAATTTCAAGGCGAACTTGCAGTTGCTGAAAGATAGGGCGGCAGGTAAGGTGACGGAAAGTGCAGCTGAGATAAAACCTTTGTCCGCCGCAAATGTGAAGATCCTGAACGGACTGGCTCCGGTGAAGCTGGCGACGGGGGCAAGCCTGTTCTCCAATGTACCGGGCAAGGTGGATGCGCTGGCCGCCGAGCTGGAAACCGAAATCGACGAGTATCGCACCCGACAATGGCCGGCGATCATCCCGATCCCCGGCGTATCCGGCAACACCGGCATGGGCATTCGTGCGGTGAAAAAGTCGGTGGAACAGGCGGTCGGATCGGATATTATCTTTAACCACTAACCGGCGAACGCGCCGATATTTCCGCTGCCCCGGGCGGCAGCGGTGACTCTAAGGGAGGCAATTATGAGCAAAGGCACCATTGTAAAAGTGGCTGGGCCGCTGGTCATCGCCGAAGGAATGCGCGACGCCAATATGTTTGATGTTGTGCGCGTCAGCCAGCATCGTCTGATCGGCGAGATCATTGAAATGCACGGTGACCGCGCGTCCATTCAGGTATATGAAGAAACCTCCGGGTTGGGACCCGGCGAACCGGTGGAATCCACCGACGCGCCGTTGAGCGTGGAGTTGGGGCCCGGTTTGATCAGCAGCATTTTCGACGGTATTCAACGCCCGCTGGAAGCGATCGTGCAAGCGGTGGGCAACAATTTGGAGCGCGGTGTGGAAGTGCCCGCGCTGAACCGTGAAGCCAAGTGGCACTTTGTCCCCACGGTGAAAGCGGGCGACACGGTGGTGCCCGGCGACATCATCGTGCTCGGCGAAGGCGACTCCGTTTCCGCGGACGGACGCCTCTTCGCCGCCGCCAGCCTACGAATCGCGGAAGCCAGCCTCACCGGCGAAAGCGTGCCCGTCGGCAAAAAGACCGATACCCTCGCACAGGCGAAGGCCCTCGGCGACCGCGCCAACATGGTGTTCAACGGCACGTCCGTAACGCAAGGCACCGGCCGCGCCATCGTAACCAGCACCGGCATGGGCACGCAGGTCGGTAAAATCGCCGATCTGCTGCAAGCCACGGAAGATGACGAAACCCCGCTGCAAAAGGAAATGAACTACGTTTCCAAAATCCTCGGCAGCGCGGTATGCATCATCGCGGTCGTGGTGTTGGTCGCGCTCGCGCTTACCGAAGGCTTCCAAGACGTTCACGATGTGATCGATTCGCTGCTGTTGGCCGTTTCTCTGGCGGTTGCGGCCGTGCCGGAAGGTTTGGCTGCGATTCTTACGGTAGTGCTCGCGCTCGGCGTGCAGCGCATGGCCATGCACAATGCGATCGTCAAGAAGCTGCATTCGGTGGAAACGCTCGGATCCGCGTCGGTGATCTGCTCCGACAAAACCGGCACGCTCACCCGCAACGAGATGACCGTGGAGCGCGTGGTCACGCCGAGCGGCGAAGTGCAGCTTACTGGCACCGGCTATGCGCCGGAAGGCCGCATGGTGGTCGATCCACAGACCATGGAACATGCGCAAATACGCGGGATCATCGAATCGGAAGCCGTTGCGACCCTTGCCGTGGGCGCGTTGGCGAATGACGGCGAACTGCGCGAATCTGCTGCTTCTGCCGGAAATGCGGAAAACGTAACGTGGGAGGCGGTCGGCGACCCGACCGAAGTCTCACTCATCGTCGCAGCACGAAAAGTGAAGGCGAATCGCAAGTACGCCAACTACGAGCGCGTCGGCGAAATCCCGTTTACTTCCGAACGTAAGCGCATGTCCATCGTGGCGCAAGACAACGCTGACGCCGGCCGTCTGACCGTCTTCTCCAAGGGTGCCCCCGATGTGCTTCTTGGATATTGCAGCAGGATTGCTGTCGGCGGTGCGGTACGTCCACTTACGGAAGGCGATCGCCAGCAGATTCTTGCGACTGTCGAACAGCTTTCTTCCGATGCATACCGCACGCTGGGACAGGCTTATCGTCCGCTCGGTACCGCTTCTCTTGCGCAAGTGCCGGGAATCATGCTGAATTCCGCAGGTCATGTTGCCGATATTGCGGAACAAAGCGATGTGCTTGAGAACGATTTGATTTGGGTCGGCATGGTTGGCATCATCGATCCGCCGCGTACGGAAGTGCGTGATTCCGTGGCAGAAGCGCATCGCGCCGGCATCCGCACGGTAATGATTACCGGCGACCACCCGCTGACCGCGGCTCGCATCGCCACCGATCTGGGTATTATCGACAAGGGCGGCAAGGCCATGACCGGCAGCCAGCTTGACGAGGGCAGCAGCAACAACAGCTTCACCTATGAACTGAACGAAGGCACTCTTGCCGCAAACTACATCATCGAGACCAAGGAAGGCGAACTCACCGTCAAGCCGATCCTCACCGAGATCACTATCACCGCAAACAGCGGCGAGAAGATGTATGACGGCTCCGCACTCATCAACGGCGGCTACACTTTCACCTCCGGCATCCTTGTTGACGGCGATGTGCTTACCGCAGTCGTCGAGGGCAGCCAGCTCAACGCAGGCAGCAGCGCAAACGTCGTCAAGTCCTACCGCGTCATGCGCGGTGAGACCGACGTCACCGCAAACTACCGCTTCGCAGAATCCGTTGACGGCAAGCTCACCGTTACCGCGCGCAAGGTCGTTATGACCTCCGCGGACGACGAGAAGGTCTACGACGGCACTCCGCTCACCAATGACGAGATCACCGTCACCGGCGACGGCTTCATCGAGGGCGAAGGCGTCACCTATGACGTCACCGGCAGCCAGCTCGACGTCGGCAGCAGCGACAACAGCTTCACCTACAAGCTGAACGAGGGCACTCTTGCCGAGAACTACATCATCGAGACCGAGGAAGGCAAGCTCACCGTCACCAGCCCCGAGCAGCACATCGTCATCACCGCGAACAGCGCGGAGAAGACCTATGACGGCACTCCGCTCACCGACGATGGCTTCACTTACACCGACTTCGTTCTCGCCGAGGGCGACGTGCTTGAGGCAGTCGTCGAAGGCAGCCAGACCGACGCCGGCAGCAGCGTGAACGTCATCAAGTCCTACCGCGTCATGCGCGGCGATGAGGACGTCACCGCAAACTACATCTTTGACGACTCCGTTGACGGCACCCTGACCGTTACCAAGCGCAAGGTAACTCTCACCTCCGGCACCGCCTGCAAAATCTACGACGGCAAGTACCTCACCTGCAACAAGGTCGAGGTCGGCGGAGACGGCTTTGTTGAAGGCGAAGGCGCGACCTACGATGTGACTGGCAAGCGCAAGGACATCGGCTGGAGCTACAACGACTTCACCTACACGCTCAACGACAATACCAAGGCCGACAACTACGAGATCACCGTTGAGCGCGGCTTCCTGTATGTCAAGGATCAGGCTGAGAAGCCCAAGACCGGCGACAGCAGCGACCTTCTCCTTCTGCTTGCACTTATGAGCATGAGCGGCGCAGGCGCAGCGGGCACTGTGTACCTCTACCGCAGAAAGCGCGAGGAGCAGGAATAAGCTCAAAATAGCAAAGCACTAAACTAAACGAATCCCCTCTGCAGTTTATCACTGCAGAGGGGATTTCAATTTATACAATTATATAAGCGCATAAGCGCGCCGCATCAAAATGCGGCGCTGTCCGATGCGGGCTGTGTTTGATTTTCAAATTAGTTCACATAATGTTGTATACGTAATATTATTTACATAAGCTTATATCAAGCTGTTCAAAAATACACATAAAAAGTGTCAAAAAGCCTTGAAAAATCAGCATTTTTAGCCGCTTGTGTTTTTCATTTCTCTGTGTTAGCATAGATAGCCCACGGATATTGAAAATGGAGGATCGGCGCGCTGCGCCGTTTTTTGATATGGACGAGCATAGGATTCAACGCAATGCAATAACCGAGGGCAGCATCCTCAAGCAGCTGATGAACTTCTTCTTCCCCGTTCTGCTCGGTATGCTGTTCCAGCAGCTGTATAACATGGCCGACGCGGTAATAGTCGGCCGCTTTGTCGGCAAAAATGCGCTCGCCGCCGTCGGCGGCTCCGCCTCACAGATACTGAACCTCATCATCGGTTTCTTCACCGGCCTGTGTTCCGGCGCTACGGTCATCATAGCGCAGTATTACGGCGCAAACGATGACGAGGACGTCGGCAAGGGTGTACAGACCGCCATAGTTTTTGCGGCCGTCTGCGGCGTTATAATGACCGTTGTGGGCATTGTGACCGCGCCGTGGCTCCTGCGCATTATGGATACTCCGGAGGAGACTATGGCCGACTCCGTGAGCTATATGCGCATCGTCTATATGGCGATGATCCCTGCTATGATCTACAACATGGGTTCGGCCATACTGCGCGCGGTCGGCGACTCAAAGCGCCCGCTTTATTTCCTCATCATCTGCTGTGTGCTCAATGTTGCGATGGACATCGTCGCCGTCGTCGTATTTGATCTGGCGGTGGAGGGCGTCGCCATTGCGACGAGCCTTGCCCAGCTTATCAGCGCCGTGCTCGTCTGCCGCAGCCTGATACGCAGCAAGCAGAGCTACCGGCTCGAGCTGAAAAACATACGCATCGAGGGACGCATGATGCGCCGCGCGGTGCATATCGGGCTTCCCGCAGGGCTTCAGTCCGTGCTCTACGCCGTCTCCAACATGATAATCACAGCGTCCATCAACAAGTTCGGCACGGACACCGTCGCCGCGTGGGTTGCCGTGAACAAGCTCGACGCATTCAACTGGATGGTGATGAGCGCATACAGCATCTCGCTGATGACCTTTGTCGGTCAGAACTACGGTGCCGGTCTGTATGACCGCGCACGTGCCAGTCTGCGCGACTGTATGGCGCTCGGCATGATCACAACCTCGCTCATCTCAGTTTTGTTTATGCTGACATGCCGCTTTTTCTTCGGTCTTTTTGTCGAGGATGAATCAGTCATGGTCATCGCAGTGGAAATACTTGGCTTTATGGCGCCGTGGTACTGGCTGTACGCACCGATTGAAATATTCGGCGGCGGTCTGCGCGGGCTTGGTGACACTCTGATCCCCACGATAATCACCGCCGCGGGCATCTGCCTGACGCGCGTCATCTGGATATACACCGCCGTCCCGCGCTGGCACAGCATCAGCACCGTCGCGCTCAGCTATCCGCTGACCTGGGGACTGACCGCCGTTGCGTTCGTGATATACTACTTCGGTTTCGTACGCAAGCGTCTTATGAGGGCTAACGATGGAAAATGAACTTATATGCCTGTGTGACCGTCCGGAGCTTATTGAGACGGCGGCGCAGTGGTTCCACAAGAAATGGGGTGTGCCGCTGGCGGCATATCTTGAGAGCATGAATGACAGCCTCACGGCGAGCGCTGTCCCACGCTGGTATGTGATGCTCGGCGGCAACGGCGAGATAATCGGCGGGCTGGAAGTTCTACTGCATGGCAACCGGCGACGGCGAGGAAACGGCGAGCAGAATGTACGTACATAAGAACACCGACAAGCATTGAGCTTGCCGGTGTTCTTTTACACTATGTAATAAGCGGAGTTAAAAATCGATTTGTAATTTTTCTCCCTCAGTCGGCTGCGCCGACAGCTTCTCCATTAGAGGAAGCCAAAAATGTCTGCTTAGCTTACATGATAAATAAGAAAACAGCCGGAGCAAATGCTCCGGCTGTTCAAAACAAATGAATTACTCGTTGATGCCGATGACAACACCGGAACCGACGGTACGGCCACCCTCACGGATAGCGAAACGCAGACCGGTCTCGATTGCGATCGGGGTGATCAGCTCGACGTCCATGTCGACGTTGTCGCCGGGCATGCACATCTCAACGCCTTCGGGCAGGGAGATGACGCCGGTAACGTCGGTGGTACGGAAGTAGAACTGAGGACGGTAGTTGTTGAAGAACGGGGTGTGACGGCCGCCTTCGTCCTTGGACAGAACGTAAACCTGGCCAACGAACTTGGTGTGGGGCTTGATGGAGCCGGGAGCTGCCAGAACCTGGCCACGCTCTACGTCCTTCTTTGCGATACCACGGAGAAGAGTACCGACGTTGTCGCCAGCCTCTGCGTACTCGAGGGTCTTGTGGAACATCTCGGTACCGGTAACGGTGGTCTCGGTGGACTCGTCCTTCAGACCAACGATCTCGACCTTGTCGCCGATCTTGACGCGGCCACGCTCAACACGACCGGTAACAACAGTGCCACGGCCGGAGATGGTGAAGACGTCCTCGATGGGCATAAGGAAGGGCATGTCGGCCTTACGGTCGGGAGTGGGGATCCAGGTGTCAACAGCTTCCATGAGGTTCTTGATGCACTCGAACTCAGGAGCGTTGGGATCGTTGGACTCGGAAACGAGAGCGTTCAGAGCGGAACCACGGATGATCGGGGTGTCATCTCCAGGGAAGCCGTAGAAGTCGAGCAGCTCGCGGACTTCCATCTCGACGAGCTCGAGGAGCTCTTCGTCGTCGACCTGGTCGCACTTGTTCAGGAAGACGAGGACGGAAGGAACGTTAACCTGACGGGCGAGCAGAAGGTGCTCACGAGTCTGAGCCATGGGGCCGTCGGAAGCAGCGATAACGAGGATAGCGCCGTCCATCTGAGCAGCACCGGTGATCATGTTCTTGATATAGTCGGCGTGGCCCGGGCAGTCAACGTGGGCGTAGTGGCGGCCCTGGATCTGAACGCCGTCTTCGCCGGTCTTGTAGTTGTGGCCGATGCGGTCTTCGGTCTGGTACTCAACGTGAGCGGTGTTGATGGTGATACCACGCTCACGCTCTTCAGGAGCCTTGTCGATGGAAGAGTAGTCAGTGTACTCTGCGCCGCCCTGCATAGCAAGGTACTTGGTGATGGCAGCGGTAAGAGTGGTCTTGCCGTGGTCGATGTGGCCGATGGTGCCGATGTTGCAATGGGGCTTGCTTCTGTTGTACATCTGTTTTGCCATTAGAATATCCTCCTAAATTATTGATTTATCAAACATTGTTCTCGAAACCCGCGCGTGATTTAACGAGGGCTTCCTGCAAATTCTTGGGCAGCATAACGAAGTGGCTGGGCTCCATGCTGTAGGTAGCTCTGCCCTGAGTCTTGCTGCGCAGGTCGGTAGCATAGCCGAACATCGTGGAAAGCGGAACATTGCTCTCGATGGTAGCGGTGCCGTTTCTGATGTCGGTGCCTACTATCTGGCCGCGTCTGGCGTTGATATCGCCCATAACATCTCCCATGTATTCATCGGGAGCGGTGACAACCACCTTCATTATAGGCTCAAGCAGCGTCGGACCTGCCTTCAGGCATGCTTCCTTGAAAGCCATGCTGCCGCAGATCTTGAACGCCATTTCCGAAGAGTCGACCTCGTGGTAAGAACCGTCAAGCACGGTGCACTTAACGTCAACGACCTGGTATCCGGCGAGAACACCGGAGAGCATTGCGCCCTGAATACCCTGATCGATGCACGGGATAAACTCCTTCGGGATTGCGCCGCCTGTCACCTTATTGATGAACTCGTAGCCCTTGCCGGACTCGTTAGGTTCAATCATAAGCTTGACATGCGCGAACTGGCCTTTACCGCCCGTCTGGCGCGCGTAGCGGGTATCGACCGTGGCAGCCTTGGTAATGGTCTCCTTATAGGAAACCTGAGGCTTGCCGACATTGGCCTCAACCTTGAATTCGCGCAGCAGTCTGTCGACGATAATTTCAAGATGAAGCTCACCCATACCGGCAATGATGGTTTGTCCCGTCTCTTCGTCCGTATAGGTCTTAAAGGTGGGATCCTCCTCTGCCAGCTTCTGGAGAGCGATAGCCATTTTTTCCTGACCGGCCTTCGTCTTAGGCTCGATAGCCACGCGGATGACCGGATCCGGGAATTCCATGGACTCAAGGATGATAGGATTCTTTTCGTCACAGAGCGTGTCGCCGGTGGTGGTGTTTTTAAGGCCGACGGCGGCGGCGATATCGCCGGAATAAACCTGATCGATATCCTCTCTGTGGTTGGCGTGCATACGCAGGATGCGACCAAGACGCTCACGCTGTCCCTTGGTGGAATTCATGACGGTCTTACCGGTCTCCACAGAGCCTGAGTAGACGCGGAAAAAGCTCAATCTTCCCACATAGGGGTCGGACATGATCTTGAAGGCAAGAGCGGAGAACGGCGCGTTATCATCAGCCTCTCTCGTTTCTTCCTCGTCGGTCTTGGGGTTGACACCCTCGATAGCCGGAACATCCAGCGGCGAAGGCATGTAGTCAACGATTGCATCCAGCAGCTTCTGTACGCCCTTGTTTTTATAAGAAGTGCCGCAGGTCACGGGAACCATCTTCACCGCGACGGTGGCTTTTCTTATCGCAGCGCGGATCTTATCCGCGGGGACGTCCTCGCCTTCGAGATACATTTCCATGATCTCGTCGTCGAAGTCGGATACTGCCGCAAGGAGCTTATCACGATACTCCTCGGCAAGCTCTCTCATGTTCTCAGGGATCTCCTCTGTGACCATCTGCTTGCCAAGATCATCGAGATACACGTCAGCGTTCATATCCACGAGATCGACGATGCCCTCGAAGCTGTCCTCGCTGCCGATTGGGAGCTGGATGGGAACGGCGTTGCACTTCAGTCTCTCATGCACCATATCGAGCACATGATAGAAGTCCGCGCCCATGATGTCCATCTTATTGACGTAAATCATGCGGGGGACGTGATAATGGTCAGCCTGTCTCCAAACAGTCTCGGACTGAGGCTCAACACCGCCCTTGGCGCACAGAACCGTCACGCATCCGTCCAGCACTCGCAGGGAACGCTCGACCTCTGCGGTAAAGTCGACGTGACCCGGGGTGTCGATGATGTTGATGCGGGTGCCGTTCCAGAAACAGGTGGTAGCGGCAGAGGTGATGGTTATGCCACGCTCCT
>ERZ860322.1379-NODE-1379-length-14009-cov-4.218790_pt1 | contig 14009 bp, 13 predicted proteins | sample MGYA00509979_ERZ860322 | MGnify/ENA primary metagenome ERZ860322 (study PRJEB30046, sample SAMN00715217) | human gut metagenome | study: EMG produced TPA metagenomics assembly of the A metagenome-wide association study of gut microbiota in type 2...
CCGGTCTCTCTTGTCCGTTTCCCCAGCGCGCTTGACTATAATACCAAACACTCCTCTTTTTGTCAACGCTTTTTTGCAAAAAATCTTGAATCTTTTTTGCCGGCCTCAAATTTTGTTAGGCACAGCGGGCTTTTTCTTCTCAAAATAAATTGCGGGGCAAAGCGCTTCCGCCTTGCCCCGCATGGAATATTATCGATTTTGTCGTTAATAAACGCCAAACTTTTTAATAATCTACCTTCTTCAGCATGAAGTACAGCCTTGCGCCCTTGCCTGCGTCGCTGTGCTGCGTTGCGCAGGTGAACACGGTGAGGAAATCGTCCTTCACGTTAACGTTGGTGTTCAGCTCAAGCCCGCTCAGCTCTTTGGTCTGCTTTACGCAATCGTCTATCCAGGCCTGAACCTTTTCATCGGTGTCCTTATCGTGGTTTGTGTTGCCGTAGGGATACCAAACGTACTCCATCAGGGACTTTTCAACGTCCGCGGGAGCCTTGGTTTCAAACATGGCAAATATCTCGTAGCGCGCCTCCTCGCCATAGAGATACACGTCCCACACGCGCTCGGAATACACCTTCAAATCGGGCAGGTTGCTGAGTTCCTTGCCGCAATACTTCTTTTCCTCGCAGTTCGACTTGCCCATATTGAAGTCCTCAATATGATGAAGCTGATGGAACATGCTGCCGGAGGGTCTGGAGTTGTGTCCGGTTATAACGTCGTTATGCTGCCGCCCGTAATAATAGGAATAAACGGAGCCGGATTCGGCCTTTTCCTTGGCGGGGGTATGGTCGTTATAGTACCATTTGCCCGTCTTATCGAACATTATGGGATAGCTTACGTTCGTGCCGAGCACCTCAATATAGCCCACGGTATCGTTGTTCGCTTCGTATGCGGCCTTGAATTTATCGGCGTAGGTACCCCTTACCCTCCTGCCGAACTGATCTATGCTGCCCGTGCCTTCGATATATGCGGCAATGGTGCTCTTATCCGCCGCGCGGCATTCGGGAGCGGGCAGGCCGTAGGAAAGGCTAAGCTGCAATGCGCGCAGCTTTGCGCCGCTAAGGTCGCTCTGCTTGGTGAGTACGGCGTCTATAAGGGCGGAATCCTCGTTCGTCACGGCGCCGTCGCCGTTACCGTCGCCCATTATTACTATTTCGCCTATGTCGCTGCCGTTGGCCGCAGCCTTCATGCCCGTTGCGGCAATGTCGCCGTCGGCAGCCTCGCTGCCGTCCTCCTTGGTTATGGCAACGTTGTCCGCGCCCGTGAACAGGGCTATCAGCTTCTTGGCCTGCTCAACGGTGCTGCCTATCTCTATTCCGCGCACATAGCTTGCGCCGTTTACGTTTTCAACATAGGGTCTGAGGTTGAACGTGCCGACGTCGCACTGCAAATCGGTATTCCTGCCGTATGCATACGCATTGCCCGCCCTATCCATAACAACGGCGTGGGTATCGCCCACGGCAACGCTCACGGCGTCCTTAACGGCGGTTATGTCCTTTGAATCGGCGTATACGAGGGGGCTGTTGTCCGCCTCAACATCCATGGCTGCAACAACGCTGCCGTCCTGACGGACAGCCGCCATGCCGGCTTGGCCTACAGATACGTCAACATAGTCGCTGTTGGCGTCGAAGGCAGCGGTATCTACCGTAGCAACAATCTTGCCCTCTGTGGTTATAGCCGCCGCACGGTCAGCGCCGGCGGCAATCTTTACCATGCCCTTCCAGCCCGATACGTCCGGCGCGCCGTTTGATGCCACAACGGTGCTGTCGCTCTTGAGGCCTATGACAAAGCTCTCGCCTGCGGCGAGCCATACTATATCGCTCCAAGAGGCTATCTCGGCGGGTGCGCCGCTGGTGGCCGTCACGGTACCGTCGTTAAGGAGGGCCGCAGCAAAATCGCCGCCCATAGCGACCATGTATACGTTGCCCCAGCCGCTTACCGCCTCGCTTCCGGTCATTTGGCCGGCGAAGAGCGCGCTTCCGTCCGCCTTTACGCCTATCGTCGCGCTCTTGTTGGCCGCAACGAACACAATGTCCTTCCAGTCGCTTATCCTGCGCTGGCCGTATTGGTCATGCCCGCCGGAAACCGTGGTGCCGTTTGTCCTAAGGCCAACGTTGTGTATGCTGCCCGCGGCAATCATGCCCTTGCCGCCGAGCGGTTCGCGCGTAAGCTCAGCAAGTACGGTTTGGTCGCCCGTGCCCGTCGGATCGCCGGTAGTGTCAGGCTTGGGCGTGGCGTCCCCAACGTTGACGGGAAGGTTATTGTCCTGATCGCCGCCCATACATCCCGCGAAAAGCACCATGACCGTCAATACCGCCACAAGCGCCGCAATTAGCTTTTTCATCTAATCCATTCCTCCATTCGTCCTGCATGTGCAGAATCTCATGCATATCATATCATAATCTGAGCCTTACCGCAAACCGGCAGCGCTTAATTTACACATTCTACATAATTCATACGCGCTCTCCTTTTATGTGAGCGTATTATATGCGAAGCCGTTCAATAAGCTCTTGGGCCATTAGGAGAAAGCTGCCCCCTTAAGCCGATTCCGGCCCTGACGGCTCGCACGTCAGAGCGTATGAAAGCCTTTACATTCTGCTGCTTTACGGGTTTTGCCGCCCGGGAGCATGAGCAAGAGGCAAAGCCTGTAAAAACCATAAAAAACTGCGCTCAGCCTCTTTTTGCACGTTCCGGAGCGCATTATGCGCTGTTTCGGTTGCCCTGCTGTTGATAAAGCGTTATAATATAGTATCTATAATTATCAGCCGGCATGTATTTGCCGCCTGAACGGAGGATCTGATTTGGAAAAAAGGACTGCGCCCATAGCAAAGGGTATAGTGATCAGCATAATTTCCGGCGTGCTCTCCGCCGCCCTGGGCGCGTATTCTGTAACGGCGCTGCTTGTTGCGCCTGCGTTTCTATCCTGCGCTTTTTCCGCATGGGGATACGGCGTGGGGGCCGTCGGACTTATAAGCTATGCTGCAACCGCCTATCTTGTAGGCGGCGCATCAGCTTCCGTTTATATGATGGCGTGCGTGCTGCCCGCGTCGTTTGCCATTGGTTTTATTATAATGAAGAAAAAGCCGTGGAGAACGGCTGTCAGCCTTGGCGCGCTGCTCATGGGGCTTGGGCTTTATGCCAATATATGCCTGCCCTCCATACTTCAGGGGCTTGAGCCTTTTGCCGGCATAGCGGCCACGGTATCCGAGGTTTCAAGCGAGCTTGCTGCCGCGCTTGAAGCCGGCGGCGCATCGGCCGATACGATAAAGCTTATAAAGCTGCTCTTCGCAGACGCGGAGGAATATGCCGGAAAGATGACCATGCAGTACCTCACGGCAGGCTCTATGATAGCCGCGCTTATCGATACGCTTATAGCCAGGAGCCTTACCCGCAGGCTTAATGTCAATAACGATATACGCCCAATGGCGCCAATGCCGCTGTGGCAGCTTTCAAACAACTATAACTATGCCGCAGGCTTTGCGCTGCTTGGCGCCGTTGTTACGCTTATAGCCGGCTTAAACAATGCAGACGCCGTTTTGAGCGTTGCAGAAAATGTGATAATGGGGCCTCTGGCCTTGATGGGGTTCTGCTACCTTGACTTCCTGACCAAGATAGGCAGGCCCGGCAGCAAGGCAAAAAGGATAGTGCTGTATATATTCGTTATCGTCTTCCCCGGCAGGACGACCGTGCTTGCGCTGGTCGGCCTGCTTGACAGGATAATGAAGGTGCGCAGGCGATATGTCCCGAGCAAAAGGAACAGCGCCGCCGGCAGCCGCGACAACAGCGATAGAGATAACGATAACGATAAAAACGGTAAGTGATTTTTGCGGAAAGGACGGATTCCTATGGATAAAAAACCATATGCGGCGCTTTTCCCGCTGCTTGCTGTAAGCCTTGCCGCAGGCGGCGCGCTGCTGCTGCTTGTTAAGCCCGTGTGGTTAGGCTTATTGACTATGGCGCTCGCGCTTACGGCTCTGGCTGTCGGCATGGTGATAGTCGGCGCGCGCTGGCGTCAGCTCCAGCAGGAGTGCGACGATATTTTTCTTGAAAACTCCTCCGCCGCGGCTTCTATTATAAATACAATTGATGTTCCGGCGCTTATATTCGACGAGCTTGGCAGGATAATATGGTCCAACGAGGCGCTTGACGAGCTTTATATGGGGCGCGATATAAAAAAGCTTATCCCCTCACTCGATCCGCATCTGCCTGCGCAGGCCACGACCATGGAGCTTAACGGCAGAGCCTACCAGGTGATGAGCATAGCGGTAAAAAGGGAGCATCAATCCGCGCATAAGCTCACCTTCCAGTATTGGCTGGATAGGACGGAGGTGCTGCATTATACAAGGCTGTATGAAGAGAACATGCCCGTTGTGGCGCTTATATATGTCGATAATTATGAAGAGCTTACGGCCGACAAGCAGTTCCACAGGAACACCGTGCTATCCGAGGTTGAGGGCCTTGTGAGCAAGCTTGCTTCTTCCATACAGGGTACATACAGAAGATATGAAAACGCCCGCTTCTTCCTCGTGTTTGAGGCCAAATACATGGATGAGCTTGAAAAGGAGCGCTTTAAGCTGCTGGAGCTTGCGCACTCCATAGACACGGGTACGGAGCAGACGGTTACCCTTTCAATAGCCGTAGGCGCTGAAAGCCACGTCGCGACGAGCGATGAATCCGCAAGGCAGGCTATGGAGCTTGCGCTCGGCAGGGGCGGCGATCAGGCCGTAGTCAAGCGCGGCACAAACTACTCCTTCTATGGCGGGCAAAAGCAGATCGCGCCCTCAAGGCAGTCCAGGGTAAAGGCAAGGCTGTTTGCAAAGGCCTTAAGGCAGCTTATGGAAAACAGCGACATGGTGTTCGTCATGGGCCACAAATATGCCGATATGGACTGCGTAGGCGCGGCATTGGGGCTGATGCGCCTTTCCCAATGCGCAAACAGAAGGGGCTATATAGTGCTTGACGATGCCAACGCAATGATAGAAGGCGCATTGAACAGCATTGCCGAAAGCAAGCAGTATCACGATTGTATAAGGACGCCGGAGCAGGCTATGCAGCTCATAAGGCCGGGCAGCGTGCTGGTCGTTGTGGATACGCAAAGAACAAGCTCCGTGCTGTCGCCCCAGCTTTATGCAAAGGCTGCCAAAACCGTTATAATCGATCATCACAGAAGGCCCGTCGATTCGCTCAGCGCGCCAACGCTCAACTACTATGAAGCCGGCGCAAGCTCCGCGTGCGAAATGGTAACGGAGCTTATGCAGTATTTTGCCGACGGTTTGAAGCCCACACCGTTTGAATCGAGCGCGCTGCTTGCCGGCATGACCATGGATACGAAGAGCTTTGCCGTAAACACCGGCGCAAGGACGTTTGAGGCGGCAGGCTTCCTCAGGCGCTGCGGGGCGGATTCAAGCATGGTCAAGCTTATGTATCAGGACGATATGACGACCTTCAGGAACCGCGCAAAGGTAGTTGAAAACGCGACCATAATGGACGGCGGCATTGCCATATCCACCTGCCCCAAGGATATGCCCAACAATTCGCTCATAGCCGCGCAGGCGGCGGATTCGCTGCTTTCAATAAAGGGCATACAGGCTTCCTTCGTGCTTGCCGAAGGCGCGTCCGGCGTGAACATAAGCGGCCGCAGTCTGGGCCAGATAAACGTGCAGCTCATTCTTGAGCGCATAGGCGGCGGCGGTCATCTTGCCGTGGCGGGCGCCCAGCTCAAGGACGTCGATATGGAGCAGGCCGTATCCATGCTTACCGACAGCATATACTCTTACCTCAACGAGCTTGCTTCAGCCGGCGCTCAAGACAGCTGAGCGATGCAATAAATACGCAGCTTATAAAAAGCAAAAACACCATTAGGAGGTTTATCAATATGAAGGTGATTCTTCAAAAGGACGTAAAGGGTACAGGCAAGGCCGGAGACATTGTAAACGTTAACGACGGTTACGCCCGCAACTATCTCATACCCCAGAAGCTTGCGCTTCCCGCCGATGCAAACAGCATAAATGCAGCCAACATAAAAAAGCAGGCCGAAGCGCACAGGCTGGATATGCAGCGCAAGCGCGCAAGGGAGCTTGCTGCCGGCATGAACGGGCTTAACGTCAAGGTGTACGCCAAGTGCGGCGAAGGCGGCAGGCTGTTCGGCTCTATAGGCGCTGCGGAAATAGCCGCCGGCCTAAAGGAGCAGCACGGGCTTGACGTTGACAGGAAAAAGATTCGCCTCGACGAGCCAATAAAGGCGCTTGGCACCGTTAAGGTAACAGCCCACCTTTATGAGGACGCTGACGCCAGGTTTGACGTTGAGGTGCTCCCCCTTCAGCAGGGCTGAGCCCTTTGCATTTTGCACCGGCTTATAACAACTTATACTTTATGCTGCCCTGACTTCCATGCAGGGCTGAACGGAGGCAACATTGGATCAGACACCGAGAACCCCTCCCCATTCCCTGGAGGCCGAAAAAAGCGTGCTCGGCAGCATGCTCATAAGCAGGGACGCTGCCGAGCTGGCTGCCGAGATGCTTTCCGCTTCCGACTTTTATGTGCCTCAGCATCAGGATATATTTGAGGCCATGACGGAGCTTGTATCCCGCGCCCAGCCTGTTGACAGCGTGACCATAGTTGACGCGCTGGAGCGTGCAGGCAAGCTTGCCTCCGCAGGCGGCCTTGGCTACATAGCGGAGCTTTCATTGTTCGTGCCGAGCGCCGCCAACGTAAGCTATTATATAAACATAGTCGAGGACAGGAGCGTGCTTCGCCAGCTTATAAAGGCCGGCGGCGAGATAATGAACGAAGCTTCTACCTCCGATTCGCCCGTGACCGATATTTTGGACGAGGCTGAAAGGCGCGTATTCAGCATATCGATGAAAAAAAACGAGGAAACCCTCGTTCCGGTGGATAAAAGCGCAATGGCGGCATATATGCGAATAGGCGAGCTTATGCGCACAAGGGGCCAGATAAGCGGGGTGCCTACGGGCTTTAGGGAGCTTGACGAGCTTACCTCCGGGCTTCAAAAGGGCGACCTTATCATAGTCGCGGCAAGGCCGAGCGTGGGCAAATCAACATTCGCCATGAACATAGCCGAATATGCCGCCACCACGGCGGGCAAGCGCGTCGCTGTGTTCAGCCTTGAGATGAGCCGGGAGCAGCTTACCACGCGCATGCTTTGCTCCCAGGCGAAGGTGGATATGCAAAAGGTCAATTCCGGCGAAACTACGGAGGAGGATCTTCTTGTGCTGAGCGATGCTCTGCTCACGCTCAGCGATTCAAAAATGTATATCGACGACAGCGGCAATCTCAGCGTTGCGGATATACGCAGCCGCTGCCGCAGGCAAAAGACGCGCTATGGCCTGGATCTTGTTGTGGTGGACTATCTCGGCCTGCTTCAGCTTACCAGCAAGCGCGGCAGCCTTGTTGCGGACATAGCGGAGGCTACCAGGGCGCTTAAGATACTTGCAAAGGAGCTTGAGGTGCCCATAATGCTGCTGTGCCAGCTTTCAAGAGGCTCCGAATCAAGGAAGGAGAACGGCTACAGGCCCATACTTGCCGACCTCAGGGACTCCGGCGCAATAGAGCAGGATGCCGACCTTGTGCTGCTGCTGTACAGAAAAGCGCTTGCCATGCGCAACCGCAAGGACGATTCCGCCTCCGGCGCCCCCAACGAGGAAATAGAGGACAACAGCGCAGAAGTAATAGTTGCAAAGAACAGAAACGGCCCGCTTAAGACCGTTAACCTCGCATGGCAGGGCATGTTCGCCCGCTTTGTGGATCCTTCTTAATAAAAGCGGCAGCCCTATAAAGGGCCTGAAAGTTTTGAAAAAGTGGCGACCAGCCACTTTTTCAAAACTCTCCCTTTTTATTATACAAATCTTTTAAGCTTGACTATCAGCTTCCCCTTTTTGCTTTCGCCGCTCACCCCTTCAAATATAAACCTTCCGTAGCCGCGCACGCTTACTATGTCGCCCTCTTTTGGCGCAGACGATGCGCTTTTTGCCATGCCCCCGTTTATAAAAACAAGCTCCTTTGCAAACAGCGCCGCAGCATCCCCTCTTGACAGCCTGAACAGCTGCGCTATCATGCTGTCCGATCTGAGGCTGGCCACCCTTATCGCGACCTCCTCCGTTTTATAAAGCTCGCCTTCAGGAAGTTGCGCGCCTACGCTGCATGCAACGCTCGTGCGGCCTACGGAGTCAAGCCCGCCGGCAAAAAAGTGAGCAAGCTGCCTGTCTGTAAACACATACGCCTTTTTGCCGCGCACAACTATATCGCCTATCTTCTCCCGCTCCACGCCCATGCTCATAAGCGCGCCAAGGCAGTCCCTGTGCGTGAGCGGAGCAGAGAATTTTTCGCTTTTTGCGGCTATTTCAACGCACTCTATGGGGAAATCGGAAAACCCTTCTTCTCCGCTGTGCCCAAAGCGCGCCATGCGCCTTTCGCAGCCGTCAGCCCCGCCGTATAGCGCATATTCTGAATAAAGGGATCTTGCGAGCGAGCAAAGCAGCGCCTGCTCGTTAAGCGAAAGGAAGCCGGTGTACAGTAAGCAGCCGCGCTCGCCGGCCCGTTTTGAAAGCTCAATAAATCTTTTTTTGATAAGTTCGTTGCTGTTATCCATATTATGATTATACCACAATACCGCTTGCAACAAGCATGGCGGCATGCTTTAATATATAAATCAGTGCATAGAAAGCAGAGAAGGTGAACAGCAATGAGGATATGGGCCGCAACACGCGACATGAACAGGATACTGAGCGAGACCGTTATGGACTTTGCCCCCGCAAAAAACGAGGACGATTGGAGCAGGGTCATAGGCGAGCTTTGCCGCGAGCTTGACCTTTCGCGCCCGCTTATATTAAAAAAGCACCTCAACGAGCTAAATCATTTCAGGCACACCACGTTTTTGCCGTCTGATTTTATGGAAAGCGTAAGCTTCAATAAATTCACGGTTCAGCTTTTCCCTGAAAAGAAGAACAGCGATAAGCGATTCTGATTTTACATAATAATCCATATAAGATATTTCCTATAATATATTTGCTCAAAGCTGTAAATTATAACGGTATCAACATAAAAGGAGTGTTTATATGGATACATTATCGCTGATCCTAATGATAATCGGCGCGATCAACTGGGGCCTTGTGGGCATATTCCAGTTTGATCTTGTAGCGGCCATATTCGGCAGCGGCGCAGCGACCTTTTCCCGCATAATCTACACTCTTGTAGGGCTTGCGGGCATATGGGGCATAGCGCTTCTTTGCCGCCGTGACGGCCGGCGCGATACCGTAAGGGACGAATAACACAAGTTGATGCAAAACAAAAGCGGGCACAAATACCGGGTGGTCGTAAAACAGTAAAATCAAAAAATGGTGAAAACCTTGTGTTTTCAAGGGGCGGCGTGACTTCGGTCACGCCGTTTCCTTTTTCATGAGCTCATTCAGGGGAATAAAACCCAGTCCATCGTACTTGATGTGGATGTGCTGTACCCGCTTGCCGCTGGACTTGTCCGGTGCGTCCACATAGATGGCAGACACCAGCTCGTGCAGAGCATAGCCGTCCAGTTCTTCAATGCCGACATACTTGTGCGCTTTCTGAATGAACTTCTCAATGCTCTCGTTCTGTCCTTCCTGTACTTCAATCTCCTGCTGCAAGGTGATCGCTTCCGCTTCCAACTGCTTCTGCTCCGCTTCATAGGTCTGGCTCAGCATATCATAGCGTTCATCCGTCAGCCGCCCGCTGGCGTTGTCCTCGTAAATCTTGATGAACAGTCTTTTCAGCTCGGCAATACGGCGTTCGTTGCTTTCCAGCCGCTTTCTGCGGATGCGGATTTGCTCACAGCTTTCCACGCGGAGCTGTTCCTCCATGATCGTGCGGAAATAATCCTCATGCCGCAGGATATACCCCATAACTGCCTGAATGTGCTTGAGAACCAGCCGTTCCAATACCTTGACACGGATGAAATGTCCATTACAGTTTTCTTTGCTTTTGCGGTGCAGGGAGCAGTCAAAAAAGTCCTGATCAAGATCGCCGTTGTTGGATGAACCGTACAGCATTTTGGAACCGCAGTCCGCACAGTAAACAAGTCCGGAGAAAATGCTGCTTCTTCCCGTGCGGATCATCCGATGCTGCTGCTGGCGAATCTCCTGCACCTTGTCAAAGACCTCCTGCTCGATGATCGCCGGGTGGGTATTGTAGAAAACTGCCTGCTTTTCAACGGGCGTTTCCCTCTGTTTCTTATCCCAAATAGAATTGGTATAGGTCTTGAAATTGACGGTGCATCCTGTGTATTCCCGCCGTTCCAGAATGTGAACGACCGTGTTGGTGTTCCAATGGTACGGATCAGCGGTTTCCGGGCTGAGTGTCTTGATGCCCTCACGCTTCTTGTAGGCGGTGGGGTTAAGTACCTTTTCCTCCTGCAAGAGCTTTGCAATCTGCATCGGGCCTCGCCCTTCCATGCACAGCTTGAAAATGCGCTTGACTACCAACGCCGCCGCTTCATCCACGACCCACTTTGTCTTTTCCTCCGGGTCTTTACGGTAGCCGAATGGAACATTGACAGTCAGAGGAACGCCGCGTTCACCCTTCGCCTTATTAACGGCACGAATCTTGCGCCTGGAATATGAGCGTGTGGGTTGCCGCTGCCTGTGTCATGGATATTGAAGTCTGCGCACATTCCTCTGGAAACAAATTGAGAGGAACAGTACGCACGGACAAGCCGTACCTGTTCCTCTCTGGATAACTCTATAGGCAGGGCAACCTCCAACTCCCGCGCCAGTTGGGAGTTGCACGCCTTTTCAATTTGCTCCACGCTGTTCCACAGCGTTCCCCGGTCTTGAAACTCTGGAGGAGCGTTGGGCGGCAGCAGGATTTCCGAATGGACGATGCCGCGCTTCCGGGTGTAGTCATGGATCATGCCGTCCCACTCGTTTGTGATTTTCTCACCGCTTCGGTAGGCAGCAGCGGCAACGGCTGACTTGCCATTCCCCCGGCTGATAATTTTGATGCTGCAATGATAGATTGCGATAACGGTTTACCTCCGATCTTCGTGATTCAGCCCCATGAAACGGAACAGCTTGCCGCAGCAAGGTGTTCTGCTTCGTGGGGACGCAAAAGGGTAGACAGCGCAAGCTGTCGCAGGGAAAATGCAGTTTTCCCTGTGCGGCGCAAGCCGCCAATGTGGGCGCGTGAGAACTTCCATGCGCCCACAAGCCCTCGGCAGAGCGCACGACACCTCATGGGGTCCCCGCAAAGTTGCATAACTTTGTGGGGAGAGGAGGGGCAGCAGAATGAATGAGTTTTGCCGCTTGCGGCGAAACGAACGATATGGAGCTTGCCCCGACGAGGTGTATAAGTGCGCCCTTGTTACCAAGGGTATTATCCGGCTTCCACCCCCTCGGCTCGTTTTTTCAAATACTCCTGTGCTTCCGTACTCTTTGCGATGTGATACAGGAAGTCCTTTCCCTCGTCCTCTGTCATGGTTTTCAGTTCCGGCACAAGGCTTTCCATGAAGCCGCCAAGCAGGAAAATACGGTGATTGCGCTCCTTGCGTTTTTCGGCGGACAGCTTGCGGTTGAGTATCTTGTTTCGGTTTTCGTACTGCTGCAACTGTTTCTCTGTGCGTTCCAGCTCAGCATTACATTCCTCAATGGTCTGCGGCAGTTTTTTCTTTGGCATGGGTGGTCACTCCTTTCTTGATTTTGGGGATAAAAAAAGACCGCTGACTGTGCGAACAAAGCGCGAGTCAACGGTCTGTTTTTCGGTGTGTGGTTATTGCGTCACTGATTTCTTCACGAAGGACAGTAGGGACAAGCACAATGCTGTGCTTGCACATTTTTAGTCCATATCAGGATTTACTGATTTCAGAATTTGGTATGATGTTTCAGCATCAAGATCAACTCCCGACAGAACAATGGAAACATCTCCATACCAGATGCCAAGGTCGATACTGCTACCATACGAAATTGAATTGCCATTCGGGGCGGTTTTACGAATGTACTCGGATACATTGTCTTCTTTCAACTCGGATGCGTCCACCATGGGACCCGCCCAGCCATTTTTCCCATATTCTGAGGCCCATGTGACTGTGATCGCATACCATTTCGATGAATCGTCATTATCAGAATACTCTATTGTAATCTCCTTTGTCCCCGTTTCCTTCGCAGTTTCAGAATCCAAATAATAAAGAATCTCAACTTGTTCCACTTTCATATTGTCTGGAGCATAAGAAGGTACATACTTTCCGAGTTCCGGGTCATTCATGCAATCCTCTAATGTCTTTCCCCCAGAATGGTAATCTACCGGCACTGCTCCTGTGTGGCTTTCCAGTATCTCAAGCAAATTGCTATAGCTTTCTTTTTGCACCTGTACACAAACTCCAAGTAGTCCTTGATAAAGAACATATCCGTCTTTCCACAGCCGAAGATGTACTGTTGTACCATTCTGCATATTAAAATACAGGTGGTATATTTCCATCTCATTGAAGATGTCTCTTGCATCATCGTAGGAGATAGAATTCAGAGGAATAAACTCAGCAACGTTTAATCCATCAATAAAATCACGGATTAGCTCATCGGAATCTTTCAGCTGATAGAGTTCGTGCTTGCTTTCGTACCACGAATCGCGGCTCTCGTATTGTACAGACGTATAGTTCCCGGCAAGATGGAGCCGATCCGTATAAAGCTCGGAGCCATACTTTAATGTGATTCCTGTATCGCACACATAGAGGGAAATTGAGCCATCCGTATGTTTCATACAGAGCATGAAGGATGGGTCGTATCCCTTCACCTCGTAGAAATCACCTTTCACGCTGCCTGCAAACTCCACATATCCATCCCGCGGAGTCCACTCATCAATCAGCCCTGTCGCAGTGCCGAGATGTTTTCCAATGATGTCAACATCATCATATATCCAGTCATAGTGAACATAGCAATTCCCTTGATAAATGAAAAATCCCAGCATATCCGCAGACGATTCCGCTGAAAGAGAGACTTCAAGTTTGGGAATTGTTACTCCTTTGTCGGACATGGTAATTTCTGTGGAGGAGTCCGAATGGTTAGAAAAATTTCGCCAGGCAAACACGCCTACAACAATCAGGCAGATACAAGCTACAGCAGCAATTTGCCGTTCCCACCTTCGCTTCGGCTTCGCATTGGTGCGGACATTGTTGGTTTCCTCGATAATATCATCGTTCAGCATATTCAAAGCGTCACTGATGTGTTCTTTCTTCATAGCTCATAGCCCTCCTTTTCCAAGTATTCTTTTAAACCTTGCCTCGTTCGGTAGAGCATACTCTTGACCTTCGGTTCACTCATGCCGTAGTAGTCTGCGACTTCCCGGATAGGATCCGCAAAGTAGTATCTGCCGACAAATGTGTTTCGTGCATCTGCCGGGAGCGTGTAGAGATAGGTATTGATCGCTTCCGCAAGCAGTTTCAATTCTATGCTCTGCTCCGTGGTTTCGCTGCCGGAGATGCAATCTTCCAGCTCGGAAAGAGAGACTGCATATTCCGAGTGCTTCCGTTTATCCCTGTTGCGTGTGCGGAACGCATCAATGGATAGTTGCCGTGTGATTTTTCCTAAATAGGTGGAGAGAACACCGGGCTTGTGCGTCGGCATGGAGTTCCACGCCTTTAAGTAGGTGTCGTTGACGGTTTCCTTGCTGTCCTCCCAGTCGGAGAGGATATTGTAGGCGATCTTTGAAAGATACCGCCCATATTTCTGCTCGGTTTCGCTGATGGCACTCTCATCTCTTTTCCAGTATAAGGCAACGATCATCTCATCCTGCATAGGCGAACCTCCTTTCTCGTCTGCTGTCAGGCGCCTTCACTATATATCCCGACAAAAATCGGATTTGGTTTCACGATTTTCAAAATTCCCTCAAAAAAATTATAGCAGATATTTGTGAACGCTTCTACCCATGCCGTTTACGCTGTTTTTCTTCGCCGCTTCGCTTGCCGCCCTGCGGCGTTCCTCGTTGTATGGGGCGGTCAGACGGAAAGAGAACCGCCCCTTGCGGATTTCAAACTCCAT
>ERZ860322.1381-NODE-1381-length-14004-cov-4.456807_pt1 | contig 14004 bp, 9 predicted proteins | sample MGYA00509979_ERZ860322 | MGnify/ENA primary metagenome ERZ860322 (study PRJEB30046, sample SAMN00715217) | human gut metagenome | study: EMG produced TPA metagenomics assembly of the A metagenome-wide association study of gut microbiota in type 2...
CACGATGGAGGAGGTCAAGGGCGACGACAGTCTGGAGGAGGTCTTTCTGGAACTGGAGGGAGAGGAATGCTGAAGCTTTTGCTGAAAAAGCAGCTGATGGAGGTGTTCCGCAGCTACTTCTACGACGCGAAAAAGAACAAGGCCCGCTCCAAGGGGACGACCATCGCCTATATCGTGATGTTCGTGCTGCTGATGGTACTGTAGAAAAATATGGTTTCAAATATTCTTACGAATTAGTTGGTTATCATAAAGGTAATAACGAAACTTCAGAAAGTGCTCATGCTGCATTGAAGGGTTCTGTTATTCGTCCTCAGATGACAAGTGGTGGTAAGCAGCAACCTTGGGGATTTACTCAGAATAAAGCTACAAAAGATCGTGAACCGTTGGTTCGTGTTATCTTGACTGATACTATTAGCGGAAAAATAGCTTCTGTTGGTTATTTAAAATTCAAGATTACCGATACTGCTAATCAGAATGAAGTTGTATTGACCCCGAATTTCCCATTTGCTAATGGTTATACTGTTGATTGTACAGAAACAGAGACTAAACTTGGTTTGTCATGGCATCAAGTTGAAGAACAGATTCTGGCTCAATTGGAAGAAATTGGTATTTCTAAGGATGAATTCCATAAGAATTTCAAATTGGATGGTGCTGTAGAAGACGTAGAGCAACAAGCTTTGGTAAATGCTACTCAGTATGATGGAATTACTGTTGATTCTAAGGCTGTTACTACTCCGGTTGGTGTGGTTTCACAGACTAATTGGGATCCGGCGGATGAAATGACTGAAGTTTTGACTTGGGTAGTTAAGAATAATCAGGCATATCACATCTTTAAGGCTGGTGCTAAGAGTATTGCAGTAAATGTACGTTATAGCTATGAAGTATCTGAAGGTGTATATCAATATGTATATGTTACTTTCACTTGGACTCCTAGTCCTTTGAACTTTACTCCTAATGGTACCATTGAAAACTCTGCTAAGATTGATAAATATTGGTATGAAAAGAACGGTGCTGTAGCAGGTTCTGGTTATTCAGATATCCATGCTAATGTTCATCAAGTTGTTAGCGATAACTCTAATGATTGTACATTTGATAGCGAAATCTTGAATACTTTCACTGGTAATGTGATTACCGTGACAAGTGACGCTACTTATCCTGCATTTGCTAATGATAAGTTGACTAAGGAAGTTGTATTTGCTAACCCTCAAGATCATTTGACTAAGAAGGGAACTGCTTATGTCGTGAATGGTGCTTCTGGTGCTCAATATGATATCACTGTATCTGCTGATGGAAAAACTCTACAAGCTACTAATAACGCTGTAACAAAAGCAGTTGTTGTTCTTGCTGGAACAGTGATGGAATATCAAGAAAATGATTTTGCAAAAGATATTTTGAACAATGCAGATCACAACTTGCTGGGACAAGACCAGACATTTACTGCTAAATTGCAAATTAATGCTGCTAACTGCGATTATGTAGATTATGCTTTGGGTAATAACGTATTCTATGCTAAATATTTGCGTCCTGTATCAGTAGATCCGTCAGATGTAGATGAATTAATTGATGCTACTAATGGTGCTTCTATTGCAGGCTTGACCTTGAATCTGATTGATTGGAGAGACAAGTATTTTGATAAAGCAGAAGATACTACTGGTGATGATGGTAAGAAATATAATTTCTATGGATTTTATGGCGTAACTAAAGTTGCTGCTGATATTGAAAACGCTACAACAACTTTGAATGGTGGAACATTAGGTTCTACTAAATTATCTTCTGTAACGAAGAATGTAAAATTGTATTTCGGTGAAGATAAATCTACAACCAATGTATTTACTGCTCTGAAGGTTGGCGATAATGGTAAATTCTATTATTACAATAATGGTACTACTTTAGGTAAGTTTACAATCCGCGTTCCGCTGGAAGTTACTTATAAGTGGGGTACTATCTATACCGAAGTTGATTTGAATATCAATAAGACTATTCAGAACTAATATTGTAATAACTTTGAGTTTAATTTAAATAAGGGCCGGCCATTCATAGTGGCTGGCCTTTTTTAATAGGAGGAAAGAATGAAATGAAAAAACTGAAATTTATTTTATTGTTGACTGTTTTATTAACAACCTTTTCTTGTCAATCAGGAAAACAGAAGGTGCAAAGCAAAGAAGAGAAGAGTATTAATGAATTTGTAGCTCATCTAACGGAAGTTGATACGGTTTTGATAACAAACCTAATAAATCAATTTATGGAATATGCGAAAAATGGTCAGCTGGAATCTGCCGCAGCTATGCTTTATAAAGCCGATTTGGCAGATGTTTGGAATGAACCTATTCAATTGGATAACAATGAATTGCATCAAGTCGCAAAAATGCTGGAATCTTTTCCTGTATTAAGTTATAAGATAGATTATATAAAGTTCTATACTCCTGTTAAAAACGAGGTGAAGTGTACGATTGTTATGCAGAAAGGAGAAAGTGGAACACCTATTGCAACTAGTAGTTGGTATTTTAAGCTGATGAATTATTTGGGTGGATGGCGGCTTTGTATGATGAATTAGCTAATGATCGATTTATATAAGCAGTCGTGGGAAAAAGTGTCATTTAAAAATTATTGAAGGGGGTGTTTGTTTAGGATATTTATGTGATTTTCAATACAAAAGATTATAGTTATAAATTGTAGCAGGGTCAAAATAGAACGGTTTCTCAGGCTTGTAGTCGAAAAGTTGACAGTTCAACCAGATAATCCGGACTGTCAGCTTCTTTTTTTGTGTCCGGAGAGATTTCTTCTGTCCGGTAAGTTCCCTATGGATCCAGATAGCAGTGCATTTACCCATAGCAAGGATAACAGCATTACGATAATCTGTGAAAGTATTTCTTTCTTAATCATATTATACCTGTTCCTTTTCAAAAGTTACGAAAGAGTGATCGCATGAGTAAGAAAAATCTTACTCTGCTGTTTTGTAAGCCTTGTCCATACTTTGTATCCGTCGTCTTGCACCGAATATCTTGTAACAGGAATGAAACTCCTTTGTCACGAAACCTTTAATAGAGTGTAACTCTCAAGAAACCTGACCCATCTACTTTTGCGGCAGATTTATAACGCATAAAAAAGTATATGAAAAAGGTTGTTAGAGCTGTGTCTCTTATGCTGCTGATGGCAGGTGTTTGTGGAAATGCATTTGCCGAGGAAAATGAAAACATTGTCCGGCAAGGCGCTATCCGCGGACGTGTGATAGACAATGGAAAACAAATTCTGCCGGGTGCTTCCATCTTTGTTGAAAATCTGAAAACCGGAGTAATCAGTGATGTGAACGGTTTTTATACGCTGCCCAATCTGAAACCCGGAACTTACACAGTTAAAGTAACCTACGTAGGTTATAGCCCCATTGAAATGAAAGTTACCGTCCCCGAAGGCAAGACTTTAGAAAAAGATATAGTGATGAATGAAGGGGTGGAACTGCAGGAAGTGCAGGTAAAGGGAGCTTTTCAAGGACAGAAGAAAGCAATCAATACACAAAAGAATAATCTGGGTATCACTAATGTTGTATCTGCCGACCAGGTAGGGAAATTTCCCGACTCAAACATAGGTGATGCATTGAAACGTATCAGTGGCATCAATGTGCAATACGATCAAGGCGAGGCCCGTTTCGGACAGGTCCGCGGCACTAGTGCCGATTTAAGCTCCGTCACCATTAACGGCAACCGTGTCCCATCTGCTGAAGGGGATACCCGTAACGTGCAGTTGGACTTGATTCCTGCCGATATGATTCAGACCATCGAAGTAAGCAAAGTCGTTACACCCGATATGGACGGCGATGCTATCGGTGGTTCCATCAATCTGGTAACCAAAAATTCTCCTTATAAACGCACTATCAATGCTACAGCGGGAAGTGGTTACAACTGGATCAGCGAGAAAGCCCAGTTGAACTTAGGTTTCACTTACGGCGATCGTTTCTTCAATGACAGACTGGGTATGCTGCTCTCCGCTTCTTATCAGAATGCTCCTTCCGGTTCTTATGATACTGAATTCATGTGGGAACAAAATGAAGATGGCAAAGTATATGTCAGCGATTATCAGATGCGCCAGTACTTTGTCACCCGTGAACGTCAAAGTTATTCGGCGGCTTTTGATTTTGATATCAATGAAAACCATAAATTGACTTTCAAAGGGATCTTCAACAACCGTAACGACTGGGAAAACCGTTACCGTACCAATATCAAGGATTTGGATGAGAACGGAAAAGGCACAGTCCGCATCCAGACCAAAGCAGGTACTCCCGATAATCGCAATGCCCGTCTGGAGCGTCAGCGTACCATGGATTTCGCTTTGGGCGGAGAACACTTATGGGGGGCAATCGGTATGGATTGGAATGCCAGTTATGCAAAAGCTACGGAAGAACGCCCTAATGAACGTTATCTTGACTTCCAACTGAAAAAGCAGGAATTTGATATGGACTTGAGTGATGAACGCCAGCCGTTGGCAACACCTGGAACAGGTTCTACTTTGACACTGAGTGATAAGTTCAGCTTGAAGGAACTGACGGAACAACAGGAGGACATCAAAGAAGAAGATATGAAATTCTCGGCCAATTTCAAGGCCAGTTTAAATAATGGAGCTAAACTGAAGTTCGGTGCGAAGGTAGTACGTAAAACAAAAGAGAAAGAAATAGACTTCTACGAATATACTCCGAAAGACGAGGATGCCTTCATGACCAACAGCCTGAAAAATACGGTAGACCAGAGTACGGATAAGTTTATGCCGAGCGACAAATATCAGGTAGGAACATTTGCCAGTAAAGAATATGTGGGTGGATTGAATTTAAATGATGCTTCCCAGTTCGATAAAGAACAGGTACAAGCCGAATTGGCTGAGAACTTTGAGGCTCGTGAAACTGTAAGTTCCGGGTATGTGCGGTTTGATCATAAATTCGCTTCCGATATAAACCTGATGGCGGGACTCCGTATGGAACATACTTCCCTTCGTTATACCGGCCGTAACTATGATGATGAGACAGATAAGACCACCAAGACCGGCCGCATGACCAACAGTTATGTGAATTTCCTTCCTTCTATTTTGGTGAAATGGGATGTAAATGATGATTTCAAGATACGCGGTTCTTACACGCAGACCTTGAGCCGGCCCAAATATTCAGCTTTGGTTCCCAGTGTGAATATCAACCGTGGTGATAATGAAATAAAGATTGGTAATTCTGACTTGAAACCGACTATTTCTTATAACTTTGATTTGAGTGCCGATTATTATTTCAAGAGTGTAGGTTTAGTGAGCGCAGGTTTTTTCTATAAGAAAATAGACGATTTCATCGTAGATCAGGTACTGACCAACTATGAATACCAAGGAACAGAATATACCCGTTTCACTCAGCCCAAGAATGCAGGAAATGCTAATCTGTGGGGATTGGAATTTTCTTATCAGCGTGATTTCGGCTTCATTGCTCCGGCCTTGAAGTATGTGGGTTTCTATGGAACCTATACTTATACGCACTCACGCGTGGAGGACTTTAACTTCGAAGGACGTGAGAACGAGAGCGGGTTGAGTTTGCCGGGGTCTCCCGAGCATACGGCGAATGCCTCTCTTTACTTTGAAAAAGGAGGCTTGAATGTGCGCCTGAGCTATAACTTTGCATCTGATTTTATCGATGAAATGGGCCCAAGTACATTTTATGACAGATATTATGATGCTGTGAACTATATGGATGTGAACGCCAGTTATACCTTTGGCAAGAAGGTGAAAATGACCTTTTATGCTGAGGCGAACAATCTGCTGAACCAGCCGCTCCGTTATTACCAGGGAACGAAGGATCGTACTATGCAGGCAGAATATTATGGCGTGAGAATGAATGCAGGTTTAAAAATAAGTTTCTAAAAATAAGTATATGAAAACGTTGATGATGATTAGAAGAATGAAAGAAGTATTGACATGGGTATGGATTGCCGTCATTGGTACGGCTATCTGCCTGAATGTGTGTGCCCAGACTCCGCAAGATTGGAAAGGACTGGAGAAACAACTGAATTTTTATATGGCCAACGATTTGGGACGTAACGGTTATTATGACCAGAAGCCCATAGCCGAGTTGATGGGAGAAATGGCGGATGTTATTGGTCCCGAGTGTGTATTTGCAGCCGGAGACGTGCACCATTTTGAAGGTGTGCGCAGCGTTAACGATCCGCTCTGGATGACCAACTACGAGTTGATTTACAGTCATCCCGAGTTGATGATAGACTGGTTTCCGATCTTGGGAAATCATGAATACCGGGGTAATACGCAGGCTGTGTTGGATTATACCAATGTGAGTCGTCGCTGGTCGATGCCTGGTCGTTATTATACCAAAGTCTTTGAGAAGAAAGGAACTGCCATCCGTTTTGTGATGATAGATACCGCTCCTCTGATTGACAAATACCGTAACGAGAGCGAAACTTATCCGGATGCCTGTAAACAAGATATGGATCAGCAATTGGCATGGATAGATTCTGTACTGACTGTTGCCAAAGAAGATTGGGTAGTCGTAATCGGACATCATCCCATTTATGCTGAAACGTCGAAAGACGACAGTGAACGCAGCGATATGCAGAAGCGTCTGGATCCTATCCTCCGTAAACATAAGGTGGATATCTATGCATGCGGACACATTCATAACTTCCAGCACCTTCGTGTGCCGGGCAGTGATATCGACTATGTGGTAAATTCGGCTGGTTCGTTGAGCCGTAAGGTAAAACCAGTGGAAGGCACTCTGTTCTGTAGTCCCGAACCGGGCTTTTCTATCTTTACGGCAGACAAGAAAGAACTGGATATGCACATGATTGATAAGAAAGGAAAAGTAATCTATACTGTAAAACGCACCAAATAGGAATAGTTATTTTAGGGAAAAAGAGTACATTTGCGGTATAAAACTGTAAATGTACTTTTTGTTATGTTGAATACACTCCTTTTGATTGGTGGTCTGGCTCTCATTTTAGCTGGCGCGAATGGCTTGACGGATGGTTCTGCAGCGGTTGCCAAACGTTTCCGTATTTCTGATTTGGTAATCGGGCTTACCATTGTAGCTTTCGGCACTTCGGCTCCCGAATTGGTTATCAGTGTGCTTTCTGCATTGAATGGCAGTGCTGAAATGGCTATTGGTAATGTGGTGGGTAGTAATATATTCAATGCTTTGATGATTATAGGTTGTACTGCCTTGGTACTCCCCATAAAAGTAGGTGAGGGGACGATGAGTAAAGAGATTCCGTTAGTCATTCTTTCTTCGTTGGTACTTTTTGTCTGTGCCAATGACATGATGCTGGACAGGGAAGCGGTCAATGTTATCAGCCGTTCCGATGGGTTTGTTCTGCTGGCTTTCTTCCTTATATTTATGCGTTATACATTTGCCATCGCCCGTAATGGGGCAGATGAGGCAGGAGAGGAGCAGAAGATAAAGGAAATGCCTGTATGGAAATCGGTGTTGTATATTGCAGGAGGGCTGGCCGGACTCATATTCGGCGGACAGCTTTTTGTCGACGGGGCAAGCGGGCTTGCCCGTTCATGGGGTGTCAGTGAATCGGTAATCGGACTGACATTGGTAGCCGGAGGTACTTCCTTGCCGGAGCTTGCCACATCTGTTACGGCGGCTTTAAAGAAGAATCCGGGAATTGCTATCGGCAATGTCATCGGTAGTAATCTGTTCAATATATTCTTTGTTCTGGGGTGCAGCGCTACGGTGTCACCGCTTCCGATGGGGAATATAAATAACCTCGATTTAAGTGTACTGATTGCTTCCTCCCTGTTGTTGTGGCTGGTAGGCTGGTTTTTCCGCAAACGTACCATAACCCGGCTTGAAGGCGCATTGATGGTTGGCTGTTATGTCGTTTATACCGCCTATCTTATTGCCCAACAGTGAAAAAGCCATAAAAAGAATAAGTTTTCTGCAAAAAAACTTCTATCTTTACACCCCGAATTTTATAAAAATACAGCATGGCTATTACCATTAAAAAAGTCAGTTCAAAGAAAGAACTAAAGACGTTTATACGGTTCAACTACGAGTTATACAAAGAGAATCCCTATTCCGTACCCGATTTGTACGATGATATGCTGAATACGTTCAGCCCGAAGAAGAATGCCGCTTTCGAGTTTTGTGAGGCGGAGTATTTTCTGGCATATAAGGATAACAAGGTGGTAGGACGTATTGCAGGGATTATAAATAAACGCGCAAACGAGACTTGGAATAAAAAAGAAGTTCGTTTCGGATGGATCGATTTTCTGGATGATATCGAAATATCACGTGCCTTGTTGGATGCAGTAGCCCAATGGGGTAAATCAAAAGGTATGGATACCATTCAGGGGCCTTTAGGCTTTACCGACTTTGATGCGGAGGGTATGCTGGTAGAAGGATTCGACCAGTTGAGCACCATGGCGACTATCTATAATTATCCTTATTACCCACAGCATATGGAGAAGTTGGGATTCGAGAAGGATGCCGATTGGGTGGAATATAAAATTTATATTCCGGATGCAATTCCTGATAAGCATAAGCGTATCAGTGACTTGATTCAACGTAAGTTTAACCTGAAGGTGAAGAAATATACATCGGGTAAGAAAATTGCGGCCGAATATGGACAGGCTATATTCGAGTTGATGAATGAGGCTTATGCTCCGCTTTATGGTTTCTCGGCTTTGTCGCAAGGACAGATCAACCAGTATATAAAGATGTATTTGCCTATTGTAGATTTGCGTATGGTAACCTTGGTGATCGATGCCGAAGATAAACTGGTGGCAGTGGGGATTTCAATGCCTTCTCTGTCCGAAGCGTTACAAAAAGCGAAGGGACGTTTGCTGCCTATGGGATGGTATCACCTGTTGAAAGTGTTGTTCCTGCATAAGTATCCTCCTATGTTGGATTTGTTGCTGGTTGCTGTAAAACCTGAGTATCAGAACAAAGGTGTCAATGCTTTGTTATTCTCGGACTTGATCCCCGTATATCAGCAACTGGGATTCAAGTATGCCGAAAGTAATCCGGAACTGGAACTGAACGGAAAGGTGCAGGCCCAGTGGGAATATTTCAAGACCGAGCAGCATAAACGCCGTCGTGCTTATAAAAAGAGTATTCTGTAACAACGATATATAAAAATGTGATAAGTCAATATGGAAGAAAACAACGAACTGATAAACAATCCCGCCGTAGAATATACCGACGATAATATCCGCCACCTCAGTGACATGGAGCATGTGCGTACCCGTCCCGGTATGTATATTGGAAAGTTGGGTGACGGATCACATGCCGAGGACGGTATCTACGTTCTTTTGAAAGAAATTATCGATAACAGTATCGATGAATTTAAAATGCAGGCGGGTAAAAAGATTGAGATTATTATTGAAGAAAATCTCCGTGTCAGCGTGCGTGATTATGGCCGGGGTATTCCGCAGGGAAAACTCATTGAAGCTGTTAGTGTGTTGAATACGGGAGGTAAATATGACAGCAAGGCGTTCAAGAAGAGCGTCGGACTGAATGGGGTCGGTGTGAAAGCCGTCAATGCATTGAGCTCACGTTTCGAGGTGCGCAGCTATCGTGATGGAAAGGTGCGTATCGCTACCTTTGCCAAGGGAGACTTGTTGACGGATACCACACAAGATACAACAGAAGAGAACGGTACTTATATTTTCTTTGAACCGGATAACCTGTTGTTTGAGAACTACAGTTTCCGTCCGGAGTTCGTGGAAACCATGCTCCGCAACTATACCTATCTGAATACAGGACTGGCCATTATCTATAACGGTCAGCGTATCCTGTCCCGTAACGGGTTGGTGGACTTGCTTAACGACAACATGACGGCTGTGGGATTATATCCCATCATCCACTTGAAAGGAGAAGATATCGAGATCGCTTTTACGCATACCGGCCAGTATGGTGAGGAGTATTACTCTTTTGTCAACGGACAGCACACCACGCAGGGAGGTACGCATCAAAGTGCTTTCAAAGAGCATATGGCCCGTACCATCAAGGAATATTTCAACAAGAATATGGACTATGCCGATATCCGTAACGGATTGGTAGCTGCCATTGCCGTTAATGTGGAGGAACCGTTGTTCGAAAGTCAGACTAAAATCAAGCTGGGCTCTACCAATATGGCTCCCGGTGGTCCTACCGTTAATAAGTTTGTAGGTGATTTTGTAAAGACTGAGGTCGATAACTATCTGCACAAACATACGGATGTGGCCGATGTGATGTTGCAGAAGATTCAAGAATCGGAGAAAGAGCGTAAGGCTATAGCCGGAGTGACCAAACTGGCACGTGAACGTGCCAAAAAGGCAAATCTTCATAACCGTAAGTTGCGTGACTGCCGTTTTCACCTGAATGATGCCAAAGGAGACAAGAAGGAGGAAAGCTGCATTTTCATTACCGAGGGTGACTCGGCGAGCGGTTCTATCACCAAGAGCCGTGATGTAAATACTCAGGCAGTATTCAGTTTGCGTGGTAAGCCGTTGAATTCTTACGGGCTGACCAAGAAGATTGTATATGAGAATGAAGAGTTTAACTTGCTTCAGGCTGCTCTGAACATAGAGGACGGTATGGAAGGATTACGATATAACAAAGTGATTGTGGCAACAGATGCCGATGTGGACGGTATGCACATCCGTTTGTTGCTGATTACCTTCTTCCTGCAATTCTTCCCCGATTTGATAAAGAAAGGTCATGTATATATCCTTCAGACTCCTTTGTTCCGTGTCCGTAACCGCAAGAAAGGAGTTTATGAAACGGTATATTGTTATTCGGAAGAAGAACGGATTGCCGCAATCGAACGGTTAAGCCCCAATCCCGAAATCACACGGTTCAAAGGTTTGGGAGAGATTTCACCCGATGAATTCAAGCACTTTATCGGCAAAGATATGCGTTTGGAGCAAGTTTCCCTCCGCAAGACTGATCTGGTAAAGGAATTACTGGAGTTCTACATGGGTAAGAACACGATGGAACGTCAGAATTTTATTATAGATAACCTTGTTGTAGAAGAAGATATTGCGTGAGTGAATCACTAAAAAATATGAGAAGAGCGATATTTCCGGGAACCTTTGATCCTTTTACCATCGGTCATTATTCGGTCGTGAAGAGAGCGTTGACTTTTATGGACGAAGTGGTGATCGGCATCGGTATCAATGAGAATAAGAAAACTTGGTTTCCTACAGAGAAACGAGTGGAGATGATCGAGAAACTTTTTGCGGATGATCCCCGGGTAAAGGTCGATGCTTATGATTGTCTGACCATTGACTTTGCCCGAGCTAAGGAGGCGCAGTTCATTGTTCGTGGTATCCGTACCGTACACGATTTTGAATATGAGGAAACTATAGCCGATATCAACCGGAAACTGGCCGGAATAGAAACGATTCTGTTGTTTACGGAGCCGGAACTAACCTCTATCAGCTCTACGATTGTAAGAGAATTGTTGCAGTTTGGCAAAGATGTGACGCCATTCTTGCCTGAAGGAATGAAAATAGACTGACCATGAAATATACTATGTATTTTGCAGGCTTGATTGCCTGCTTTTTTTCTATCGTAGCCGCACAGGCTCAGGAGAGTAAATTCCTGAATTCTCCGGCACGTAAGTTGCAACTGGCGGAATTTGCCATTGCCAATCTTTATGTAGACGAAGTCAATGAGGGAAAGCTGGTGGAAGAAGCTATCGTAAAAATGCTGGAGCAGCTTGATCCTCATTCTACCTATTCTGATCCGGAGGAAGTGAAGAGAATGAACGAGCCGTTGCAGGGAAACTTCGAAGGTATCGGTATACAGTTTAATATGGCGGAGGACACTTTGCTGGTGATACAGCCTGTATCGGGCGGACCGTCCGAAAAAGTCGGTATTCTGGCCGGTGATCGTATCGTCATGGTGGAAGATACGCTGATAGCCGGTGTAAAGATGAGTACCGAGGATATTATGCGTCGTCTCCGTGGTCCTAAAGATTCAAAAGTGAATCTGAAAATACTTCGCCGAGGGGTGAAGGAACTGCTCCCCTTTACGGTGAAAAGGGATAAAATACCTGTTTACAGCCTGGATGCTTCCTATATGATTAAAGATAAGATCGGTTATATTCGTATCAACCGTTTTGCCGCCACTACCCATGAGGAGTTCAAGAAAGCGCTGACCGGGTTGCAGAAGAAAGGAATGAAAGACTTGATTCTTGATTTGCAGGGCAATGGCGGGGGGTATTTGAATGCTGCTATCGATATTGCCAATGAATTTTTGGGTAAAAAGGAACTGATTGTCTATACGGAGGGCCGTCGCAATCCTCGTAGCGAGTTTTTTGCCAAAGGTACGGGCGAGTTTCAGAACGGTCGTCTGATGGTATTGGTTGATGAATTTTCTGCTTCTGCCAGTGAGATTGTGACCGGAGCTGTTCAGGATTGGGACAGAGGAGTTGTTGTGGGCCGGCGCAGTTTTGGTAAAGGCTTGGTGCAGCGTCCCATTGATTTGCCGGACGGTTCGATGATCCGTCTGACGGTGGCCCGCTATTATACGCCTGCCGGACGTTGTATCCAGAAACCTTACGAGAGCATTGAAAAGTATAATGAAGACCTGATAGACCGTTATAATAAAGGAGAAATGATGAGTGAAGACAGCATCCACTTTCCGGATTCACTGAAGTTCAAGACTCATAGGTTGGCCCGTACGGTATATGGTGGCGGAGGGATCATGCCCGATTATTTTGTGCCGATTGATACGACTCTCTATACTAAATACCATCGTCAGTTGCGTGATAAAGGAGCGTTGATGAAAGCTCATTTCCATTTTATTGATGCCCATCGTAAAGAGTGGCTGGGCAAATACAAGACTTTCAATGAGTTCTACAAACGTTTTGAAGTGACTCCGGATATGTTGGCACAACTGGTTGCTACCGGCAAGGAGATGGGAGTGGAATATAATGAAGAAGAGTATCAAAAGGCCCTGCCTCTGCTGAGGTTGCAGATGAAAGCATTGATAGCCCGTGATTTATGGGATATGAATGAATATTATCACGTCATTAATGACGCGAATGAAAGTATCAGGAAAGCGCTGGAACTGTTGGAGCAACCGGACTTTGAGGGGCTGCTGTTGAAAAAGCGATAGTCAAGACTTTATATTAACAGCAGGGACGCATAGTTGCACTCCTGCAGTTGTCTGAAAAACTTCTGCTGTGTCTTCTTTTAGGTGTGGAATAATTTTCCAACCATCACTTTATCTGTCTCCCGAACAACACCTTATTCAGCCATCGGTTCACATACACGTTCACGAAAGCACATCCTACTCCGATAGCGGCTCCTGCCACTACATCACTGGGATAGTGCACCCCTTGGTTCATCCGGGCAAACCCTACTCCGCAAGCCCATACGGCTGAAGGGGCGATAACATACCACTTAGGATAAGTGATGGAGAGTGAGGTGGCTAAAGAAAAAGCTGCCGCAGTGTGTCCTGAAGGGAATGACGGACTATCGGCATCCGGTGCTCCGTATGCATGAATCTTATCCGGATACTTTACAAAAGGCCGGTCACGACCTATTATATGTTTGGCGGCGTATGTAATCCCCACTGCTTCAATCACACTGGTTCCTATGTAAATGGCATCTTTCAGCATCGGCTGGTCTTTTTTTATCAATGCATAGAGTCCCATGGCTGTAGGTATTCCTACGGGTAGAATCACTCCGCTAGCGGACAATCCGCGGCTCAGTCCGTGTACATCCCATCGGTTGATGGTTTTCAACGTGTTGATGTCTATATTCTGTGCGCTGAGGCTGAATGTAAAACAGGCTGTCAGTATAAGAAAAATAATCCTTTGGCGTTTCATTTAGTTTGGCATTTGTTCAGTGCAAAGATAGGAAAATAATGTAATTCGCATTTACCCTTCCCCGAATTAAAGAATAATTTCCATAATTCCTTGTATTATCGCTAGAATTCCTTTACTTTTGCATCGTGAATACACAGCTTTTAACAGAATTTTTAGTTCTAACAATTAAATAATTTAAATTCAATCATTTATGTGGTTAAGTAAT
>ERZ860322.1383-NODE-1383-length-13987-cov-26.502225_pt1 | contig 13987 bp, 16 predicted proteins | sample MGYA00509979_ERZ860322 | MGnify/ENA primary metagenome ERZ860322 (study PRJEB30046, sample SAMN00715217) | human gut metagenome | study: EMG produced TPA metagenomics assembly of the A metagenome-wide association study of gut microbiota in type 2...
TGGTTTATGTTTGCGTTTTGATCTCAGGGGTTGCACTTACTTTTGCATTTGACCTATATTACGCATTGCTTACCAGATACAGGAGAAAGCTGCTTGAGGGTTATGGTTATGAGGCAAATTTCTCTAAACTGCTCCGATATATATCATACAATGTGCATGACTATAACGGCAAAAATGCCCTTTCTTTTTTTGAACATGTAGGCTATTTTGCGATATTCAGCTCATATTTCAAGCGCTGCGGCTGTGACCCTTATCTTAGCAGTATGGCATTCAGCTGCATATGCAATATCTTTGAGACTGACCTTGTATGTTGGGAAGAATTTCCTAATGTGATCAGACCGTTTATGTTATATCTAAGAGATGAAACTTTCGTCTGCGATATCCCCAATCCGTTTCGGCTCGGAATAAGCGATGATGAGATCATTTACTTTGAGGAAACCGATTCGGCACGTCCTGCAAAGAAGCGCATCATTCCGGTTCTTGACAGTTTTATGGAACAAAACTATCAGGTGTGCGAAAAATATATTGACATGGCCATAAACGGTAAGGAAAAAGAATGTACGCCTTTGATAATCGATGTCATAGGCAGATCGGGCATTGATACTGCCGTCGTCAAACCTGAGCAGATCAATGTTCTGCATTACAGCATAGTTAATTCTATGACCCGAACCATTGATAAAAAAATTAAATCAGAGCTTATGTCGCTTGCTGCTGAACACTACGGACTTTAAGATTATTACACGAGGAGATGTTTTTATGTCAGAGATGCAGAATAAATTATATGATACCGGTAACGAAATGCCTCTTATTGATATAAGAGACGGAATGTTTAGTCGTGAAGATAGCTTCGGCGGATATGATGTCAGGTCGGTCCATGAGTTTCTGACAAGGATAAATAAGCTTGTTGCTTCCGACAAAAATGAAGCTGCACTGGAGCTTATGGATGACTATATGGATAATATCATTACCGTAAAAGACGGCGGTGCATATAAAAACGGCGAAGTTTGCGGGTTTATGGACAATATCAGATACGGACTGAAGGCTTCGCTGGGCAGAAAAGATGCGATCCTGTCTCCGATTGAGGAAAGCGCATCGGAGCTTATCGGCATAAACAGTCGATTTATGCCGAACACAGCAGAAAATCGTCAGCGTGCAGAAAATGAATATGCTGAAATGCTCAGCAATCTCCAACCTCTTGATGATTATCTTGAAAAGGTATGCGACATTTTCACCTCGTGGCATGGTTATACAGGTGCATATAACTATTCCTCAAAGCTTGAAAACAAGCTTGATCTTGATGGCAGAGCATATCTGATGCACGATGATACGCTGATGGGAACGGGGAAAAATGGATTTGCAATCACTTACGACGGTGTTTTCTGGATCGAGGTTTTTGAGCGTGATGTAAATCATCTTTCGTTTGATGATCTTGCACGTGAAAAGGTTCAGTATGTCAGCGGAGGGTTTAAAATACACGGCAAAAAGGTTCCTTTCCCATGCAGAAGCGATGATATGCACTCGTTGGCACGCTTGTTTAACAACATCGGTGAGCGGGTCAAGTTTCTTGAAGAAAACAACAGGTACTGATGGAAAGAAGGATATCTATGAGAACGAGAAAAGTTCCGATAAAGTCTTCACGTTTCTGTGCATTATGCAAGCACTGGTATGACCCTGCAAACTCTCATCTGCGCCCTGTGGTTCCGATGATCGGTCAGTGGGAGATCGACAGGGGAGTTAAATGTCCCTGCATGGCAAGGAATGGCATTATGACGGATTCTGAGAGTATTTGCCCTAAGTTTGAGAAGAAGATTGGGTAATGGGGGGAACTTATGAGAAGTGTAGATGCGATCCTTGCTGATATGCGAAAACTTTGCGATGAGCTGGAGCAGTGCCGAATAACAGAAAAACGGGCAGATGATTCGTTCAGAGGACTTTCTGAAATATCCTCCCGTGCGCAGCGCTGTGCTGTAAAGAATCATGCTCTGATTGGCTGTGATGAGCATACTCAGGAAATGTATCTTATGATACTTTTCTCTGTTGCTTCTCTTGATGACAATGCTTACAGCGAAAGCCTTTTCACTATATACCGTATAATCCATGGTATGGAGTATAAAGGTGACGCACAGGCACTTTGGCTAAGAGCCAAGCAGATAAATTTTGAAACCATTGATGAGTGCACCCGTTTATTCATCAACAGTGACAAAAAGCGTCTGCTGGTTACAGAGTGCCTGCTTATTGCGGCGAATTTTACGGAGGGCAAGCGAAAAGCAATGAAGTTTATTGCTGACATAAGCTCGCTGCTATGTCTTGAAAAAAATGAGCTTACATTGTCTTCAAATATGGCAAGAGCAATACTCACTCTTGACCCAGATGAATATAAGTGCAATATTTGCAATGACACTGATGTATATGAGAGTTATATTGAACAGATCTTTTATCAGAGAGAAAAGAAAATACAAATCTTTATGCTGAAAATTCCTTCAATATCTGAATTTAAATTTTATAATTTGACAGTGAAATTTGCGGCTGAATCCATTGAGGTTAAGCTCTATGAAAATATGATCACTGCCGATGCAGTATATAATACTGGCACATACTACACAAATATTTTGAAAAACCAATCAAACAAATTAAAATTTTCATGTGGCCTTGAACCGGAGTGTAAAGTTTTGTATTTTGCTGAGAAGTTCTCTATATCTGATGAGCAAAAACAAAATGATACTATAAATCTGGCAGTAGGTTTTGCTGCTGATTCACCTATGTTATATTATGAAGCACAAAAGAAATATGAAAAAGCAAGTAAAAACGGACAGCCGGATCTTGATTGCCGTTATATATACATGGAGAAAAATAAGCAGTCTGATCCTAAAATTGAGGTAGATTCTGCAGATGCTCCTGAAATTAAGGTAGAGGTTGATCATGAAGATGGTGTTGAGGAGTAACAGAAAAATGAGGACTTTAGAAGAAATTCAGAGCCAGCTTGTGGAGATATACAATGAACTTGAAGAACGCAAGCTTGCAGAAAAAAATAAAAGCTATTCCGAAGGATTAGATGCGATATCCTCACGTGCGCAGCGCTGTGCCATTAAAAATCATGCTTTGAAGAATTGCGATGAACACACACAGGAAATGTATCTGCTTCTCCTTTTTTCGGTAGCTTCCATTGATGACAATGCTTACAGCACAAGCCTTTTTACCATATTCCGCATAATTCATGGAATGGAGTATAAAGGTGACACACAGGCGCTTTTGCTCAGAGCCAAGCAGATGAATTTTGAAATGCTTGATGAGTGCACACGTTTATTCATCAATAGTGATAAAAAGCGTTTGCTGGTAACAGAATGCCTGCTTATTGCGGCGAATTTTACGGAGGGCAAGCGAAAAGCAACGGAGTTTATTGCTGACATAAGCTCGCTGCTATGTCTTGAAAAAAATGAGCTTACATTGTCTTCAAATATGGCAAGAGCAATACTCACTCTTGACCCAGATGAATATAAGTGCAATATTTGCAATGACACTGATGTATATGAGAGTTATATTGAACAGATCTTTTATCAGAGAGAAAAGAAAATACAAATCTTTATGCTGAAAATTCCTTCAATATCTGAATTTAAATTTTATAATTTGACAGTGAAATTTGCGGCTGAATCCATTGAGGTTAAGCTCTATGAAAATATGATCACTGCCGATGCAGTATATAATACTGGCACATACTACACAAATATTTTGAAAAACCAATCAAACAAATTAAAATTTTCATGTGGCCTTGAACCGGAGTGTAAAGTTTTGTATTTTGCTGAGAAGTTCTCTATATCTGATGAGCAAAAACAAAATGATACTATAAATCTGGCAGTAGGTTTTGCTGCTGATTCACCTATGTTATATTATGAAGCACAAAAGAAATATGAAAAAGCAAGTAAAAACGGACAGCCGGATCTTGATTGCCGTTATATATACATGGAGAAAAATAAGCAGTCTGATCCTGACGATGTAGAGGCTGATGATTATGAGGATTGTTGAGGAGTAACAGAAAAATGAGGACTTTAGAAGAACTTCAGAGCCAGCTTGTGGAGATATACAATGAACTTGAAGAGCGCAAGCTTGCAGAAAAAAACAAAAGCTATTCCGAAGGATTAGATGCAATATCCTCCCGTGCGCAGCGCTGTGCCATTAAAAATCATGCTTTGAAGAATTGTGATGAGCACACACAGGAAATGTATCTGCTTATCCTTTTTTCGGTAGCTTCCCTTGATGACAGTGCTTACAGTGAAAGCCTTTTTACCATATTCCGCATAATTCATGGAATGGAGTATAAAGGTGATGTTCAGGCGCTTTTGCTCAGAGTCAAGCAGATGAATTTTGAAATGCTTGATGAGTGCACACGTTTGTTCATCAATAGTGACAAAAAGCGTTTGCTGGTAACAGAATGCCTGCTTATTGCCGCAAGCTTTATTGACGGTAAACAAAAGGCAATGAAGTTTATTGCTGACATATGCTCACTGCTATGTTTCAAAGAAGATGAGCTAACGTTTACTTCAAATATGGCAAGAGCTATACTTACGTTGGACCCATCGGAGTACAGATGTGATATAAGAAATGATACCGATGTTTTTGATGCTTATGTAGATCTAATATTTGAAAAGCATGATAAAAGGATCGACATACTCACTGCTACAGTTCCTAAATATATAAGACCTTATAGTACAGAGTGTATTGCCATAAAATCTATATTTAAAGTGGATTCCTCTAATACAGTGATAGATGGAATGGTGTTCTATGAAAAGTACAATTATTTAACATCATGTCAAGAAAAATACTATAAAATCGTGCATTTGTCTACTCTATTATATGAGTTTGACTGTAAATTTTTTCGTTTACGCCCGATTTAACGTCGTTTCTGCTAATCGTTGGTAGAAAATATAAGTGTGAATGCCACTTTTTTTCTACCATTTTTTCTACCAAAATCACACGTTTTTTGATTTCTTTTTCTTGATTCCAATTTCGTTGATTATATTTTATAATGTTGACATCTGCGATTCTCCCGTACCTTCGGGACTATCGCTTTTCTTTTTTCTACCACCGGTCTTTTTGGGCGGTGTTTTACTTGCTGCCTTTGACGTTGACTTTCTTCTTGTGGCCTTTTTCTTTTCGGCAGGCTTTTCAGCTTCAGGTTTATCCTCTGACTTACCGCCGAGAACCCTTGCGATCGTTTCAGCCGAATTGACCTTTGCATTGTATTCCAAATGGCTATAAAGATTCGCTGTGATAGTAAAATTGCTATGTCCGAGCCATTCCTGAATAGCCTTCATCGGAACATCATGAGCAAGAAGCAAGCTCGCACAGGAATGACGGAGGTCATGGAAACGCAGATGCTTCAAACCATTTCGGGTAATGACGTAATGGAAGTGCTGTGTCACATACCCCGGCGAGAGCATATTGCCGTAGTTGTCACGACAGATAAATCCGTCGAACTCCTTGTTGTAGCTCTTTCCGCAAGCCTTTTTGAACTTGACTTCCGTTTTCTTCTTTTCAAGAAGCATTTCCTCAATGTGAGGAATCAGCGGAAGAGTTCTTCTTGTGGAATTGGTTTTCAGCCTGGTCTCTACAAAGATCTTCATCTCACCGTTTTCGTCGTAGTCACTTACGATCTTACGCTGGATCGTGATAGTCTTGTTCTTGAAGTCGATTGCATCCCACCTCAGACCAAGTATCTCGCATCTTCTAAGACCATAATATGCTGCAATGTTCACTACAAGTTCCAGTTTGTCGCCCTTGAAAACCTCAAACAGTTCATTCAGCTCATCAGCATTGTAGAAGGTAGCTTCGTGCCTGTCAGCTCTCGGTACTACCAACTTGTCCATAGGGTGCTTTGGTATCAGTTCCATTTTTACAGCGTAGGCGAATGCGGAATGCAATGCCAGATAATACTGCTTTGCGGTACTGCCCTTGCAGCCACTATCCAGTTTGTAGTTGAGATAGTTCTGAATGTGGTTATGATTGACCTGTCCAAGTGTGAGATTCGGATAGTTTTCGTTAATGTACTCCATGTATCTCTTGCTAACCCTGCGGTAACAAAGGTGTGTGGTACGAGCTACATTCGGTTTGATGTATGTCAGCCACTCGGAAAAGAAATCATCGAGCAACATATTTGAAGTGGTTTCATCGCTCATCACAGCATACGGCACAGCGTTTGCAGACTTGACAGCGATCTCACCCGATGAAATGCTCTTATCGAACTCCGCAACAATAGCATCGACTGCTTCTTTCAGAGCTTTCTTTGAACACCTCTCAGGCAATTCCGTGTTTACCCACTTACGCTTACGCTTTCCGCTGTGATCTTTATAGTCAAAGACAACATAATGCTTTCCGTTCTTCACGGAAGTAATGTATTTGTAAGGCAGACTTGCTTTCATTTCTAATATCCTCCTTTGAGTTGAAAGCGGTAGAAGTCTGCTGTTGACTACTCTATTATAGCGCGTAACCAAATATAATGCAATACGATCAGACCGCTTTTTCCTTTTTTCGGCGCTTTACACTGGGGAATTCTCCGATTTTTGTAAACTTTTTTCCTTTAGCTCAATCACAGAGGATTTTGTCACTCTGACGATGCGTCCCAAGTCAAGCCTTGTGAGCTTTCCCTGCTTTACTAATAGGTATGCGTAGTTACGGCTGACACCGAGCATTTCGCATACTTGTGGTATCGTAACCACATCAGGATATTTCCTGAACATCTGTCTAACGGATTTTTTCGGCATAACGCTCCTCCTATCTCTCAGGAAGAAGAAAAAGAAAACAAATAGCGTTGATGTTTCATATTCAGTTTTCAAGATACTGAGCCGACCTTATCGGACGGCGTACATCGTCTGTCGGTTATTTTTATGTCCAAAGATTGATGTACTGTTGGCAGCTCCTACTCAGAGAAGTAGAAGCTCCCGACGGCACATCGACCGTCGTTCAAAACAAGGAGGTGTGTGTGAAGCACCATAGGCAGTACCCGATGAACGGATACTCCCGACAGCGTTTCAGCTATCGTCCTGTTCGATAAGGGGCAGGATACCCTCTTTCTTTAACTGGTAATAGATGAATATGCGGCCCTGCTGCGTCCAATATGAATGGACTTTGGCAGTAGGATCACCATTCTTATCGTAAACAGTGTGTGTCTTTGACTTCATATATCCTCTGTCAGCATACTTCTGATACAGAAGCCATATCTGCCCCTGCTTATACTGTATGCCGTGCTCATGAAGCCACTTGTTCAGCCATATCGCAGACTTGCCGTAGTCCTTTGCGATAGTGCTTATGGTCATAAGCCCTTCGGATTGTAGCACCATATCACAGTAATCGGCTTTCGGTTTCATGACCTCGATTTGCTTTGCCTGAACAGCAGTTGTTTCGATTAGATTATTATTCTGCTGATTTGCAAGCTCCAGTTTCTGGTCAGCGATCTGTAACGCTCTCGCCATGACAGCATCGGGACTGTTCCATTGCTTTTCAAGGTTCAGGAAATATTCACGGCAGCGCTTGCCGATCTCGGTACGCTGTATCATACAGAGCTGCTTTGCCATATCAATAGTCAGGTTATGGTCAATCTGTTTCTGCGGCATAGCTCTGCCATCTTCACGGAATACATTTTTGAACACCGTGAAAAAGTCCGTATTTTCACGGAATCCGTAATCACGCATCCGGTCAAACCATAATGCATAGTGCGTTTTGATCTGAAGCACTTTGTGAAGCTCCCGTCCGCTTACGGTGCGCAGATCGTTGTTATATCTCACAGCTATTGAAATCTCATTCATATGTAACACCCTCTCTCTTTCTTGTCGGTGTTTTTGTGTTTGAAAAGAACCCCTGCTATTGTCGGGAACGGAATCCCGTCCCCGACACAGGAGCGACAGCGTATGGCTGTCTATTTGAAAATAGGAGAAATGGAACTGTCGCATTCAGAGATGTTTTTGGCAGAACCCAAGCCGTCAGCTCAGGCTCTCCCGACAGCATCTCTGCTGTCTTAGTGAAAGGAGTTTCGATATATCATCGAAAAATGAAAGAAAAAAGCGAACCTTCAACAAGAAGGAGGATCGTGAGAAATACTGTGTCCGCTTCGCACCTGCGGAATGAACCCCTTCACCTTACTACCGTGAAAATCGAAAAAGTGGGAAAGAATTTCATGATTTTTTTGCTTCAAAAAGAAAAAATCGGCATTTTGCACAAAAGTAACTATTTGTTTTCGTGCATGATGATATACTCTTTCAGCTTTTCCTTTGCAAGCCTGAGCCGATACCTCACCTTATCTTTTGTAATGCCATACTTGCTGGCGAGATACATCAGAGTCACCTTGCTCGTGCCATAAAAATAGTCCTTAATAAGCTCATATCCCTCCGGAAACTCTGCTTTGAGCATCTCCATTGCGATAGGCAGGAAATCAAGCCGAGCCTGAAACATCGCTTCTTTTTCGGCTGCTATTTCGTTTACGGGAAGTGTAGAAGGATCAGCTAGAACTGTTTCGATCTCTTTATAATCCACGGAAAACGCACGGAAGTCAGCTTCTTTTTCCTCAAGCCACATTTCCTGGCGTCTGAGCTTGTTATATTCCTTTTCGATATGTTGCGGCACGTCATCTCCAAAGTGTGTATAGAAAAATCTCCCCATTACTTGCCGTCCTCCATATCAGATGTCAGGTTCGTAAGAGGTTTCATACCGAGCTTCTTCATGCGAGCATTATAAGCTGTAAGGGTATAGCTCTCGTTGTAGGCACAGCCGTTCAGGTAGTCAGTGAGGATATAGTCAGCCTGGCTCTTGAAGCCGTATGTGCCGGGGATCAGATTATCGCTTTTGAAGAAAAGGTGTCTCTGCCTGAATGGGTGAAGTCTGAGAGCGATACATACTGCACACAGATACCGCTGCCGTATTGTTCTCTCATTTTTCAGGTAACGGGAGATCGTACACTGGCTTATACCCGTCATTCTTGCAAACATATCCTGAGTGATACTGTACTCGTTCAGATAACGTGCAAGTGCATCACCAAAGGTGTCTGCATCCTGAAGAAGCCTATTGTCCGTCCCAAATATGTAGATGGCATAGCTTTGGGGTTCTTCTATTTCAGTGAACAGCGGAATCCGAGGAATCTGAATAATAGTTTTCATAAAAATCTCCGTCCTTTCCGTCGGACGGAGAAGCGCAAATGAACACAGTAATCCTGTCATTCGGTTCTTGACCGTCCGACAATCAAACATTACTCGTTCATTTGACTGTTCATTATTCAGTTGTCCATACAGTGATCGAGTAACCCTATTGCGCATTAGGTTCACTGTATGGAGCAGAGTCCTTATATCGGACTGCTTACTCACATAATTATAAACCAAACAGCGCGAAAAAGCCAGATAACAACCGTTTCCGAACGGAATAATCGTTATCGTTCAAAACACCGTATTTCCGCATTTATGTGATACCGCCTTTGTGATATACTCCTTTCCGAGAATGATACTTTTTATCAGTAGACAAGTAATAAAGCATCTGATTATGTATTATTCCAAAAGGAATAATTTTCACAGAACTTTCATTTTACAAGGCGATTTTTCATCATTCTATCACATTTTGGCATAGAAAAAACGGTCTGATCTGCTCAGACCGCCTTTAAGCTGTATGCTATGGGCATACATACTCAGCATTTGTTACAGCAAAGAAGAAATCCGCAAGGCAATCATTGCAGACTGTCATCTATTGTAATTGTCCTGTACACAGCTATCACCTCCGTATAAATCGAAATATCCGATCAGGTCTGTATGGTACTGTATAGGAACAAACAAAAACCGAGTTGTATGCTTGTCATAGTATTATTACACCGGAAAACCGGATATAACCTGTGATTATAAGAAAAGAGCCGTTATCTAACAGCTCTCGTCGTATCGGAACTTTGAATCCACTGGGTTCAAAGTTCTTAATCATGGAGCGTTCATTCACCGATGATTTCCTCATCAGTAAGCTCGATCTCTCCATTCTCTTTTTCATATTCCTTTATTTTTTCTTTCACAAGAGTTTCGATCATGTTAGTCATAGAGCGGTTCTGTGATTCAGCAATCTTTTTTATCTTTGCATGGTCAATCAGATTCAGGCGAAGTGTAAACGAAGTTTTTATAATAGCCATAGCGATACCTCACTTTCACTATTATCATACCACTTTAGATTACTTTTGTATGCAGTCATGTTGACACCACATTGATACCATGTTATACTTAGTATATACTGTATGCAAAGGAGTTTGTGTTATGTTGAATATCTTCACCGTTAGTTTTTTCGGGCATCGGAGCATCGAACGAGTTTCGGAGATCGAGAACCGTCTTGATAAACTCCTGCATGACATTATCACGCAGAAAGAGTATGTCGAATTTCTCATAGGGCGTGATGGGGAATTTGACCTTCTTGCTTCTGCTGCCATTAAGAGAACTGTCCGTGAATATGGATACGGTAACACGCATTTTACTCTGGTTTTGCCATACATGAAGGCAGAGTATCGTGACAATAAAAAAGAATACCTCAACTACTATGATGAGGTCGAGGTATGTGAGGAATCGTCCGATGCTCACCCGAAGGCAGCTATTCAGATCAGAAACAGGAATCTTGTTGACCGTTCCGACCTTATTTTGTGCTGTATCCAGCGCAAAAGCGGCGGAGCATATAAAACAATGCAGTATGCTGAAAAGAGAGGAAAATGCATTATAAATCTTGCAGATAATTGAAAAAGGACGGTGTTGCCGTCCTTTTTATTCTTTCATAGAGATAGATCGTATCTTTTCACATATTTACTCACATCAACACCGCTTTCCATATACCGAAGCAGTATTTCCGCACAAGCACGGCTATCGCTGTCAGCCTGGTGATGATCGAGGGCTATACCGTAGTGATCGCACATCACATTGAGGTTATGCTTCATATCAGGAAGAACCAGTCTGCCGATCTGGACCGTACACAGGTATTCCGCAGACGTTTTCCATGTGATGCCATAACTTTGCAGGCAGGAACGCAGGACACCCATGTCAAAGACAGCATTATGGGCAACAAGGATACCTTTGCTCATTATAGGCTCTATCTTCTTCCAAAGCTCTGCAAAGTTCGGAGCGTCTTTAACCTTTTCAGAATCTATGCCCGTGAGCTGCGTATTGAAGTAGTCGAAGTGTGTTTCGGGATCAACGAGCGAAAAGTAATTCGCAACGATCTTATTATCCTTGATCGCAGAGATACCGATTGCACTCATACGATTATTTGCACTATTTGGCGTTTCAACGTCAAACACGATATAGATTGCCATCAGAGCATCACTCCCACCACAGCAGTTTATATGTTAATTATACCATAGTGAGTTAAAAAGGTCAATCGTGAGAAACAAAAACAGCCGACATTGCTGCCGACTGTATATTGTCACGCTCCTATTTTCTCAAAGCCATTCAATAGCTGTTTATCTGAGAATTTTGAGAGTTTGCCGTCCAACCATTCTATGAAAACATTGTCCATTTCATCTATGTAGATAATAGTTGCCGTAGAGCCTACAGGATATTCTCCGGTGACCGTCTCTGTCATCTTGATTTTTGCCCCGACTGTAATTGAATCCATCATAGCTATAACCTCCTGATTTCACACACTTGCTCTATTATACTACAACAGAGATTGAGTGTCAAGTCAATAATAACTAAATTGAGCTGCATCGTCATGGTGCAGCTCTTGTTTTATTTCAGTATCTTTTTTATCTGCTCCATACTTGCCTGGGGCAGTATCTTTTTCAGGTGGTCAAGGATAAGTTGATAGGATTCTTCCGGTTCCCTCTGATAAACCTTATCCGTAAAGGCAGCACCCATAAACTTTTCAGGAGTGGAATACTCAGCTACGCCCCACCCGTATGGCTGACCGTTCTTGTCTGTCATGTAAGCGAAGTTGCTTGTGATCACATAGCATTGCTCCTGTAATCTGATGATAGCCGTATCAAAGCCTTTGTTGCCGCCCTTGCGGTAGTCTCCGAGCTTTTTCAGTTCTTTGGATATGATCGGAGCGTGACTGTCAAGCAGATCATAGAGGACTTTATCGGTATGTTTTGCAAGTCCCTCATCATACCTTGCATCGAAGTCATAACCGTCACGACGATAGTTTGCAAAGTCGGGAAACCATACCTTGCTGATATAGACCACCTTATGCTCAAAGAACTTTCCATAGGCACAGCCTGTTTTCTGAATGACCGGACCTTTCCATTCCCACGCATCCCACTGTCCGCTGTCGGAATAATACCAGTGTTCCGGTGCAATATGTTCCTCTATGGAAAAGCCTTCGATACTGTTTCGGAAGAACGGAAGAAATCCGTACTTATTTATCGCTTTTATCAAGTCAGCTTCAGACCAGATCGTGAACTGCATACCTGCCATATATCTCAGCTCCTTTTCCTTATTATATCATGGCAGGCAAAATCGGTCAAGGTATGACACGATTTGATGATGAGAAGTATCATAACAGAAGTAAGATTCAAGGAAATCGTAATTGTAAAATTTTTGTGAACATTTCCATTTTTCTTTCCCACTTTTTCTATTTTCACGGTAGTAAAGTGAGGGGGTATGCGCACTCAGTCGCACAGCTCCAATTCCCATACAAAGTGGGAAAAATCCGAGAGCCGCAGGCTCAATTGGAAAAACGCCCGATCAGGGCGGTTTCAAAACCAGCAAGCACGGCATTGATGCACTACAAATTGAGATTTGAGTGACTTTCAATGCAGATGCTTGTCAGAGGGCTCTGCCCCTAAAACCCCGAATAGAAAGGAGAGAAAATGAAAGAAATAATCAAGAGAACACGGAGTGTTCAGGTTAGGTTGTCGCAGGAAGAATACGACTTCCTTGAGCAGAAGTTTCAGCTCAGCGGTTACAAGTCCAAGAGTGAGTTTATGCGTATCGCATTCTTTGATACCCTTATCGTGAAATTCAGCACTGAGGATATGCAGGAACTTCTACGGCTTGTCCGCAGTATTTCCAACAACGTGAATCAGATAGCAGTCCGTGTAAACAGTACCGACAAAGTGTATGTTGAGGATATGAACAACATCAAGGACGGAGTGGAGAAGATTTGGCAACAACTAAGATATTTCCAATCACAGCTACGGTCGGTCAAGCAATAGCCTACATTGCTGCCTCTGCTAAGACCGACAACGGCAGACTGATCAGCACCTATTTGTGCAGTCGTATCCCCGATAAAGCTGCTAAGGAATTTGCTGAGGTCACGGCAACAGGTACAGGCAGAAGCAAAGTCCTTGCACAGCACTTCATTATGGCGTTCAAGCCCGGTGAAGTTACCCCTGAAAGGGCTATGGAGATTGGCAAGGAAATGTGTGAGAAGTACCTGAAAGACCAGTACCAATACTTTCTTGCCGTCCATACGGATAAAGGTCATGTACATCTTCATTGTATCTTCAATAATACGAACATCATCAACGGACTAACTTTCGAGACATTAGAGAACCGCAGATATACCGAGAAAGACAGGTCATACAACAAGCTCCGCACTCTTGCTGACGAGGTATGCAAGCGGCACCATCTCTCCGTTGTCGAGCGTCCCGAAATGGGCAAAGGAAAATCTCATTGGGAGTGGGATATGAACCGTCAGGGACTATCGTGGAAGGCAAAGCTGAAATACACGATAGATCAGGTCATAAAGGAGAGCGAGGACTTCGATGATTTTCTGCGAAAGTGCGCTGATTTCAGAGTGCTTGTCGAGTACAATCCCGACCACAAGATCGACCTGAAATTTATGCTTGCTGAGCAGAAAGAACGCAATCCGAGAGCAAAGATGACTCGCGCCCGAACGCTGGGCTGGTTCTATGAAACTGAGCAGATCAAAAGCCGTATCGCACAGTATCAGGGAGTGCTTGTCTATGTGCCGAGGTCGAAGATAAGAGTTATCACGAAAAAGCCACCGAACAAGTTCGTTCAGGACGCTATCGACCGTGGCAATATGAAGCTCG
>ERZ860322.1385-NODE-1385-length-13982-cov-4.404969_pt1 | contig 13982 bp, 18 predicted proteins | sample MGYA00509979_ERZ860322 | MGnify/ENA primary metagenome ERZ860322 (study PRJEB30046, sample SAMN00715217) | human gut metagenome | study: EMG produced TPA metagenomics assembly of the A metagenome-wide association study of gut microbiota in type 2...
CAGCCGTTGCATTTATCCTGATCGATTTCAATAATCTGTCGTTTCATGTTCGATCCTCCTGTTGCTTTTGTGCGCTCATTGTACTATACTAAAGGCAACAAGTCGGTTGAATTTTCAACGAAAGAGGACTTTTTATGAAAGAATTTTTCCCGGTACTTCATACGGCGGCGCTTTTCTCCGGCATTTCCGACGAGGAACTTGCCGCTATGCTCTCCTGCCTTGGGGCGAGGATCGGCACCTTCCCCAAAGGCTCCCGTCTGCTCCGCGCCGGAGAGTCGGTGGAGGAGGTGGGTCTCGTGCTGGCAGGCAACGCCCTCATCGTGCAGGAGGATATCTGGGGAAACCGCAACATCCTCTCCAAGGCGATGCCGGGGCAGACCTTCGCGGAGGTGTTCGCCTGCGCGCCGGGGGCGGTGCTGAACGTGAGCGTGGAGGCGGAGAGCGCGGTGACGGTGATGTTTCTGCGCATAAGGCGCGTTTTGAATGTATGCCCCTCCGCCTGCTCCCACCATAGCCGGATCATCCGCAACCTGCTGGGCGAACTGGCAGAGAAGAACCTGCGGCTCAACGAAAAGCTCACCCACATGGGCCAGCGCACAACGCGGGCAAAGCTGATGTCCTATTTTTCCGCCGAGGCGCAGCGCCGGGGTGGCTATGAATTCGACATTCCATTCTCCCGCCAGCAGCTTGCGGATTACCTCGGCGTGGAGCGCAGCGGACTGTCGCTGGAGCTTGGAAAAATGCGGGATGAGGGCCTGCTCGACTTTCACAAAAGCCATTTCCTTCTCAAAACGCCGGAGGCTGACCGTCCCTTTCCTTCTGCGCGTTAAGGAGCCCCCTTTGGGCGTATCGGCAAGTGCGGATACACCGGGCCTCCACGGAGCGTTGGGCTTTTGCAGGTGGAAGAAGCAGCTGCGGTCTGTAGAGATTGGCAGGACAGCGTCAGCTCGTACAATCTGATTTGATCATACCCACAGCCGCTTTGGCTGTGGGTATTTTCTGTTTGAACTCCAAAAGCTTTGCAGAGCTCAAGGAGCCTAATGCCAAATTCAGTATGTCACCAACTATGAGGAAAACATCTCTTAGAAAAAGGTCAAAATTCAAAAGAGCTACGGTAGCCTTCCTGTACTTTGCCTTTGGCAGGCGGAACGGCAGCAAAAATGAAAGGGTATCATTTCCACTACTACTTTCTCCTGTCCGTAAAACATCGAAGGATTGTTTTCCGCAAAAAACAAGGACTAAATACCATTTATACTTGCAAAAAATACCATCAGTTGACAAGGGCAGACAATGCTTTCCAGCGAGCAATCCCTGTATGTCTCATCCAGCTCAGGCCGCCGCGTAGCGCTCCGTCTCAATCGCCGATGGGAAACACGGGATACGGCTCCGCCCAGGTCAACCCTTCATAGGCCTTCCACTCGCCGGTGCGATTGTCGATAATGAAATGAAAATCTCCGAAGCCCTGAGCAGATGTCTTTTTCCCATTAAAGGATAGATTTACCCGGCAGGCTTGTGCATCCGATATTGTCGTGAGTTCAACGGGAATGCCCTCGCTGTATTTTGCAATGAGGTCAACTCGCTTATCAGCCATTTTTTCCGGGGGTTCAGCCTCGGGCAAGAAGATGTCATAATAGTCGACGCCCTCCTTTTTCGCCACATCGTCCCAGTATTCGCGAAGGATTTTATCATATTCTGCCGCGCCTATGCTTTCCCCTGTTTCAATAATACGATATCCAAGCGCCCCATCAACGGAGTCAATCTTCTCAAAGGTATAGCTCACATTTTCCCATGCGTTATCTCCAAATTGTTCCAGCACAAGATAGTGCTGCCGCACCGCGATCGCGGCATAGTAATCGATGCGTGTCGTAGAATCGACCTTCTCTGTATTTGCCCATTTGAGAACGGCTTCTCTTTCTGCATCCTCCAACGGCAGCGCAGCTGTCAGCGCTGACATTCCTGGGAACTCACAGTGTGGCAGGTTTCCTTTCTTAGCGCTCGCCAGATCAATACTTCCGGACAGATACGAAATGTAATCCCGAGCAGCATCTTCTTGTAACATTTTTTCAGCAGAAAATACCCTTGAGTCCGGGCATTTCTCGTTCAGCACGATCCCGTTATCATTCAGGAAGCGCTCCAGCACCTCCTGAGAGTCGGCGCAAAGCTGTTCATACTGCGCCTTGCTGACAGGATCGTTTTCCAGCAACTGCACATCGGACGGCAGCACCAGCAGATACACATACTCATCATCGGCTCCGAGGACATACTCGGCGATGCCGAGAATCTCGGGGACAGGCAGTGCGTCATAGCCCCTCCATTCCTTGAAATTATCCCAGCTCATAGCGACCAGCCACCATACGTTGCCCATTCCCCCGTCGGGATACGCCGCAAGCGCGTTCTTTTCCGACAGATGGAACAGCATGATCCCATACCCCAGATAGGCAGTCCCCTTGTCGCAGGCGGAGAGCTCTGCAATATCGTCCCATGCAGCGGGAACGGTGAGTGTCAGCGACAGCGTCGGCTCGGTCAGGGTTTTCATCTCCTGACCGTCGGTCTCCGTCGATCCCGGATTGTTCAGACCGTCGCCATCCTCCACGTGTTCTCTCCCACTGCAGGCGCACAGCGCCAGTAGCAGCAGGAGCATCGTCAGCAGCAGGCCAACCGTCCGCCGCCACGCAAAGCCTCTGACGCAAAGTCTTTTTTGTGTTGTTTCTGTCATTGTACCCATCCCCTTTCTTTCATCTGCTTCTTTTTGCTTTTATGCGCCGTCCTGAGCGTATGTCTTCCGGGCGCCGCGATCTCTATAAATCGTTTCTGCCTTAAAGCTTTTTGACCGGTTGAGATCCTGCCGGAGAAAGCCGCGTATGTGCTGCCGCTACCCTTGTTAACTGAGGATATCTGTTATTTCTGAAACAATTTGATTTCCACTGCACGCAGGAAGACTCCCTGTGAAATGTGCCTTGTAAAAGCCCTTGCGGGGGATCGCTTTTGCAGGCACATGGTCATCTGCGTTGCAATACCATCTATATCGACGTTCTGAATGTTATCACATTCGTCTGGTGTGCTGTCTGCCCGTTCCAAAACTCGCCGCCTCTATCGAATGATTTTGGCAAATGAACTGCCTTTGTTTATATAGACGCAAAAGTGACTCGATTTGCTTGCAGATTTTTATAAAAAAAATTTTTTCATCATTTCAACCAAACACTTGAGCTCTGCCATGTGCAGAACGGACTTATAACAGAGAATGAACGCACGGTGTTCTCCGGAGCAATTCTTGCCGGCACTCATAATCTAAAGTTGACTCACCGGCCAGCGAGAGGCTATAGTCGCCGCCCGCAGCGTCGAGCTTTTCGATGAAGTTTGCAATGAAGGCGAGCGTCGTCAGCGCGGCGGAACCGATGGCAAAGCCCTTGCCGGTCGCGGCGGTGGTGTTGCCGAGGGAGTCAAGCGCGTCGGTGCGCTCGCGGACCTCTTCGGGAAGGCCGGCCATCTGCGCGATGCCGCCCGCGTTATCGGCAACAGGGCCGTAAGCGTCGGTGGAGAGGGTGATGCCGAGGGTCGAGAGCATACCGACCGCGGCGAGGGAGATACCGTAAAGGCCCAGCTCCGTGTTGCCCGCGTAGCTGATGGTGGAGCGGAGCACGCCGATGGCGGCGATGGTAAGCGGAATGGCGACCGCATACACGCGGTCAATCTGTGGGATATAGTTGAATGCGAGCACGCCCAGCACGCAGGATGAGGTGACAGAGCCGACATCGCTTTCCTACTCCCACGTCACGGAGGAGATGCGGCGACAGGCGGCGGCGAGGATTGACGCGGGCATCGCCAAAGCGTAGCCGCTGCCGGCAGAAGAAATCACACTAAGAGTGCACTACGACCAACTTCCAAGCAAGAAAGCAATGGAGCAGATGGGCGACATAACAGGAAACAGGCCACCCCGCCTGCGGGAACTCCTCGGTGGGGCGGCTTTTCGCGGTCTGTGGGCAAATATGTGGTCAAAGGAATGCGGCGCAAAAAGAGCGCCCCGGTTCTGTGCTGTAATTGCCCCTGTTTGCGGCATATTTGGCAACATACAGGGGGAATAATCCGCAGAAGTCTTGGGTGTGCTCAGTTTCGCTGGCAGAAATAAAGATTCGGCAGGGAAGATAAACGGCGTCCTTTTGCGATGCCGCTTCCGAAAAATCACAGCTTCGCCCCTTAACGAAGACTTTAAGTTAAATCTGTTATACTGCTGCAGTCCCCTCAAAAATACAGACAGGAGAAAAAATTGACCGTATGATGAAAAAAAGATATTTCGCTATTCCCATTCTTGCAGTCGCACTGCATTTTTTGCTGTCCAATCTGTTGTATTTCCTTGTGGAAAGACTCGTTTTGGATGTTTTTCATATCTCCCCGCAGCAATTTATGAACTACTCATATTGGGGCGAGATTTTGATCTACGCTGTTCTTATTCTCGTATTCTTCACGCTCTATAAACTGCTTTGGAGGAAAGAGATAAGTGAACCGCGCACAGCGACAAATTTCAAAGATGTGCTCGGCAGTCTGGTCGTGGGATTTGGCATTTGCGGAATCTCCGGTCTTTGGATCATGCTGGCAGAACAGCTTCCCTCACTTCAAAAAAGCGTTGCGGCAATGAACGCCGGTGCTGAAAATATTGCCGGTGGAAATGCATTTGGAACATTTATGATTGCGGTGATTGCTGCACCTGTTGTAGAAGAAATTCTATTCCGCGGCATTGTGCTTCGCTCCATGCGGAAATTCGCCCCAGCTTGGGCCTCGATTCTAATATCATCTGTACTCTTCGGCGTTTATCACCTGAATATCGTGCAGGCTGTCTACGCCACCTTAATGGGCATCGCCGCAGGAATCCTTTACGAGAAGAAAAGGAACCTGCTGTTTCCCATCCTCGTGCATTTCGCAAACAATCTCATTACTATGCTGCAAGGCTTTGCGCCACCCGAAGTGAATGAACTGATCAGCATTTTTATTCTGATCATGATCGCTCCGGCAGGGTATATCGTCTGCCGTTCACTTAGACAGGGCAAAAGATCAGATAGCATGTAAGGTTTTTATACAATGCATAAAGCATACAGCGGCACAGAGCAAACTCTCTGTGCCGCTGTTTTTTTATCTTCGTAATAGTATCAGTATGGAAAAAGGAACCGGGGCACAGTAAGCAGTGCCAAAGTCGCGGCACCCCATCTTATCTGACCGGGTATTTCCACAGGAATCTGGTCCATCTCCATGGTTGCCGGCCAAGGAAGCGGGTACACACGGTCGAAATGACCGTCCCCAAGCTCCTGGAGATATCCAATGACCGCAGGGCTTGTGTATGAGGAACACAACCCCTGTGGTCAACATATCCAGGACGAATATCCATTATGACGGCAAAAAGCAGAAGTCACGTCGGCGGATCAAAACCACACCTTTGCAGATACTCGACCACGCGCTCCCTTATCTGCTGTTATGGCAGTCGCCTATGCACTGTGCGGTTCGTTGCATCTTCACATATGCCCTCGAAACAGGTGTTGCTCACATATTCGCGTAGTTTTCCGCAGTAGAGCAGTGTGTGCGGCATTCTAAGGAACTGCATCGGCTGTATGATAGAGGAACGTAGCTGTTCCGTGACGTCAACCCGACTTTTTGTGAGAAGCTCTCCGACAAACTCTGAGCAGTAATAGCAGCCCTCCTGCTTCCAGACAATATGGAAATATGCCAGACATAAGCCAATATAGTTGTAGCCGTATTTCCTCCTCCGCTTCCACATCACATCGAGCATTTCTTTGAGTTCTGCGTGTTGTTCTTCTGTGACACTCACGCTCAGAACCAACACCTTGGTTTCGGAAAAACGCTTGAAGGTACCGGCACGGGGCGACTCTATCACGAAGCCGCCCCAAAACGGATTATAGGGATGCCTGCGGCCAAAAGAGTACATCCTCTCTAAATCTCTGGACAGGCTGATGGAGGCGTGGTTATATTCTGCGCCGGTGATTTGTTTAAGGATCCGGGACAGAAGTGTTCCGGTCTGGCTGATTACGATATATAGCTGTCTATTCTGATTGCTCATATGCGCATCCCCACAAGATTATCCACAGTGCCGTGCTATTGGCATAAGAGGTGCTGCAGGTCTCGAAGAAGCCCGTTTCGACCATGTTAGCGTTGGTGTGCTGGATGGCCCACTTCATGCTCTCCGGTTCGATCTTGAAGCCTCGGTGCAGCGTTGGACAGCCGAGGCTCATTCGGCAGCTCTTTGCGTATACAACTGCAATTGTTCGACCTTGAGCATATTCTCTTCGTTGCCGCCGCTTCGGAAGCTCTCCATTTCCGAGCTTCTGATACTCACAATAACCCTATCATTGACCTGCAATTCCTCAAAAGAAATCTTTGTAACCTTCTGCGTGGCAAAGTCGCAATAGACCATAGGAACGGACGAACAGTCGAGCAGACATTCTTCGCCTAAAGTACTTTCGTCGACATCGTCCTTTACCGTTATGGTTTGCTTTGCTGTATCGATTTCCGTGATCACTGCGTTGGCGATCAGAAGCGTGTCATCCTTCAATGAACCACACCCGGATAGGGATAGCAAGAGAGTCAATAAGCACAGAGCGATTCCGATTCCTCTTACATTTCTATGCAGCAATGTCTTATCCTCCTGTTTTTTTGCTGCGGAACTTATCCAATCTATGAAAAAGGCACTTCTTCCGCTCCTCGTGTCAGGCGGGACAGCGCACAGACCGCGTACATATAGCCTGCAAGAATCAGCGGTGCCGGCAGCCCGTAGAGCAGCGGCGCCGGGATGATACGCCAAAACAGCTTGAGCACACCGATTTCCGCGCCGTAGGTGAAGAAGTAGTTTGCCTCCGGGCAGAGCGTGAGGCGCAACAGGAGATTGATAAGGTGCGCACCTACAGCAAGCAAACCAAAGGTCTTGAGGATCCTCGGGATATCCCTGGGGTCGGGGCGGTAAAAGCCCAGCGTCGCCAGACTCAGGCCGCAGACAACAAGGAGAGCGTGCGTCACATAGTAGCCAAAAATTCGCGGCAGGAACAGCGAAAAGCCGGAGAACAGCGGCTCCGGGAAGAGCAGCGCCATCAGTGCACCGAGGGGCGCTACGAAAAAGGAAAAGCCCATGACCGAGCGATTTTTCTTCCACACGCCCAGCGGGATCAGAAACAGATTGATGTTGCACAGGTGCAGCGGCAGCTCATTGAAAATGTTGAAGCCGTTGGGATAGTAGGCACGGACATACGCTGCGTCCATGGACAGCGAGAGCTTGTAGCCGGCAAACAGCGCGAGATTAAAAAAGCAAACGCCGATCAGATACCGGGAGCGCCGTGCTTCCGGTTTTCCGCGCAGCAGCAAGAATATGAGCAGCGCCGCCGCTGCCGTCAGCAAAAGCAGAATCAGATGCAGCCCGCGAAAGGGCGTTATAGAAAAATCGTTCATTTCACACGCCGGAACGTCTTTCCGGTCTTCTCCTCAAGAAATCGTTTGAATTCCTCCACCGTCCCGCCGGTAAGAGTACGCTTGTCCAAGGGCTGCGCGAACCGCTTTTTCATCAGAAGGATCATGTAGTCCTGCGACTCCGCCATGGCGTCGATCAGCTCATAGCGGAATATGGAGGTGGTGACCTCCGTAACGACGGTATAGGACTCCTCGCCGAACATGATATGATAGTTTTTTGTACCTGCCAGCGTGTTTTTGCAGGCGATCATGCCGTTGAGCCGATCCTGAAACAGCAGAACGGACAACAGCATCACCTCTACCAGCAGGGAAATCACCGTGCCGGCATCAAGCGTAAAAGGCTCTCCGTCGAATGGGATCAGCAGCAGAGCGTTGATGAAAAAGACGCTCCAGTCGAAAATGGCCAAAAGGATGCTGCGTTTTCGCCGCAGCACCTTGCGCATCGCGCGGGAGGCTATGGTCATAGAACGATTTGTGATATCGCTGTGAATTTCAAAAGTCATTCATATTCTCCATCATTGATCATTTTTGTTTTTGCAGCCTGTCTGGCACCTCGCGAAAGCGCCCGTCCAGAGCAGGATAAGACCATGTTATCATAACAGGGATAAAGTTTATGTTAAGTCTGCCTATTCTTTAAGAAGTCATCTCAAATTCAGCACTCGCTTTCCTCGCGAGAATTTTTCTGCAGCGGGATAAATGACGTCCTTTGTCCGGCTCTTATAAATTGCAGTCAGGCTGCACCGGAATACCTTTCTCCCTGAAATCGTCACGCTTACTATGTATGCAGCGCTATCACGGCATCACGCCAGCCTTGCGTTCACCAGATGATACCATGTCATCCCGTTTTCTTCATAGGACTGAAATTCACCGATGACGGTGATCTCCGTCCCCAGCTCCGGGTAATCGTCCGGGTAGGTAAGATCTCCCTTCAACACAAATTCCATGCCCTCGGCGCAGCAGGCCGTTGCGTCTGAAATGATGCAGGCGTAGGATACCGGGTCAGGCTGTAAAACGCCGTCTGTCACGAGCTGATAGATAGAAAACGTCCCCCTTGCCTTGACGGTCTTGCCGAGGTAATGCGCCGGGTCATTGTAGAGCATATTGTAGACCTCGGAGTAGACCATGGTGCTGCTGAGCACCGTCAGATCCACATCCACTTTGCCGGCAGCGGGTTGCGACGGCTTAGATTCCCCCGGCGTTTCCTGTTCTTTCGGCGTTGGAATAATCTCGGCCGATGCAGACGATTCTTCATCGGAAGAAAGCGTATCATTTCCTACGTCCTTCCCGCAGGCGCAGAGGGAAACCGCCATGCAGACCGCCAGCAGCAGGCAGAAAAGCCGTTTCATCCCGATTCCCCTCCCCTTGCGCGGCCAAGGGCCGAACAAACCAAAAATGCCAGAATATCCACCGCCACGATGGTAGAACCCACCGGCGTCCCCGCTAAAATGGAGATTAAAATGCCCAGCGCCGCGCAGCTTACTGACAGCACGGCCGAGCAGACCGTCACCGTGCGGAAGCTCTGGAAAACACGCATGGCGGACAGCGCCGGGAAAATCACCAGTGCGGAGATCAGCAGCGAGCCGACCAGATTCATCGCCAGCACAATGACCACAGCAACGATGACGGCGAGCAGCAGGTTGTACAGGTCAGCCTTTGTACCCACCGCCTTGGCAAAGTCTTCGTCAAAGGTCACGGCAAAGATCTTGTTGTAATAGAGCAGAAACACCGCCACGACCACCACGGACAGTCCCGCACACAGCCAGACCTCGCTTTTTGACAGCGTCAGGATGGAGGTGGAGCCGAACAGTGTGCTGCACACGTCGCCGGAGAGGTTGGACGAGGTGGAAAACAGATTCATCAGAAGATATCCGATGGCCAGCGCTCCCACCGAGATCATGGCGATGGCGGCATCGCCCTTGATCTTCGTATTCTGTCCCGTGCGCAGCAGCAGAACGGCACAGGCCACCGTGATGCCCAGCGTCAGGGGCATATCGTCCGTCAGCCCCAGCACGGCGGCGATCGCCATCGCACCGAAGGCCACATGGGAAAGCCCGTCGCCGATGAAGGAAAAGCGCTTCAGCACCAGCGTCACGCCCAAAAGCGACGAGCACAGCGCGATCAACACGCCGACAATAAGGGCGTGGCGCACAAAGGGATAGGTCCAGTAGAACGCGATTTTTTCAAGGATCGCCGTCATTGCGCCCCACCGCCTTTCTGCCATGCCTGTGGGAACTCGTTCAGGTAGGACGCCTTGGTACCGAAAAACACCGTGTCTCCGATGTGCAGGATATGGCTGGCGTATTGCAGCGCCGCGTTCAGGTCATGGGAGATCATCACAACGGTGATGCCATCTTCGTAATTGAGCTTTTGAATGAGCGCATACATTTCCGCTGTCACCTTGGGATCAAGGCCGGAAACAGGTTCATCCAGAAGCAGCATTTTTTGCGTGGCGCACAGGGCGCGGGCGAGCAGCACCCGCTGCTGCTGCCCACCGGAGAGTGTCCGGTAGCAGCGTTTGGCAAGGGGCGTGATCTGCATTTTCCCCATGGCGTCCGCCGCCAGTTTCTTTTCTTCTCTGTTGTAAAAGGGGCGGCTGCCGCAGCGCCCCTGGCATCCGGAGAGAACGATCTCTCTCACGGATGCCGGGAAGTCCTTCTGGACAACGGTCTGCTGCGGCAGATAGCCGATCTCGTTTTTCCTCAGCCCATCGCCCGTCAAAATTCTGCCGCTGATGGGCATCTGCAAGCCGAGAATCGTTTTCATAAGGGTACTCTTGCCGGAGCCGTTTTCTCCCACGATGCAGAGGTAGTCGCCCGCAAAGACCTCAAAATCAAGGTCTTGCAGAACAGGTCTCCCATCGTAGCCGACGCAGAGCTTTTGACAAGTGAGCTGAGCCATCATCCTGCCTCCTTAACCCAGTGCCTCTTTCAGCACGGAGAGGTTCTGCTCCATCACGGAAAGGTAGGTAGCACCGTTTGCAGCATCCTTGGAGGTCATGGACTGCATGGAGTCCATGGTCAGCACCTTCTGCTTCTTCTCGGCGGTGCTCCGGACGATGGTTTCCGCGAGCTTGTGGTTCTTGCCCTCGATGGTCAGCACGCAGGGAAGTCCCAGCTCGTCCACCTTCTTTGCAAGGAACGAAACGGTTTCAAAGCTGGCCTCGGTTTCGGCGGAGCAGCCTGCAAAGGCGGCATAGTAGCGCAGACCGTAATCATCCACCAGATAGCGGAAGGGGAAACGGTCGCCGAACAGAACGGTCTTGCGCGCCGCGCCGTCCACGGCGGACTGATACGCGCCGTCCAGCGCGGAAAGCTTTTCGATATAGGCGGAGGCGTTGGCGGCGTAGGTATCCTTGTTATCGGGATCAAGCTCCTGCAAGGCGTCGGCAATCGCGGCGACCAGCGTTTTGGCATTCTTCAGAGACAGCCAGACGTGCTCGTCCTTTTCCTCCCCATGGTCATGCCCCATCAGCTCGTCAAGGATATCCTCTACGGAAAGCGCGTCCTTCACAAAAAACGGATTGGTCTTGGCACTCATCAAGGCATCGAAGCCGTCGTTGCCGAAGTAGATATGGAAATGCTCTGCCTCGCCCGGCTCGTGGCCATGGTCGTTGAACTGCACATATTGGGGCGCATCGGCACTGGTCGTTTCGAACTGATAACGGACGCTGCGGATCTCGCCCTCGTCATTCCGCTTCGGCTGATAACCGGCATAGGTGTATTCAGCGGAAACGGTTTTTCCGTCTGCATAAGTGAAGGTGATGTTGTTTCCTTCAATCGAGATCTTCTCGGCGTCGCATTGCCACGAAGCCTTATATTTTTCCAAGTAGGTGTCCTTTGTGGTCGAGCTGTCCTCGTCCTCCTCCGCCCTGTGCTCGCAGAATTTGTCCAGATCGCCGTTCAGCAGAAAGGGGTGCAGGGACTTCCACGCACCGGCGAAATCCGAGAGGGTGCGATCCTCGATGTCATTCTCTGTGAGCTGTTCATCGTGGCTGTGACCGTGGTCGTGACCGTCCTCCTGCATCCCCTCAACGATCTCCTCCGTTTTCACGGAATCGCCCAGCATCTCCAGCAGGTTGATGACCTTCATCTTCTTGTTGACGGCGTTTTTCAGGACGTTCTTCACCCAGCCGTCGGACTCGCCGCCCACATAGACGAAGAGGTCGCAGTCGGAAATCTTGACAATGTCATCCGCCGTGGGCTGGTAGCTGTGCAGGTCAACACCGTTGCTCAGCAGCATGGTCAGATCGGTGCTCTCAGCTTTGTCTCCGAGAATTTCTCTGACCCAGTCGTATTCGGGAAAAATGGTGGTGACAACGCTCAGTTTATTGGAATCGCTCTCGCCCGTCTCTGCGTCATTCTTTTTGCCGCAGCCGGCAAGCAGGCTGACCGCCATGGTCAGCGCAAGAAAGATGGCAAAAATTTTCTTCATCATATAGATAAAACCTCCGAATTTTTGAAAAATAGGCGCAAAAATACAAGGGCAGCGGCAAAACCGCAAGAGCCTATCCGAAAACGGATAGACTTCGCCCTTGTAAAAATCCTGTTTTTAATTCGAAAGCTTTACCTTGAGAGCAACAAGCGTCAGCGTGCCGATCGTCTCTGTGCAGGGCAGGATCGCCCTGCACACGGTATATGTAAACGCAGCGGAGATCGCCGCGGCAGCACCGGCAAGCCCCAGAGATTTCAGCAGATTCTCGCAGACACTGATCTGATGGCAGATGGCGCAGTCGTCGCCGGAGCAGTCATGATCGGCTTCGACCGCAAGATAGATCGCCGAGGACAGCATGACAACGGCCAGCACGGCCGCCAGCAGACGCGTCATAAAGCAAAGCTTCTTTGTCATGGTCTGTCCTCCCTTCTGTTCGTTATTTCCCCTTGCAGTCCGAGCAGATCCCATAGAGGATCGTGTCGGCTGCGTCCAGCGTGAATTGCTCGCTCTGTGCCAGGTGCTTTGCAAACAGGGCGGCGTTGCCGCTCGTCATGTGAAAGGTTTTGCCGCACTTCACACAGCTCATGTGCAGCGCGCCCTTGCAGCCCTTGGCGTCAAGATACTGATAAAACGCTTCGTGCAACCCGCTTTTGGCGCTGCGGCGCACCTTTTCTTCCGCTTCCAGCTGCGCAAGATTTCGATACACGGCGCTGAGGCTGATTTGCTTCTCTGCCAGCGCGTCCGCCATCTGGCGTGCAGTCAGCAGCTCGTCCGGGTGCTCCCCCAAAAAAGCAAGCAGGGCTCTTCGCTGTTTTGTATTATAGCCTGACATAAGACGTCCTCAATCTGCGAATCATTCGCAGATATTATAGCATCATTTTCCCCTTTGTCAATATCATCCCGCGATACCGGCGTCTTTCCGACAGTTCAAGATTTGTCAGCGTAAAAGAAAACAGCGTCACATCAAAGGCTTCGAACCGATGGGCGCTTACGCGGTCAAAGCAGTCTGCGTCTTACGGTTTCATCCACCGGCTCCAGTTCTTTTTCCAGCGTACAGGATAGATCCCATAGCAGCTGACGTTCCTCGTCATCCTCTGTGGTCAAGCTGCCCAATTCATCCCACCGCAGAATGATTCGATACAGCGTCAGAGCCTCCTGCTCCGTGAGTCTTAATTCCATAAGAGGCGCCTCCCTCTCAGCTGCTTTTCAACGGGAAATAAGTGGTAAACGATACCGTACATTTCATCGCGTCAGCCGCATCTCATTCTCAAACTGCTCCATCGCCTCCTGCCGGCTGGGGACTTGTGCAAGCGTGCAGGAAAACGGCTGGCCGAACAGGGGTTGGGACAGTGTCTCCGCCCAATGCGTCAGCACCTCCGGAGTGAGGGGGCGCTCCTCCCGGAGAAAGATCACCCCGTAATAGGGCGGTACAGACGGGGAAAGCAGCTGTGTCAGCGGGACGCCGCTCCGGACGGAGGCGTTGCAGAAATGCATCTCCGGTGAAAAAAGCGGATAGTACAGCGCCCCGACGAACCAGTCCTGTTCACCGCTTCTGAGCCGCCTTGCCTGCTCCAGAAAGTGCGGATGATCCGGGTTATCCGGCTCCACAAACTCACCGTCCAGAATGGTCTGGTGAAGGGCAGGGAGGTTATGGAAATCAAAGTGGAAAAAGGGAGCCTTTCCCGCCTCGTCCTCGGAAAGAGAAAACTCCGCCGCATGGAAAGGTTCCCAGTCCTTACAGCAGCGGTAATAGCCCCACCAGTAGTTCCAGTCATAAATATGCAGATATTTTTTTGCTTTGCAGTCCATAGATGTACTCCATTCTAACAATGTCGGCACAAGAGGAAATCACAGGAAACTCTCCACCCGGCACCAGCAAAGATTCTTTCCAGGCCCGTCCTTTTTGCAAGAGGGGCGCTCAAAGGCGGCGCGGTGCTCTTCTTATCTGCTCACCGGAATGGAGATCTCGAAAATGGCGCCGGTTTCTCCGTTATACGCGTGAATCGTCCCTCTATGCAGGTGGATGATCTCCTTCGTCAGCGCAAGGCCGATGCCGGATTTTCCGCTTTTTCCCATGTAAAAGCGGTCGA
>ERZ860322.1391-NODE-1391-length-13930-cov-4.056937_pt1 | contig 13930 bp, 11 predicted proteins | sample MGYA00509979_ERZ860322 | MGnify/ENA primary metagenome ERZ860322 (study PRJEB30046, sample SAMN00715217) | human gut metagenome | study: EMG produced TPA metagenomics assembly of the A metagenome-wide association study of gut microbiota in type 2...
AGTATCGCACGAAGGTCTTTTATAAGCTTCTCAAACCATGCCTTGACCTTGCTGCCGGACTTCATCACCTTGTCGGCAAAGCGTTTGCCCTGCTGCTCATCGGTAAGGATAGCAGGAACGGTGTTGGCTACCACTTCGGTAACGGCTTCGGAGCGGCTCAGGCCGTTCTTATCTATCTGGTACTGCACCATATTTTCAAACTCGGCCTTGGCTTCGTCAAACGTCATGCCCTTCTGGTTCATCAACTCGCCTTCGATAGCCGCTTCAACGACCTCAGACAGCGCACTAAAGCCTTCTTTGTTCTTGACCTCCATCTCATGGATGCTCTCATGCGCGACAACGTAAGCATACGCCTGTCCCGTACTGTCAAGCGAAAGGTGATAGGTGTCCGTCTTGGCATCATAGTATGCGTTCGCATCACTCCTGCTGAACGTTACGCTGTTGCCGTCAGTGCCTATGGAATCGTGTATTACAAGCTTCTTCCCGGCGGCCTTGAACACCTCGTCCAACGCTCTTATCTGCTTGCGCTGAGAACTGGTGAGCTTCCGGTCTGAATATTCGCGGTTCACGCCCGCCTCGTACTCTGCCCTGGCTTGTGGCCTTACCTTGTTGCCCTGCTGTCCGGCAATGGAGTTTGCGCGGCTGGACTGATACGCGGCCTGTCCTGCACGGAATGCGGCCATTCTTGCATTGTCGTTGAGATAATGACGCGCATACACGCTATCGCCTACGGCCTTTGCATATTCATAGCCCTGTTTACCGCTTAGATAAACGGAGTTGAACCCACGGAGATAGTTATCAACGCTTGTTTCGCCCGTGTAGTTGTTTACCAATGCATTTGCCGTATCAACATCGAAGGACGCGGCACGCTCATACAGCACGTTTATGTTCGGGTCGTCAAAATCCACATCGGACAACTGCGCCGTAGTGCCATCGGAGAGCCTCACATTCAGGCCATTATCGGTATCGACTATGCTCCCTACGCTAACAGCATTGCCATTGCTTGTGGTTGCAGTATGGCGCGTTGCAACGCCGTTCTGCGCGGTTTTAGCGGGTGCGGCGGTATTGTTGCTTGTCTGCTTTTCAAGAGGGCTCTGCGCGGCGTTTTCAGCCGCCTGTGAAGCGGCCTGTCGGATGTTCTCAGGGGGCTGAGCCTGTGATGCTCTCGCGGCAGCTTGCGCCAATGCCTGTTTAGCCGCTTCCGAACTATTTGTTGGTGCAGTAGAGTTGCCAATCGGAGCGGGGTAATTGCCTGCCGGACTGGGACTTGTCGGAACGGGGCTTGTCGCATTTGCCGGTGTGCTTCCCGAACTACCAGAAGTAATACCTCTTTGTATTAAGCCGATTGCTTCATCTACTGCATCGAGGGCTTGAAGAATGTCATTTATTGCATCCTGCTGACCCGCATAGTAGTTTTGAGATATGGCACTACGAATGTTTTTGTTAAGCTCGGTTATATTTCTGAGAGCAGCAATCTGTTCTTCGGGGGATTTGCCTTCTAACATGCTGCTGTATTCTGATCGCATCTGTGCCACGGCATTTTCAAGTTTGGCCCTGTTCTGCTTCGTTGTGCTTATTGTGCTTATTGAGCCTTCAAGGACGGAGAACAAGAACGCCGTTGCTACCTGTTGCGCAATTTCCGTGGGATTAGGTCTTTCTTCTTTAGGCAGGAGAAAATATGTAGAGCCAATATCGGCGGCAGAAAAAGCCGTGCCTGATACCGCCTGACGCATCACCTCAGCAAACGGGGTTTGCAAACCGTGCTTCACCAACACAGCTTTACCAAGTTCGCCAACGGCGCCGCCAATAAGTCCGCCAGCGAATCCGCCTACCGTGCGTATTCCGGTTTTCCTGAGAACATCTCCCGCCTGTCCCCAAAAGCTATAATCCTTGGGGGTATAGTCTATGCCGCCGCCAGGGAAACTTGCAAGGAACTCTTTCTTGTTGGCTTCGGATATATCCCACTCTCTTTTGGTAGGCATATTGGCCGCAGCAGAAACAGCCTCCGATAAACCCATAGTTGCACCGCTTCTAATCGCTCCCTGCAAGAGCTTAGGAAGCTTCCCAAAACCAGATATTGTGCCAAGACCTGCGCCGACAGCCTCACCAGCTGCAAGCATCGAAGCAAGTGAACCCGCTACGTTACCAGCTAAATACGCATTCGGATGTGCGCTGCCTATTCTTGAAAACTGCTCTTTGACACTACCAGGCGTATATTCTTCGCCTAACATGCCGGAAGCAAGCTCTAAGCCTTTGTCAAGCAAACCGGGGGCGCCGAACGCACCCATGAAACCAGCGGTTATGCCCGCACCTGCGTTTGACTTGTTGTATAGGTCTATATATGTCTTCCACATATCGGACGGCATATCAGGCGAGAAGAAAACGTCAGTCTGGTCTACAACGGTATAATCAGATTGGAGCTGTTTAAGTATTTCTGCCGCTTCCCGCTTCTCATCTTTATTAAGTTCTGAAACGGCTGACAAAGTTAAGGCGCGTGTCCATTTGTCTCCGTACTTTTTATAACCTGCGCTGTTCTTGTCTACTTTTATTTCAGGATATATACGAGGCTGAGGTGCCTCTTCCACACTTCCGTTCATTTGCGGTCGCCAGTTCGGGTTGCGGTAGTCCTCGGTGGTAAGAGCGGGGGTCCGGTTCTGCCGATATGCGCTTCCTTCTGGTGTAGGGCGCGAATACCGCTGAGATTCATAAGTGCGGGGGATAGTTGATATTTCGTCTTTCTCCCGCAAGGACTGATAAGGGGTTTTGTCCCTGTATTTATAAGTCGCGCTGTTCGGGTCGTACCTCGCTGCTATTTCGCTTGCAAGGCGTTCCTTATCGTCCGCAACATTCTTACCGCTTTTTTTCGTTTTATTGAGTTTTGCCATAGTATCACCTACCGCTACGCTGTATGTCTCTCAGTTTGTTCTTGTTCGCTTCGCTACTTGTGAGAATGCCAGCCCCAACATAGTCATTATACGCATCCTGTGCGGCATACTTGCCCTGATTGTTAGCTACATTCTCAATGGTTTGCCATGCAGTAGCCGTAGCTTTTGCATTATCAATAGCTTTATATGCAGGAGTGTTGGTGACTTTTATCATAGGGCCGGCACCAGCAAGAATTGAGCCAGTTTTCCGCCCGTTTGTATAAGTTGACCCGGAATACGTCCAATTGTTTGTCGTGCTTGTCGGACTGCTTTTACCTCCGCCATAGCTGCCGCCACTACTGCCTGAGCCCAACGAAGCTGCAGCCGCTGCCGCAGCAGCAGCAGCCGTCTTGTAATTGAACTCCTGCTCCCACTGCCATTTATTGAACCAGTAGTCGCGGTCTTTCTCCCATGCAGAAGCGTCATTGAGGTAGCGGTTATATTCGCGGTCAGTCATATCGCCGAACCTGTTGTAATAGTAGGTAAGTTCGTCCCTATAGTCACCAACCTTATCGCGGTAACGGGCATAATCCGTATCTTCAAGCCCTTGCAATATAGACAAGTTAGAACGCATTCTATCTCCCTCGTTAAGCCATGCGTTGTACGCAAAATCGCGCAAGCCGGGAATACGGTCGTTAAGCCCCTGCAAATAGGACTGGTAAGCCTGTTGCCCTGCCGTAGCCGCGTAGGAATTACCGTATCCGCCCGTGAGTGCGGCAGCGTCGCCCATAGTGTCTTGCATTGCCATTCTGCCCTGCTGCAAATACCTGTCCTTATACATCTGGTACATGGGGTCGGCATTAAAGTCATACTTAAACGGGTCGCGGTTGAGTATCTTGTCAAGCAAAGCCTGTATCTGGTCACCGTATTTGCTAACATAGTCGGCGGGCTTTGAACCTTCAAGCTCCTTAACCTTGTTCCACGCATCGGTTACTTCCTGAGATTGGCTATACTTCGGGCGCGAGTTTTCATAGCTCGCCAGTTTTCTGGCTGTATCCGGGTTGGCATAGCTGCCGGAGCTTGAATAATTGTATGAATATCCGCTGCTTGGTATGCCGGTATTCCCAACGCTCGCCGAAAAGCCGGAGGTTATAGGACCCCAGCCACCGGAACTGCCACCGAACAGGCTGCCCCATGTGTTATTCCCAACAATACCGTCAACCTTAAGGCCATTCTGCTGCTGATAATTGCGAACCGCACGCTCTGTATTAGAGCCATATATACCATCTGCCTCTATCCCGAGGGCTTCTTGTATTCGCTTTACCTCATCACTTCGGGAACCTTTCTTATACGTTGCCATAGTTAACCTCCTTCTGCGGGCGAATAGGCTTCTGCCGCCCTGATTAGTTCGCCGTTGCTTTTTATGTAAACAGGATAGTAGGTCTCCCCGTCCTGCGCCGTAGCTACTCCGTTAGCAAACAGCTTGGCGGATGCAACGTGGCTCCCGTCAAGCTGTGTGCTTCCCGAAGCGGAGGAAAGAGATGAAAACGTGCCTGTGGCACCCGTTATTTTTGATACGCCGTTTTGCTCAAGCTCTGTAGCTGTTACATAACCCTTCTGCTCAAGCTCCGCATCTGTCACATAGCCTTTCTGTTCAAGTTGCGTATCTGTAACAAAATTGCCCGTAAACTGTATCGTTACCCTTGCAAGTTCAGAATCGGCCATCTTCAGCACAAGGATGCAGGAACGCTCACGATTCTCGGCATTAAGGCTGAGTTGTGTTGCATTCTTCTCTACCTTCGATATTGCACCGCCTATGTCGCGCAAGTCTTGCGACACCTTGTTTACCGCTGCCCCGTTGTCGGATATGGACTTAGAAAGATCTGATGCCAAGTTTTCAACGTCAATGTTGTTAAGGATATATTTTAGCTGTCTTGTGAGCAAAACGAGGTATTCCTTTATTTGCTTGCGCTCCTTGGCATCGTCAAGCTGATTATCGTTAAAATTGGGGAGTTTGAAGTCTATCATATCTCGCTGCTCTCCTCCACTGTTCGAGTGAACGAATATATCTTACAATCACCTACACCGCTTATACGCACCTTCATATGGTCACATCGGCGCGGTATTATGGGTACGGTAAAAGACCGCAAGCGCGTTGCGTTTATGCGGTACTTCTCTATCCATTGTCCATCGCTGTCATATTGAAGCTCTATCTTGACCATTGAGCCTTCCGGCACTTCAAGGCGGAACTGCAGTTTGGATATGTATTTGTTGTTGGGTATGCCCATTCCGATATCGCCAGTTTCGGCGTACCATTCGACAGGGGATTCGAGCTTTGAGTCACCAACCACCTCAATGCCTGTTTCCGGCCAAATAGTACCATTAACCGCTCTTACTATATACCCTTCGACAAAATACAATTCGCGCTCATAGAAGGCAAAGCCTCTAATGTCCACATCATCCTGCTTGTGCCACAGCCCCAGTTTATCATCATATGTGAATAGCGTGTGATTGCTATTATCATCTTCCATGCAGATGTAATACAGAGAGCCAATCGAGCCAGCTACAGCGTTCTTATAATGCACATTGCCCAAGGCAGCCGAGACGGACGTGGGCTGTGTAGCACCATATGCGCAGATATCATAAGCAGACTTATAATAAAGAGTTTCATTAACCACACAAAGGCTTCTTTCGCTGCCTTTCTCCACGCCCCTGCACCGAGCATAATCAAGCTGGAAGTTTGACGGCTTATTGCCGTGCAAGGTTATTACTTCGTTTTCTTTGAAGAACAATACATAGCCGCCATGGGATATGCAACCTGTAAAATCGCCCGTTGAACCAATCGTAGCAGAATAACTCGCTGTAGCTTGGTCTGTAAAGTAGTTCCAGTTGGTAGGGTCTCCTAACTTGCAGGCATATATTTCATGTTTACCGGAAGAACAGCCCCATATGCGGTTGTTGTGTTCGCATAAGAAATCCATATCGGGCACTTTGCGTTCTATTGTCACCGCAGACGATTCAGTTCCGGCTTGGTCGAGCGTGCCTGTTATCACAATGTAATCATCGGTTACGCCATAAAGAATAAAATCGCCATTAAGTATGGAATTGGACGCGCCGCTTATCGTCACAGCATCATATTCCTTGAAGCCTACGCCTATACCGGTCTTTGACATCTTGATGTATGTCGTTGGTATAGACTGCCAAGAAAGATATAGTACCGAATACTGCATAAGGACGTGCGGAGTTACAGAAGTGTTCATCCACAACTGCCCGTCCGTGGGGTCACTTGGTGCTGTGTCACTTGTGGTATATGTCTGGTAGTCCGTGGCGTCTACCTTGCAAAGCTGTAAGGTTATATCGCCGGATGTAGTGACTTTGTTCTCAAGGTATTCAAATTGGTTGTTTGCCGTATCATAGATTACCTTGTCAGGCCATATCAGGATTTTTGCCCCCATGTTTATCATGGTTTTAGGTTCTGTAGAAAGAGTAAAGACTTGCTCATTTGTAAGCTCTTTCCATGCGTATGTTTCAGGGCTTGTTGCAGGGTGTATTCTTACATTGCAAAACAATGCTCCATACGTCCCGCTCATATCAAACTTATACACCTCGGAAACCCAATAGAGCTTGTCTGCGGCATGTAACCCCAAAACATTAGCTGGGCCATTTTTACCGCGCTGCACCCTTGGAGACAAGGCGGGATAGTTCCTGCCAGACATATTTTTCATGTCGTAAAATTCCTTCCCGCTTACACGGTGGGTATGATTATAGCCGCGAAACTCCGTTGCGCTTTCCCGCGAGGACTGTATGTTCTCAAGTTTAGGCAGATACATATGTCATATCCTCACATAATTAGGCTGCAACGGCATATTGTTGCGGTTGTACCAGCCCGCGAACGCATCAAGAGCAACGTTATACATTATCATGCTGTTTGTATACCTTTGCATCTCGGCGTTGTGGTAATCCACCTGCGCCATAAGGTATTTTATATAGATGTCGGAATAAGGTTCGGGAACCATAAGGACGGTATCCATGTCCGTATCAACGCCGTATCTGCCGTGCGGTATATCTTCGCTGCCTTCGTGGTTCTTCACCACATCTTCATAGAGAATACCTTCAAGGTCTGATATCCAGCGGACAAGGGTTTCATCGTCATACTGGTTTTCCTTCACGGCCTGTAGCTGTGTAATGGCTTCGCTTATAGTCATGGCTATACCTCCTTTTAATTGCGGACCGGCGGAGTTGCACCGCCACGCAGGAAACTGCCCGCCCACATGACGAGAGGGGCTTGCGCCCCTCAGTAGTTCGACCTGTTTTCCAAGTCCATTATCCTGTTTGCCGTTATATTGTCCTGCTCTGCGGAGTGGTCAAGCACCTCAGCAACACAGCGGGGAATCATAACAGTCTGCGCGTAGGGTACAAACAGCCGCAACTTATTAACGCCGACATATACGCCTCGCTCATTCTTTTTGCGCGGGTCGCGGGGAAGCTTGTACGGTATGTACTCCATAGGGTCAATGGTGTTTTCAGGCACTTTGCTCACTGTCTTTCCTCCTTAGTTGGCATCCGCGAAAGGCTCAGTCGCGGAGCAATGTTCTATCCTTATCATGTTCTCTTCGACCAAGCGTTCGGCAACCTTGAGAGCCTTCCAGCCGGTGGTTGCACGCTGATTCAGGGGGTCAGCAGAACCGGCAGAACCGAGCTGCTTGACAATGTGTTGCAAGCCGCCGCCGCTTACATCGGTTACGCCATAGGCATTGGCACCGATTATCATAGTAGCGTATACGGATTCGCCGCTGTTTGTCGCGCCCTCGCCGCTTATCTTTGCACCGGCAGCAAGAGAGGTTACGGCAGTGCCAAGGGTTATGGTTGTTGCACCGCTGGTGGTAGTTATAGCGGTTATGGTATTGGCCGTGCCGTTGATTACAACGGGGATGTTAAGCCCTGAAGCGGCAGTAAGTACCTCGTTGATAGCCACACTGGTAGTACTGGAAGATATGGTAGTCTTGACGGTCAGGCGGCTTTTATTGTCGGATATAACGGCGGGGCCGAATATCTTAGCCTCGGTGGTCTCGACAAAGCGAACGCCCGCCAGCTTGCCGACTTCTCCCTGATAGATATTTTCGGGGTTGGTGTACTGGTGTACGCCTATCCACTTATCAGAAAGCATAAGGTCACAGGCCACGTTGGGGTGGACGATAGCGACAAAGCTATCACCGACAGGGTTGGCATTCATGCTCTTGAGTTTAGCCACGGCCTTGAATATCAGCTCATAGGTCAGCTGGGCGGTATTGTCCAGAGCAGAGCGGGACAGTACCTCCGTCACGGTGCTGCCGGACACCTTGGGCGCATACATGACATTAGTACCGGCGGTTATGATATCGCGGGTTATAGTGTCAAGCGTGCGTCCGGCCTGAGAGCCGAGAAGCTTTGTAGCCTGTTCTATCTGCGGGTCAATATGGGTCAGTTCCAGCACGTCAGAGCAGGTGACATAGTCACCGTACTGAGACACAGTGGCTTCTATGGTGGACATATTCAGACTATTGCCGTCAGGAGTTACACCTTCGGTGAGGGCGGTGAGAGCCTTGGATAGCGGGCTGTACTTGCGGAACTGTATGGTTTTACCGCCGTGCTTGGGTATGGGATACTTGTCTCCGAACTGGTCATGCACAAGGTAAGGCTCTGCGTTGTCTATGAGCCTGTCCTCGTAGTAGGTATGCATGCCGGGGGTAAGCCCCTCGGAGGAAGTAGTCTGCGTGTTGGGGTTAGCAAACAGGCAGAGATTTATAGTGGTGTAGAGTTCAGTAATCATGCGTTCTCCTTTCAGAATAAAAAGAGGCCGCCTAATCAAATGTAATTGTGCGGTCTCCCCTAAGTACTCGCCGTGAGATTTCCTCGCGGTCTTTGCGTGTAAGTTTTGCTGGGTCTGTCTTAACGATTTGCGCGGGTGCGCTTCCGCTCGTGCCGTTCTCGGCAGGGCGCATGCCCCGTGCGCGTATGTCGTTTACCGTCTTTTTGTGAACCTGTTCGGCGGTGTACTGCATCGCGCCGCCTATGATATCGTCCTTGTGTATCAGCTCGTAGGCATCTTTTACGGATATGCCAGCCCCTAAAAGCTGCATAAAACGCCTACCCGTTTCGGGGTTCTGCGCTTCCGTGTCAAAGTTGAAGTTGGGATATATCTGACTACACTCGGCGGATTCACTGTCCCACCGCTGAAACACCTCCTGCTGCGCATTCATGCGCTGCTGCTCTTCCATTGCCCGCCTAAAGTCGGCGTTCTCGCGCTCTATGCGCTTCATGTGCTTCAACTGCTCGACCGTCAAACCGCGCTCCAAGGCTTCATCTTCGTAGAAGCTGTTATCTTCTTCGATTGCTTTCAAGATTGCCTGAGGGTCTGAGCTGCTTACGCCGTACTTCGATGCAAGAGCGTCCATCATGGGCGCGTAGGAATCAAGCTGTGCTGCTTTTTCCTTCAATGCATTCACGTCCCTAAAGCGATTAGAGAGTATTTTCTGCACGCGGGCATCAAACTCAGTCTTGTATTCGCCCTTTATTAGCCCGTCAAATGCCGCAGCTTTATCAACCTGCGTGTCGCTTGTGACAATGGTTTCGCTCTGCTGCTGTCCGCCTGTGCCATACTGCACATCAGCCAGCGGGTTTTTGCTTGCTTTGGCAGGTGTGCTGCCACCTTCTGGCGCACCCGTGCCGGCATCTCCGCCGCCTTCGCCGCCGCCATCGGCAAACAGCATCAAGTTAAGTTCGGTAAACAAATTTGGTTTCATGGTTTTCTCCTTCTGCCGTCTTTCCGGCGTGTCTTTTTAGTCTTGGGTCTGTCCCCAGCGTCCTTGGGTCTTTCCCCAGCGTCTGTATGTAAAGCAACGTTGTCGGGATACTTGGAAGCCAAAAGCGCGAAGCCCTGACTAATGGTGTCAAATATCGTGGCTACTCTATCCCCGCCGTTGCGAACACATATAAAAAAAGAGCCGTCATCGGTCCTGTAGTCAAAGTCGCAGCTCGCCGAAAAGCAGGACTGCAAGAGCGTGTATGTCAGCGTTGAACATGCTGCACATACAATATCGGGGCAATCGACAGAATATCCAGCGTGCCCCGATATATCGGCAACATAGTCGTTACCGTCCTTATATAATCTTGCCGTTGTCATTGGGTTATGCCTTCGGCGTAGACAGCTCCGCCGCTCTTTGTCTCGCAGCTCCCGCCGTACTGTTTCTCGCCGCGTTAAGAACGTCACCCAGAGCGTTAACTGTTTTTTCGCTTGATGAATTGCCCTGCGGTGTCTGCTGCTGCTGTTGGCCTATAATCTGCGCTACCTGCTCCCCATACTGCGTGCCTTGCTTTGCATCAAGGCGCATCGACATCGCCGCCACAAGCTGTTGCAACTGCTGTATTTGCTGATACATGGTGCCGTTCTTGGCGATGTTCTGCCGAACTTGCTCAATTCCGTCAAAGCTCATCATATCAAGTGCCGCAAGCGCTTGGTCTGACAAATCAGGCCGGAAGAATCCCATGCCGTACAGCTCCTTGGCGCGCTCGTTTTGCGCCACCGTGGAGAACGGTGAAGCCTTCTGCGCCGTCACTTCTATATCGAATATAGGCACACGATAGCCAAGATCAAGGCCATAGTCGGTTCCCTGCGGCTTCTGCGCTATCTGTCTGCCCGTGAACTGGACGAACTCCATCTCCCCTTGTGCGCCTATCACCCTGAACCAGCGTTCCTCTGCGTAAAACTGCCGCATGAGCTCTATGCACAAATAATTGACCTGCACAAAAGCGCGATAGCTGGACTTAATCATGTCACGCGAAAGCTTAGAGCCAGCCTCCTGCAAAGCCGCAATGGCAGATGCAGCCGTCACGCCCGAAGTCGTGCCGCCCTGTGAAAAGTCTCGGTTGCCGCTTGTCTCTTTAAGTTCCTCGATTTTCAGCGTCCGCACGTCAACGCAAATCGGCGACAGCGGGGGAATTTCCAGCGGTATTATGTTCTCAGCGGGATTGCCCGAACCGGAGTAATGTATGAAATCATTTTTGTCCCACTCGGCGTACTCCTTCTCATTCACACTGCCGTCCTGCCGCACCCAAAAACGCGGCCTTGCGGACATAATTGCGTGCTTCAATATCACTTGGTCAAGCTTGTCTACAAAAAGTTGCGGGCTTTTGCACACATCAATGTAGCCGAAACCGGCAGGGGAACCCGCCACGGGGAATAGCGTGTCAAAGACAACGGGATACTTGCCGTGGTCGTAGAACCCGCGCTCCGCGTATTCGGGGTCGTTTTCGGACGCATACAGCACTTCGCCATTACAGAACTTACAGTAATGCAGCACGTCCTTGCCGTTCCGCTGCACCTTGTAGTACCAGTCAATCACGGCCGCTTTGTCAGTCGTGTCTACGGTATCATCGTATATGTACTTTGCCGTATCCACCGTGGGCGATGATAGCTTGCCCTTCAATTCGGGGTAATTTTCCTCTACCAAATCGCGGTCAACCAACTCCACCGTGAAAAGGTTGCGGGATTTCTGAATGTCCGTAATGCCGGGCTCCCAGAAAAGGTTCAGCAAGTCAAGCTCCCGCACGTCTATATCGCCCAAACCGTTGTTTTTGCGCGAATCCCAGTACACGCCAAGCACGCCAGTACCGCTTTTCAGCTTGTACCACCACATATCGCTGTACGTCTGCTCAAAATCGTTTTGCTGTAGAATTACGGGCAGTATATCAGACAATATCTTTGCATCATCCTTGTCGCCTTCCTCGCGCGGCAGCACGTTGGGCTCGGGGAAATTATCCATTGCATCAGCGTGTTTGTTGGCAATGCAGTTAAACAGCCATGCAGATGTCGGGCGGGGGTCACCGGGGTTCCGGCTTAAAAGCAACTCGTTGTGCCGCAGCTTGTACCACTGTTCGTTTTCTATAATTCGCTGTTCGAGCATTGCTTTGCCCTGCTTGTACTTCTGCAATATCTGCTCGGCTTCCCTAACTTCTTCGCGGCCTATGGCCTGATATGTCGCGGGGGCGGTGTCCTCAACCGTCTGTGCGTTGTCAAGTATAATGTCGTTCATGGGGTTACACCTCGATTTTGTATAATGCGTACGGGTCGTACCCGTGATTTTCCTTGTCCCTGTCAAGCGGGTCGTACTCTATCGGCTTCTGCAACACGTTTTGTCGCGGCGCTATGGGGTGCTCCATCAGTACATACCGGCATTCGTCATATATATGGTCTTCCTGCGTGGTGTCCACGTCCTCGACGTGCTTTTCATCGTACACCAACGTGGGGATAGTCCGAATGAAATTTTTGCAAGTATTGAAGATATACAGCATTGCCTTACCTTCTTGGTCAAAGGCAAAGCGGTAATGATACTGCATCTTGCCCGCTATGCGGCTGTTGTCGCCCTTCCCCCAATACACAAAGTTGGGGGAACGTGCCATCATAGCCGCTATGCTTTCGCCGCGTGATTCTTCAAAAATTGCGGGGTCTGCAATGCCGCGTATCTGCCGCCCCCTAAGATTGGGGTTTTCGTCTTCAATGCGTTTTATTTCTGCCGCTATGCCCGTGGGGTCAAGTTTGATTCCTGTGTCGGGCGTGCCGTTATAGCCGTAATATTCGGCGATACGATATATTACGCCGTCCCCGTCCACGGCATACCAGCCTACGGAAAACGGTTTACTGTATCCAAAGTCAAAGCCCCTGTATATAGTCCACCATGACGGCACCTTGAACGGGGCTATAACGTGGGTAAACCTTTGGTCGTCGTAATGGTCAGGGTCGTCACGCCATTCGCGGAAAACCTGTCCGTCAAAACTGTCCCAACTACCGTAAAGCAGGGCTTTTTTCTCCGCTTCGGGCATCATGGCCAGATTTGCGACATACGTAGGGTCATTTGTCAACAGCTTCTGGTTGTCAAATACTGTCGCTGGTACAAAAATCCGCGAGCGTTTGATTTTAAGGGCTGTACCATCGGGGGAAACAACCGTGTATTCGCCCACAATGGGCGTTAAAGGCTTTGCCGCCGTGATAAATCTATCCTTCACCCAGCCGTGGCCCTTGCCGCCGGGGTTTGTCGTGGCGCGTATATATACCCGCGTCCCAGCTCCGCCGGGGCGGTTACGCGACATCATATAACTATACTCTGCCCAGCTGAAATGTGTCAGCTCGTCAAAGCCTATAAAGTCATATCTTTTGCCCTGATACTGTGTCCTGTCGGCCTCCCTTTGCATCGAGCCAAAATATATTTTTGCCCCAGAGGGGAAGTTCCAGCAGTGAGCCGTGCCGTTATAGCGTGCAGCAGGAAAAGCGGGTTGGTATATCTCCCGTGATCTGTCTATAAGCTCCGAGAGCTGCGGGAAGGTCTTGCGCAGTATGATAGCGCGATAGTGCGGTATGTGCACCTGTCGCAGAGCTTCCGCGAGTAGCGCATCACTTTTGCCGCCGCCTGCTGCTCCGCCATAAAGCGCTTCATACTCAGGCCGCTCTAAAAAGGCCATCTGCTTGGGCTGTGGCGACCACACTACATCATGCATCCTCGCCACCTCCTGCTATCGGCGGGAGAATCACCACGCCAGCGCTGCCGCTATCATTATCTTGTAGTGCCTTCCGGTCCTCTACGACCTGCAAGCGGCGCATCAGAGCATCAGCGGCACGTATCCTGTCCGTCAGACCTGCAGGTGCTTCGCCATCATCGACCCTGCCGCGCATGGCAGCCGTATAAAAAGCGAGCACCTCATCTGTATCAGCTATCAGCTTTTTGTCCCTTTCTTCGATGCGCCCGCGCATGTATGCCAAAATGTTAGGATTAGTCAAGTTTTCGTGACCTTGTGCGCGCGGCTGCTTGTATCCGGCCTCCCGCGCTGCCGCCGCCGCGTTGCCTGTCCTCAGGTACGCTTCGCAAAAAATTTTTTGCTTTGGAGTAAGCTTCATCTTTGCCCCCTCCTTGCCGGATACGGGCACTCCTTCACCCCGCACCGCCGTTTATTTTTGTCATAGTGCCCGCACTCTTTACAGGTGGCGGGTGTGTGTATCCACGTCACCCAAGCCGCCTTATTATTTCCTTTTCCCT
>ERZ860322.1393-NODE-1393-length-13916-cov-4.837818_pt1 | contig 13916 bp, 9 predicted proteins | sample MGYA00509979_ERZ860322 | MGnify/ENA primary metagenome ERZ860322 (study PRJEB30046, sample SAMN00715217) | human gut metagenome | study: EMG produced TPA metagenomics assembly of the A metagenome-wide association study of gut microbiota in type 2...
AGGTCTATCCGAATGATCCCTGCCCCTGCGGAAAGATGAAGGCGGACGGCAGCCGCCGCCTGAAATATAAGGAATGCTGCGGGAGAAACGAATAAATGTTTTCGGAAAATAACAAAAACGGCCTTGTCTATATGACCTCCTCCGTCATCACCGCGCGCCACCTGTTCACGACGCGCTATGGCGGCGTCAGCACCGGCGACTTTGCGAGCCTGAACCTCGGCTCCAATCGGGGCGACCCGCAGGAGAACGTCGCGGAGAATTACCGCCGCGTCGCCGCCTTCTTCGGCGTCGGGCGGGACGACTGCGCCGTCACAAAGCAGGTGCACGGGAACGCTGTGCGCGTCGTGACGGGTGCGGATAAGCACGTCTGCGGCTCAAAAACGCCCTACGAGGCGGACGGCCTTGTCACAACGGAGCACGGCCTGCCGATATTCTGCTTCGTGGCCGACTGCGTGCCCGCGCTCCTGTGCGACGCGGAGCACGGCGTCATTGCCGCGGTGCACTGCGGCTGGCGCAGCTCGGTCGCGGATATCCTCGGCGTGACGGTAGAGAAGATGTGCGCCCTCGGCGCGGAGCCGGAGAGCATATGCGCCGCGATGGGCGCGTCGATCGGCCGCTGCTGCTTCGAGACGGACGACGATGTGCCGGATGCCGTTAAAAAATATCTGGGCTGTGACGCGGAGGAGCTCTTCGACCGCCGCCCGGGCGGCAAAACGATGGTCGATCTCCGCGCGGCGAACGCCATGCGCCTGCGGCAGCTCGGCCTGCGGGCGGAGAATATCGACGTATCCCATGAGTGCACGATGTGCAGCCATGAGAAATACTGGTCGCACCGCTATACCCAGCGCATGGGGCAGGGCAGAGGCAGCCTCGCCGCCGGCATAGTTCTTGACTGAGGTGATGCAATGAAGATACAGAAAAGGATCGCCGCGCTGCTTCTTGCGGCGCTCACGCTCGTGGGCTGCACCGGCTGCGCCGGGGTGAGCAGCAGCACGAATCAGAACGATATGGAGTTCGTCTCCACCGGCGGCAAGGACATCGAGCGCGCCGTGCAGGCGGACGATGTGTTCTCCCTCAACAGCAACCCCAATTACAGCTTTAACCCACTCATCGCCACCAACCTCTCCAACCAGCTCATATGCGACCTCGTGTATGAGAACATGGTCGAGGTCGACGACAGCTTTGAGGTCATCCCGAACGTCATAACGACGTGGACCCATTCGGACGACTGCAAGACCTGGACGCTCAACATCGGCGAGGGGCATGTTTTCCATGACGGCACCCCCGTCACCGCCAAGGATCTGCGCTATTCGCTCGACCGCGCCATCACCGCCGACCGTTATCTCGGCCGCTTTGCGAGCTATCAGGGCGCATATGTCGCGAGCGATACGCAGCTTGTCGTCTCCCTCGGCCTCGGCGACGGGCAGTTCATAAAGCTGCTGAATATCCCGATAATCAAGTCCGGCTCCTACGGCGAGAAGTACCCCATCGGCAGCGGCCCCTATACCTATAATGAGGACCATACCGAGCTTCACGCCTATGAGGGCTACTCCACCGAGTATGCCTCCTACGGCAGCCTCCCCGTGGACGTGATATATATTAAGGAATACCCCGCGCAGGAGGAGATAATCAGCGCCTTTGAGGACGCGTATATCGACGTCACCGTCAACGACCCCTCGAGCTACACGAACCTCGGCTTTGCCAGCGCAAACGAGATCCGCAGCTTCGCCACCACGAATATGCACTACGTCGCATTCAATGAGAAGACGCTGCTCGGCCGCTATAACGTTTTCCGCTACGCGCTGAGCTACGCGTTTGACCGCGCGTATCTGGAGGAGCTGCTTGGCCAGCAGGGCCAGGGTCAGGGCAACGGCCAGGGTTTCTAACGAGCTGTATCGCACATATCGAAGCCAGAGGGGCTGTTCCGCCAGCGCGGGACAGCCCCTCTTTTCGCGATGATCCCTTGGAGACGGAGGAAAACGGATCATTTAGAAACGGCAAGGGCATGGTTTGAACGCGCGATCCACTCCAGTTTGATGGCTGCCGATTCGGTGCGGTTTGAGACCGCTATTCGGCCCCATGGTGACCGGTGGTACTCTTGTATCCGTTTGAAATCGAGCGAAGGAGTGCCGCTATGGAGCAATCGAGCCTGTTTGGTGACGGCGTGGACATCGATACCGAAACGCCCGCGAGCACGGATACCGCTGCACCGGCCGATGCCCGTGCCCAGGCGGCAGCGCGTGCGGCCGAGCTGCGCCACGAGCTCGATTACCACGCCTATCGCTACTACATGCTCGATGCGCCCGAGATCACGGACGCCGCCTTTGACAAAATGCTCGTTGAGCTGCAGCAGATCGAGGCGACCTACCCCGACCTGGTGACGCCCGACAGCTATACCCAGCGCGTGGGCGGCTACGTGAGCGAGCAGTTTACGCCGGTCACGCATATGGCGCGCATGTATTCCATGGACGATGCCATGGATCTGGACGAGCTCGACGCATGGCTCCAGCGCACCGAGGATGCGCTCGGTGCCGGCAGCGTCACCTATACCTGCGAGCTTAAGATCGACGGTCTGGGCGTGGCGCTTACCTACCAAAACGGCACCTTTGTGCGCGCCGCTACACGTGGCGATGGCACCACGGGCGAGGACGTGTCGCTCAACGTCCGTACCATCAAGGATGTGCCCATGCACCTGTCCGAGCCGGCGCTCGCCCACATGGGCATCGACCGCGAACGTACCATCGAGGTACGCGGTGAGGTCTACATGCCCAAGGGCAGCTTTGTGCGTCTGAACGACGAGGCCGATGCCGAGGGCCGTGGCCCCTTTGCCAACCCGCGCAACGCCGCTGCAGGATCCCTGCGCCAAAAAGACCCCAAGGTCACGGCGCGTCGCGACTTGGCCACCTTTATCTACGCCATCGCCGATACCGATCCGCTGCACGTCCACAGCCAGCGCGAGTTTCTGGACTGGCTGCGTAGCGCTGGCTTTAGCGTCAACCCCAACGTTGCCCGTTGCGCCACGCCGGCCGAGGTCCACGAGTTCTGCGCCCAGGCCCTCGAGCATCGCGGTGACCTGGACTACGACATCGACGGCGTGGTCGTAAAGGTTGACAGCTTCCAGCAGCAGCTCGACCTGGGCTTTACTGCCCGCGCACCGCGCTGGGCCATTGCCTTTAAGTTCCCACCCGAGGAAAAGCAGACCGTCCTGCGCGAAATTCGCATCCAGGTGGGTCGCACCGGTGTGCTCACGCCGGTCGCAGAGTTCGACCCGGTGACGGTCGCCGGCTCCACCATCGCGCGCGCCACGCTGCACAACATCGACGAGATCCGCCGCAAAAACGTGCGCGAGGGCGACACTATCATCGTGCACAAGGCAGGCGACGTGATTCCCGAGGTCGTGGGCCCCGTGCTCGACAAGCGCCCGGCCGACAGCGTTGACTGGCAGATGCCCGAGGTCTGCCCCGTGTGCGGTAGCCCCGTGGTCCATGAGGACGGTGAGGTGGCCTACCGCTGCGTGTCCATTGATTGCCCCGCGCAGCTCAAGGAGCGCCTGCTCCACTGGGTGAGTCGCGGCTGTATGGACGTGGACGGCTTGGGCGACGAGATCGTCGACAAGATGATCGCCGCCGGTCTGATCCATGATGTCGCGGACTTCTACCAGCTCACGGTCGACGACATCGCCGGCCTGGACACGGGCCGCGTGTACGCCAGCTCCAACAGCAAAAAGGGCGTCAAGAAGGGCGACCCCATTCCGGTGGGCCTCAAGACGGCCGAGAAAATCATCGCCGAGCTCAACAAGTCCAAGAGCCAGCCGCTCGGTCGCGTGCTGTTTGCCCTGGGCATCCGCCATGTGGGCAAGAGTGTGGGCGAGGTTATCGCCGAGCGATTCCTGTCGATTGACAAGCTCATCTTGGCGAGCGAAGAGGACATCGCCGAGTGTGAGGGCATCGGTCCCAAGATTGCGGCGAGCGTCAAGCAGTTCCTGGCCGTGCCCGAGAACCTTGCCGTGCTGGAGCGCCTGCGTCAGACGGGCCTGTCGCTCGAGGTCGACTTGGGCGCCGCTCATGCGCAAGCCGCAGCCGACGCTGGCGTGGCAGGCGAGCTCGCCGACACCCAGCCGCTCGCGGGCCTGACGTTTGTGCTGACTGGCACGCTCGTCAACCGCACTCGCGACGAGGCGGGCGCGGCGCTCAAGGTGCTTGGCGCCAAGGTTTCGGGCAGCGTGTCGAAGAAGACGAGCTATCTGGTCGCCGGCCCCAAAGCGGGCTCCAAGCTCACCAAAGCCGAGCAGTTGGGTGTGCCCGTACTGGACGAGGATGCGCTCGAGCGGATCTTGGCTACTGGCGAGGTGCCCCGGGCTTAGCGCATCGATAACCAAATTGAAGATCCGCCCGGAAAGCATGATACCTTTCGGGCGGATTTTATTTGGACGGGGAAACGGGCACCGTGATCTGCGTCACGTAGGTTGCCGGGTCGTCGCTGATGATGTCGTCGATGAGGGCGATCTCGCGCGAGGGGCCGGCGGGCGTCAGGTTGTGTTCGTGCATGTAGCCGAGCAGCCGCTCGTAGCGAGGGGCTGCTTGTCCGTGCGTGCCACGGAAACTTATGGTCAGGCAGCGCGCGGCAGGTCGCGTCTCAACATCGCCCAAGTACTCATCGGTGTCATCGAGCAGCAGGAAGACCTCGTCGTAGCCATCAAAGTCGCCGGCGGCGAGGCGTTCGGGCGCGATGCCCACACCCAGATTGCCCAGATAGGCAAAGGTTTCGTGCTGCCCCTGCTGAAGCTGGCGGATATGCCATCCCAGCGAATAGGCGTCGGTGGGATTGACGCGCTCGTGCAGCGTGGCGCAGCGAAGTTCGGGTTCCTCGATTTCGCTAATGGTGTCGAGATCAGCATTCAAAGCGCCATGAAGCAAGGCAAGCCGCTGGTCAATCTTGCGCGACATGCGCTCCAACTCACGCCGCCTGTGCTCAATTAACTCCTGTTGCTTGGTCAGTTGCCGTTGTATCAAATCCATATCGCGCGTAGTGACAAACTCGCGAATCTGCGCCAGCGGCAAGTCGAGAACGCGCAGGTTGCCGATGGTGTTGAGGGTGGAGAGCTGCCGCGATCCGTAGTAGCGGTACCCACTTGCCGGATCGACATATGCCGGCTCCAACAGCCCCATCTGCTCGTAATGACGCAGTGTGCCCACGCTTAAATTGAGCAGGCGCGCCACCTCGCCAATGCGGAGCAGGCCCTCGGTGTGTTCACTTGGCATGTCGGTCACAGGACCACTCCTTTCGGTAAAAACAGGGGAGAGGCGCTAGGCCCGCGTCGCCCCGCTACGCCACCAGCTTGTCAAAAGCCCCGCGCCGGTTGAGCACGGTAAATGCAATCACGCAGATGCCCGCCGACAGAATCGACCCGCACGGTGAGGCGATGCCCATGGGGAACAGCGTGTCGGAATAGGCGTTCGACAGCAGCCATGCGCCGGGCACGCGAATGAGCACCACGGCCAGCACGTTGTGCGCAAAGCCAATGTAGCTCTTGCCATACGCAGCGAAAAAGCCGCTAAAGCAAATGTGGATGCCGGCAAAGATCGCGTCGAAAATATAGCTGCGCATATAGCCGGTACCGGCGGCGACTACTGCAGCGTCCTTGGCAAAAAAGCCGATAAACGCCGGCGCCACCAGCCACATCAGCACCGTGATCAGGCAGCCGTACACCACCGAGATGGTCATGGCGTCCTTGAGTACCTGACGCGCGCGGTCGCCCTTGCCCGCGCCGGCGTTTTGCGCCGTGAGCGCGCTGACGGTAGCGCCCATGGAACTCGGCACGATAAACAAAAAGCTGATCATCTTCTCGACTAGGCCCACGGCGGCGGCGTCGACTAGCCCACGGTGGTTGGCGATGACAGTGATGAACATAAACGCCACCTGGATGCAGCCGTCCTGCACAGCCACGGGCACGCCGATTTTAAGAATGCTGCCGAGCACCTCGGGCTGGGGGCGCAGGTCGCTGCGCTTAACGTGGATGTTTGTGCGACGGCTCTTGAGCCACACGAGCGCGAGGGCAACGCTGGCCGTCTGTGCGATGACCGTGCCGAGTGCGGCGCCCACGGGGCCGAGCCCCATGTGGCCGATAAACAGAAAATCAAGCGCGATGTTGATGATGCATGCCACGCCGATCACGTACATAGGCGAGCGCGAATCGCCCAGCCCGCGAAAGATGGCCGAAAGAATGTTGTACGCGGCAATAAACGGAATGCCGACAAAGCAGATACGCAGGTAGGCGGCAGTGCCTTCGACGGCTTCGGCGGGAGTGCCAATGAGCGCCACGATCTGCGGGCAAAGCGCGAGCAGGACAGCGGCCAGTACCACCGAGACACCCATAAAGAGCGTGATGGTATTGCCGATGGCGGTCTCGGCGCGATCGAAGCGGCGCGAGCCCACGGCGTGGCCGACGATGACCGTCGTTCCCATGGCCAGACCAACGAGCGTCACGGTAATGATATAGAGCGTCTGTGCGCCGTTGCCCACGGCGGTGATGCCGGCAGCGCCGCTAAACTGCCCCATCATGTACAGATCGGCCATGCCGTAGAGCATCTGCAAAAAGTACGAGAGCATATAGGGCAGGGCAAAGACCGCGATGGTCTTAAGGACATTGCCGCGTGTGAGGTCGTGTTCCATGGGCGGGGCTTTCTGGCTTGGTCTGTTTACGTACCAGTGTAGTGAAAACCCTACAACGATTGTAGAGTCAAGGTTTGTGTTGGCGGCGGGGAGAAAAAAGTCACGCTCGCGTTCATTTCCAATTGAATACAGGGGCGCGTCCTGCGAGCTTGGCGCCTGCACTAGCATTGCAGAAATCGATTTCGGAGCACTTGACACCGATGCACGGCGCGCCATAATACCTGGGTTTGCGAACAACGTTTGATGGGGGATGAACCTGCGTGCGCAATCTCAAGATTTTGTTTTCCTATCTGGGGGCATACCGCCGCGATGCCATACTCGGCGTGTTCTTTGTGACGGCAGAGACGGCGCTCGAGCTGTTTATCCCGGTCATCATGGCAAATATCATCGATGTGGGCGTGCCCGCGGGCGACATCAACTACATGCTGTTGCAGGGCACGTATATGTTGGTATGCGCCGCATGTTCGCTGGTACTTGGCTTGGGCTATGCACGCACGTCTGCTCGCGTCGCCTCGGGGCTGGGCGCTAACTTGCGCGAGGCGGAGTACCGCAAGATCCAGACGCTCGCTTTTGGCAATCTGGATAACTACGACGCCAGCTCGCTCGTCACCCGCATGACTACCGATATCACCGTCATCCAAAATGCCATCGGCAATGGCTTTCGCCCCATGGTGCGCGGTCCCGTGACGCTCATCGTCGGCTTGGTCTATGCGCTGGTGCTGTCGCGTCCGCTCGCCACCGTTTTCGCGATCATCCTGCCGGTGCTGGCGATCGTGCTGGGCGTTATCACCTATCGCGTCAGTCCGCTCTACCGCCAGCTGCAGACCTCGATGGACCATCTCAACGGTGTGGTGCAGGAGGACCTCACCGCCGTGCGCGCCGTCAAGGCGTACGTGCGTGCCGAGCACGAGGAGGCCAAGTTCGATGCCGTCAATACCGAGCTTGCGCGCACCGCGACGAAGACCTTTGGCAACGCCGTGCTCAACCTGCCGGTGTTTCAGCTGTCGATGTACGTGGCGGCGCTTTCCATTCTGTGGATCGGCGGGCGCATGATTCTTGCCGGCGAGCTCGGCGTGGGCTCGCTCACGGGCTTTATGAGCTATGTGCTGCTGATCATGAACTCGCTCATGATGATTTCCAACGTGTTTTTGCTGCTCACGCGCGCACTTGCCAGCGTGGAACGCATCTCGCGGGTGCTCGACGAGCGTTCGCTTATCCAGGCGCCCGACGCTGCCGCTGCCGTGCACGAGGTGGCCGACGGAAGCATCGAGTTTCGCGACGTTTCCTTTAAATACCGCGCGGATGCAGCCGAGGATGTGCTCGAGCATATTGACCTTTGCATTGAAGCAGGCTCCACGGTGGGCGTGCTCGGCGGCACGGGCTCGGGCAAGAGTTCGCTTGTGCAGCTGATTGCGCGCTTGTACGACGCCACCGAGGGCACCGTGCTTGTGGGCGGACACGACGTGCGCGACTACGACTTGGCTACCTTGCGCGACGCCGTGGGTATCGTGCTGCAAAAGAACGTGCTGTTTACGGGTACCGTGCGCGAGAACCTGCAGTGGGGCAATCCACAGGCGTCGGACAATGAGCTCCTCGCGGCTTGCCGCGCGGCGTGCGTGGATGAGTTCCTCGATCGCATCGGCGGGCTGGACGGCTATCTGGGCCAGGGCGGTGCCGGTGTCTCGGGCGGGCAGAAGCAGCGCCTGTGCATCGCGCGTACATTGCTCAAGCATCCGCGTGTGCTCATCTTTGACGATTCGACCAGCGCGGTCGATATGGCGACCGACGCCAAGATCCGCGAGCATATCGCTCAGATTCCCAACACGACGGTGATTGTCATTGCGCAGCGCATTGCGAGCGTCATGGATGCCGATTGCATTGTGGTGTTGGACGACGGTCGTGTCCACGGCGTGGGCACGCACGAGGAACTGCTGGCGGGCGATGCCATTTATCAGGAGATTTACGCCTCGCAGATGGAGTTTGCGGGGGATGCGGGCATCGTGGATGGCGCAAATGCCCTGTCTTCCTCTGGCCCCAGTGGATCGCTTCAGGCTGCGAAAGGAGATGAGCATCGTGCCTAAGACATCCGCTCAGGCCCGTCCCGCCAATCTGGCGCAGACGCTTCGCCGCCTGCTCTCCTACATGGGGCATGCCAAGTTCTCGCTGCTCGTAGTGGGTGTGCTTGCCTCTGTGGCCGCCATCGCAAGCCTTGCCGGTACCTACATGGTGCGCCCCATCGTCAACGGTTTGGCAACGGGCGGCGAGGAACTGCTCGCCAAGCAGGTTATCTTTACCGCTGCCATCTACGCCGCGGGCGTGCTCTCGGCTCTGGGCTACTCACAGATTATGGTGCGCGCGGCCCAGCGCGTGGTCTCCGATATCCGCCGCGACCTGTTTGCGCACATCCAGATGCTGCCGCTGAGCTACTTCGACAGCACGCGCTCGGGTGACATCATGAGCTTCTTTACCAACGACGTCGACACCGTCTCCGAGGCGCTCAACAACAGCTTTGCCAACGTGTTTCAGGCGAGCATCCAGGTGGTCGGCACCACGGCCATGCTCATCATCCTCAACTGGCAGCTCACGATTATCACGCTCGTGTGCGATGTGGCCATTGTGCTGTACGCGCGCTACTCGGGCATGCGTTCCAAGCGCTTTTTTGCCGCCCAACAGGCGTCGCTGGGCGATTTGGACGGATATATCGAAGAGATGGTCTCGGGCCAAAAGGTCATCAAGGTCTTTAATCACGAACAGGCCAACGTGGCTGGTTTTGACGCGCGCAACCAAGAGCTGCGCCGCACCGGTGGTGCCGCGCAGGCCTACGCCAACTCGATGGTGCCCATGACCGTGGTGATCGGCTATGCCAACTACGCCATCGTTGCGGTGGCAGGCGGCATGCTCTGCATCAACGGTCTGGCCGATGTAGGTGCGCTCGCAAGCTACCTGGTCTTTGTGCGTCAGGCCGCCATGCCCATCAATCAGTTTACGCAGCTGGGCAACTTCTTGCTCAACGCGCTGGCCGGAGCCGAGCGCCTGTTTGCCGCCATGGATCTTGAGCCCGAGGTGGACGAGGGCTGCGTGGAGCTGGTGCAGACGGGCGACGCCGCGTGGGCATGGAAGATTCCCGAGGGCCAGGGCGTGGGCGCGTACGGGCACCTGCATGATGTGGCTGCCGTTGATGAGTCGGGCCGTGCGGTGGCTGCCGACGGCACCGAGCTCACGTGCGGCTTGGTCCCGCTCGCCGGCGACGTGCGCTTCCATGCCGTGGACTTTTCCTACGTGCCGGGCACCCGTGTGCTCACGGACCTCAACCTGTTTGCCAAACCGGGGCAAAAGATCGCCTTTGTGGGCTCCACAGGCGCAGGTAAGACGACCATCACCAACCTCATCAACCGCTTCTACGAGGTCGATGACGGCGAGATCACGTACGACGGCATTGACGTCAAGCACATTGCCAAGGCCAGCCTGCGCGGATCGCTCGGCATTGTGCTGCAGGACACGCACCTGTTTAGCGGCACCATTGCGCAGAACATCCGCTTTGGCAAGCTCGACGCGACTGACGAGGAGGTGCGCGCCGCAGCCGAGGCAGCCTGCGCGGATTCGTTTATCCGCCGCCTGCCTAGAGGGTACGACACACCGGTTACGGCCGACGGCGCCAACCTGTCGCAGGGCCAACGCCAGCTGCTCGCCATTGCGCGCGTGGCTGTTGCCGACCCGCCCGTGCTCATCTTGGACGAGGCCACGAGCTCTATCGACACGCGCACCGAAAAGCTCATCGAACGCGGTATGGACCGCATCATGCGCGGACGCACCACGTTTATGATTGCGCACCGCCTGTCCACCGTCCGCGACGCCGACGCCATCATGGTCCTCGAACACGGCCGCATCATCGAGCGCGGTACCCACGAAGAGTTGCTCGCCCAGCACGGCGAGTACTGGCAGCTGGCGCATGGCTTAAAAGAGTTGGATTAACCCGTTCGAGCACGATGCTTTGGCCCTTCCGTGCCCCTCACCTCGCCTCAAACCATCACAACATTCGACGTTTTTTGCCAAAAACGGGAAAAGCATCGAATGTTGCGATGGTTTTTCTACCACTCGATCGGGCGGAATCGCTTTCTTGCGCACGAAGGTGTGCGGACCCGTGGGCAGGGGAATAAGGTTGGTTATCCGACTCCATTGGAGGGCTCATGGACCTGCCGATCGTCCTGTCCCATAAGACTGCTTGGCTGTACCACAACGTGGCGCGCCCGTCCGAGCCGCTCTCGCGAGCAAGCAGCCTATACGACGAGGACTCGCTTGCTAGCGAGGCGGAGCCGGCTGCGAGCCTGTCCAAATTGGGACTCGATGTCAAGGGGCTGAGGGCTTCAGCGGCAGTTGGGATCGTTACCGACTATCTGGTTTCGCTTGGTATTCCACGAGAAGAGCTCGGTCATATCGACACGCTCGTCAACTTCGATTTTGAGCGCTCGACGCCGGCTGGATTTAGGTGCCACGTGTTTGGGGCACCGGTACCTCCAGACCATCTTCTTGAGGTGGCAGAGGGCCTTCTAGTGGTTGATGAGGTCATGTGCTTTGTCCAAGCGGGTTCGTGGATGAGCGAGCCCGAGCAGCTGGAATATGGGTATGAAATCTGCGCCCGATACCATTTGAATCATCTGTCGACAGACGATTATATCGAGATGGGGCAGAGGTATACCGTTGCCGACTTGATTGCTTATTGCGATGAGAATCGATCTCGTCAGGGGGCCATACGCGCGGCCGCCGTGCTCAAACGCGTGCACGATGGCGCGCGATCGCCCATGGAGACGGCCACCGCAATCATGGTCGTAGCAAAACGTTCCCAGGGAGGGCTGGGATACGCCAAGATCGAGCTCAACCATCGGGTCGATGTTCCCAGCGAGTTCAAGTATCTCGCTAAGGCCGGGTATTTCGAGATTGACGTATATGCGCCTGCGAGCGGTACGGGAATTGAATACAACGGTTCGGACCATCTTGATAAACAGCGCAGCGCGTCGGATGCGGAGCGTATGACCGTGCTGAGCGCGCTGGGCTTTAGGATGATCGTCCTCACCGGGACTCAGTTTGCCCACCAGCTGCAATTGCACCGGGCGGTGAACGCCATCGCACTCGCTATGGGTCTCACGTGCGACCGAAGCGAAGCGTTCCAGAAACGTCAAAACGACCTGCGAGAATTCGTGATTCGACACTGGGGTGGTGGCCTTTAGGGGCGTTCTGGCCCTTCTACGGGGTGCTGTGGGCAGGCAGACCATCACAACATTCGACGTTTTTCGCCAAAATCGGAAAAAGCATCGAATGTTGTGATGGTTTGTATGCTGAGGATGGGCTTGGAAAGTCCGTTTTGCTCGAAGCGACCTGTCCTGTCGTACGGGTGTCGGCATGATTCTCTCGTGCGGTATTATGTTTTCCGAAGAATAAAACGCCGCGTGAGGGGAGGCTGCGTGGACGGGCACGTGCAACATGACGGCTTTGGTCGCGATATCAACTACCTGCGCATTGCCGTTACCGACAAGTGCAATTTCCGCTGCATTTACTGCATGCCGGCCGATGGCGTGGCGCCCCGCGCGCACGACGAGCTGCTCAGCGCCGAGGAAATCGCCCGCTTTGTGCGCCTGGTGGCGGGGGAGGGAATTCGCCGCGTACGCCTGACGGGTGGCGAGCCGCTGGTCAGCCGCCGTATTATCCCGCTCATTCGCGACATCCGCGCGATTCCGCAGATCGAGGACATCTCGCTTACCACCAACGGCGCCCTGCTGCCCAAGCTGGCGCCGCAGCTCAAAGACGCGGGGCTTAATCGCGTCAACATCTCGCTCGACACGCTCGACCCTACGCTCTTTGGAAAGATCACGCACCTGGGCCGGCTCGAACAGACCATGGCCGGCATCGACGCGGCGCTGGCTTGGGGCTTTGAGCCCGTTAAGGTCAACTGCGTTGTGGTGCGTCGGCTCAACCAGGATGTGGCGGCTCTTACGCGGCTGACCGTCGACCGCCCCATCCACCTGCGCTTTATCGAGTACATGCCCATCGGCGACGAGCGTACGAGCTCGCATTGCGCTGTGGACCCGCATGCGCCCGCGCTCAATCCCGAGCTGTGGGACGCGAGCGATACCGTGCCGAGCGACGAACTGCGGGCGCGCATCAATACCGGGGTCGCCGCGACGGGGCTGGCCGAGCTCGAGCCGCTCGACATCAACGACGCTCCTGCCGGCGCGGGCCCTGCGCGCTACTGGCACTTTCCGGGTGCGGCGGGAACGGTCGGCTTCATTAGCGCCATGTCCAACCATTTTTGCGCGAATTGCAACCGTCTGCGCCTGACGGCCGATGGCAACGTGCGTCCGTGCCTGTTCAGCGATGCTGAGTATTCGGTGCGTGAAGCGCTGCGCCGTGGTGATGATATGCAGGTACTTTCGATTTGGCGCGATGCCGTGGCCCACAAACCGCAGGAACACGCGATAATTGAGGGCACGCAACGATTTATGTCCCAAATCGGAGGATGATCATATGGCCAAGAGCAGGTACGCCGATGCCACCAAGGCCGCTCGCAGGGCCGCGATGTCTGCCCACAAAGTCACGGCTGCAGCGAATGCTGGCAACGCCGCCGTGCCCGCGCAGCCGACTGCCAGCGCTGTCACCGAGCCCGCCCGCGACGCCCGTCGCGACGAGCTGACGCATGTGGACGCCAAGGGCGAGGTTCGCATGGTCGACGTGTCCGACAAGGCCGAGACCCATCGCATTGCCATCGCCGAGGGCACCATCCTCATGCATCCCGAGACGCAGGCCATGGTGCTGCAGGACCGCGCCAAAAAGGGCGACGTGCTTGCCTGCGCGCGCGTGGCGGGCATCATGGCCATCAAACGCACGAGCGACATCATCCCCATGTGCCATCCGCTGCTCATTACCAAGAGCAAGTGCGACATTGCGCCCATCGCTCCGGCGGGGACGCCGGCCGAGGACGTGCCCGAGGGCTGGGCGCCGGCGCGCACGGATGGGCAGGTTGGCTTTCACGTACTGGTTACGGCCGGCGTGACGGGCAAGACCGGCATCGAGATGGAGGCCCTGACCGGCGCGAGTGCCGCGTGCCTTACGATCTATGACATGTGCAAGGCCGTCGATCGCGGCATGGAGATCGTCGACGTGCGCCTGCTGCACAAGGAGGGCGGCCGCTCGGGCGTGTGGGATCGCGCAGAGCGTCAGGCCGCTGCTGTTGAGGCCGTGGGAGCCGCGGG
>ERZ860322.1395-NODE-1395-length-13878-cov-3.337770_pt1 | contig 13878 bp, 10 predicted proteins | sample MGYA00509979_ERZ860322 | MGnify/ENA primary metagenome ERZ860322 (study PRJEB30046, sample SAMN00715217) | human gut metagenome | study: EMG produced TPA metagenomics assembly of the A metagenome-wide association study of gut microbiota in type 2...
AGGCCAGGATCTTGAACTGATCCGAGAGGGTCAGCCAGCCGCTCTTCGTCTGCATGGCATAGGTAGGCACCGCCTCGGTCACCTGCACCACCACCGTGTTGGGGTAATCCCGAACCACCCTGATGGATTCCAGCAGCGGGAACTGCTTTTCCAGTTCCGCTTCCTTGGCGGCAGGGTCAAAGCTGAAAATGTTCTTTTCGGTCTGCACACCCAGTGCCTGCAGGATCTGGCTGCTGGAATAGCCGCCCACCTCCTGCACCACGGTGCCGTCCGCCGTCTGCACCTGAATGGTGCCGATCTTGAACAGCATGGTCATGGTCAGGTAAACACCGGCGGCGATCACGGCCAGCAGGGTCACAAAGGCCATCAGCCGCCGCATCATCCGCCGCCGCTTCAGTGCAGCGCGGGTCAGGCGGCGCTTCTTGCGTTTTTCCCGCTGTACCGGGTCGCGTGGCTGCTGTTGTGCCGGGCGCAGACGCTGGTTTTTGTAGCGCTGCTGCGCTGCCTGAGCCGCTGTCTTGCGCGGTTTCTGCCCCTGTGAACGGCGCTGCTGCGGCTTGCGGGCCGTGCCGGATGCACGCTGTTCCGGCTGGGCCGTGCGGCTTCGCTGCGCGGTACGGTTCCGGTTCTGGCCGCTGGTGCGCCGGGTGCCGCTCTGTTCGGTGCGGCGCGGCTGCGAAGGGAACTCGATGCTGTTATCGGTACGGGTGCGGCGCACCGTACCATTGGCGGTGCGGTCCGGCGCAAAGCTCAGCGGTTCCCCGTTGAAGCCATAGCGCCCGTCCGCACTGCCGGAAGATCCTTTTTGTTGTGAAGGCGGCGGAGTATGCTGCAGGTCTTTCCGCAGGTCGTAGATATTGCCGTTGTTTCTGTTATTGCGGTATTGCTGCATGGCGCACACCTCCTTTCCGGTTTAGGTTTTGTTTTACTTCTGCACCAGTTTCATCAGAGCGTCTGCAATACGGTCAAGGCTGTCATCCACCGACAGGCTGCGGGCATTTTTGCCCATCTCAGCCAGCTTGCCGGGCTGTGCCAGCATGTCGGACACCGTGCTCACCAGCTTTTCGCCGGTCAGGTCTTTTTCCTCGATCACCACAGCGGCATCGGCCTTCTGCAGTTCCATGGCATTGAAGTACTGGTGGTTCTCAGCCACATTGGGGCTGGGGATGAGCACGGCTGCACGGCCAACAGCTTCCAGCTCGGCCAGCGTCAGCGCACCGGCGCGGCTGATGACAAGGTCTGCCGCAGCCAGCAGTTCCGGCATATTGTTGATGTATTCCTTCACCACAAGGCCGTCGCCTTCCGCGAAGTTCTTTTCCTTTTCCAGATCCTTGAACAGCTGCACACCGTACTGGCCGGTAGCGTGGAGATGCAGCACCGGCTTCTTCTCGTGCTGTTCCCATGCACACAGGTCGGCCACCACCTCGTTGACGCGGCGTGCGCCAAGGCTGCCGCCGAAGGAAAGGATCACCGTGCGGTCGCCCGCGCCCAGCTCAGCGCGGATGGCATCGCGGTCCTTTGCCTTGGTGAACACCTCCGGGCGCACCGGATTGCCCACCACGATGGTCTTATCAGGTGCGCCCAGCTTTTCCACAGCAGCAGGCACGGCGGCAAACACGAGATCCACATCCGGTGCCAGCAGCTTGTTGGTCACGCCGGGGAAGGCGTTCTGCTCATGAATGGCGGTGTGGATGCCCATTTTGGCGGCACAGCGCACCACCGGGCCGGACACATAGCCGCCGCAGCCGATCACAAGATCGGGTTTGACCTCCTTCATAATGGCCTTTGCCTTGGGGCCAGAGAGGGCCAGATTCCACAGCGTAACGATGTTGCGCTTGATGTTGTGCAGCGACAGCCTGCGCTGGAAGCCGGTGATCTCGATATGGTGGAAGGGATAGCCCGCCTGTCCTACCAGACGGTACTCCATGCCCTCCTTGCGGCCGGCAAAGTGGATCTCGGCAGAAGGGTCTGCCTTTTTGATAGCACCTGCAATGGCAAGTGCCGGGTTGATATGGCCGGCAGTGCCGCCGGCAGCGATCAGAACTCGCATGACGATTCCTCCTCTATTATTAGTGCATCTGGGCAGGCTATCGGGGAGTTCCCCACTGGCCTGCGCCCTCAAAACAGTCGTTACAGTTCATTGCGCGCACGGCGGGCATCGTCCAGATTGATGGTACGGTCCTTCAGCTCCGCATCACGCTGAGCCTTTGCAGCCTGCCGCTGTGCGTGGGCCGCCGCCCTCTGCTGCGCCGCCCGCTCTCCGTTGCGCCCAATGTTCACCATCACGCCCATTTCTGCCAGCAGCAAGATCAGACTGGTGCCACCGGACGAGAAAAACGGAAGGCTGATGCCGGTATTCGGGATGGTGTTGGTGACCACGGCGATGTTGCAGAACACCTGCCAGGCGATCTGCGCCATAATGCCAATCCCCACCATGGTGCAGAACTGGTTCTCGGCCTTATAGGCGATCATCAGGCCCTGCGCTATGAGCAGTATGAACAGCACGATGATGAGCACCGCACCGATGAAGCCCAACTCTTCGCACACCACACTGAAGATGAAGTCGTTGGTGCTTTCCGGCAGCCAGAGCTGCTTTTCCACGCTGTTGCCAAGGCCAAGGCCCTTCAGTCCGCCGGAGCCGATGGCGTACAAGCTCTGCTTGGTCTGGTCGTTCAGCGCTTCCAGATCATCGGACCATGTGTTCAGGCGGTCCTGCAGATAGCCAATGGATTCCACCAGCGTCAGAGCCGGTTTCAGCAGCAGAGCCGCCGCCGCGGCCCCGCACCATGTCAATACACCGCCGCAGCCGGTCAGCATGAGGATGGTGCCCACGATGGCGGTGGTCAGCAGGATGCCGGACATGTGCGGCTCTAAAAACAGCAGCACCACCACCGGTACCAGCGGCAGCACCGGCACGACCAGCTGCCTTACGATGCGGATGAACAACCAATCCTTTGGCTTGATTTTTTCTCTCAGCGACGGGCTGAACCGGCCGATCTGCGGCGCACTTGCCGCCAGATGGGACGAGAGCAGGATCATCTCAAACTTTGCCACCTCAGAGGTCTGCAGAGTCAGGCCGCCCAGACGGATCCAGCGGCGGCAGCCGTTCAGCGGTGCAAAGGTCAGCGTGACGGCCAGCATGGCCAGCACCACCCAGTACAGCGGCTTGCTCGCCCAGCGCAGAAAGCGGTGATCCACATAGCTCATGACTACCATACAGCCAATGCCAATGGCCATGCAGATAGCCTGCTGCTTGATGTAGTGCAGGCTGTCGCCCATGCGCAGGTAGCCGGTGGTGTAGCTTGCGCTGTACAGCATTACAAGGCCGAACACCATGATAATGGCCAGCGTTGCCAGCCAGTTGAGCAGCAGCCGGTTCCACGGTCCCGGGTCCCGCTGCAGCGGCGGCACCCATGCACTTTCTTTTTGGTTTTTATGTTGTCTGCGGGTGGCTGCCATTGCCACGCCCCCTTATTTTCAGAATCAGGCGCTCAGGCCCAGCGTGCCAGACGCACGGCCAGCGCCAGCCCGCACACGCTCAGTGCGCACAGGCTGTAAAAAATATTCACTGCACTCATGCCGCGCTTTTCCAGCCAGCGGTGCAGCGGTGCCGCCGCAAACAGCGGCCTGCCCTTCCAGCGGCAGAACAGGCCCTGCAGCACCACCATGCCGCCCTCCACCCAGAAGGGCAGTGCCAGCGGGATGCTCAGCTCTGCGTAGCCAATGCACAGCGGGATGCAGCCAATGGCTCCCGCTGCATACAAGCAGCCGCACCGGCCGGGGTGCAGCTTTGCCGGTGGAAAATCCCACAGCAGAAAGGCCATCAGTGCACCGGCCAGTGCCGCCGGGAATACTGCCAGCGGAAACCAGCCCAGCTGCGTTTCCAGCATCATCAGGCCCAGCATGGCCGCAAAGGCCGCGCCGCACACCGTGCCGTCGGCACCGTCGGCCACGCGGGCCGCCTCGGCCATCGCCACCAGCAGCACAGCCCACAGCAGCGGTGCCAGCGCACATTCCACATAGCCTGCTCCCGGCAGGATCAGCCCTGTGGGCAGGCACCCGTTCAGTGCCAGCAGGCCCAGCACCAGCGCTGCAGCGATGCATTCCAGTGCAAGGCGCTGTGTGCGGCGCAGGCCAAGGCCCAAACCGTTCGGGTAGCGGCCGCGGATGCGGGCCAGATCATCGGCCAGCCCCACTGCGCCAAAGGCCAGCGACCCCAGCAGTGCAATGAGCAGGCGGGAGGTCATCTGCCGGTCGCTGCCAAGCAGGGAAGGCTGTGCAGCACATGCGGCCAGCCAGCCCACGCCCACAGCGGCAAGGGTGCCCACCATCAGGCACAGCCCGCCCATGGTAGGCACCGGGCTGTCCGGGGCATCGCTGTCCGGCTGTGTACCGCGTGCCGCACGCTGCAGCTCCCGCAGCAGCGGCACCATCATATTGCCGAGCGCCGCAGTCAGCACAAAACCCAGCACCGACGCGACGACCAAGGCGAAACGAATCATTTTTCAATCTCCAAATTCATGCCAAAGGGTTATTCTTCGGCATCTTTCTGCTCTGCGTAGAAAATTTCCAGCACTTTTTCCAGCGCCATGCCGCGGCTTGCCTTCACCAGCAGGGCATCGCCCGGCTCTATCCGGTTCAGCAGAGCATCCGCTGCCTCGCGGTAGTTGTTGGCATGGAGGGTCTTGACCCCCTTGGCCGCAGCCACCACAGCCGTGCGCTTTGCGTTTTCGCCGTAGGTCACAAGGCAGTACAGATCACTCTCCGCAGCCAGACGGCCCAGCTCCTCGTGGGCTTCGCGGGACAGCTCGCCCAGTTCCAGCATATCGCCCAGCAGGGCAAAGCGGCGCTTGCAGGGGAATTCCTTGAACATGGCAAGCGCGGCCTTCATGCTGTCGGGGTTTGCATTGTAGCAATCCTCAATGACGGTAACGCCCTTGCTGTGCACCACCTTCTGGCGGCGGCCGGTCTGCTCAAAATTGGAAAGCCCCTTGATGACACCGCGCGGGTCGCAGCCCAAGCGGGTGGCGGCGCAGTAGGCAGCCAGAGCGTTTGCCACATTGTGCTTGCCCATGGCCGGGATCTTGACCACAAAGGTGCCCTCTTCCTGATCTTCCAGCACAAAGCTCATGCCGTCCTCTTCCTGCCGGATGGACAGTGCACACACATCAGCGTTCTCATCTGCCAGACTGAACCATACCGGCTTCACGTGGGCGGGCAGCTTTGCGGCGCGCAGGAACTTATCATCATAGTTCAGCACCAGCGGTGCACCCTCTGGCAGGCCGTTGCAGATCTCCAGCTTTGCCTTGCAGATGTTCTCCTGACTACCCAGATTGCCGATGTGGGACACACCGATGCAGGTAATGATGCCCACATCCGGGCGTGCGGCCCGGGCCAGACGATCGATCTCGCCCGCATGGCTCATGCCCATCTCGATCACGGCATACTCAGTGCTGCTTTCCAGCCGCATCAGGGTGCGGGGCATGCCCAGTTCATTGTTCTGGTTGCCCTCGGTCTTGATGGTCTCGCCAAAGCCTGCAAGGGCGGCGTAGGTCATCTGCTTGGTGGTGGTCTTGCCCACGCTGCCGGTCACACCCACCATCTTGGGGTGGTACTGGCTGCGGTAGTTTGCGCCCATCACCATCATGGCGTGGTAGCTGTCCGGGCAAAGGATGGCCTTTTCCGCAGGCACGCCCTCCACCGGGTGGTTCACCACCACATAAACAGCACCGTTCTCCAGTGCTTTGGCCGCAAAATCGTGGCCGTCAAATTTTTCACCCGGGAACGCTACAAAAATGCAGCCGGGCCGCACCTCGCGGCTGTCGGTGGTCACCAGTTCCACCTGCACCTCTTCCCGGATGAAGTCTGCGGGCACCAGCCCTGCCAGAAGCTTGCTTGCAGAAATTTTTTCCATTGTTCATGTCCCCTCTCGTTTATCTTGTAAAACCCTCTCAGTCAATGCCTGCGGCATTGCCAGCTCCCCCGAAAGGGGAGCTCTTTTGCATCTTACGGTAAAGTGCAGTTCTTCAGAAGATTCACTTTACCGTACCCACTCATAAAGCTCGCCCTTCGGGAGAGCTGGCGCGCAAGCGCCTGAGAGGGTTCTTGTTACCCACAGGTAATGGTCACGACGGTGCCGCGCTGCACACTGGAACCGGGGTCTGCACTCTGGGCCTGCACGGTGCCGTTCGCATTGCCCTCCACCACACAGTTCAATCCGGCGGCAGACAGCATCTGGCGGGCAAAGTCCGCGCTCTTGCCGGTCACATCCGGCACATCGGTATGGCTGCCCTCATAGGTATCGGTATACAGGTACACGGTGGTGCCGTAGGCCACCTTTGCACCCGCGTGCGGATACTGGTAGGTGACAGCTGCTGCCGCCTGACTGGTGGTGCTTTCGGCCAGCTGATGCCTGAGGCCCTTGATGTTCAGCTGCACCTGCGCACTGCTCCACTCGGTGCCCACCAGATTCGGCACAGTGACCACAGTCTGGCTGCGATCCTCGCCATCGGCGGCAATGCCAAGGTAAGGTGCGATCTCGCTGATGATGTTGCCCACAACGGGCGCTGCCAGCAGGGACGAGTAGTCCGTTCTGGCGTTGTTGGGGTCATCCAGCATCACATAGACGATGATCTCCGGGTCGTCGGCAGGCAGGACAGCGGCAAAGGATGCCACCTTCTTGTAGTCACCGTCGGCACGGCGGTCCATGTTCAACTGTTCGGAAGTGCCGGACTTGCCGCCGATACGGTAGCCGGACACATAGGCATACTTGCCGCCGCCGGTGCCGTTGCCCACCTCATATTCCATGATCTGGCGGATCACATTGCTGGTGCTCTCGCTGATGACCTGACGGCGCACATTGGCACCGATCTCCTCGATCACGTTGCCATTTGCATCGGTGATCTTATCCACCACATGGGGCGTGACCAGATAGCCGCCGTTGACGGCTGCGGCCACAGCGGTGCACATCTGCAGCGGGGTGATGGCCATTGCCTGACCAAAGGCCGAGGAAGCCAGCTGCACTTCGCCCAGCTGGTTGGCCTTATAATACTGCATGAAGCCCGTCTCACTGGGCAGGTCCACGCCGGTGCGGCTGGTAAAGCCAAAGGCATCGAAGTAGTTATAGAAGGTCTGGGAGCCAACGCGCTGGCCCAGCTGGATATAGTAGATATTGCAGCTCTGGCGCAGAGCTTCGGCCAGTGTGATGGTGCCGTGGGCTTTGTGGCCTGCGCAGTGGTAGGTCTCCTTTGCCACGCCGTAAGCACCGGCGCAGGTAAAGGTGGTGTTGATGTTTGCAAGGCCGGAGTCCACGCCCATGGCCGAGGTGATCACCTTGAACACACTGCCGGGGTAGTACAACTCGGTGATGGCCTTGTTTTTCCACTGGATATCGCGGAAGTAGCCGGAGTAATCGGCCTCCTCGTCCAGAATGCGGTTGCCGTTTGCGTCCTTCAGCTCGTTGCCGTTCTCATCCTTTTTGTAGATGCCGTACAGCTCCGGCTCAGCGCGCACCAGCTCGTTGAGGTAATCCAGATTTGCGCTGTAGTCCAGCGGGTCGTTGGGGTCAAAATCCGGCTTGGAAGCCATGGCAAGGATGGCACCGGTCTTGACGTTCATCACGATGGCGCAGCCGCGGTTCTCCACCGTGTTGGCTGCAATGGCTTCGTTCAGATACCGTTCCACGATCTCCTGCACATTCACATCCAGCGAAAGCACCAGATTGGAGCCATCCTTGGCTGCAAAGGTGGTGGCATTCTCGTCCGCAATGGCGTTGCCGTAGGCATTGCGCTGGGTAATGGTGCGGCCATCCACACCGGCCAGCGTGGACTGATAGGATTTTTCCAGACCGTAAGTACCAATGCCGTCCGCGTCGGTAAAGCCCAGCACTGCCGCTGCAAACGCTCCGTAGGGGTAATTGCGCTGGAAGCTCTTCTCGCTGCCGACCGAGATGTTGCCCTTGCGGGAGGTCTCAGTGGCACGCTTGTGTGCCTTGTTGAACTGGGAAACGTAGGATTCGATGGACAGCTTGACAGCGTTGTTCACCTTGGTGGCCAGCACCTGATACTTGGTGTCCGTCTTGGAAAATGCATCGTAAACCTTCTGGTACTGGGTCTGGTACGCTTCCGAGGAAGTGTCCACCGCGTCCAGACTTTCACCGTCGCCGGAAAGCAGGCGCAGGGTCAGTTCCCGGCTGACCTCGGCGCACATGGCCGTGTCCAGCGTGCGCGCCGCCTCCTCATCCTTGCCGGTGGTGGTATATAAGATTTTGCTGTTGTCCGGGTCGGCCCAGATGGTCCACACCACGCTGGTGGAGGCCAGCGTGATGCCGGAGGTATCGTAGATCTCACCGCGGGTGGCCTTGATGGTGGTATCCAGCAGCTGCTGCTTTGCGGCCAGCTGGCGGTAGGTGTCACCGTTTTTGATCTGGATATCATACAGGCTGTAGGTCACACGGGCCGCAGCAAGGCCCATGACCACAAGGGCCAGACCGCCGCAGATCAGACTGGTTCTGGGGTTCATGCGGGCACCGGTGCTGGTTTCCGGCCAGGGGCCTTTTATTTTTTTGATGAATTTTCGGAAGAATTTCCACATGGTATGCTCCTGCGGCAGCGGGCATTTGCTGCCTTCTGCCGCGCTTTTGTCAAATTTGGAACTGCCCTGCAAACAGGGTGTATAAACCGAAAAAGCGTGCGCTGCCGCACGCTTTCCCGTATTTGGTTCACTTTACAGTGCCAAGAATGTTCACGGCACCGTTGTAGATAAAGTCGGTCCACTGCCGCACAGCGGACTGGGTGCGCTCCAGCGTGTCGCTCTCGCCCAAACGGATGTAGGTGATCTGGCTCTGATCAATTTTCATCAGGCCCAGCCTGCCGGCCGTCTCTTCCACGCTGGTGATGTTGGTCTTGCTGTTCAGGGTGCTGTTATAGTAAGTATACTGGCTCTGCTCACTGACCAGCTGAGCCTTTGCGTCCTGAATCTGGTCGTTCAGCTCCACCAGCTTGGACTCGCTCCACAGCAGGCTGATGGCAAACCCCACCAGCAGTGCTGCTGCTACCAGATGCATGGCGTTGTGCACCGCTGCCTGCAGCGGCGAAAGCCGACGCTTGCCGCCCTTTGCTACCCGCAGATCTGCCTTGCGCTGTGTCTGCGGGGCTTTTCTGCGGCGTACCGCGTTATAATCATATGCTGCCTGACCCATGGTTTGCTCTCCTCCTCACACAACGGCTTCTGCCGTTCAGCATTTTTCCAAAACTCTCAGGTGGGCGGACCGGCTGCGCCGGTTCTCTTCCAATTCCTGACTGTTTGCTTCAATGGGTTTGCGGGTGATCAGCTTCGCTTTGGCTTTGCCGCCGCATACGCACACCGGAAACTCCGGCGGGCAGGTGCACGCGGTGGACCAGCGGCGGAATTTGTTCTTCACCAGCCGGTCCTCCAGCGAGGGGAAGGATCACGCACAGCCGGCCGCCCGGCGCAAGATGATCGAAAATGGTATCCAAGCCTTCTTCCAGCGCATCCAGTTCATGGTTCACTGCAATGCGCAGCGCCTGAAAGGTGCGGCGGGAAGGGTTCTTGTTTTTGCGGCGTTCCGCCGGGGGCATGGCGCTGGCCACGATGTCTGCCAGCTGCAGGGTCGTTTCGATGGGAGAATTCTCCCTTGCCTCCACGATCCTGCCCGCGATCTGCCATGCGAAAGGTTCTTCGCCGTAATCCCGCAGAATGCGTGCAAGCTCTTCGCGGCTCTCGGTGTTCACAAGGTCCGCTGCCGTTTCGCCCTGCTGGCTCATTCGCATGTCCAGCGGTGCATCCGCACGGTAGGAAAAGCCGCGGGCCGCATCGTCCAGCTGATGGCTGGAAACGCCCAGATCCAGCAGCGCGCCGTTGACCTTGTCGATGCCAAGGCTTTCCAGAGCTTGTCCGGCATAGCGGAAGTTGATCTGCACCACCGTAGCAGGCAGGCCCGCAAGGCGGGCACGCGCAGTCTGCACCGCGTCCGGGTCCTGATCCAGCGAGATCAGCCTGCCGCCCTTTTCTGCATCCAGCCGCAAGGCGATCTGGCGGGAATGTCCCGCGCCGCCTGCGGTGCCGTCAAGGTAGGTGCCAGCCGGATCAATGGCAAGACCCTCCAGACACTCGTTCAGCAGAACGGGGATATGCTCAAACGAGGCCGGGTCAAAGGCTGCTTGTGTTTCAAGTTCCATCGCTGCGGCCTCCTTTCTCAGTTCATAAGCTTTCCGTGTTCCGGGCACTGTGCACACAGCGCACACTTTTACCCGATGACACAGTTTTATTTTAACAAATCAGGCCCCTGATTGCAAGGGTTTGTGCTCCCGTTTTTGCCGCAAAATGCAACAAAAAAAGTCCCTGTCGGCCGTCATTTCTGCCTGCAGGAACTTTGGTTTTTGCCGTATGTGTAATTTGTGTGTGAAAAAGGCTGTCTTCAGCCGTTTTTCTTGGCGTTCTGGCGCAGATTTGCGCGCACATTCTTTACCTGTGCCGCATTTTCCACCATTGTTTCCTCGGTGTTCTTGAGCATGTTGTCGCAATAGTCGGTCACGGTCTGGCGCAGGGTGCGGGCCTCGTTCTGGGCTGCAGTGGTGATTTCCCCGGCGCGCTGCTGTGCAGCCTTCACGATCTCGGCTTCGCTCACCAGAATGCGCGCCCGCTCCTCAGCCTTTTTCACAATGGCCTGCGCCTGTGCGTTGGCCGTCTCCACGATCTGAGCGCGGTCGTTCACGATCTGCTGGGCCTGCCGCAGCTCGCCGGGCAGGTTTGCGCGGATCTCGTCCAGATAATCCCGGATCTGCTCCACATCCACGATCTTTTTGCCGCCGGAAAGGGGCACATTGGCACCTTCCTCCAGAGCATCCTCAATGGTATCCAAAAGTTCGTTCACGTTCATAGTGCTTCTCCCTTCGGTTCGTTCTCGGCAGGGTCTGTGTTCTGCATGGGCTTTGTGTATTTCCACAGCAGCACCCTGCCGTACTTGTACTGTTTTTTCAGGGTCAGGCCGCCTGCCTCGGCCGGCAGCACGATGCCGGTCTCGCTCTCGCACAGCACGATGCCGCCGGGCGCGGTGCATTTATCCACCGCAGGCAGGATCTTTTCCAGTGTACCATTGCGGAAGGGCGGGTCCAGCAGTACGATGTCGAACTGCTCGCGGCAGGCGGAAAGATACCGCGCAGCCTCGCCGATATTGACGCGGCTGCGGTCGAACACGCCGCAGGCCTTGCAGTTGCGCATGATGATGTTCACCGCCTCGCGGTTCTCGTCCAGAAACACGCAGCGCGCCGCGCCGCGGCTCAGTGCTTCAATGCCAAGCTGGCCGCTGCCCGCATACAGGTCCAGCACCCGTGCGCCGGGCAGGTCGAACTGGACGATGCTGAACATCGCCTCCTTTACCTGCGAAAGGGTGGGCCGGGTCACGTCGGTCCCCGGCAGGGCCTCCAGACTGCGGCCCCGGGCTTCTCCTGCGATCACGCGCATGTTCTCTTTCCTCCTCCTTGCAGCCGGAAGATGTGGCTGCAAACACGTTTTTTGTATCACTTTATTATCACCCAACTGCATATTCTTGTCAAGGGCCGCGCGTTGCGCCGTCTGGCGGTTTGTGCTACAATAAAACCGGCAGCGCCGGGCTTTTGCGGCGCATTCTGGCATAAAAGGAGAGTATTCCCATGAAAGTTCTGCTCATCAACGGCAGCCCGCACGAAAAAGGCTGCACCTATACCGCCCTTTCGCTCATTGCAAAGGAACTGAACGATGCCGGTGTGGACACCGAGATCCTGCATGTCGGCGGCAAACCCGTGGGCGGCTGCATCGGCTGCGGCGGCTGTGCCGCAGGCAACGGCTGCGTGTTTGGCGGCGTGGTCAACGAGGCCATCGAGAAGGCCAAAACTGCCGATGGCTTCGTGTTCGGCAGCCCGGTGCACTATGCATCCGCATCCGGCAACATGACCAGCTTCATGGACCGCCTTGCCTACGCGGGCGGCAGATATCTGGCCTACAAGCCCGCCGCCATCTGCTGCTCGGCACGCCGCGCCGGCACCACCACCACGCTGGACCAGCTGGTAAAGTACCCGCAGTTCTTCCACATGCCGCTGGTGAACGGCTCCTACTGGGCCATGGTGCACGGCTCCAATGCCGAGCAGGTGCTGCAGGATGCCGAGGGCTGCGCCGTAATGCAGGAGCTGGGCCGCAACATGGCATGGCTGCTGCACTGCATCGAAGCAGGCAGGGCCGCAGGCTTTGAACACCCGCAGAACCCCAAGCGCCCCATGACTAATTTTATCCGCTGATCGGAAAATCAATTTCTGACCCAGAGGCTCAGAACAGTCCGTAAGCTGCTCTGAGTCTCTTTTTCTTTGCAGTCCACGCCATTTCGTGCCAAAAACAGCAAAAAACCTTTTTCAAAGCGCCTTCCGCTTCTTTTTTCGTTCATAAGTTTGTGTTACTATAAGATGTAAAGTGATTTTAGCAGGATGGAGACCCTTGTATGGAACACTACGATTGGAACGAAGGCTGGCTGTTCACGCCCCGGTTCGACCCGGCACTGGTGCGGCCGGAGTGCGGACTGGAACTGGAACCGGTGCGCATCCCCCACACTGTGCGGGTGCTGCCCTACAATTACTGCAACGAAAATGAATACCAGTGCCTGTGCGGCTACCGGCGGGAGTTTTTTGCACCCAGAGAGTGGGCAGGCCGCACTGTTCTGCTCACCTTTGGTGCCGTTGCCCATGACGCGACCGTGTTCTGCAACGGGCGGCGGCTGTTCCACCACGCCTGCGGCTACACCGCCTTCACGGTAGATCTGACCAGCGCTTTGCATCTGGGTCAGAAAAACGTGGTGGCTGTGCGCTGCGACAGCCGCGAGGATCTGAACATTCCTCCCTTTGGCGGGCAGATCGATCACCTGACCTACGGCGGCATCTACCGCGCCGTCAGTCTGGATATCAAGGAGCCCGCCTACCTGCGGGACGTGTTCATCGAGGCAAAGGCCGAGGGCGATTTCCGCATCTATACCTCCACCGTGGGTGAGACGGTAGGCTGCACACTGCAGGCCGAGATCCGCAGCCCCGCCGGGAGCCGGGCAGTGTACAGCGGCGAGCTTTCCCTGCCCATCACCGGCACACTGAACAACGTGCACCCGTGGAGCTTAGAGCACCCCACCCTGTACACCCTGACCATGCGGCTCATCCGCCCCGGCACCGGCGGTCTGCCCGACCGGGTGCTGGACGAAAAAACCGTGCGGTTCGGCTTCCGCACGGTGCAGTTCGTGGCAGGCGGGCTGTACCTGAACGGTCAGCGCGTGGAGCTGCGGGGCCTGAACCGCCACCAGAGCTACGCCTATCAGGGCTATGCCATGCCGGACAGCATCCAGCGGCTGGACGCCCAGCTGCTGAAAAAGGAACTGGGCTGCAACGCCGTGCGCACCTGCTATGCGCCCCCCAGCCCGGCGTTTCTGGACGCCTGCGACGAGCTGGGTCTGCTGGTCTGGCAGGAATTCATTCAGTCCTCCTCCGGCGTGGACAACATTCCGTCGGAACTGCCGCATTTTCTCACACTCCTGCGGCAGTCAGCGGTTCACGCGCTGAAAGTCAAGCGCAATCACACATCGCTGGTCATTTGGAGCGGCGGCAACGAGCTGATGGACGAGAACCGCAAGCCCGTGACGCTGGAAAACAAGAACATCGCGATGTTGGCAGACTTGGTTAGGACGCTTGACCCGGCGCGGATGTTCGTGCCGACGTCGCCCTCCGGCCCGGAGGCACACATTTCTCGCACGCGGGGTAGAAGCCATGATGTGCACGGCTGGTGGCAGTATCAGGGCAACGGGCGACAGTACAGCTATTTCGGGGATACGGACAGTCTGCTGCACAGCGA